>PVMK01121352.1_pt1 | contig 45670 bp, 35 predicted proteins | sample 1853481 | NCBI WGS metagenome assembly PVMK01 (sample SAMN08533507, study PRJNA380276) | Marine sediment metagenome, whole genome shotgun sequencing project.
AATAAGGGGTTTCAACCTTTTATATAATACGTTTGTCCGTCGCCTCCATTTATTGATGGGCGACAATTTATAGCATTGAATTGGGTGGAATTCAAACGAAAAGTCGAATTGGCCGCCGATAATAACTGGTATTTGCGCAGATGGCGGGCGAAAATTTTTCGAGGGCTATAATCTTCGGCTGCAAGCTTCAGAAGAGGATGGCGGTGAAAAAGAAATCAATCATGAAGATTATACAATCAGGAAACAGCAATATCTGTATTCTTTAGTTTATTACCGAGAGATCGGGCGATGTTTTGCGTCACGGTCATGCCAATTCGTGGGTAGCTGTGGATGAGGGCTCGGAAATCTTCATGGACCAGTACAATAAACTGGCTGTCTCGGGCGACGACTGCTGTCACCGAATGAACGGCGTCTTCAACCAATAATCATCATAGAATTCATGATAGCGGTAAATTGGTCCGTAACAGCTGAAAAAGGGGTCTTTTATGGCTGCAACGTCGTCTTCACCCGCTCGCCTCACCTGGATGTTCATTTCGCAGCTACTCACAGTCGATCTATCAGCCTTACATGAATGGTACGGAATTTTCTCAAGGGTCAACTGCTGGAAACAGAGGGTATCCAACATATGACATTATCTTATGTTCGGAAGTCTCTGGTCACGTGTTGATTGTCACCATCTGACAGCCAAAATGTCATAGCGTTAGTTGGAAGATTTTGGAGCTAACCAGAGATGCGCTCGTTCCGGGATAATAATAGAAGTGCCAATAATGCCGAACGCTCGATCATCTTATTTACGTAAATGAATTCATGATCGGCATGGGCCCCATCGCCCACAGCACCAAGGCCATCAAGGGTCGCTGTGTACTGGCTAGTCATGTTTCCGTCAGACCCTCCCCCTGCCATGCCTTGTTCTAAAGATAGATTGATGCTCTTTGCCAAAGTAGATGCTTTTTGCCAAAGACGGATGTTTCTCGGGCTCCTCTCCATAGGAGGTCTACTGAATCCTCCTTCAACGTGCATAGATGTGCCGGATGTTTGAGTAGTTAAGTTCAATACGGCCTCTTCCAAGTTGGAGGCGCTATCCCTTGTTGGTACCCGAATATCCACTACAGCTGTGCACCGAGCGGCAACCACATTGGGCCGCACACCCCCTTCAATTTTGCCCACATTTACAGTGACCCCCTTCTGCGGATCACTAAGAGCGAAAAGCTTCTGGATAATATATGACATCTCTAGCACCGCGCTGATCCCTTTTTCTGGATCTAGCCCCGCATGAGCTGCCCGACCCTCCACGGTGACCGTAAATCGACCCACCCCTTTTCTCGCCGTTTTTATTTTGCCAGAAAGCCCCAATGATGGCTCAAGGACAAATGCCCTCTCTACCTCCTGAGCCAACTTCCTTATATGGGGTCCTGATTCTAGACTGCCAATCTCCTCATCAGAGTTGATGAAAACCAGCGGACTCAATTGGGGGGAAAGCCCTGATTCATCGAGCGCCCTAAGAGCGAAAATCATCTGCACGAGTCCAGCCTTCATGTCAAAAATACCCGGTCCCCTGGCAAGATCGCCTTCAACGACGAAGGGCATATTCTTTAACGTACCCATTGGCCAAACCGTATCGCAATGTCCAAGGAGCAACTGACTCGGCGAGGATTCTTTTGTTCGTTGTGGCCGAGCAAACAAATGTCCACCTGATTGAGTCCCCGGAATGAGGGAAACATCAAATTGCAGGTCTCTGAGTGTTTCTAACAGAAGCGCCAGTATAGGGGCTTGCGAATCCGGCCGCGTAGTTGGGGATTCAATGAGGACGAGACGTTGCAATAATTGCAGCATGTCGTCTCGTTTTGCCTCCAAATAGGAGACGATAAGACTTCCGAGCGCTTGCATTCCGATTTCGCCTCAGCTTAACGTCTGAACTCCCGAGGAAATGGGAAAGTGTAGGATTCTGAGATGCGAGCGAATCGTCCTGGTTCGACATATGCTAAGAGGGGCAATTGTAAAAAACTTGGACCAAATAGGGTATTCTGAATCCAGTGTCAACAATTCGCTAGCAATGTAACTATTCATTTCTTGTCCCATAAATCGCCCAGATTCGGTTGGGATGACATCATTCAACTTAGATTATAACTCTTCACGTTCGAATACCGCCACGGCTGAAACAAGCATCATTAAGATCACAACCACACTCATAACAAGAGCGCCAGCGTTTGCCGGGCCGCTCTCCTCTATCGCCAGTTGTCCCGCCCAACTGATCAATCCGGCCGGCGCCACGCTACCGTAGCGCGGTATCGCGCCCAGAAGGAGAAGGAGCACTGAGCCTAAGAGACCAATTCCAGCCGCAATGGCGGTTGTTCGGCCGATAGCACTGCCAAGCAACGAAACTGAGGCAAACACCAGGATCCATAATAGCAAAAGACCGCTCGCAGCTCCAAAACCGGAAAGACTCAATCCATCGAACAAGAACTGAGTGTAATAGTAGGCGGCGATAAAGGCTAGCAGAAGACCTAGAAGATAAACGAAAGATTGAGCCGCGTACTTGCTAAGTACAAAAGCCCAACGAGGCATGGGTTTACTTAGCACCATAGCTGCTGTCCCCTTTTCTTTCTCCCCGGCAATCGCGCCCATGCCCAGCAAAATAACCAGAATGAATCCGAATTGGGTTAGATTCTGCACGAATTGGCCCACTGCGTCGACCACCGATGGCTCGGGAATAAGTTCAGCTATTTGTTCGGCTCCCTCTATATTACGCAAGAGCTCAGGTGTAAATTTGGCTATTAGCGGTGACATCATGCCAAATACCAAAAATACGGCCCAAACTATTAAAGCCCTCTTGCTTCGCCACTGGTAAAGCCACTCCTTCTTTGTCGCAACAAAGAAAAGACTTAGTTCTTCTTTAAAAGCTGTTCGACCGAGCCCCTCGCTGTCCAGAGGGCTAGATTTCTGGCGCCATGTCCAGAATACCAGAGGTAATGTCATCAAAGCCAAAATAGCTTCAATTACCCATATATTGTCTAATTTAGCGCTTGCATATACGGCGATAAAATCGAATACAGCATGAATTATTATAGCGGCCACCACATAAAGCCAATTACGTCTCATAAACGCCTGCAAAACAACGACAGATAGACTTACTTGTAAGGAGAGACCAATGACCCGTTCGACGAGCGGCGCCAATGTCAGCAGAGGAGAATCGACAAGCAAGCTTATTTGTTTTTCCAATGCAGCCGTTTGTTCTGGTAATAATTCTATCGAAGGTTCGTTTGTCCCTGAAAAGAAGACTAGTGAGCTGATGCTTGCTGCCAAAACAACCGCTACCAGCATCGCCTCAATTCCTCCATGCCCAAGCCCCATCATCACACCATCTTGGAAGTGCCGAGCTTTCTTTACAAGCGCATAACCTGCCGTTCGAGCTAATTCTTCAGTGAGGCTGGCTGTCAACCCTAGAATGGCGGCCGTTTGGAGCAAGGCGATACCTGTCACAGCTCTATCTGGCAATAAACCTAATGATTCTAATAGGCGATTGAGTGGTAAATGAATGATTTGGGCACCTGCGAAGGTTAGAACCCCAACGCAAAAATACAGCCAGGGAACTCGGCTTTTTCTGCGTAGCAGGATGGCTAAGCTTACCGGCAACAGGACGATGATAATAACTGAAAATGAGATTAACCAAAGCGAGGTCGCATTCATACAATACTTCTTAAACCAATTATCTGTTCAGAATTAGTCATTCTATCGAGACGACGGTAATCAATCGAACCCAGAGAAGCTGTATTAGCAGTGTTCCCGATACGTCCTATCGGTAGGTTCGCATCCCGTCAACCTATTGACTTATAGAGAGAAAAACTTCTTCGAGCGACGGCCGTACCCATTCATAGCGGGTCATTACCAGGCCATTATCAACAAGGAGAGACACGATAGTCCGATTGGCCTTATTCGCATCCGTTACCGTAACGCGAATGCTTTCAAAATCCTGGCTGGTACTCTGAACCCAAGGCATCCCAGCCAGCTGCTCTAAAAATGCTGAAGCTTGATTCAGACTCTGGCGATCGAGTTCGATAAGAATCACATCTGCACCATGATCTGATAGCAATTCGTCTCGCCCCGCCACCAGCATGAGTTCACCCTCATGAATAACACCAATCGTATCGCAGACTCGTTCGACGTCAGCCAGAATATGACTTGAGAGAAAAATGGTTGTATCGCCTCGCAGGCGATTGATCAATTCCAATACATCTCGTCTACCAGCAGGATCCAGGGCACTTGTGGGTTCATCTAGAAACAAAACCTTTGGTTGATGAACCAATGCTTGAGCTAATCCGAGTCGTTGTCGCATCCCTCGCGAGAAGCCTCCAATTCGCCGCTCAGCTGCTTTTTCTAAGCCAGCTAGTGTCAAAAGTTCTGAAGATCTCCTCTCCCGCTCCTGCTGATTAAGGAAAAATATGCTGCCTACATAGTCGAGATATTCCTTCGGCGTCATCCAGGTATAGAAGGAGGGCTCTTCAGGTAAATAGCCGAAATGAGCCCGAGCAGCAATATCACCGTCAGTCATCTTTTGACCTGATACCCAGGCAGCTCCTGACGTCGGCTGGGCGAGGCCGGTGAGTAATCTGATGGCAGTCGTCTTTCCGGCTCCGTTACGCCCTAGAAAACCAAACACTGAACCGGCTGGAACCTCTAGATCGAGCGATTTAAGCGCTTCAACTTCACCAAAATTCTTTGTAAGTGCTTGACATTTTATGGCAATCTGACTCATTCTTCCTCGCGTCCAACGACGAAATAAATAATTGGTCCAATGACATTAATTAATACGACAACCACGACCCAAACCCACTTGGGACCTCGCGTCTTCGGCCGCTTTACTAAATCGACTAGAGCCACTAGCATCAAACCAAATTGAATTAGAATGACGGGAATGAGTAAGGGTATGAGTTGACGAAGTTGTTCAAGTTCTTGCTCAGTCATCTTTCGTCCTTGAATTATCAATAGGATAGGTAATAACAGCTAATTTGTGCTGGTGGCGCCCAGGACCTGGCTCCTGGCCTAATAATGGAACCAGGACTTCATTGAGTTTCCGACCGAATTCATCAAGTTGCTCATCCGTGACCCAGGCTGTGATTTCGTTATACCCCACTCGGTCATCTTCTAAGTCAGGCACCGTTGTGCGCTCCAAGTACTTGGCATAACCTTGTATTAAGGCAACAACATAAGTTGTGAACATTTGTAGATGTTCATCCGCCTTTATCCCAATCAAGTCTTCGGACATAAGACGTGGGGACTGGGCAATTTTATATACTTTCTCTTGAATTCCCCTAACAAGTCGTGTCTCGTCAACGCCTATCATCTTGCCATTAAGTAGAATTTTTAGATGACGGTATAGCGAAGACGTAGGCACGTCAGGAAGCAGCAGAGAAATGTCGTGGGTTGTCTTAGAGCCATCAATTAGGACCTGTAATATACGCAATCTGACCGGATGTATGACCAGCGATGCCTTACTATCGACCACAGCTTCCTCCACCAAATACAACTATCAATATTAGTAATGTTCTTAATATTAATAATATTCCCAATAATGAGAATTATATTCCCCTTTCGCACCTTTGTCAACATACAGGTAAACTTAATTGGCTTTCCGATCGGGCAAGTAAGCTACTATCCCCGGGCATTTTCCGACCTATTCAAGGCTGTCAAATCGACTCGGTTGGCAACAATGTGACCAGGGGAATTTATAGACGAATTCAAACCAATCAGATTGGTCTCACCCGTTTCCAGTAATCTCAGTGATGGAGTAAGTCTAAAAGTGCGCGGAGTTATTGCTGCCGGTGATTCACAGACTGCCGCTGCCGGCGCGGCTATATTGAAAAAAGAAGGAAATGCGGTTGATGCTGCGGTTGCCGCTGCATTCGCTTCGTTTGTGGCTGAAGTTGGTGTTGTTCATCTTGGGGGCAGCGGTGTCGCCCAAGTTTTTAAACCTGAAGCAGATACTTCGGAATATTTCTGCCAAACATATGATTTCTTCAGCGCTATGCCGGGACTTGGGAAAACAGAAAAATCTGACAGCCTTGATTTCCAAAAAGTAACAATTGATTTCGGACCGACCAGCCAGGATTTTTACCTTGGCCGGGGTTCAGTTGCGGTGCCGGGCAATATCGCTGGACTTTGTCGAATGGCGACTGACTTCGGTCTTCTACCGCTAAAAGAATTACTTGAACCAGCGATTGAGCTAGCCAAAAATGGTGTTCGCTTGTCAAGATTTCAGGCTGAAACATGTGAGTTACTTGCTCCGATTTATACTCACACAGAGGAAATTAAAGGGATTTTCGCTGGGAGGGGATGCATAATACAACCTGGAGAAAGGCTCTATATCCCGGGTTTGAAAGATACACTGAACTCTCTCGCCGAGGAAGGTGTTGAAGTCTCTAGAACCGGCCGCTTAGCTGAGCTTTTCGTTGCTGATCAGAGCCATAATGGTGGTCTTATGACAGCAACAGATCTACAGACTTACGAAGTCAAGAAACAACTTCCAATTAGGCTGTCCTACCGCGAATACGAGATACTTTTGCCTCCTCCATCTTCGAGTGGAGGTGTCTTAACCGCCTTTACTCTAAAGTTGCTCAGTCATTTTAACATTAAAAATTATTCTTATGGATCCGCCGGGCATTTAAGATTACTATTTGAGGTGATGGCTGCTACGAGCCGGGCCCGTCCAATTTGGGATCGTGCTGAGGAGGAACTACCCGGAACAGTGGCCGTGCAATATTTTCTTTCCGATTCACTCGTTAATCATTTTACTGAGGAAGTTTTATCCTCGTTAAGGGGTGAAAAACACCTGCCAATTTTCACAGATTCGTCACCCCACCCCGATACCAGCCACATCAGCGTAATCGATGAAAACGGATTGGCGGTTAGCCTGACCACGACAGCAGGCGAGTCGGCTGGATATGTCGTACCTGGAACTGGTTTTATCCCAAACAATATTTTGGGAGAGGAAGATCTTCATCCCTCAGGATTTCACACACGACCACCAGGCGAGCGAATTCACACAATGATGACACCCGCCATTGTTCTATTCGACGGTCAGATTAGACTAGTTGTCGGCAGCGGGGGAAGCGTTCGTATCCGCAGCGCCATCATGCAAGTGTTAAGCAACCTGCTTGACTATAAGATGCGCTTGGTTGATGCCGTAAATGCCTCTCGCGTCCACCTAGAAAATGGCGTTTTACAATGCGAGCTGGGATATCAGGCTGAAGCTGTCGATACCTTAGAGGATTGGGGTTATCCGGTTAACCGTTGGGATAAAAGAAGCATCTACTTCGGTGGAGCCCACAGTGTTTCGCGAACAACGGCTGGCAAGCTAGCCGCTGCCGGCGATTCGCGGCGAGGTGGCTCTGTTGCGAAAATCGAATAACCATGATCACTTTTTGCGAAACTAGCCACTTTCCATTGGCGTCTGTAAGCTTCAGTCTCTCGTCTTAACGGAAGCCAAGATTATAGAAAGGATATCTCCGTCAATTTCCGCATAATTATCTACCTCGGCTTCTGTCCACGCGGATAGTAGATGATCATCGATGTCGGCAACCATGATGTTGCCGTAAATTAGGCCAACCTCTTCATGATCATAACTAAAATCAATTCTTTGCCATGCCTGATTACCGATCCTCACCTCATAGCTTTTACTAAAAGAAAATTCCTCAACTTCATTGGCCGCTACCGACTGCCAATGGTCCAACCGATCCTGCAACGAATCAGATCCTGTCTCAGCCCTCAATGCTATGAATCCAGAACCATCGGCAGAATCTAATCGATGCCAATCATTTTCTAAAGATGCTAATCGATAATTTGTCGGTACAGACAGGATCAGGTCATTCAACTTCACTATTTGCCAGTTCCTGGGACCAAGGCCTACTTGGCTTGGGCGAGACACAAAACTGCTCGCTATCGTCTCCATATAATTTAGAACGGTGGATTCCAACTCCGTTTTACCATCTATATCGACGATATATGCCAATTCATCCATTACAAATGATATAAATACCCCGGTATGTGAACCATCATCCGCCTCATATCCGTAAACCGTCCGCAAAGCACCCAATGAGCCGAGCGAAACTTTGTCTTCGTATAAGATTTGTACTTCGCCAAAATCCTGCAAGACTGTTGCTGTTAGCTCTTCGACGGGCTTATTAGCCATATCAGGATGTGTTGTGATCATTAGACGAACTGTATCGCTGATATTACTTGTACTCAGTCGATTGGATTCGACTTTTAGCTCCCGCCAAGAAGAAGGAAACAGAAATTGAAAACCGGCCTTAGGATCATAATAAGCGCGCAAATCTGGCCGCACTGTGTCATTGCGGACTACGAAGTTTGCGTATGCGGCTGAAGTCGTACCGTCTACCGTCTGAGCCATAAATCCGAGAAAGTAGTCCCCACTTGGTAAAGGCCGTTTGTCGAGTAAAAGGGATCCACTGTCATCAAAAGTAAGGATTATGCCCAGAACAGGCTTAAGGTCCCCACCATCCTCTAACAATATTTCTGTCAATTGAAATGTATCACCCTCATCGGGCACTATCTGACTACCGTTTTCAGCTAAAATTAGACTTTCAGACAATCCTCCTACCAGGTCAACAGTCAGTATTGCTTCTTGCGCTAATCCTTGTCCTTCACTTTGACTAGCATTTTTGTAGAGTCCATTTATCGTTTGTAAATTACTCTCCGGATCGCTGCTCCACAACACGGCAAAATCACCCACAAGGCCATCCGTCAGATAATACCCCTCTGCATACCAGACCTCGATGAGCGCATGAGCACCATCTGGCCAAGAGTTTATGGATAGATCACTTGAAGGAGAATAAACCGTATCTAGACTAATAAGTTTTAACCTCCCATCGACTTCATGCCGGCCAACCAGCCGATCAACTGTTGCCAAATTGAATCCCGCAATTACAGTCTCAATATAGGCTGGCATTTGGATGCTGGCTGGTTCGGGGCTAGCACTCGAAATTGATACATTTACCGCGGCCGGCAGCTGTTTTTTTTTCGCGAAGCCTGGGTTCAAGACCTGGCTGTGAAGAGGAGTTCTTGCTCACAACTTCAATGGTAGGTAATTGTTCCGCATTATCAGCGACAAGGTCGGGCAGCTCAGTCGGCCCCTGCCTGCAGGCAATGGCAAAGATATTTAAGAAAGCAAATAATACGATTGCTGATACTTTTCCATGAGTCACGTTGTTCTGTCCCAGCTTTGGCCATTATAGTTTGCCCAGGCAATACGTGCCAAGCATGGCCAATCGATTCTCCTTTTCGTCCCTTTTTGCTCTATACACCACTTTCACTATAATCCCCGCAGGAATGCAACATATTCCATCTTAAAGACCTCGTCATTATCAAGTCTGCAGGATTAGCTATTCAAATCATGTTCGAATATCTCGGAAATACCCACATGCATACACCCTACTCTGATGGGGTTAAATGGCACGATGAGATTGCCGCTGATGCCATAAGTGCTGGGCTAGATTTTCTGATTGTAACCGATCATAACATCTGGGTAGATGGTATCGAGGGGTATTACGAAAATGGTCACGGACGAGTTCTTATGTTGGTTGGTGAAGAATTGCATAATCCGCGCAGAAACCCTAAGGCAAGTCACTTCCTGGCCATCGGCGCGGGTATTGAATTGTCCCCGTATACAGACGACCCTCAAAAGTTGATTGAGCAGACAAAGGCTAATGGAGGCTATGGATTCCTCGCTCATCCATTCGATCCACCTGCACCGGCTTTCAATGAAGACAGTTTAGGATGGCAAGATTGGGATATTGATGGATTTACGGGTCTTGAGATTTGGAATTATATGTCTAATTTTAAAGGCCAATTACGTAATAAATTGAGGTCCCTAAGAGCAGCTCTAAATCCAGGAAAATTTATCAGTGGTCCCGAAATTGAAACACTAGCAAAGTGGGATGAGTTGCTCGCAGCAGGTAAACGCGTAGTCGGAATAGGGGGGAGTGATGCGCATGGGTTTGAAATATCCTTCGGCCCATTCAAACGTACTATTTTTCCCTATGAATTTCTATTTCGGGCGGTTAACACACACATACTCGTGTCAGATGAACTTCATGGGGATATTGATCACGACCGGAAACGAATATTAGATGCCATAGGCAAAGGTAATACCTGGATCGGTTATGATTTACCCCATCCAACCGCGGGTTTTCGTTTCTCAGGCCAAGGCCGAAATAAAGGCATCATGGGAGACGAGATAAAACTCGATATAGGAGCAACACTGCAGGTTATCGCTCCGACAAGGTGCCATATTCGTCTGATCCACAATGGCCTCCTGGTCGACGAGGTGGAACACGATATTAACTTGACGCACATACCGACTGCACCAGGCGCCTATCGCGTGGAATGCACCATTGCCTACATGGGTAAGGAGAGGGGTTGGATCTACAGCAACCCGATATACCTCGTTTAACTTCGTATTTTCTCGTTCTAGCCAGCGCTACTCTGAACCGCGCAGATTTATTATCAACCGTTCTCATCAGCAGACAAGTAGCTAAATATATTAACCCCAAAAATTGCTTTTTGATTAGCGAATCGTCAAGAATTCCCCTGACCGCCGTGCTATTTCCTTCCTCCTTTCGACTGGCTTTAATATGTTTGCACATGTGTTAAAATATCAACTCTGTTATTTTGCGGTAAATCATGAAATCGAGCATTAAGACTACGCCAGTTCGCCCATTGGAACAACGCCGTGCGGCGATAATTGTTGGCGCCTCATCTGGAATCGGCGCTGCATTGGCTCACGAATTAATTGGACATGGCTACTCTGTGGCTCTCGTAGCCAGACGAGAAGAAGAATTAGCCAAACTGTCCGGCGAACTGAGTCGTGGTACTCCGGATGGAATTGTGGCCCTATCCTACCCTCACGATGTTACCGATTACGCGAAAACGCCACTGCTTTTTCAGACAATTACTGCGGACTTGCAAGGGTTAAACTTAATTGTTTACACGGCAGCGTCGCAGCCAGCAATGACACCTGAAGAATATAATTTTGAAAAGAATTCGGCCATGGTTGATGTTAATCTGAAAGGAGCTATGGCCTGGCTAGATCTAGCGGCCGAGCGTTTTGAACGGGCAGGAACAGGTCATATAGTTGGCATATCTTCCATTGCGGCCGACCGCGGTCGCCGCCTGAGTCCCGCATATAATGCGAGTAAGGCGGGCTTGGATACGTATCTTGAAGGCCTTCGTAACCGGGTAAGCCGCTCAGGTGTGACTGTAACAACGATCAGACCTGGATTTGTTGATACCAGACTACTTGAGAATGCCGCGCGTACCTTCTGGGTCATTTCGCCTGACGATGCCGCCCGTCAGATCTACCGCACGATTCAAAAGAAAAAACAAACAGTTTATCTCCCAAAGCGCTGGCGATTTGTTGGACTCGTAATTAAATCAATACCCTCTTTATTATTTCGAAGGTTGAATATTTAGACCTATGTCCACTGCCCTGTCAAAATTAACCATTTGGTGACTCGTCGAAAAATGCACCTTTCTTGCCATTGTCTATCAGGATTATGTTGCACGAGCATACGAAGAGTAAAGTAACAACAAACGGTCAAAAGATTCGGAACGGCCGTTTTCCAACTTATCTGCCCAGCGAAAATATGGAGCGTGTTCCAGCTTGGGGCGAAGCAAGCAGTGCCATGAGCTATGTATATCGTCCCAGCACAATTGAGGGTTTGAGGCGCGTCCTAGAAATCGGGACCCAAAGCGGTCATAGTATCGGTCTGCGCGGATCTGGAAATAGCTACGGCGATGCCACGTTGAACAGCGAAAACATCACCCTGGATACAAGCCGCCTTAATCGAATTCTCGAGTGGAATCCTGTTAGCGGACAGATACGGGTCGAGGCAGGAGTTACCATCAACCAATTATGGCAATACGTGCTTGAAGATGGTTGGTGGCCAGCCGTTGTGCCAGGAACGTCAAAGCCGACCTTAGGCGGCTGCGCAGCTATGAACGTCCATGGAAAAAATGCCTGGAAAGTTGGCACCATCGGAGACCATATCGGCGAATTCGAAATTTTATTGCCCGGGGGAGAAATCGTTACCTGCAATCGCGAACATAACGAGGAACTTTTCCATGCCGCGATTGGCGGTTTTGGTATGCTTGGTGTCTTCACTTCAATAACTCTCCAGCTCAAACGAATTCATTCTGGCTTATTAGCGGTAGATGCGCTTGCGAGCCACAATTTATCCGAGATGATGGAACAATTTGAGGGGCATTTATCAGATTCGGACTATTTGGTCGGCTGGATTGATGCTTTGGCAAAAGGTAATTCGTTGGGGCGAGGGCAGATTCATCGAGCCAATTATCTACTTCCCGATGATGATCCGATTTCCCAACAAACACTGCGCCTGGAAAACCAGCATCTGTCGGATACAATGTTCGGATTCATACCCAGATCAATTGTGTGGCGCTTCATGCGGCCGTTTTTTAACAATTTAGGTGTCCAGCTGATAAACTCTGGCAAATACTGGAGTTCTAAATATACAGATGGCGCTCGATTTCGTCAGTCCCACGTGGCATTTCATTTCTTATTGGACTATGTACCAAATTGGAAAAAATCATACGGTCATGGAGGTCTAATCCAGTACCAGAGCTTCGTCCCTACGGACAATGCCTTGAAGACCTTCAGCGAAATTTTACTTCTGTGTCAAAAGCGGAAAATGCCTAATTATTTGACTGTCCTCAAACGTCATCGTTCTGATGACTTTCTCATTAGTCATGGGGTTGATGGCTATTCCCTAGCTATGGACTTTCGAGTTACCCACAGGCGAAGTGCCAAGCTTCTGGACCTAGCTCGCGAAATGGACGATATTGTTCTCAGTGCCGGAGGTCGATTTTACCTGGCTAAGGATAGTACACTCCGTCCGCAAACGATCCATTCGTATCTCGGTGAGGAAACTATCGATAATTTTCGCCAGCTGAAAACAGAACATGATCCCAATTTGTTATTGCAAACAAATATGTGGCGCCGCCTGTTTGCCGATTAAGCATATTGTTCGTGCTTCGTGCCCTTGAATAAGACTTACCAGCCAATCACGAATCAACTTCATCCTGTGGCTCACCGCCCAACTCAGTATCAGAAAATGTTGGTGGCAGTTCATTCAGCCGGCTAAAAAAATTGTGCTCGCCGGTAAGCGTTTCCAGGCGTAACCAGAGGGGACGGCCATCATCAGCTTCAAATGCTAGAGAAATTCTCTTACCACCGAGCGAGGAAACCATGCCCCAGTATTTCTGGTTAACCGCATTTATGGATCGCATTTCACCTTCCTCGCTCTCTTGTCTCGCAGCCGTAAAATCTTTGAGTAGAATAACATATTTTTCTGACAATATATCTTGGGCAAGAATCTCGACATCAAAGATCGCTCGTAAAAAATCTCCGGAAGGGATCCGCCATACGAATTGAACTCGAAAATGATCGCCTACATCTTTGGAAGCTGAAGACACGACTCACTGATTACCTTTTTGATTTTGAAGTTCAACGGCGGTAACTATTCGTCGCGGCCGCCAATTAACTAGGGCAATTCCACTCAGAATCAATCCACCGCCAACCAACAGACGCCAATCCAATCCCTCATCCAAAAGCAGGATACCAGCTGTAACGCCAACTACGGGTAGCAAATATGTTACCAGTGTTGTTCTTGTTGGGCCCCATTGCCCCAACACGTAAAAATAGAGAATATAAGCTACACACGAACCCAACAGTCCGAGCCAAATCAAAGAGAAGATAGTGGTTGTGGTCCAGCTTTGTTGCGACTGATCCTCGACCAATAGAGCAAATATCGTTACAAGCAAAGTTGCCACTATGATTTGACCGGTTGCCACCACGACCGGGTTCGTCTTTGGAAAATGACGCCGGGCAAAGACACTGCTGGTTGCGTAGCAAAGGGCGGCAACAACAACTGCTAAGTGTGCAGCAAGACTGCCCTGACCCCCTCCCAACCCACGGCTCAACATCAAGACTACTCCGAAAAAACCAACCAACAAGCCGCCAACCCGACCTACGGTGATTTTTTCAATCTGCAATATTGCGCCGGTTATACCAATGGTAAATAATGGTACAGTACTGTTTAACACTGCAGCTACTGCGCTATCGATACCACCTTCACCAGATTCTGCCCAGGTAATTAAAACAAATGGTATTGCTGTGTTAATCGCTCCTAAGATAGCCAAGTTGCGCCAAACTAGACGATCCCTCGGTATTTTCTGCTTTGACAAGCGCAATATGACTAACAACCCAATAGCACCGATCAGTAGGCGAAAACTAACCAAAGTCAGCGGTTGCAGTGTCTGCAATCCAATTTTGATAAAAAGAAATGAGGTACCCCAGGTAATTGCCAGAGCAATGAACGCTCCCCACACTTGCCGATCGTTACTCAATTTCTATCCTCTTTGGATGTACGCTTATCCTAGAATCGATATCAAAGGATGCCGAATTGATTTTTCTTGTTGTTGCCTGTCGACGTTTAGGCTGAAAATTCAGGAAATGCTGTCTTTTCAAATAAATAATTAATGCCTATATACGGTTGCCTTCTACGCGATTATTGTTCATCGAGTCCAAGTTTTGCTCTCCGACTTCATCTCCACGCTCGCTCACGCTTGCGCAGTTGCCTTTAGCTTGTGGTTCGTCGGGTCAACGCCCACTGGAGACTTTCACTCCTTAGTTACCGCCCATGCCGGGCGTACAAAACAAAAGCCGCTGCATGATAGCAGCGGCTTAAGAGTTTCCCTATTGGATTTTTTGTTACCGAATGGCTAAATCGGTTTCCTTGTCAAACATGTGCATCATATCGACATTGGCAACTAGATTAACTTCATTTCCTACGGTTGGCGACAGTCGGGTGTCAACGATGGCAACAAAACTATTATTGCCAGAATTTACAAACATGTGTAACTCGTGGCCAAGCAACTCAATTACTTCTACAGTGGCTGTAATTGGGGCGGCATCAATTTCTGGAGGCACATATGGTAACCCATGGATGTTCTCAGGTCTAAGGCCAAAAGTGACCTGTTTACCCACATAATTCCCGTATGCCTGCTTGTTTTTTTCTGGTACGTGTAGGCGGAAATCACCAACGTCCACGAAAAGATTTCCTTCTTCACTCACAAGTGTGGCATCAAAAAAATTCATGCTCGGGCTGCCGATGAAACCAGCCACAAACATATTATTCGGCGAATTATACAGACGCCTCGGCGAATCAATTTGCTGCAGAATACCATCGTCTATGACCATGATGCGATCCCCCATGGTCATTGCTTCAACCTGATCATGAGTTACATAGATGAACGTGGTACCCAGCCGTTTATGCAATTTTGAAATTTCAGCCCTAGCCGAAACGCGCAACTTGGCATCCAAATTTGAGAGCGGCTCATCCATCAAGAAAACGACCGGTTCGCGCACAATAGCTCGTCCAACCGCAACTCGCTGGCGCTGACCACCAGATAATGCCTTTGGTTTACGCTCCAGTAGGGTCATTAGGCCGAGAATCTCGGCTGCTTCGTTCACCCTTCTTTCTATTTCGGCTTTGGGTGTTTTCCGAAGTTTCAGACCAAAGGCCATATTGTCGTACACAGACATATGAGGATATAGCGCGTATGATTGGAACACCATGGCGATATCACGATCTTTTGGAGGGACATCATTGACCACACGATCACCAATCAGAATGTCGCCTTCGGTAATTTCTTCCAGACCAGCTAACATTCGAAGACTGGTCGATTTGCCGCAACCTGAGGGGCCAACAAATACTACGAATTCTTTATCCTCTACCTCGATGGTAAGATCATTGACTGCTGTAAAGTCACCAAAGCGTTTAGATACGTTGCGATATGTTACACTTGCCACTCAGCCACCTCCTTAGTTGGGTTACACATAATCTCGGACAATCATTACATATTATATTCTGCGGGATCCATCTCGCCAAAATATAGCGGTCCGAACAAAAAGTGTCAAGAACAGTTTGGTCTAATTGGTGGTAAAGAAAACGGCTGCCGCAAGTAATGTCAGCGCAATAATAATCATAGCCGCATTTTCTATGAGTGCTTGCCCCAATTTGTTCTCGTTCGAATGTACATCTTTTTTAGGTGTAATGGCGATTTGACCATTGATCGCCTGAGATAAAACTTCGATGCTGGCCGGTCTATCATCAGGATGCATTTCCAAGGCCCAGTCCACAGCATCACTTAATTGTTTGCTTACGGCCGGGTTGACAGTATGTAGCGGGCGTAGAACCAATGGGTTGAGAAATCGTTCTTTTGCTTCGGGCGGCGAAGATCCAGCCAATAAATGATACAAAGTAGCGCCTAAAGCATAAATGTCAGAGCGAGCATTCGTATGCTCGCTTTCAGCTCCATATTGCTCAAGTGGTGTGTAATAGGCCGTACCTCGCCCTTGAATAACTGTAATAGTGCTTGAATCGTCACCTGACATGACCTTGGCTAAGCCAAAATCGACGAGTTTTATCCTTCCGTCAGGCGTTAACTTAATGTTTGCCGGCTTAATGTCTCTGTGCAAAATGGGAGGATCTTGCCGGTGCAGGTAAGCAACAGCAGCCAATATTTGCTCGGCCCAATTGAGCACTAATTCTACGTCAAGTTGGCTTCCTTCAACTCGGCTATCGTCTATAAGTTCCTTGAGGTTGCTACCTGGCACATAGTCCATGACCAGATAATCTCTCCCAGCTTCGGGAAAGAAGTCGGAAACCTTTGGCAGATTCGGGTGATCGAGCTGAGCTAATAGACTGGCTTCTCGTAAGAATTGATTGTGCTCTTGTTTTCGTATCTCTTCCGGAGTACTAGGATCCTGTTGTACCTCCTTGACCGCACACAGGCGTCCCGGCAAGCGAAGATCTTCGGCCCGATAAACATAGCCCATACCGCCTTGGCCAACCAGTCCGGTCAGTCGGTATCGCTCTTTTAGTGTAGTTCCTTCAATTATTTGTCCAAGCATTCGTGGTTAATTATTTCCTTATTGTCAATATCGATTATAATCCAAATGTTCCATCTTGTGTTTATGAGGTCTGGATGATCATGAACGAAAAGCCAATTCTCATTGCTCGTGAAGGAAAACTTACTGGCGAACGTTGGACGGTCGAGCGCAAAATAATGCTCATCGGTCGAGGTAGTGACTGCGAGATTGTCCTGCCCGAACGTCAAATTTCACGACATCATGCCAAAATAATCAACGAAAATGGTCAATATGTTTTACAAGATTTGGGCAGTAAAAACGGCACTCACTTAAATGGCGTTCGCGTACAGGGTTCCACCAAACTAAAGGATGGTGACGAAATTCAGATTGCCCTGCGCGTAAAGTTGCTCTTTATAGGAACCGATGCGACTGTGCCGTTAACCGTTGAGGAACCAGTGCCAGAGGGAAATCTTTCGCTCGATAAAAATCAGCGCTCGGTTCATATCGGTGAAACGGAACTCCAACCACCACTCTCTCTAGCCCAATTTCGATTGCTGGAGGTGCTTTATGAAGCTGCCGGAACGGTCGTGGACAGGGACATGATCGTTGACGTAGTTTGGCCAGGTACTGATGGCATTGGCGTTACCGAACAAGCCATCGATGCTTTGGTTCGCCGGCTCCGCGATCGACTGTCAGATTTAGATAGTCATGATTATGTTGTCACCGTTCGGGGACACGGGTTTAAGATAGACAACGAGCCTCACTGAGTAATTAAATGGCTTGCTATCACCGACTGAATCTCCGTTAGGCGACTGCTTAAATCCGGCTCATTTCTTTCAAGAGCCTGCTCCTCAAGCGCCTTCACCACCTCAAGGAGCTCAGGCCTTACAAGCTCCGAATTCTCCGTTAACAACATCCGTCGTTGGGTGTCATCATCCAATTGAATTAAGTGGTTGATTAATTGAACCTCAGGTGGTGCTTGGCGTTCCATCTCAGCCACAATTGCATCTTGCACAGACCGTAATAATTCAATTCTTGCACTATCTCCACCTTGTTCTGCTTCGGCCAGATTAGCCGATAAGACATACATGAAGACATCATCAATTCTACTTTGATTCAACCTGACAGCTTCCGCTTTATCCTCGGCCGACATAATCTCATTCAGTGCGCTTTGGGCAGTATCTATGACTTCACGAGAGCGGCGTTCCAAGGTCTGTTGCAGATCAACCAAATAGTCTCTGAGGGCGATCAGTTCATCCGCGTTAATACCAGATTTCTGCCGCTTCTCTATCTTATCACTTAAGTTCACAAAAAAATCATAATTAAATGCTTGCTGTCCATTCATCACCAGGGCCTCAACCGTTGGCAAATCAGCCCGGTTGGCCATAACATGTTTTAAGAGTAATGCGGGTGATAAACCTCCATTTTGATTGACCTCGCGCGAAAAAGCATGCAGAGCTTGCTGTTGTTTTTCCAGTTGCCGGCCGAACTCGGTTTCACGGAATAATTGAGCCTGTAAGTTTACTAACTTCAGATACTCTTCCTGCTGATCGCGCGATTCGGCCGCCCCTAATAATGTGCGCAGCATGGCAAAAAACGTCTCATCGACATCATCTTGCTGCTCCTTAATTATCTGAGTTCTGGCTACTTTGTCTGCTTCCAAAAGAGTCGTGAGTAGTTCCGCCTTTTTTCGCTGTTCGTCCAGCATTTCCGGCGTGATACCCTCTGTTTCGAGTACTTTTTCAACCAACGTTTGCAGGTTGATGATGGTTTGGGGTTGAAGCATATAGCCGCGTCTTTGCTCGGCAGGAAGTTGATCCATGGCCCGGCGCATCAGCTGCCCAATTAGTTTTTGCTCATCGTTGTGTGACAAACCCATTTCTAATGGCACATGTACCATAAAGAGTTCATTATCCGGATCATGGTAAAGCATCGGTGTTGTGACCTGTGTTACCGAATTACAAGTAGGACATTGCACAACATTAAGCACGCCACCCAGTAGGCGCTCTTTTAACTGTGGTTCCAGACCCACATCAACTATTTGCGATATCTCATCCATAAACTGGGTCCGGCATACCGGACATGTGATTTGTGTCTGCACTTATTATCTCCAAGTATTCAAACTTTATTGACGAGCCTCAAGATAACTCAACTTACAGGTGATCACGTTTGACCATTTGTCTAGACTTTATCACTGAAGGTTGGCATAGCACCGCTGGATCTGAAGCGGTTATTAAGTTCACCGTTTAACCGCTTGCCCCCTAATCAACACAGGGTTTGTCAAGTGGCAATGAGAAGGTGAAAGTTGTTCCTAAGGTTCCTTCCTTCTCAGTTAATTCATTGCTGCTAAACCAAATACTACCACCGTGAGCTTCAACGATGGCTTTGGTCAAGTACAAACCCAATCCAGTGCCCTCAGTATTACGGCTCATCGCGTTGTCTAAGCGAGAGAATTCCTCGAATATCCGGTGTTTTTCGTGAACCGGTATGCCGATTCCTTCGTCCCGAACAGAGATAGTAATGTAATCACCATGCGCCCGACCGAATAACTCAATTCGGCCGCCATCTGGTGAATACTTGATAGCATTATTAAGCAGATTGTTAAACACTTGCGTGAGCCGCCGCTCGTCTCCACACACCAGTGGAAAGTCGGCCGGAAACTCAGCTACAAGTGTATGATTCTCTGTCTGACTCTCAAATCTTCGCACTGCACTTGAAGCCATTTCATCCATTGCGACTTCATTGCGAATATCCAATTGGAAGGTGCCCGCTTGCAACCGGGAAGCTTCCAACAAGTTGTCAATTAGTTCATTTAACCTGTCAGCCTCATCTTCAATAACAACTGCATACTCCTGAATCTGATTCGGTGACCACTTCGCGTCTGTCCTTGCCAAGGTTCCTGCAAAGCCTTTGATTATCGAAACGGGCGTTTTAAGCTCATGACTAACGACCGAAATAAATGTCTTCTGCAACTCTTCCTCTTCTCTTTGACGTGTAAGATCCCGTACGTTGGCAATAATATTGGTTGTCCTACCTCGCTCATCAAGGAGCGGGGCATATGTGATTCCGAGGCTAATTGTTCCCCTCGACTTCTTTTGCAATTCACCTTCAACATACAGAGGAGCTGCTCCAGGCAGCGGCCAGCCATTGGCCATAGCTGTTTCGAGCGTCAGCTCGGTTCGCAAATTTTTCCAGCGAATTATCTTTTCATGATGTCTTCCAATTACATCGCTTACGGCCCAGTCAGTCATTTGCGATAATGAGGGATTAAATCGCGAGATTGTAAGTTGCTTATTTAGGATCATGATGCCATCGGCGCTTTGCTCAAGAATAGCATCTTGACGTTGCTTTTCGGCCATGACTTCCTGATACAGCCGAGCATTTTTAACTGCAATCGCCGCCTGATCGGCAAAGCTTTGCAATAAATTGGCGGCATCACTACTAATTTGATAATTAGCTGCCTGGAAGACATAAATCATGCCAATAAGTGTCTCTCCGCTCAGCATAGGCAGACGCAATACCTGGCTCAATCCGATATCAGCTGACTTTGCCAAACGCTGCATGTGACGTGTAAGTTCCGGTATTGTTTCTTGTTCCTCTCCTGGTTTGTAAGGTAGACCATGCACCAGCGGCAGGAACTTGTTAAGCCGATCCCGAGGCAAGCCATAAATTGCGGCTACGCGAAATACTTCGTCGGCCGGATCGGCCAACACAATAACTCCTGCTCTGCCCGAAATGAACTCAACGGATGCCTGCACAATGATGCGCAGCACATCGGCCAAGTCAAGCTCAGAAGTTAAAGCCCGGCTGATGGCCAGTAAATATTCTCTTTGGCGAACACGGTAATCTACTAACAAGGCAGGTGAATTCTAGCATAGGGCCAGAGCGACCGCTAACTCCTACCCCTGAGTGATAATAGTCAAACTTCTAAATAAGATATATGGCTCTTGGTTTGAGAATACATTAGCGGAAGAAGTAAGATCCCATTTTTTTCAAGAAACAGAAGCGGGATCGATACCAGCGGCTTTTAGGGCACGATTATAGGCCGATTTGGCTTTGGCATTTTGAATGCGCGCTTTGCGAATCTCATCGGGCGCCATCTCGTTGGTAATTTCTACATAGTCAGGCTTAGGAATATCCGAAGGGGGCGCTGCTACGACCATCGTGGGTTCAGCAGCACTGGTTTCAACTGGCGGGGGAACATCGGAAGGTGTAGTTGATTGTCCGCTAGCGACGGAACCACCCCCAGCTTTAAATTGTTTCATGGCCGCGGATTTTGCCTTAGCGTTAGAGATTCTTGCTTTCCGCTTTTCCTCTGGAGCCATATCCTCAGTCATTTCGATAACAGCATAATCAACTCCGGCGACAGGCATCCCCCCCCTGGCCTGTTGATGCCGGGGGAGTTTGGCTTGGAGACGGGCTAGCTAGTTCAGCATCATTAACGGGGGCTTGGCCTGCTGCGGTGACTGGCTGAACGACTTGTGGACTCGAGGCTTTCAATGCCTTGGCCGCGGCCGATTTGGCTTTGGCGTTGGCAATCCGTGCTTTTCGTATCTCGGCAGGAATCATATCGTCAGTAATCTCAACGACCGGATAATCTACTCCTGGAACCAAGTCAGCCGCTGATTTTTCCGGCGCAATGGTTTCGCTTGGCGCCTTGGCTACCACTTCCACGGATGCTGCTTTCGTTACACCGGTTCGAGCTCCATTCCAGCCATGGAATCGGGCTATCCTGACGGCGGTCATCGGATCACTTTTGGCTGCCTCAATAGCGGTTGGCTGTTTCTTATCGCCTACAGATCCGATACCTAGATTTCCACCTCTAGGTGTATTAGCAGCTTGCCACGCCGCCTGCTTTCGAGCTTGTTTTAACTGTTCCTGATATTCACCACCGACTGGCACATTATGCCCAAGTGTGACCGAAGGATTGTAATTTTTGCGGTCCTCCTGCGCATTCACTTGTTCAGTCTTGACGGCTCGAGCTAGGCCTACCATTAATGCTGCAAGCAAGGCCCCAATTAGTACCGTGAAAGCGACGACCAAACTGGCAATTACTAAAAAATTCATTTAATAATCCCTCTTCTAGGCATATAGCGAATTGATTATACTGATTGCTCTGAAATACTCAAGCTGCCAAGAAAAAAGTGGGCGCAGAGCTTACAGGTTAAGCAATAAACACGAAAACAGCCCTGCCATAACATGACAGAGCCGTCGTAGGATGCCGAAGGTGGGACTCGAACCCACATGAGCGTAAGCTCACTACGCCCTGAACGTAGCGCGTCTGCCAATTTCGCCACTTCGGCAATTGAATCGGCATTTTACCAACTCACTTAGAAATGTCAATCCTACTGGCCTGGCTAAACCCGGCTTTTGTCGCAGACAGTGCCTTCAACTTATCGGGACTCATAAAGACCGACAAAAATAAATATTCATCCTGATGTGTCTATCATAATGTTTCTAATTTGATGGTTTCTGCAGCCAAAGCACCCGCTTCCTGCAATCCTTTGTATTTATCTAACTGACCCTTTGCTGACCGCCAGGATATCTTATAAGTTTGCAACATCTGGTCCATAGCCAACCACAGGTCCTGATTGCTGATTGGTTTACCGTCTCTTTTCTTCCAGTCTCGCTTACGCCATCCATGAATCCATTTCGTCGCCCCCATATATACATAGTCCGATGTTGTAATAATGTAAATCGAACTGCCAGATTCTACCAGTCGCAAACCTTCTAAGATGGCTATTAGCTCCATCCGGTTATTGGTTGTCCTAGGAACAGAGCCACTGATCTGCTCAGTGCTCTCAACCTTCTCCAAAACTGCGGCCCATGCTCCGGGTCCCGGATTACCACGGCAGGTACCCCGAACATACATCTGAAGGGCATCATCAGGCAATTCAAGCTCAGGCATTAGTTCTAGACGGGCCGATCTAGCAAGACGATCGACTCGTTCATTAAGCGGATTGCCGGAGTGACCTTTAACCCAATGCCATTCTATCTCATGGCCCTGCACTAAGGACGACAGTGACTGCCAAAGATCACTATTTGGTATCGGTTTTCCCTTTCGTTTCCAATCACTAGCCTGCCAGGAGCCTATCCATTCTGTAATGCCCAAGCGTAAGTATTCAGAATCCGTGTAGAAATCAACCTGAGACGGCCGCTTTAGTGCCTCGAGGGCAGCCACAGCAGCTTGCAACTCCATGCGATTATTAGTCGTACTTGGCGCAGAACCGGTCAGTACTTTTTCGTGACCGTCGGCTTGCAAAATTGCCGCCCAACCGCCGGTACCCGGATTTGGATCAGCTCCTCCATCGCTATAGATTGTAACCCTCATGTTCTCTGGTTGGTCTCCAAATTTCTAAATAATCTCCCTCAGTCAGTGTGTCTGGAAGCCGCTCGAGCCTCTATCATATCTTGAATCCGAGATATTTTTAACCTTGGACGACCAATAGCCTGGCCGTTACTGACTTCGAATTCATTTAGAAGAAGCCAATCTGCGTAGCTAAAATACATTGGTTGTCGCTCTCGGATGAACAACTCGGCCTCTTCAGCCGAAGGATGGGCCGGTTGCAATATATTTCCGGAGGCCAAGTCTGTAAGCATATGCTTCACTGTTTCAACCGCGTCAGGCTTATTCGTGCCGATGACGCCGGTTGGGCCACGTTTTATCCAACCTGCCGTATACTCTCCTAGCACTGGCTGCTGCGTATCCTGGTTTAAGACACGCCCCTCTGTATTGAGAATCACCCCCCAATCAGAGTTAAAAGGGACGCCAGCCAAGGGAACACCGCGATAACCAATGGACCTGAACACTAGTCCGACTGCTAGATCTTCTATTGATTCAGTCATCCTTGGCCGCAAGGTGCCTGCTTCGGTGGCATACAATTCATTATGGGCCAGTCGCATAGAAGCAACCCCACCCTCCTCATCGCCTACTAACTCGATTGGTGACACGAGGAATCTAATGTGGAGTTTTACTTTTTTACCGGTCGATCCTCTCTGAGCAAAGCCCTGTATTATCTCGACGTTCCTAACCGTTCCTCGATCAGTATTCGCTAGCGAAGCTGTGCTTAATTCATCCAGCTCAGCTTCCCGAGGCAGAACAAAAATGTCCGCATCGGCCATTTCACCCAGCTCTTTAAGCTCCAGCGTTGTGAATTTTGCTTGGGCAGGGCCTCTTCTACCCAAAATATAAACTTCCTTTACCTTACTTTGAGCAAGTGCTTCTAAGGCATAATCGGCGATATCAGTCACTCTCAGCTCGTCAATTGTACGACTCAGAATCCGAGCCACATCCAAAGCAACGTTGCCTATACCAATGACAGCGACGCTCTCCTGGGACAGATCGAAAGACAGGTGACGATAGTCTGGATGGCCGTTGTACCAGGCGACAAACTCTGTAGCGGGATGGCTTCTTTCTAGGTCAATGCCCGGGATATTGAGATACTTATCGGATTGAGCTCCGACTGTATAGACTATCTGATGATAATAATTGCGTAGATCTGAGACCTCGATCTCTTTTCCAAGCTCGACAAAGCCGAAATACCGGAAACCCGGCTTGGAGGCCACCCTATCAAACACCTTGCTGACTGACTTAATCTTGGGATGATCCGGCGCGACTCCAAAGCGCACTAAGCCATATGGCGTAGGCAGTCGGTCAAATAGATCGACCTCCACATTTAGGTCTTTTTGCTTAAATAGATATTCCGCTGCATAAAATCCAGCTGGTCCCGCTCCAATTATTGCTACTCGCAATGGACACGATTCGCCACCTACCTCAGACATCATTCACTCCTCCCAAAATAAGAGCATCTTTGTAAAAGACCTATATTAACAGGGGATTATTGCCCTGCTAACCAGAGGTCGATTCTTTTGCAAGAGGACTCATGCACCTGGCACTGCGCTGATAAATTTCTGCCGATAACGTTTATGTGAATTGAGTTTCAAACTTCTGGGCGATTTGACCAAACTAGATTATAAATCGTCGCCCTCCAGGATCTGAGTTTCCAATGTGTCAATTTGGCCTCGGTACTGATCACGCTGGGCCTTCACGATATCCCCAATTGAAATAATGCCAATTAATCGATCGGCATCCAATATAGGTATATGCCTGAACCTGTTCTCAGTCATCGTATGAGCAACCGACATTACATCATCTTCGGGGACTCCGACAATCACGTTTCGTGTCATGACATCGTCAACCAGAGAAGTTTGAAACTGTTCCTTTCTGGCCGCCAACCGGACAATATCGCGTTCGGATATGATGCCAACAACTTTTCCTACACCTTCTGTTACAACTAACGATCCGATGTTATTCTCGGATAATAAGGCAATAGCATCGGCGATAGAATCTTCACGGCCGATTGTTACAACATGATTGCTTTTTGTGGCTAACAGGCTGCTGATATTCATTTCTACCTCCCCGTGACAAGGGCATTGTTGGGGCTTCAGTTTAGACTGAAACCCCCAGCTAATCTCTAACGTGGTATAACGGCTGAGAGTTTTCCACATGCTGGACAACTTCCATCCGCTCTAATAATGGCATAGCCCGCCTGGGGATCACCGCTTGGATCGTAGAAGGTAAAATCAACGTTAAACACCATTAATAGGCGAACTTTTCCACTCTGATTTGATAATGTGACTGCCTCGGCCAACCACTGGGCATGTTCGTCTATACTTGTGCCAGATGCCCAGGAAAAATTGGGTGGCAGACCAGGGTATCCATCACTGGTCAAATATCCAATCTCAGTAAAACATAATTGTTTGGCGCCGCCAAAAGCACCCCAGTAAAGATCGACCATCGGTGGGAAATACCAGCTGTAATGAGTGCCTGCTGGATGGCCAGATCTTGCTGTAGGGGAGGTTGCCCCGGCATTATGATGGATGCCGATGCAGTCCGCGTAATTGCCTGCGCCGGCCGCTGCCATGCCACGAATATATCGATCATCAGCCCAGGCATTATGGCCATTGTCAAAACCAGTAGGAGCCAACGCACCTGTAATAACCAGTATATTCGGATTAGCTCCTTTAATCGCCTGATATCCCGGCGCAAGCATGTTGCTTACATAGGAACTGGGGCTAATTTGGCCTGCCGGCCATTCAAAGTCTATGTTTTGCTCATTCCAGACTTCAATTGCATCTGGAGCATCTCCGCCTAGAGAAGCAACACCCCGGAGGAAATCAGTAAAGGCAGCATAATTTATGCTGTCAGCCGCAGGGTAGGTATCTTTACCTGTAATACTTACTAAAGCTTTAAGTCCGTTTCCATGAGCTTGCCTAACCAGATTTGCGACAACCCCAGGATCGTCCCCTGGCGCCCATTTATGCTGCAACTTGGCCCAGGACATTCCGATATCGCGCATTGTGCCAGGATTAGCAAAGGTCTGGGTTTGCCCACCGACGCCAAAACCGCTTGTGGATGGTGGGGGCGGTCCTGAAGGAGGTGGAGGGATAGGAGGAGCAGGTTGCCCGCCGCCATCCGAACTGCAAGGAATCTTCAGAACTTGCCCTGCATATATTAGATTTGGGTTGGAGATGCCATTTAAGGCCGCCAATTGAGCCACAGTGGTGTTGTTTCTCACAGCAATGGATGACAGCGTATCACCCGGTCTTACCGTATACGAGCAGCTGCCAGTTGGGGGTGGCTCTGTTGGAGGCTGTGGCGTTGGGGGTGGCCCACCGGTACCGCAGGGAACCTTCAAAACCTGTCCGGCGAAAATGAGATTGGGATTTGCTAATCCATTTGCGGCCGATAGCGCAGCAACAGTCGTGTTATAGCGGATCGCAATTGACGATAACGTATCCCCTCTCTGAATCGTATACGTACAATCACTGGAAGGAGGGGGCTCAACTGGAGGAGTCGGTGTCGGCGGCGGTGAACCCCCAGCCGCTGGAATCACCAACGTTTGACCAGCAAATATTACATCTGGATTGGTAATGTTATTGGCAGAAACAATCGCCGGCACAGTTGTGTTAAAACTCCGGGCGATTGAAGAGAGGGTATCGCCTGGTTTAACCACATAGGTCGTATCCGCAAGACTCCCAGCGACCAACAACAAAGCCAATAGCATGATCGTCAAACCAAACAATATGCGCGACTTTTTCATAATGTCCTCCCGTGATGGGCAGACTCACGTAGTAAGAGTAATATCAACAGAGATGGACACAAGTCCGCCACCCATTCAGATTATAACCGTCTCGCCATTGAGTACAAGCTAATTTTCAAAGATCTTCTATAGTTATCTTTTAATGTGTTATTCTTACTGAGCTAAGAGCGTGTTTGCCAACTATAATTCTTAAGGTCGACCTCAATGACCTCGAAAGTTTTTTAGGATTTTTGATCCCACTGTCAGGTTGGCCTTAGGCCACTCACCGAAGATGGTCGGAATCTAAAGGCAAAGAAAAAGATTTCCATATTTTCCCGACAATTTTGCACCGACGGAGCTGAAGATTGATATGAATATATTCAATAATATCATTGAAACAGTTGGTAATACGCCCCTTGTTCGCCTGAATTCGATCACCCGTCACTTAGCCTGCACAATGCTGGTCAAGGCTGAGTTTTTTAATCCTGGTGGATCTGTTAAGGATCGTATTGGACCGACTATTATTGAGGATGCGGAACGAAGCGGGCGTTTGAAGCCAGGTGGAACAATTGTTGAAGCAACGTCAGGAAATACAGGGGTGGGTTTGGCTATTGCTGCTACCATACAAGGGTATCGTTGTATTTTTGTAATGCCCGATAAGATGTCGCAAGAAAAAATTCTGTTGTTAAGAGCTTTCGGTGCCCGGGTCGTAGTTACTCCATCAGCGGTGGAGCCAGAGGATCCCCGTAGTTATTACTCCGTCGCCAATCAACTCGTGGCCGAAACACCTAACGCAATTTTGGCAAACCAATATCACAATCCGGTTAATCCCAAGAGTCACTATGATTCAACGGGCCCGGAGATTTGGCGCCAGACAGATGGGCGGTTAACTCATCTTGTCGCGGGCATGGGCACCGGCGGTACAATCAGCGGTGTTGGTCAATACCTAAAAGATCAAGACCCAAACATTAAAATTATTGGAGTTGATCCAATTGGTTCGATCCTCTTTGACTTGTACAGAGGAAATCTAGATAGCAAAGCTGAAAGTTATAAAGTTGAAGGCATTGGCGAAGACTTTCTTCCCAGTTCGACTGACTTGTCGGTGATCGATGATATTGTTCAAGTAAGCGATCGTGACAGCTTCTTGATGACCCGGCGTCTTGTCCGCGAAGAGGGTATATTTTGTGGTGGCTCTTCCGGCTCGGCTGTGTGGGGAGCAATGTATTTCGCTCGTGAAAATAGCCTGCCGGAATCCGATCTGGTTGTCGTCATTTTGCCCGATAGCGGCTCCCGTTATTTGTCTAAACTCTTTGATGATGATTGGATGCGAGAGAACGGCTTCCTCGAGCGGACTTGGGTGGATGTCTTAGCAAGGGATATTCAAGCCGCGAAGTCGGATCCAGGTCTAGTTGCTGCTCGCCCGAACGATCTCATGCGGGAAGTTATTACTTTGCTAAAGGCCCACAATTTCTCTCAGGTGCCTGTCATTGATGATAGTGGACAATTACGTGGCATTGTTTCTGAGGTTGCCCTGCTCGATCATTTGTTATCCGCTGGACACGATCACTCGGCCGAAGAAACTATAGAGAACCTAATTGATCCGAATGTGCCCGTCGTTCAGCCCAATACACCATTGGAAACGTTAATGGATATATTTGGCAGCAACAGTGTTGCCTTGATTTCAGTAGGAGATACGGTCCAAGGTATACTTACGAAGATAGACATCCTGGATTTTATGTCCACCCAAGTTAAATGAGAAATCAGAATTCTATATTAGTCACTTTCATTTTTATATCGTTCAGTGCAATGTCATTTAGAAGGAACTATGAACACACTTTTGCAAGAGACTATCGCTTTAACACATGCTGCAGCAGACCAGATAATGCGATTTTATCAGAGTTCATTTTCTGTCGCCGATAAGACGCCAGATAATCCGGTAACCGATGCTGATTTGGCCGCCGACAAGCTCTTGCGCCAGGGTCTGGGCAAACTGCTTCCTGAGGCAGGTTGGTTGAGCGAAGAAACGGCCGATAGCCCCGAACGACTGACAAAAAGCCAATGCTGGGTTGTCGACCCGCTCGATGGGACAAAAGAGTTCGTAATGGGCATTCCAGAATTCACGGTTTCTGTTGCTTTGGTAGAAGATGGATTGCCAATTCTGGCCGTCATCATCAATCCACCAAAGGGGGAACTTTTCTATGCTTCTCGGGGTCAGGGCACAACTTATAACGACAATGCGGCGAAAGTTAGCTCAACTGACAATTTGTCCGGAGCTCTGATTGATGCAAGTAGAAGTGAACGAAAGCGTGGTGAATTTGCGCCCTTTGAAGAGACGGTCCAGCTCAAGACTGTAGGTAGTATCGCCTACAAACTTGCCAGAGTCAGCGCCGGATTTGCCGATGCGACTTGGAGTCGAGGCCCCAAACATGAATGGGATATCTGCGCTGGTGTCCTTTTAATTCAAGAGGCAGGAGGTCGAATCGTTGACTTGGATAATGCACCGATTCACTTTAATAAGTCATTTCCAAAAGTGAACGGCATTATCGCCACTAACCAGAATTTATACGATCAAGTAGTGACAGCGCTATCGCCCCATCGTGACACTGCCCGCGTAGACTAGAATAGATCGCGCGAAAGATGATGGATCATTTTTCAATGAACCTTATTCTTGATTAACCCAAAAGCTGCCTGCTGTGATGAACTTGATTAGTTGCAGTGCCCTGGCGGGTGACAATAGTAAAATGCTTACACAGTAACCGAGATAAGGTCCCATGATTGCGGAAACCGCAAAACTACTCCTAAACAATATTCGCAAAGTGATTGTTGGTAAGGATGAGATCATCGAACTCACCCTAATTGCCATGATGTGTGAAGGGCATCTGCTTTTGGAAGATGTTCCCGGCACAGGAAAGACGACCCTGGCTAAAACAATTGCCCGATCCCTAGATTGTAGCTTTCAACGAATCCAATTTACGCCTGATTTACTCCCCTCTGATGTCACTGGCATTTACTATTACAATCAGAAAGTTCAGGAATTTGAATTTCGGGCCGGTCCAATCTTCTCTCAAGTTTTATTGGCTGATGAAATTAACAGGGCAACGCCTAGAACACAGTCGGCTCTGCTGGAGGCAATGCAAGAAAGACAGACGACCGTGGACATTGTTACCCATGAATTACCGCGTCCTTTTTTAGTGATGGCTACTCAGAACCCCATTGAACTCGAAGGCACATTCCCTCTTCCTGAAGCTCAACTCGATCGCTTTTTAATGAAGATCGGCCTCGGCTACCCAGATGAACAAGAGGAAAACGAAATATTGTTGCGCTTTGAGCGTTCAGATCCTCTTGATTCATTAGAAAAAGTTGTTGAGGCAGAAACAGTAATAGAGATGCAGAAACAGGTAAGGCAGATAAGAGTCGAAGCCACTGTTAGGAATTACATTGTAAATATCAGCAGAGCGACCAGGGGCCATACCGATATTGAGCTCGGCGCAAGTCCTCGCGCAACGATGGCTCTTTATCGTACCAGTCAAGCTTTAGCAGCCATCCAAGGTCGAGACTATGTTCTTCCAGATGATGTAAAAAAAATGGCCCCCCATGTTTTGACTCATCGCTTAGTAATTGGCGCTAAAACGCGTCTACGTGGGCGCTCGGCCGAAGAAATTGTCCGCGATGTCGTGGGTACAGTACCTGCTCCGGTGGAAGCTTAAGCCCTTGGCCGACGAAATTTACGTATCAATCCAGGAAAGTGAACATAAAAAAAGAGGGCGCGCTCGCTCGCGAGTTTCGCGCTCTTTGCGCGAGGGCAAGCTCCCTGGCATGCACGACGTTGCCAAAGCACGAGGCCTCATCATCAGAGAGCGTCAAAATAGTATCTTTAGCGATGCTTGGATTCCTTTGGCGTTTATCATATTAGCTGCCGGTTTAATCACCGGAAGAAATGCCGCCGTTCTTTCCGTTGGAATTGGTATGATTGTCATTGCGGCCGTGAGCTCCACCTGGCGGCGATTTGCCTTATTGGGTGTGACCTACGTTCGTGAGTACGATCGGACCCATGCCTTTCCTGGTGAGCCAATTACCGTGACCCTCTCCATCACTAATGCGAAGCCACTGCCTCTCACCTGGCTGCGATTCACGGATGCCGCTCCCATTGCACCTACCCAAGCAGGTCATATGGCCGTTGTAGCCAGCGAAATTTCCGGTCATTATCAGTTGCAGACTACTTTGTCAATCAACAGTTATGAAAAAACCCAGCGCACGCTCACCTTTCGGTTCCCGGTTAGAGGATATTACAATATTGGTCCAGTTCGTTACCTTTCAGGTGATATATTCACCTTGTTCACCATTGAGCGCGAGCACCGCTACATAGATTCGTTGGTTATTTACCCTAAAGTATGGCCTCTTGAAACCCTGCAATTACCGGCCAAAGAGATGTTTGGCGAGCTAAAAGTCCAGCGAAGCTTATTTACCGATCCAATTAAGACTCAAGGTATTCGGGACTATCAACCGCAAGATCGTTTTCGTGATGTGCATTGGAAAGCAACAGCACGCAAGGGAGACTTGCAAACAAAAGTCTACGAGCCTACATCTGGTATGAACGTGGTCACGTTTCTAAACGTAGCTACCTTTCCCAAACATTGGATGGGATTCGATCCCGACGTATTAGAACGGGCTATCAGCGTCGTCGCTTCCATTTGCAATTACGCGGCCGAGGAAAAATGGGGCGTCGGCGTTTATGCCAATGGATCCGTACCTGGTTCGGACCAGCCGATTCGCGTTGCGCCCGGTCGTTCACCCGATCAAATCGTTCGCATACTAGAAGCGCTAGCGGCCGTAACCGAATTTGCCACCGGGTCGATTGAGATTCTCATGCACAAGGAAAGCAGCCGGCTGCCATGGGCAACCACCCTGGTTCTGGTAACTGCTGTGGTAACAGACGACCTATTGGTGGCACTGCTCAGATTGCGTCAAGCTGGTCGAAAAATCACCTTGATTTCAATGACTCAGGAGCCGCCGCCAGGAGATTTACGAGGAATTCTTACTTATCATGTCCCCAAAACGGCACCCGCATTTACAGAAGAACAAGCAGCGGATACACCGACAGAAGCAGCTTTAAATAGGGTGCCAACACCAGATTCAGTGTTGAATTCCGATAACAAAGTCAGTTCATGATATGAGCCAAGAAGCAGCAATTGGTAACGGAAAAATCTCTGAGACAGGCAACGAGAGCGAGCGTCAATCCTCTTCGACTTTTAGCCTGAAATCGAGCTGGGATTTCTTTCGCCATGAGCTTCTGTATGTCACCTGGGCCTTGATGGAAGTGGCCCTGCTAACGCCATTGATCATGGCCTTTACACCCTGGTCACAATTTTGGTCGCCCGCCCTCTTTGCCGTCTGGCTCTTACTCTTAGTATTGTTACCGTTCAACATTAGTCGTGTATCCAGTGTATTTGGGGTGCAGGTAGAACGTCAACAGTTAATCATGGTCGCGGCATTGATCGCCAGTTTGCTTCTTTCCTGGCGAACTCTATTGTACGACTCGGAGCATCTCTTAGATGTATCCTGGTTGGGTGAGTTATTTGCTCAGCTCGGTCAATCTGGCGATCCTGGATGGTCAAGGTTGCTGACCGTATTCCTGCTTCTGATTTTGGCCTGGTGGCGTGGCCTGTCTTTGGTCGGCCGTCCGGTCGAAATTGGTCAGATCGGTTTTCGCCTACGAGTTGGCATTCTTTTGCTGGTGATTCTCGTAGCTGGTGTTGCTGGTTCACAATTGCCTTGGTCCGTAACTCCTTTTATTCTTCTATATTTTTTTGCTGCTCTGATGGCGGTCGTCTTAACTCGAGTTGAACAATTAGAAATGGGCACTGGCGGCATTTCATTTCCTTTGGGTCCCCAGTGGTTGGGCTTCGTCACTTTCGCCGCTGCGTTAGTAGCCTTTCTCACCGGTATCATAAGTGGTTTCATGAGTGGCCAGGCAATTAGCGACGTTTTAGGATGGTTTGCACCGTTCTGGCTGGCTCTTCGTTATTTGGGAACCTCGGTGGCTATCACTGTAGGCTATCTGCTCTCGCCGCTACTCATCGCCTTGGCCTGGTTGATAGATCTTGTGTTTCGCTTTTTTCAACCTATTACCGAGCAGATTGGGCTCACCGACCTGCAATTGGAGAATCCCCCCACCCTTGAAGGGTTGGAGGCGGAAGAGATAACCACGATAAACCCGCCGGTGATTGAATTGCCTCAGCAACTACTACCAATATTGGTTATGATCTTTTTGATCTTGCTGGTTACGTTAGCCCTCGGCCGCTTATTCAAGTTGATGAGACAGTCGTCCACACTGGAGACGGATTCAGTGAGTCCCTTGTCAAACTTGGAGCGACCTGGCTTACCAGGACGCGGACGTAATCTGCTGAGTCAGTTGGGATTTTTTAAACGGTGGCGAGCTGCCGCAACGGTTCGTCATATTTATCGCCAGATGAGCCGGACTGCCGCCGAAGCGGGATTCGCGAGGGCTCAATCGGAAACGCCATACGAGTACCAGCCACTGTTGTTCGAAGCCTGGCCTGACCACAATGATGAAATTCGGTTGATCACAGAAGCGTATACTCGGGTCCATTACGGTGAAATGCCTGAATCGCAAGAGGAACTCGAACGAATAAGGTCAGCTTGGGCCAAGGTCCGGGAAGTCGAACCGGCTAGATTGTCAGAGCCCTCAACTGGCATTCAGACAAAACCCAGACCAAGACGCTGAAATTGCTGGGCAGCCCAGCAATTTGATTTTTGTACCATCGTTCCATTGACACTATTTAGCCTAGTATGGTATCATCCCGCACGTACCTAGATTACATAACGTGTTAAGTTGGAGCATAATGTCAGCCTGCATCAAACCGGTATTCGCTAGAGAAGGAGAAACGCGATGAGATCGCGCACTGAAATGATGGTGGATCGCTTGCGAGATTTCCAGGCCGGTACACCAGATGTGGAAGCATCAGCAGTAGTAAGCGTTGATGGTCTCATCATGGCCTCGTCGTTACCCTCAGGCCTAGATGAAGATCGGATTTCGGCCATGTCGGCCGCGATGTTGTCCTTGGGCGATCGTATCGCCGAAGAGTTACGTCGAGGAAGGCTGCATAGGGTTTACATTGAAGGAACAGAGGGTATTATAGTATTGATGGCTATTGGCGAAGAGGCGGTACTTACCGTCATGGCTCGCAGCCAGGCCAAGCTTGGCCTCATTTTTCTCGACATGAGGCGGGCGGCCGAGGATTTGGAACGATTACTCTGACACATTTGGCGCTTAAAGAAACGCCGATATTAATCATATTACCGGCAGACGGAGGGGCATGTCACCCAGAGTGACATGCCCCTCCTCTCTTTTTATAACGGGGTGATAGATGACAAAATTTATTTTTTTTACGGGTGGTGTTGTCAGTTCGGTGGGTAAGGGTGTCACTGCGGCTGCCGTGGGGCGGATTTTAAAAGCCAGAGGTATTTCCGTTACAGTCCAGAAACTAGATCCTTATATCAACGTTGATCCTGGAACCATGTCTCCTTATCAACATGGCGAAGTATACGTCACCGAAGACGGAGCTGAAACAGATTTAGACCTGGGTCATTACGAAAGATTTATCGATATCAACTTAAGCCAGGAATCCAACGTCACCACCGGCCGTGTTTACGCAGAAGTCATTGCCAAGGAACGGCGGGGAGATTACTTAGGGGGCACGATTCAAGTCATTCCGCACATTACGAATGAGATCAAAAATTGCATCCATCTTCTGGCCACCAAGAGCCAGGCCGATGTCGTAATCGTGGAGGTAGGAGGAACTGTTGGCGATATTGAAAGCCTTCCATTTCTTGAAGCTCTCCGGCAAATGAGGGCGGAATTGGGTGTGGATAATACATTCTACATCCATGTGACATTCTTGCCGTATATTGGGGCAAGTCGGGAATTGAAGACAAAGCCCACCCAACATAGCGTTCGAGAATTACGCGGTATTGGCATTCACCCCAATGCCATCATCGCTCGGGCAGATCACCCTATCCCGGCCGAACACATCGCTAAAATCGCTCTATTTGGCGATGTTCCCGAGAAAGCGGTTATTCCGGCAGTGACCAGCGATATTTTGTACCGTATCCCCCTCGAATTAGAAGAAACCGGTCTGGGAAATTACATCGTTGAGTCCTTGAACTTACCCAACTCAGTACCCAATCTTAGCAGTTGGTCGGAGATGATAAAGGAAATTGAGCGACCAAAACCAACAATTCGCATCGGTATAGTAGGGAAATACGTTGAATTTCACGATGCGTACATGAGCGTACGTGAAGCTTTGAACCATGCAGGTATTAAACACCATCGCCAGGTAGATGTGGCCTGGATCCACTCAGGAGATCTGGAAAAAGGTAAGGGTTGGGAGGAAATCGAAACCCTCGACGGAATAGTAGTTCCTGGTGGCTTCGGCTATCGAGGCATTGAGGGCAAGATAATGACTGCCCGCTGGGCCCGAGAAAATAAGATCCCCTACCTCGGTCTCTGTCTTGGTATGCAGGTCATGTGTATTGATCTGGCTCGCCAAGCATATGGCAATGACGAGCCCAACAGCACTGAATTTGACGCCAAGACAGAATATCCCGTTATCAGCTTGATGCCCGATCAACATGGACTGGCCGATATGGGCGGCACAATGCGCCTGGGCCGGTACCCTTGCCAGTTGCAGCCAGGAACCAAAGCGGCCGCAGCTTATCAATCAGACCTCGTCGAGGAGCGCCACCGCCATCGCTGGGAGTTCAATAATGCCTATCGCGAAGTATTGGCCGAACAGGGCTTGGTTTTCAGCGGTATTTCTCCGGATAACCGCTTAATAGAGATTGCTGAATTAGCTGACCATCCATTTATGTTGGGCTGCCAATTTCATCCTGAGTTTAAGAGCAGGCCCAATCACCCCCATCCACTCTTTGCCGCCTTTCTGGCGGCGGCCGTATCTCAACAAACGAGGCAAGAAAAGAACTCTATTTCCACTGAGGTTAAACAGGATCATAACGGCCGTTCAATTCCGGCCGGTCAAAAGGTGGATGAGGCGCGGGTGTAATCAATTAGCGACCAGTTTCTGGTTGTCTGACCTTAAAAAGACAGCAGCTTGGCCATCTTTTCAGAAATTCTATCAACCGTTGGCACAACGGCCGTCATCAGTTCGAGGTTAAAAGGCACCGGAACGGCCGGAGCAGCCAATCGTTCAACTGGCCCATCTAGGGCCAAGAAAGCTTCCGCAGCAATCGTAGCGGCGATTTCGGCACCAAATCCGGCGATGCCAATATCTTCATGAACCACCAGGCATTTAGACGTCTTGGCCACCGAGGCAAGAACCGCTTCCTTGTCCCAGGGAATGATGGTCCGCATATCGATGAGCTCAATTTGACCTTCGAATCTTTGGGCCGCCTCCTGACAACGTTCAACCATAGCTCCCCAGGTCACGACAGATAAATCCGAGCCTTCCTGGATCATATTGGCCTGACCAAACGGTAACCCATAATCATCGCCCGGATATGGCCGGCGGGCCGAAGCTGCATCAAGTAACGCTCTATGCTCGAAAAATATGACCGGATCGTTACCTCTGAGAGCGGTGCGAAGCAATCCAACGGCATCTTGAGCATTGGACGGGAAGGCTACCTGCCAGCCCGGAGCATGGGCGAACATGACCTCATTGGTCACACTATGCCAGGGATCACCAATCTTTCGACCATACCCTCCCGGCATGCGCACAATGATCGGGGCCGCGAAATGATTGGCCGTTCGCCAGCGAATCGTACCGCAATTATTGAGTTGTTCAGTGGCCGGATCGGCATACTTTCTGAATTGGATTTCAGGAACCGGCAGAAGACCGGCCAGAGCCATGCCAACCGCCCGACCAATGATGCCCTCTTCTGACAATCCAGTATCAAATACACTATTATTACCATATTTAGAGGCCAATCCTAGGGTCGCTGTATGCACACCCCCTTTGTCCGCTACATCTTCGCCAAAGACAAGACAACGAGGATTAATACCAAGCTCCACATCCAAAGTCCGCCGGATCGCCTCTACCATATTTAAGCGCCGTGGTTCAATCACTTTCGGCTGATTGGCCAGATCGGGCGAACTTAATCCTTCCGCTGCCATACCCCCAACTTTTTGCGGCTGATCGGGAATCGAAAAAATGAATTTTGTCGCCTCGCTCAATCGTGGATTAGGCTGAGATAAAGCCTTTTCGCTGGCAGCCAACACCGTCTGGTCCGCTTCCTCCTCCATTAGGAGCCAGTCATCTTCGGAAAGAATATTCGGTACCAGGTATTCACGTAGCGCCAGTAGCGGATCGCGGCGGCGTTCCTCCTCCACGGTTTCACCCGACTTATAGGCCTGGTTGTCCGTACTGGAATGGCCCGACAATCGTGGGACTGTTAGCCTGAGCAACCCAGGTCCCTTTCCCTCTCGCACGAAGGACACGGCCGACCGCACCAGCTTAGCCGTCTCTGATGGCCTGGTTCCCGATCCCTGCCATACCTTTAGCCCGTTAAAAGAGGCCAGATTGGCGGCGATATCGCCATCGGGCGTCTGTAAATGGCCTTGAACTGAGATGGCATAGCCATTGTCTTCTATGATAAACAGCATGGGTAATTTTAGAGTCGTGGCCATCGTTAAACTAGACCAGAATCCATTTGTAGCCACTGAACCTTCGCCGCCAAATACGGCCACGATGCTCCCAATTCGGTCCGACTGGTCCAGCACCTTGATCCGGTATTCAATGGCCTGAGCCCAACCGGCGGCCGGTGTATACTGCGATCCAACATCAGCAGCCATCGGTAAAACAGTTGCCTTACCGCGGCTGGGCATATTAAAGACCACCCCCACATCTCGGCCGGCGCTCATTCCCCCCTGCCGGGCCATATCCGAGGCCAGTGCCTCTTCGACGGTCAGACCCAGACCCAGCAGAAGCGGCCGTGAACGATAGTAGGCCGCCACCGCATCTTGCGGCCGGTTTAAAAGTTGGCTCATTAATACCTGACCCAACTCGTGCCCCCCGGCCGAAAATTGATAGGTGACGTTACCCTGCCGGGTTAGTTCTTCTTCCTCTAAGCGGTCAATTCGTCTGGAATTCAGGGCCAGGCGCGCGGCCAAAGGCCAATCAAATCCATTTAAATAACCACTCAAAGCAAATTCTCCTCACGTCCAGTTTTGAATGATATGGTATTGCTCACAATACGACTACCTTTGTTTATTTTGAGAAAAGGTTCTTCTGAATGATTCAGATTGTATCCTCACCCTAATTCACCATTCTGTAGTTGCCTGTTCCAGCATATGGAGATGAATTGCCTGCTGCGTGTTTTGGGAGTAATGAACTACGAACTGATTTTCAGTCACTTTTTAGCGATCTGACAGTATAGGTAATTTAGGCTAAATCGACATTTTCTTCACCTCCCCATGCTATAATTTTCTAAGTCGGCTTGAGTCTTACTTATGTTGGGGAACAGCGTACTTGCTCATCCCGTGGATGGCAGGAGGGAAGATGGTTGCCACCGTATACAAAAAAATCAGAGTTCGCGATAGAGGCCAGGCACTGGTGGAATTCGCCCTGATTGTCGGCGTATTATTAGCCTTTCTTTTCATCGTGATAGAATCCGGTCGGATTTTTCAAGCCTGGTTAACGGTGCAAAACGCGGCCCGGAGTGGTGCTCGTTATGCCGTCACCGGACAGTTTAATCAGACCGGTGTCTTTAACACCCCCGAATGTCCGACCGGTACCCCAAGTGATCACTGGCATGTTTGTTCTGTCAAGGACGAAGCATTACGTACAGCTTCTGGCATAAATATTGATCCCACCGCCTCAGTTAACGAGCCGGGGGCCTTTGGGACGCAAGTCTGCGTTCCCGACAATTGCCCTCCCGAAAATGTCGGCCGCCCAGGCCAGTCAACTCGCGTTCGCGTCTTCTATAATGTTGAAATCATCATCCCCTTGTTTAGGCCCATCGCCAAATTTATCCGCGTTACCGGTCAGGTTGAGCTGGTAACTGCGAATTACGATCAAGTAAGCCATAGTGAGTTCATTATAACCGAGGTTGATCCTGGTGGAACATCCCCGCCAATCCCTAACTCAGCCGATTTGCGCATCTCCAAAAGTGATTCAAAAGATCCAGTATATGTACTGGATACCGTCGTTTATTCACTAACTGTAGTAAACGACGGTCCCTTTGATACGCCTAGCGTAGAAGTCATCGACATACTCCCCCCGGGCACGAAGTCGGTATCCGAGATTACCGTAACAGATGGCACAAATCCCATAGTCGATGCCACCTGTTCATTTAATCCACTGGATCGTCAGGTAGCCTGCGTGATTCCCTATCTGGAGGGAGGAGCAGGAACCAACAATACGGCTATTATTAATATCACCACCCAACTAGTCCCAATTGAATCGCCAGACGATCCATCGTTATCAGAGGTCACAGTCACTAATGAAGCATTTGTTTTCAATGCGATCGCCACAACCGATCCCGATTTAACAAACAATAGTGCGACCGAAGAAACGACCGTGATACTCTGGGCTGACCTGGAGCTCATCAAATCCCACCAGAGTAGACCGCCACGAGAAGGCTTTGTAGTGGGAGATACCGTTGTCTACAATATTCATGTTCAGAACTTCGGACCAATTATCGCCCGGGGAGCGAGGGTGACCGATACATTACCAGAGGGTCTAAAATTTGTGTCGGTATATGCTACAAATGCCGTGTGCACTCAGGCCGGAAATGGCATCAGCTGCAACCTAGACGATTTGGCCACAAACCAGATTGCGACCATACAATTGACCGCTCAAGCAGTTCAACCAAACGACAAAAACACGAGAACGAACACTGCCATCGTAAGCAGACCAACAAATGTAAATGAAAATGATGACATCATTGCTGGTTGGCACCCTATTGGCGATAATGATAATCAGGATTCCGTAGATTCCCCAGTCACAGTCCCACGACTACTCCTGTCAAAATCGAAACAGAACCCAGGTCCTGGAATTGTAGACGAAATCATGCGCTACGAGGTTAAGGTATTTAATGATGGACCAGGTATAGCTAAAGACGTAGTTATAACGGACACACTTTATACGCACCCAGATCCCCCAGCAATAGAAGTAGAGTACGTTGGAGCTTTTGTTGACGGTGAGGCGGCAGATTGTGGATTGCAGGACAATAGTTACCAAATCACATGCAGTTTGGGGGATATTCCCAAGAATGGATCAATAACATTATTTGTCGATGTGATTCCCAGGGTCGCTCTTAACGAAATGCCCAACTCCGTTTTGGCTCGCAGCAACGGAGGTTTCATCGAAGCCTCGACTACCATCACCACGCAGGTTGTTCGCCCCTATGACCTGGAGGTTGTTAATATCGGTCCAGATCTCATAGATCTAAAAGATAGTGATTCCTCGATCAAATATACAGTCAAAATCATCAATCATGGACCGTCCACAACAGGTGCATTTACGGTCAACGATACATTGGAGTTATTCTCAGACGACACTAACATGATAGGCGCTGTGAATATAAGCAATGTTGAAGGTAATATCGTATGTTCTGTGGCCGGCGATAAAAAGTCCGTCAAATGCTCGGTCAGCGATCTGTCTGCTCTACCCAACAACAACTCTGTTAAATTCGACTTAAATATCACGCCTACCAGTGGTGGATTTCTCACGAATACAGTTAAGGTCAACGACACAGTACCGCAATACGGCATAGAAGAGAAGTACCCAGATCGCGCTAGCGTCAGTACTGAGATTCGGCCGATCGCTGACCTGGCAATCTCAAAGGAGATGTTAAGCCGGGCATACGGCCTCATTGAATATGGAATAAGCGTAACCAACAACGGCCCTTCATCCGCTGAAGGTCTGGTAATCACCGATACCGTGACAACAGGCACCATCTCCGGCATTACTATGACCTACCAAACGGATTGCAATACAGGGGCTGGTGGTCCGGCACCAATATCGATTGCCTGCCACCTGAATAGATTGGACAGCGGATTTACCGCTAATTTTACCGTAACAATAACTTTCACTGACGACGTCGGCCCAATGTTAGCCGACGAAGCTAGGGTTACGAGCAACACTTTCGATCCCAAGCCAGAAAATAACATCCAATCAATCGAGGATACGCTAGGTTTTGTGCCTGGCTTTTTGCTCACCAAAAAACAGTCATTGTTAATCGCCTATATACTTCCCATCCTGAGGATCTAGGACGGAATCTAACATTCTTGCTCAGGCAATCTGTTTTCTCGAATTTGCGAAGAAGATCCATTCATTTGAAATCGGATAGAGAGAGAGAATGATCCAGAGGTACTTGTTATGAATGACTGGCTCAATAGTAAAAATATGGCCAATGAAACAGGTCAGAGCCTCGTGGAAACGGCCCTGGTATTACCCGTTCTCATAATATTACTCGTTGGCATAGTGGAGCTTTCGAACGTGCTTAATACTCAAAACAAGCTTACGACTGCTTCGAGGAATGCCGCCGATTTCGGCGCAGCAAATTTCGATCGTGATGATTTTTCTATGACTACCGCTCCTGCCATGGGGCAGGTTGCTCTTAATACTGTTACCGAAACCTTGATAATGGATACCAACAGATGGGATATCTGGTCGATAAAAGCTCGAACAAACAGCGAAGGCACTGCCTTTTCAGTTTTTACTCATACCAAGGTGTTTGGTGATGAATCTGTCCTAACAGTGACCGAGTGGGATGCTCTTGTGCCCGCTGTTCAAAACGATATGCTTGCTGCCTTGCGATCCGTATGTGACAGTGACGACACATGCGATTATGCGGCCGATATTGAGGTGGTTGCTTCAGTGCCATACTACGCGCCTGATCCAATTCTTGGGCTGCCAGTGCTGGAATTCCTTAATCTTGATCGTCAACATAGCCTGACAGTGATGCGGGTCGGCGAACCCCCTGAAGTTGTATCTTGCCCATTACTGCCTATTGCTATTCGTTTTGATCAATGGTCGCTATATCCGTCCGAATGGTATGATCCTGATACTGATACGATAGCCGCTCCCTTTAATAATCAGTATCCTGGGCATGATGTCCAACCCTTCCCACCAAAGGACAGAAATATTTGGGAGTGGCCAACATGTGATAAAGCCAATCCCGCTAGTTGTCAGAAAAAGGATGGTCCCCCTATTCCAACATACACCAATGGCTCGATTGACCCCTTTACCGTTCCTTCAATAATGAACTTGCAATATCTGGACACTGACGAGACCGGTTGGCCAAATAATATTCCAGGCACGCCATTGGGCTCAGCCCTCGACATGCATGGACGTGTTGGGTACATCTTCTGGGCTCGTGAAGAAGTCGGTGATCCCGGTAATTTTGGTTGGCTATCGTGGGACGGTTCTAATGATGCTGATAAGCTGATAGACAGCCTAGCGCTGCCGATCGGTGATTTAATGAAATATTATCCCGGCAGCAGGGCTGATAAGGGTGAATTGACAAACCTCCCTCCTGGTGAGATATCAGGTAATGGGAATCGTTGGCTGGAAATAGGGGAATGGGTTGAAGGTGCTCCCGGTAATATGGATAACGCCGGAAAACAAGGTTTGCAACAATGGATCTACGATGAAACGCTGCAGGATGCAAAAATTAAATCGAAAGGGGTGCCGCTTATTATTTTCGACCAGAGAAATGAAGAAACTGGTTCCAAAGTGAACTACCGTGTCGCCGCTTTTGTTATCGCCCGTATACTCGGCTATAGTTTTGGCGGCTCCCAAGGCAATTCGTCTAATCTCTATGGAGGCAAGTGGATAGTCTTTGAGCTGATGGGACCGGCCGGCCCATGTTATGATGTTCCGGAAATTATCACCGACGGTTCCTAGTGTTTCGCCAAACTTCTTTTGACGAGTAACGCATTCGTGGCGAAACACTTAAAGAGAAGCAAATTGTTTATTGGAATACCCGTCAAACCCTGTTTGCTTCTCTACTAATTGATTCCCCAGATTTGGTCACGGAATACCCGAATGGCCTCTATTTTTATAAAGAATCTATTCATAACCAAAAGAAAAAATTCGTCCGAAGGGGGTCAAAGCATGTTGCTGACGGCCCTGGCCTTTGTAGTGCTACTGCTCTTTGTCGGTTTGGCAGTCGATGCCGGTGTTGGCTTTATGCGCAGCTCTCAATTCTCCCGTTCCGTTGATGCCGCCACTCTTGCTGGCGTAGTGGACCTGGATATCACCACGGCCGATTGTACTACTAACCCGCTAGCGTCAACTTGTCCGGCCAATATCAAGGCCGAGCAGTTCCTTTCGGCCAACGGTTGGCCGATTTCCCAAGCCACAGAGTTTACCGGCACCTTCTCTTATACTCAGTACGGGGTGCCCCAATATTCCCTAACCGTGACCTATCCGGTAGAAACCTACTTCATGAGATTGGCCGGTTTTAATAGTTTTCCGGTCACTCATCATGCTTCGGCGGCTAATTTTTCCCAGGCCGATCTCCTGTTACCGACCAATCTGGATTCGGGGCAAATACGAATAGCCTCTCAGTTTCTCACCGGCCCAGATGGTTGTACCGATAGCGGCGATCCAGTCGTACCCCGGCATTCCGATAACAACGATGGTTCTCTGACATTCAACGCAGACTATGCAGCGTTCGGTGGGGTGTATCGCTATGTCATTCGCGTACCGGCCGAATATCCAACAGGCACTGTCCGGGTCGAGCTATTCGATCCCGACTCAGTCAACCTTTCGGCCATTACAGGTCCGACTATCATTCATTCCAATGCTTATTCCACCTCTAACTCGACATCTACAAGCATGGGTGTATGTGATAGTAACTGGGGCGTACCCTGTGTCATTGATACCCAAGAGACAAACGAGGCCGTCAATCATAATCCAGTCTGGTTTGAACGGGTGGATGAGACATTTAACGCCAGTTGCGATGCTGATACAGGTCAGGCAGTTGGCAACACGGAGACCGTTTTTGAACTCTATACGGTTAATGATTCTGGTGGCCAAGATGTCATTGCAACTTACACCCATCTTACTAACGACGATCCTGCTTTGACGGATTTACAGTGGGTTACCCCAGGCGTGACCAGCGGAATTGAAGTGGATGCTGGATCACCAGGTACATTCGACGTGCCGTTTTCAGGCCTACCTGACAACGGCGCCAAACCTCGTTTTTTGTATCTCGATGTATACGCCACAAGTGGAACATCAAGAAATGTCTGGGATATTCGTGCTGGTCCGCCGTCGGAATTCTACGAAGCATCTGGGTTACCGGCGCTTCCGGCAAATGTCAATGATCGCAATCTAATTTTTGCCAACTATGCCGGTGCGTACCACTCCCAGGGAGTGACCGTATCAGGAATCGGCCGGTTACCGCTGGACCATCACATTGACAATGAGGCAGTCAGCCTGATTTTAGCCCCTATCGGAGAAATTCTAGAGCAGTCTTTCGCTTATGTAACTGCCTTTGACTACATCGATAACCTTTCTCCACCACCTGCTGTTACCTTCTCAATTGATTCTGATTTATCAGGAAGTTTCTTAGTAATTGATGGCAAAGTGGCCGAAGTCTCACCGGATGGCAATGATCAGATCGCCTATTGCAATGGAGGTAACAATTGCAATAATGCCTGGACTAAACCCAATTGGGTATTGAAACTACCTGATGATCCCGAGCTCGGATTTGCCGGGGGCAATATCTTGGCTACTTACACACCCAACGGGGATGCCCACACCTGGTGGTTTTCAATCACCGCCGGCCGGCCCTTCCTTACAGAATAAAAAACCTCAGCAGGAGCGGATTTAACAATAGCCGTGACGACGTCTCGTAGATTGCGGATTTTGAATTTCGCAATTCCCTATATCGAAATTACTATTATTTTATTATCATCGGCAAATAGACCATAAAGCCGACGTCGGCCTGAGTATTGATGAAGGTGTGGCTCAGGTCAGCACCGGAAGAGGCCAGAGCGAACTGGTGATTAATGCCGTTCAGGGCCTGCCAGCCCCCCCGCAATTCTTCTACCAGGCCATAAGTGAGACCGGGATCAAGGTCGGACCAGATAGTACAGCCGTCGATGCCCGTGGTCTGAGTCAAGCCCTGAGCTACCTCGTCGATGGTCAGGTCGATGGCCCAGTTCTGTACGGCCGTGCGGTCACCGCTGGTATTCAACTGGCCATCGGCGTCTTCTTCCTTGCATCCAGTCACCGAGGCGTATTCGCTATTGACGAAGGTATGCCAATAGCTGAAGGAAGGTTGCGAAGACCCAAAGTCATGGCTGGTGGCCCCCAAAGCCTTCCAACCCTGCGGCAGACTTTCCACCACACCATAAGCTGGACCTGGGTTCAAATCCGGCCAGGATGTACAGCCATTCTCGCCAGTTTTCTTGGTCATGGTCGGACCCTGGGCGAGCCCATCGATCCGTAGATCCAAAGACCAATTCTCGATCGCTGTGCGGTCGTTTTCAGTGGCCACATCCCCATCAGCATCTTCGAATTTGCATCCAATGACGCTGACGCGATTCGATTGGGGGATACGACCCAGCACCTGTCGACCGGTATCTACAAACCAGATCTGGGCTGCTTGGGCAGCTATACCCCAGGGA
>PVMK01121605.1_pt1 | contig 45668 bp, 48 predicted proteins | sample 1853481 | NCBI WGS metagenome assembly PVMK01 (sample SAMN08533507, study PRJNA380276) | Marine sediment metagenome, whole genome shotgun sequencing project.
AAAACAAGAAATTTGGCCCTTATGATAATGAAACTGTTACAGTGCCAACTTATGCTGCAGCATACATGATTTGCAAAAATTTAGCAACAATCACTTAGATTTCTTAAGTATCAACAAATTATGGTAAAAAATTTGGTCTTTTACTTGGTCAACATAGAAATATTATCAGAAAATTTAGCTTGTTCTGGTAAGACATTAATTTACCAAGCTATAACAAATCGTGATTTTGTACAGCGCTGCCTCTGAAAAGAAAGCTCCCCCTACTGATGCTGGGAAATACATTCGTTTAGGCGTGGTGGCAATAATTGTAATTGCCATTGTCGTCATGGCTGGAAATCAGTTAGTAATACTTTCAATGAATTTTACTGAATTTGGAGACCAGTTCACCAAGCCTCTTTACTACTCCCTTGTCTCAAGTTTAATTCTTTCAGCTATCGCACTAGTACGAGTAAATATTGTATCCAGATCTTCTATCTTTTGGTACGCAATAAAAACTGCTATAGGAATTGTCGCTCAAGGGCCACAACAATCAATAGCAAATAATATTCCTAGCTTTAGAGATTTCAAGCTAAGTACCTCCAATTTGTGGTATGGCAAATCACCAAGATTTTGCTTTTTGGCGCATTTTTCGTAAATACATTGTTTGGATTCGCATCAGTCTCCTTCATTGATGGAAATTCGTTAGGTGTTGAAAACTTACCATCATTATTCTCTTTGCCATTTGTAACTCCAGATACCACTACAAACTATGCAATGGAAAAAGTTGTTCCAATGATTCCTGCTTTGATAATTTTAATTCCATCTGTATTAGCGGCAATTGCCCTACGTTTAGTATTGTATGTTGGTATTCATAAAATACTTGATGTAATTACTTTGTTTATTCAAGATACTAGGGAAGGAAAACCTAGATATCTAAACTATGTCTCAATCATAGAATCTATTTTTGGTATAGGAATTATTTGGATAGGATTTAATCTATTTTTTACAGATCAGCTCGATTACAATTCAAGATATGTTATAGGAGGAACTCTAGTTGTTGGATTTGGATTTCTAGCTTTTTCATTAGTAGATAGAATAAGATCTAGGGTTCTTACTCATATGTTCAAAAGAGATGTGTACATTAGAATTTTTACAATTTTAGTGATGGTGATTATAGTAATAGCTATTATTTCTGTTAATAACAGCATTGCAGATTCTAGAAAAATAGAATATTTGGGCCCATATACAGCTCAACAGATAGGGGTTAACAGATTTCTTGGTGAACTAGACAAAATCCAAGAAAATGATCATGATGTTATACTTCCAAATATATCCCCAAATAACATAAAAAATTATGTTGGACAAAATAGTGATGTTTTAGACGTTATTAGAATTTGGGATCTGCAAGCAGCTGCCGCCAAATTAAAACCTGAGATTGGTTTGATACCATACGTAGACTTTCAAGATCAAGACATTCTTCGTTTTGATAACAAATTGTATTGGACTGCTTCTATGAAGCCAGTTTTACCACCAACCGTAGCTGCTGAAAATAGATGGTACAATGAACACTTGGTTTACACCCACGTTCCAAATGGATTTCTTACACTTGATGCCACAGGAGGTCAAATTGTAGACAGCAGTGAAATTTTCAAACAAAGAGAAATCTATTATGGTGAAGGAGGTCTTTTTAGAGAAAACTGGTCGGCATATCCACTTTCTAGAGGAGATGTTAGTGCCGAATTAGGAGGAGTATTTTATGATGGTGATGGAGGGATAGATGTATCTCCACCATTAAGTTGGACTTTTGAACCAAACTTTCTGCTTTCATATCCAACAGATTCTATTCATATTATGAGATACAAAGATGTGCATGAAAGAATGGAAATTTTGTATCCTTATTTCTTATATGACTTATTTGGGAAGGAACTAGATTCTCTTCCAGTAACTGATGGTGAAAATACCTATTGGTTAGTTCCATTAATCATAGGATTTGATACAAGTGGTGTACCATGGTCTGTAGGAAATCCGTACTTGCGATTAGTAGGATTTGCCTTAATTGATACACAAGATGGTAATATTCAATTAATGAAAACAGGTGATGACTTCTTTACTGAAATGTTCTTAGAGCAATACTCTGAGCGGTTTATACCAATTCCAGATTGGCTTGAAGAGCAAACCCGTTACCCATCTGAGTTATTTAGCTGGAAGACAGAAATGTATAACATCTACCACGTAACTGATGTTGAAACATTTATTCAAGCAAATGAATTTTATGAAATCCCCGTTGGTTTGGACACTTACTATATTGAATCTAAACCTCCTGAATTTGAAACCACTGAATTCATAGGCTTACTTTCTTTAGAATTAAGAGGATCTCAAGGAAAAAATCTTGCAGGTTACATGATAGTTGAAAATGATGTTTCAAGCCTAGGAAACTTACAATTCTATAAGGTTGCATTAAACTCAACTAACAAATTAATTGGTCCAACTGCCGTAAGAGAAGCCCTAGATCGAGATCCAGACTTTGCTCAATTAAAAACTCTTTTAAGAAATCCTAGAATTGGTGATAATATTTTGTATAGGGTAGGTGCGCATGATGTTTACTTTATTCCAGTATATACGGCCGGAGCAGGAGGGGTTGTAGCCCAGCTTGGTACAATTGCAGCTGTGGGCGCAGCATTTACTGGAGAATACTATGTTGGTTTGGGTAGCACTCAAGAAGAAGCATTTGAAGCATACTTACAAAAAGTTTCAGGAATAGTTGACACAAAATCTGGATTGGGTGAAATTATAGAATTGGAGAGACAAGATAGGATTGATATTATAAAATCCACATTGGAAAATGAAGGATTAGAAATTTTAGAACCTACTACAATACAGGTTCCACTTTCATTTAATGAAGGGGAGATTTTCTTCTTTACCGAAAAGGATCGTGAAGACACTGAAGTATTCTTATTAGAATTCATAGACGATTTCATAAAACCACGAAGTGAAAGAGTATTCCTGTGGGAAGAAGAAAACCAATTTAATATTGGTACAATAGTTGTTAGGGACGGTATTCCAGAAATGCATTATATCTCCATTGAGGTAGGTGTTTAGTAACTATACCTTTGAATTTATCTCAAGAAAACCTAAATTAACAATAATTTTTCTTTTTCTTAATGTTGCTAGTTGTTGATAACGGTTCTATTTACACACAAAATCTGATTGATTTTCTAACGGAAAAGAAAATTTTATTTGAAAAAATATCACCAAACAAATTAGAATTAAAATCGCTTGAAAAATATGATTCTTTTATTCTTTCAGGACGCCAAAAAAATGAAAAGAAAACTAACCAAATTAACTCCAAAGTGATAATACATAGTGTCCAGAACAATAAAAAATTATTAGGCATTTGCTATGGGGCTGAAATTTTGTCTCTTACTTTGGGAGGAACTATAAGAAGATTGGAATTTGCTCAAAAAGGTGATGAAGAAATTTCTATTCAAAAAGAAAATGTACTTACTAATAAAAACATAATAGCTTTTGAGAGTCACGGATTTGAGATTTCTAAATTACCCGAATTACTAATCTCATTAGCTGATTCAAAAAATTGTAAATACGAAATCATTCAATATGATGGAAAATTTATTTTTGGAACACAGTTTCATCCTGAGATGACTTCTGATGGCAAAGACCTAATCCATAAATTTTGTTTACTCTGATTAGTTTTAATAACTCTCAGAATCCATTTTGTTTATTGGAATCCTCAAACCATGAACTTTTACTCCCTTTAGTCCAAGAAGAAAATATTTGTCTCCCTTTACCAATTAATGTTGTATCCAAATATTGGAATATTGATCTTCCAATAATAGAAGCTAAAGAAATTGCAAAACAATATCCAACCAATGCTGGAAGTATCTTGATAGAAGGAATTGAACTCGCTGAACGGAATGGTCTTGTATGTAAAATACTCCATTCTTCTATACCTGAATTAAAAAAAATAATCGATAGTGGCGTTCCTCCAATAGTAATTTTACCTGGAATTCCAGAAATTACCCAACATGCATCTGTAATTTCAGGATATGATGAAAACGAAAACACCATTCTTCATTATATCCAAAAAGGAACTCAAGAAGGAGAACAACAAGAAGGTGCTATTCCTCAGGAAATATTTGATAAAGAATGGTCTGAAGAGGGAAGATTATTGATAATCTTAGCTCCACAAGATATCATGTCATCCTTAGACATCACAAAAAATTCAGATGAGGAATCGAATCGTCTTTGTTTTAATTCTGAAAAATTTAATATTCAAAAGAATACATCGAAAGCTGTAGAATCTCTAAAAAAAGCTATTGGAATAAATAATAACAATCTCACAGCATTAAATTTGCTAGGTGGATTACTTAATTCTCAAAATTCAACAGATTGCATAAAATATTATCAAAAAAGTATTGAACTCAATAATAGATCCTATTTATCTTATAATGGACTTGGCAATTTTTATTTGAAATCTAATCAGTTTGATAAAGCTGAGTTATGTTATACCAAAGCCATAGAAATCATTCCAAACGATCAGCTAAGATTTTCAAAAATAGAGCATATATTCGAGAAAAACAAAAAAAGAACCTAGAGGCAAAAGATGATCTGAAAAATTATCTGAAACTAACTCCAAAAGCAGAAGATAGAGGAGTAATTGAACAAGTAATTAGAGAATTGTAAAAAAATGCGGAGTGCGGGATTCGAACCCGCGACCTTCAGCTTGGGAAGCTGACGTCATACCAGGCTAAACTAACTCCGCTTACAATAATTCCTCTAATTATGATTAAATATCTTAATCACATCATGAAATCATGGATGCACGTTGTCCCGAATGTGAAAAAGTTGCCGTTCTGAATGACGAAGTTACTAGCGTAAAATGTCCTTTTTGCGGTTTTGAAGAAGATTATGAATCCTATCTTGAAATCATGAAAGAGAAGGCTGTTAACATGTCAGTTGATTATATACCAGATAGACCAGGTCTCTGATCACCAAAAATTTCCTTTATCTGAGCAATCCAAATGTGCACCACATGTTGGACAAAACATATGGCAGGCCTGCATGTCTACCATCTTATTATCACATCTAGGACATCTTATTTCCTTGTCCATACACTTTATTCAAAATCTTGATTTAAAAATAATGCCCAAACGTTAATTAGTCGTTCAACTTGGTTTTCGAATAATTGACAAACTTCAAACTTACAATATCTGACATTAAAGGAAAATCTGTATCCAAAGAATTGAAAGATAGTGATGCCAACCCCTTACTAGGTTTACAAATGGGAAATGAAACCGATGCTACAATTGTTGGATTAAAAGGTAAATTAAAAATCACTGGTGGAAGTGATAAATCTGGAGTTCCTATGAGAAGCGATATTCATGGTGCTGCAAGAAAAAGAGTTCTTATCACCAAGGGTGTCGGTTTACAAGACGTAGAAACTGGACAAAGAGTAAGAAAACTTATGAGAGGAAATATAATCTCTGAAGAAATTTATCAAGTGAACTGCAAATACGACGGTGAACTTCCAGTTGAAGCTCCTGCAGAGAAAACCACCGAAAATTCTGAAGAAAAAAAAAGAATAACTTAACATATACCGGCTCTACATTTTGACTCATGCATTGGCGAGATACACTTCCTGATTGGTATGTTAAAAAATATGGATATCAACCATGTGTAAACATTGGCACCGCTGGTCATGTAGATCACGGTAAAACAACTCTAATTCAGGCATTAACTGGATCTTGGACTAGTGTTCATAGCCAAGAATTAAAACGTGGGATTACCATCCGTGTAGGATATTCTGATGCTGCATTTTACAAATGCCCTGATTGTGAAGAACCTTTGGGATATTCAACAACTCCCAAATGTAATAACTGTGGAAAAGAAAGTGAATTAACAAGAGTTGTAAGTTTTGTAGATAGTCCAGGCCATGAAAGCCTAATGGCAAACATGCTCTCTGGTTCAGCGTTGATGGACGGAGCGTTATTGTTGGTAGCTGCAAATGAAAAAGTACCTAAACCTCAAACTAAAGAGCATCTTTTAGCACTCCAAACTCTTGGTATACAACAAATTGTTATAGTCCAAAACAAGGTGGACTTGATCTCGTATGAGGAAGCTGTCGCCAATTATCAAGACATTACTAAATTTATTAAAGAAACACAGGTTACAAAAGCTCCAATAATTCCAATTTCCGCCCAATCTGGATTAAATATTGATGCATTAATTGGATCCATCGAGTCTACTATCAAAACTCCAGAAAGAGACGAATCTAAAGATGCAGTAATGCATGTGTTAAGGTCATTTGATGTCAATAAACCTGGTACTAAATTAAAAAATATCAAAGGTGGAGTAATAGGGGGAAGTCTTATTCAAGGAAAATTTAACGTAGGTGATGAAATTGAAATTAAACCAGGTGTAATGGATGATAAAAAGAAAACCTATGAGCCATTATACACAGAGATCATCTCATTAGGTACTAGTGCTGGAATGGTGGATTCAGTTAAACCCGGGAGGCCTAGTAGCAATTGGTACTAAATTAGATCCGGCAATGACCAGAAGTGATTCGTTTATTGGATCAGTCATTGGAAAACCTAACACTGTTCCAGAAAATTCCAATAAAATTAAACTCGAAGTAAACCTCTTTGATTCGGCAGTTGGAATAATCGAAGATACCAAAGTGCTTCCAATACAAAAAGATGAACTTTTAAGATTAAACATTGGAACGGCTCCAATCCTAGGTAAAGTCTCCCAAATTAAATCAAAAAATGTGGAAATTGAACTCAGAAGACCCGCTTGTATCTTTGAGGGTGGAAACGTGGCTATTAGTAGACGGATCTCTGATAGATGGAGATTAATCGGAGCCGGAGTAATTGGTTGAAGTAATCTGTGATACAAATTTCTTAATTCACTTTGCTACAAGAAGAATCAAAAATATCGATAATATTGATGTTGAAATAGGAATAATTTCCTTTGTCGTTCCAAAGGTAGTTCAAGATGAATTATTTAATTTGAAAAATGACACTAAAAAAAAACAAGAAATACTTACGACTCTTGATTTTATTAAAAATTTTAAAATTATCCCAATTCATGGCAAATTTGCTGATAAAGAATTAATTAATTACGTAAAAAATAATGGCGGTATTATTGCAACAATGGACAAGGAATTAAAAAAGGAAATTAAAAAAAATGGAGGATCAATAATTTCATTTTCTAACGATAAAATGGTTTTAGAGTCTTAGTAAAATTTAACTGGAACAATTTGAATTAAAGAGATACCTATGAAAATAGAGAGTAGTGCATTTCAAAATGGAGGCGAAATTCCTCGAAAGTATGGATATAAGAAAGACAACGTAAATCCTGGACTGATAATTAATGATGTGCCAGCAGATGCAAAATCACTGGCTCTAGTCATGGATGATCCTGATGCAATGGGAGCAGTGGGAAAAGTATGGGTTCATTGGGTTGTATGGAACATTGATCCAAGTACTGGCCAAATCAACGAAAATTCAATTCCTTCTAATTCTATTCAAGGAAAAACTGATTTTGGAGAAACTGCTTATGGAGGACCAGCACCACCAGACAAAGAACATACGTATCTTTTCAAATTGTATGCACTAGATGAGAAATTGAGTCTTGGTGATGGTTCTACAAAGTCACAACTAGAAGATGCAATGAAAAATCATGTGATTGCCGAATGTACTCTAAAGGGAAGATACGCACCATAAGTAATTTAGAAAAAAGATAGATTCAAGATATGATTACTTTTTTTGAATGGGTTGCAGTTTTTGGAATTATTCTTGAAATCTTTGGCTTTTTATTTATTTTATGGTTTTGGAAACACCCAACAGAATCAGGTTTAAAAAATTGGAAACGCTTTCAAAAATACTATAAATTATTTTTTGGAAATGAAAAATATGAAAATAGGATTAAAGACACTCTTGTGTTTAAAGGACTTGACGAGGATATACGTACACCCAACCTTGCAACAAGTGGGTATGATCCTAAAGTTCCAGAAAAATTCCCTCTCTTTTGGAAACACATGAAATGGTTAGGATTCATTTTAGTAATATTTGGGTTAATTCTTCAGATAGTCCAAATGATCGATTAGTTAATAGTTAGATTCTAAATTCTTTTTTCCAAAATTTGATTAAATTGAAATTAGTTTTTCAATTTTCTATAATCTATGGAATAATATAATGCCCAATCATTGTGTTTAGATAAACTATATCATTCCTCTAAATCTAATTAAAATTATTTTTTATTGATTATAACGCTCAGCTAATCTATATTTCATGTACTTGTCATCAGGCGAATATTTAGCTGGATGAGCAGAAACTGTTTCTTCTTTACACAAAGGACACCTTTCTTTGAGCGTGTAATGATAACATTTTGGACACTTTCTTAACTGAAATCGCATTTTAATTATCTCTGGTTTTCTTTGAATCCTCTCTTGTAAATTTGAATTCGCCCTTCTTTTTTTCGATACTTTGCTGAACCTCTTCTAGTATTGGCTTCATTTTTTTTTCTGCTGACTTGAAATCATCTGAGGAAATGGAAAGACGATATTTTGGGGCTCCCAAATAAGTAATATCTATAGAAGGATCTTTTTTTAGAACATCCAAAAGAACTTTTTTAATAATTTCTATTCCATTTGATGTATTATTTGTAATTTCCATAATCCCTCTAATCTCAACTGAGGGTAGTTTGATTTTAGAACATATTTCCTCAATCACACTAGCCGTTTTTTTGGAAAGTTTAAGATCTTTAATAGACTCTATTCCATTTCTTCCAATTTCAATAAAGGCATCATATACTGAATCAAATTTAGAATAAATATCATCTTCTAATTTTTCAATTTCATCATCTGAAAGATCTGTTTTGTCTTGTACATTCTTTAACAATGTTTTTCCTTTTTCATATTTTTTCACCTCTTTTAGTTTACGCCTTTTTTGATCTTTTGATACCTGTTTTAATGAAAGATCAATGTCTCCTCTTCTTGAATTAACCTTTTTTACAAGTAGAACTTTTTTCTCGTTTTCTTTTACGAATCGATTAATTGATCTAATCCATCCAGGGGCAATTTCTGAAATATGTAAAAACCCTTGAATCTCATCGTATTCATCTAACGTTACATAAGCACCATGATCCATTACTTTAGTTACTGTAGCAAGAACAATCTCTCCTTGCTCGGGCATCTCTTGAATTTCTGTTGCCATTTCTTCTTGAAATTTTTTATGCGTAATTTAATGTTCCTAGTTAGAAATCAATTCCTTTTTTGGCTTTTTTTCCTTGCTGAAATGGATGTTTAACTTCCTTCATCTCTGTCACTAAATCTGCCAATTCAATTATCTCATCTTTTGCGTGATTTCCAGTTAAAATAAGGTCCATGGTAGAGGGTTTAGATTTAATTAAATTCAAAACGTCTTCTAATTTTACCAGGCCTAAATTTATGGCATAATTAACTTCATCTAGAATTACAATATCATAATTTTCTGATTGAATTTTAGTGGCACTTATTTTAATTGCTTCATTTGCTATTTTCTTGTGCTCTTCTATAGGAGTCTTATCATCTATTATTCCTACAAATCCTTTTCCAACAGCAACCATTTCAAATTCAGGCTCTAATCTTTTTGATGAAATCATTTCACCATAGTGCCATGAACCTTTAATGAATTGAATCATACAAATTTTTTTATTGTAACCTGTTGCTCTTAATGCAATTCCTAAAGCGGCAGTAGTCTTTCCTTTACCTCCTCCAGTATATACAATGGTTAGACCTGGTTCAGTCATAGTATCTTTCTCATATCTCACAGTAAAAACATTCAGATTTTTTCAATTGATTCATTTAAATAAAAAAATATACTTACACATTCAAATTGAAAATTCCAAGACTTGTTTTAGCAGGTACAACTAGTGGAGTAGGAAAAACATCAATTACCTGTGCCATTATTCATGCATTACAAAAAAAAGGTTATTCAGTACAACCCTTTAAGGTCGGTCCTGACTACATTGATCCTAGCTATCTGTCATCGATTGCAAAAAAGGATGCATTTAATCTTGATGTTTGGTTGATGGGTAAAAATCGCCTTTTGGAAAGTTTTGTTACAAATTCAAAATCAAATATCTCTATTATTGAGGGAGTAATGGGATATTATGATGGATTTGGTGGTGATTCAAATTTTGCAAGCACTCACCATGTTGCTTCTATAACAAAATCTCCAACAATTTTAGTAATAGATGCAAGTAAAGCAGCAAGATCCATTGCAGCTATGGCTTTAGGTTTTGTTAAATTTCATAGAAATTCACGAATTAAAGGAATTATTCTAAATAAGATTGGGAGTAAAAAACATGAGATTCTGTGCAGAAAAGCACTTGAAAAGACAAAATTACCCATAATTGGAGTAATCCAAAAAAATCCTGATCTTGATTTACAGTCAAGACACCTAGGATTGATTCCCACAAAGGAAGATACAGCTCTCAAGCAAAAAATTATACAAACATCAAAAATTATTTCTAGTTCATTAGATATTGAAAAAATTCTTCAAATTATACAAACTCCTCCTCCACTAAAAACTCCATCTACAAAACTTTACAAAAAACCAAAAACCACGATTGCAGTTGCACTTGATAACTCTTTTAATTTCTATTATCGTGATAACTTGGAAGCACTAAAACGAGAAGGAGCTAATATTAAATTTTTTAGTCCAGTTAAAGATAAAAAATTACCACAATGTGACGGAATTTACATTGGTGGCGGATTTCCTGAAATTCTTGGAGAAGCTTTAGAGAAAAACCAGACTATGAAGAAAAAAATCAAACAATTATCAGAAGAAAACATTCCAATTTATGCTGAATGTGGAGGACTAATGTATCTAACAAAATCTATTGATTATGGTAAAAAAATAAGCAAAATGGTTGGTATTTTTGATGCAGAAACAAAGATGACAAAAAAAATGAAATTAAATTATACACAAGGAAATATAATTTCAAAAAATATAATTTCTGAAAAGAAACATGCACTTCAAGGTCATGAGTTTCACTATTCTAAACTAGAGTCTGTATCTTCTGATTCAAAATTTGCTTACGAATTAAAAATAGGTGAAGGAATACATAATCATTTTGATGGCCTGATTCAAAATAACACTCTTGCATCTTATGGACATCTATATTTTGATAGTTCAGATTATGCAAAAATTTTTGTAAACAATTGTATTAAAGCATCAAGACTTTGACTCTAACCTAAGGAGTTTATAGAGTGCATTTACGATAGCAGAAGCCGACGAACTACCTCCTTTTCTTCCAATGTTTGTAATAAATGGAACTTGGGTAATTTTGGAAAGCTCTTCCTTTGATTCTGGTGCAGAAATAAAGCCTACTGGAATTCCAATAATCAGAGCAGGTTTGACCGTGCCTTCCTTTACCATCCCAATTAGCTCTAAAAGCGCAGTTGGGGCATTTCCTATAACCACTATTCCACCATCAATATCAGAAGATGCAATTCTCATTGACACCTGTGAACGTGTTTTGTTCTGTTTTTTAGCCAATTCCATCACTTCTGGGCTTGAAATATTGCAAATTACCTTATTTCCAAAATCTTTGGGGTTCTGTTTATTCAGACCTCCGATAACCCCATTAACATCGACAACTATGCTGCAACTATTTTTGAGTGCATTGATTCCACTTTCAACTGCGTTTTTGGAAAAAATTATCTTGTTTTTACCTGCAAAATCAAAATCAGCAGTTGAATGAATAATTCGTCTGACAATAGGCCATTCTTTTTCATTATAATCATGGTTTCCAATTTCGTTTTCAATCATCTCCATACTTGCATCCTCTATTGATTGACCCTTTTCAGTTTGCATCTTCCACCTCATTGGCTCTCTCAATTATCAAATCAATCATTTTCTGATCTGTTCCCAAGTGTTTAGTGATACATACTTTTTTCAAATTTGATTTTTCAAGAGCCGGTTTTAGATCATTATTGATATCTGTTTTTACATGTGCCCCTTCATGTAAAAAATAAAAAACAATTACAAGAACTTCTGGATCATTTTTTTTACAATCTTTTATTCCCTCAAAAATATCTGGCTGTTCTAATTCCAAAAAACAGCGACTCACATTTCTATACTTTTCTTTTAATCCATCTACAACATAATTCAAGGACATTTGTGCATTTGGATCCATACTACCATGGCCAATTAACATAACGTCAATATTTCTTTTTGAAATTGTAATTTCATTCTCTTCTAAAGATGTTGATATTCTATTTTCAACAAGATTAATCAAAGTTTTATGCATGCTCATTGGTTTTGTTACAACAAATTTTACCTCAGTATCTTTCTGAAATTTCATTACATCAGAAACAGCTAGCTTGACTTTTCTTCCAGGATAGAGAAAATAAGGAACAATTGTAAGGGATTCAATATCTTGTTTCAATACTTTTTTGATTCCATCTTCAATATAGGGAGGCTCTACCTCAAGAAAACAATAATCTGTAAAAATATAATCTCCCTTTGCCTTGATCTCCTTACAAATCACTTCTAATTCTTCAGAGGCTTCCCTTTCTCTACTTCCTCTATCTATTAGTAATAATCCTCGTTTCAATCTAAAATCCTCGCTATTGCTATGGTCAAATCGGGTGGGAATTTTTGCTTTTCTACAATTAATTTACCTCCTGATACTTTAATTGCAGCTGCTTCAGAAACACTGGAAGTACCCTCAAAGGCTTTGACTGTCTTTGACGGATTTGGCACAGAAACATGCGATAATTCTTCTTTGTCTACATATTCAACTGGAACTCCCATTTCCTTTCCAATATCAATTAGTCCCTGAACATCACTTGGTTTTTTTATCGAGACTAACTTTGCAATAGATTTTGGGCTAAGATTAAATTTTGTTAGGCAGATATCAATACCATTCTTAATTTTTTCCTTTGATGTTTCCCAATGTAAACCAATTCCTATTACCAAACTAGGTGGACGATAAATTACAGAATCTATAAGAAAATTATCGTTCATAATTTTATCAGAAATTATTAAATGTCCTTTGGAATCAGACTTTTCCAAATCATCTAAACTATCAAAAATTTTAACATTCTTTGGTAATTCTTTAAACCAATTTGTTTTTCCTGCATCTTGATACACTCCAATTTTTTCCTCATTTACCATATGTGCACTTATTTTTGTAACTGTAGAATCATCATCAATCTTCCACCCAAAATCTCTTCCTAAAAGATCTACAGCGATGGTTTTGTTTACGTCTGCTGCTGTTGTAATTACTGGAACTGCATTAAGTTTTTCAGCAATTGTTTGTGTTAGTTCATTAGCACCACCTAAATGTCCTGATAATACACTAATTACAAAATTAGTTTTATCGTCAATTACTATTACTGCAGGATCATTTTTCTTATCTTTCAAATGTGGAGCAATTAATCTAATTACTGCGCCTAGTGAAAATAGGCAAATTAACGCCTTGTTGTTCTTAAATAACTCAATTATTTTTTCAGAAGTGGGCTCTGAATACCAAATGATTTCCTTATCATTTGAAAATTTTGAGGGGGCATATACATTCCAATCAGGAAAAATCTCTTTTAATTTGGCTCCAATAGATATCCCATTTTTTGTAATTGCAAGAACTGAAACTTTTTCCACACTCAAAACATTCTAAAATTAATAAAATACCTTTACTACTAGGATTTTTTTGCAAGTATGTTTCCATCAAAATCAAACAATATTACTTCTAAGGAAACCTTTTCCTCTGAACGTTTCTTCATATGCTGGTATGTTTCAGCACAAATTTCCTCAAAAAATCCAGTTATTTTATTTTCTTTAATTATTTCTAGAACATGTCTTGCAGTATTTGCTTTTTTGATCTTTTCAATTATTGTTTCATTTGCCCCACAATTTCTGGCAAGTTCCGACAAAAATTTCATGTCTACCTTAGATCCCTTGACGTGAGTTTGCTTTACTCCAGTAGCCATTTTTGATAATTTACCAATAAATCCCACGACATATGCTTTCTTGATATTTTTTTTTGAGCATTGTTGGATTGTATATCCTGAAAAATCTCCCATTTGAACAAAACAATGATCCGGCAAATCTATTATTTTTTTAGCAAAATCTTCACTCCTTCCTCCAGTAGTAAGAACAACCGTATAGTTTCCCATTGCAATAGCAACATCTAGATTCTGTCTAATAGATGCGGCATAAGAGGCAGTAGAAAATGGTATAACAATACCACTAGTTCCTAAAATGGAAATTCCATTTAGTATTCCAATTCGTGGATTGTCTGTTTTTGGACCTAATTCTTTTCCCTTTGGAACAGAAATTATAACTTTGATTCCTTTTTCTAACAAGAGTTTTCCAGCCACCTCTGTTAAATTTTCTTTAATCATTTTTTTTGGAACTGGATTAATTGCTGCTTTATTGATTTCCAGACCTAATCCAGGTTTAGTAACAATTCCAACTCCTTCTCCTCCATCTATCTCAATCTCATTTTTCTTGTCTGTAAAGGATAAATCAACAATAATTTCAGCACCATGTGTGACATCTGGATCATCTCCTCCATCTTTAATTACAGAACAGCGAGCCTTATTTTTTTCAAATTCACATAAATGAATTGGAATTTTTATAGAATTTCCTTTAGGTAATTTTACATCAATATTTTCAAATTTTGTTTGTTTAATAATTGATAATAATGCAGCCATTGCTGCAGCTGTAGCTGAAGTACCTGTGGTAAATCCTGTTCTTAATTTTTTTTTCCTGGTTTTTCCACAATACCCATGTCTACATTGATGTATTAATTCTTGTTTGATTTTTTGGAATATATTTAAAATCAAAAGCATTTAAGAAATGAATATGACAAAAGATTTTCAAATAGTTGTTACTGGTGCAAGTGGATTTGTGGCTAAAAACGTTAGAAAGTACCTTTCTGAAAACAATGTAAAATTAATTTCAATATCAAGAAAAAATTTTAAAAAATTAAAAAATGAAACTAAGATCATTTCCAATAACTATGATGAGAAAATAATTCTTCCCAAAATCAAAAATTCTTATGGCCTAATACATTTGGTTGGAATAGGAAAACAATCCATTAAAAATAATTATAATATGGTTAATGTAGGATTTACTAATAAAATTATTAATTTATGTAAAAAAGCCAAAATAAAAAAAATTGTTTATAATAGTGGACTGGGTGTTTCTAAAACAAACTCACTTGGTTATTTTATTTCAAAATATGAAGCAGAAAAACTGTTAATAGAATCTGGTTTGGATTACACAATTTTTAGACCCTCTTATATTGTTGGAAAAGACGACCTTTTCACAAAATATTTAAAAAAACAAATTAAAAAAAGAGAAATCCAAATTCCTGGTAGTGGGAATTATTCTATTCAACCAATCTACATTAATGATGTTTCCAAAATAATATCTATATCCCTAACCGACAAAAATTTTAAGAAACAAACTCTTGATCTTGTAGGTCCTGAATCAATTTCTTTCCAAAAATATGTTAAACTTTTCTCCAAGAAAACACGAACTAGAATAAAAAAAATCAGTCTAGAATCTGCTTATCATGATGCAATTTCTAACCCTCGAAGTGAGTTTGGAGTTGACGATCTTAATCTTTTGGTTGGTGATTTTAAAGGAAATTATCGAAAATTACAAAAGGTTACAAAATTTCCGCTTCAATCTATTAGTGAACTGTTAAAGTCCGGCAGACTGTTTTAGAACATCTGCTTTGTCGGTTTTTTCCCAATTAAATTCAGGCTCATTTCTTCCAAAATGACCATATGCAGCAGTTTTTCTATAGATGGGCCTTTTCAAATCCAAATGTGAGATAATTTCTGAAGGCTTCATGTCAAAATTCTTCCTAACTAGTTCCTCAATATCTTTTTCTGGGATTTTGTTTGTTCCAAAAGTATTAACATAAAACGAAACCGGCTCGGCAACTCCTATTGCATAAGCTAATTGCACTTCACATCTTTCTGCTAGTTCTGCTGCTACAATATTTTTTGCAATATATCTACACATGTAAGAAGCTGATCTGTCAACTTTAGAAGGATCTTTTCCTGAAAAAGCCCCTCCACCATGTCGTCCAAATCCACCATACGTATCAACAATTATTTTTCTTCCTGTCAGACCAGCATCTCCATGTGGACCTCCAATTACAAATTTTCCTGTTGGATTAATGTGAATTTTTATTTCATCATTCCAAAGGTTTCCTAAAACAGGCTTGATTACTTTATCTATAATCTCCTTTGCTATTTCCTCTTGAGAAATTTCTGGGGCATGTTGAACTGCAATTACAATTGTTTCTACTTTTGTTGGCTTGTCATTTTCGTATTTTACAGAAACTTGGGTTTTTCCATCAGGTCTAACCCATGGTAAAACATTATTTTTTCTAACCTTCGCTAGTTCTTGAGCAAGTTTTTGGGAAAGCAGAATTGGCATAGGGCATCAATTCCTCTGTTTCATTTGTTGCATATCCAAACATTAACCCTTGATCTCCTGCTCCTTGTTCTTTTTCTTCTGTTGCTGAAACACCTTGACTAATATCTGGACTCTGAGCGTGAAGTCTAAGTGTTATTTCACAGGAATCAGTGTCAAACATCAAATCTTTGTTGTTGTAACCAATTTCTCTTATTGTTTTTCTTACTAGTTCTTCTTGCGCCTTTTTATCAAAATCTGCTTTTGATGTTACTTCCCCCACCACAGCTACAAAATCAGTTGTAACAAGTGTTTCAACAGCAACTCTTGAATCCGGATCTTGTCGAAGAAATTCATCTAAAAAAGCATCTGAAATCTGATCACATATCTTATCTGGATGTCCTTCAGTTACTGACTCTGATGTAAACAGAAAACTATTGGTCATTGGATCCTCTAGATCTTAGAGTTCATTTTCAATTTTGATAAATAAGACGTTATTACCCCTGACTATTACTCGACCATAATTTGCAATTACTTTGTCACCTTTAATTTCCTCGGCATCAGTCATAATTAGATTCATGTATGAATCAACATTATCCATTTTTCCCTTATACTCCACTTCATTTTTCAGTCTAACAGTAACTTTCTTTTTTGTACTTTTTTGAAGTATAGTTAATGGTCTTTTTGCGCTACTTTGTGACAATAATCATTCACTTAATTTGGCATCGTTGTTATCTTGAATAAAAGCCTTACCTCTTTGCAAATTTATGAAATTCCTTAAATTTTTTCTCTGTTTTTCTATAATTAACTAAATGATGTCAACAGGATTACAAAAATTAGATGAATTTCTATCAGGTGGAATTCCATCCAGCGTAATCACCGATATTTATGGTTCCAATGGGACAGGTAAGACGCAATTACTATTTCAAATTTCTATCAATGTCATAAAAAATGGCGGAACCATTCTTTATCTAGATACAACAGGCGGATTTAGACCAGAAAGAATTCTTGAGATGCAAAAATATCAAAATTTAGAGGTGGATATTTTAGATAAAATTACTGTTTCTAGAGTAACAAATACATCCGAGCAGATAAATTTAATTAAAAATCTTAAACATGTAAAATTTTCTCTGATAGTAATTGATAATATTACTGATTTGTTTTCTTATGAATACAAAACAGAAAAATCTATGTTTAAAAAAAATTCATTATTCATGAAACACATGCATGATCTTTCTTTAATAGCAATTAACGAAAAAATTCCAATTGTTATTACCAATATGATTAGAAATATTGATGGTAAAGATGTAGAAAATATGAGAAAAGCAATAGATCTTTTCACGCATATCAAAATTAAACTATCTAAGAATTCTTCAAAATATCACGGAGAAGTAAATTGGTTATTAAATCATCACGCCTTTTCTTATATCATAGATGCTTATGGATTATCTGAATATACTGAAGATTTTTAATGATCACTGAATTAATTATGATATGGCAGGAATTTTTGATGCTATTCCAGTAATCACTGTAACCTTATTTGTAATTGGCCTAGTCGGCGTAATGGTTTATGAAAGATCACGATCAAAGACAATTGAAGAATCAAATTCCTAACTCAAATCTTTATTCCTTATTTAATAATCTGGGATTTCCCAATCTTACCGAAATTCAAAAAAAAGCCTCCCCAATAATATTACAAAAAAAAGATTGTTTAGTTATTGCCCCTACAGGTTCTGGAAAAACTGAGTGCTCTATAATCCCAATTTTTTCTCTAGTGAAAAATTCAAAAAAACATGGGAAAATTAAAGTGCTTTACATTACTCCATTAAGAGCCCTAAACCGAGATGTCTTTAGAAGGATTACCAAATATGCTCAAAACAATGATCTCTCAATAGAAATTAGACATGGTGATACCACTCAACGAGCCAGACGAAAAATTACAGAAAATCCTCCTGATATTCTAATAACTACTCCAGAAACTCTACTCATTTTACTCACTCAAATTAAGATTTTAAACGCATTATCTGATCTTGAATGGATTGTCATCGATGAAGTACATGAATTGCTTGGGAGTGAAAGAGGTTCTCAACTATCAATAAGCCTTGAGAGACTCCAATTAAATTCAAAGTATCCTCTTACTAAAATTGGATTATCTGCTACTGTGGGTAATTTTGAAGAGGCAGGTAAATTTCTTGTTGGAACTAAAAGAAAATGTGAAATAATTAGAGATTACTCTATTAGAAAATATGATGTAGAAGTAAAATATGTAGATGGAACTATTTCAGATGTAGCTGGAAAAATTATAGAATATGTTCTAGATTTAAACCTAAATTCGCCCATACTGCTTTTTACTAACACCAGAGGAGAAGCAGAATTTATTGCTTCTATTCTTAAAGAAAAATCTTCCATTAACATTGAACTACATCATGGTTCATTATCAAGGGAAGTAAGAGAAGATACAGAGATTTCACTAAGGGAAGGCAAACAAGGCATTGTGGTTTGTACTTCCTCGCTTGAATTAGGGTTAGATATTGGATCAGTTGAATTGGTAATTCACTATGGTTCTCCAAGACAAGTTTCAAAATTAGTACAGAGAATTGGTAGAAGTAGACACAGTAGAAATCAATCAGCTAGAGGTTTGATTATTACAAACAATTCGGATGATGAATTTGAAGCTAACGCAATACTTGACCGTGTCAAAGAAGGTTCCATTGAACCTCAAAAAATACATCATGGTTCTCTTGATGTGCTTGCTCACCATCTAGTAGGAATGGCTATGCAATTAGGTGAAATTCAAGTTGATAAGGCATTTGAAGTAGTAACACAAGCATATTCTTTTAGAAATTTAAAACTAGAAGAGTTAGTGAGTGTTTTAGATTTACTTGATTCTAATTACTTGATATTTTTTGACAGGATCAAAATGAGTTTTAGGAGAAAGGGTGGTGCTTTCAAGTATTATTTTGAAAATTTATCTACAATACCTGATATTCTCAAATTCAAGGTTTTTGATAGTGTAGGAAAAAAAATCATTGGCTCTCTGGATCAAAGATTTGTAGGAGATTTTGGCGATTCAGGAAATATTTTTGTTCTCAAAGGTTCACAATGGAGAATTCTTAATGTTGATGAAAAATCATTTTCTGTCAACGTAGAACCGTTTAGAGGTGGAGGGATAACAGTTCCTTATTGGCAAGGAGAAAGCATTCCTATTGATTACCAAACGGCACAAAAAGTAGGAAATTTTAGAACTAAGGTAAAGGAGGGTTCTTTGAAATTAATCAACCAAACAATTGAAAATTTAGGTTTAGATGATATCCCTAATGATGATACAATTGTAATAGAATCTTGCAGATCCGAGGGAAAAATAGTTATACACTCATGTTTAGGAACAAAAATAAATTCAACACTATCTACCTTGCTTTCTTCAATGTTATCTTCAATTCTTGGATTTATGGTTGATTCTCAATCTGATGGTTACAGAATTGTTTTATCTTCAAATTCTCGAATTTCAGAAAAACTATTTCTTGATGTATTAAAAGACGATTATGATCTTTATTCAATGGTAACAGCTTCTCTGAAGGGAACACATAACGTAAATTGGAGAACTTGGTGTGTTGCCAAAAAATTTGGAGTTGTTAGACGAGGTGCAGTTTATGAAAAAAAATCAGCCCGATTTTTATATGAAAGATATTTAAAAACTCCACTTGTAAATGAAGCATTACGAGAATTATTTCATGATAAATATGATCTTAAAAATACTGAAAAAATTTTAAAAAAAATTAATGAAAATATTATTTCTATTAGATGGTTAGAAGTTGATCACTTTTCAAAACTGGCTGAACCTATTTTAGATCATACTACAAAATATTATTCAGCTCCAATTAATCTCGATAAAGGTATTCTTGATCTTGTTAAAGCTAGACTTGAAAAAACAAAACATCGTTTAATTTGTGCTAGATGTGGAAAATGGGAACGAGTTGTTGAAACAAATGAGGTAAAAAAACTCCTAATTTGTCCTTACTGTAAATCAAGACAAATTACTGCAACTTTTTATTCAGACTATGATCTACCAAAAATTATTCGTAAAAAACATGAGGGAAAAAAGATATCTTCAGATGAAAAACATAAGATTGATCGAGCCTGGAAAGTAGCATCTCTGATAGAAAATTTCGGAAAATTAGCCATTACTGTAATGTCTGGATATGGAATTGGTGCAGATACTGCAGCTAGAATTTTAAGAAATATGGTTGACGAGGAAATAATATTCAAACAAATCTATGAAGCAGAAAGGCAATATATTATAACAAGAGGATTTTGGGACTCTTAATTTTTCCTGGTAATTTTTGAAAATTGGGTTAAGAATAGTTCTATTCTTCCTTCTAGTCCCGCTCTTGCATTAAGTCCAGTTATTGAAATAATTTCTCCAAGTTCACATTTTTCAGTTAATCTAGCTTGGTTCCTCCATCCTTTAACCCAAATTTGACCTGTATCATCTTCTACAAATATCTCAGACAATGCAATAGATTCGCCCGATTTGGTTTGAACCTCTCGTCTTTCTGGAACCTTCAACACTATTGCCTCGATACAATAATTCTCATCGACTTTAACATCGTTTATTTTCGTTCTAAGTTTTGACAGGGAGGAAATTGTATTATCATCATCTAATTTTCTAACAAATGAATTATCATCTAATGTTATAGATTTCCCATAAACTTTTGATGGCATTAACTCTATTACATCTCCTTCAATGAAGATATTTGTAGAATTTGAAAAATCACTAATATTGAGTAAGTTTTTATTTTTGTCAACTCCTAAAATAATTTTTTTCCCATTCTCATTTGTTGAAATTGAAATAATTCTGATAATAATGGGTTCTATCTCTTTACCTCCTTCAATTTCAATTATTGTAGATTCATTTCCATGAATTTCCATTCCTTGATTTCCTGATCTTACTTTTACTCCAAGGAGTCTTACCTTAGCATCTTGAGAAATCATATTTGGAATGACAGATTCGTCTTGTCCCCAAAGAACCACTTTCATGGCATTTCCATCTTTTCCTTTTAGTCTCATTCTAAGGGCTTTTCCAGGTTGACCACGAGAATTTGTAAATTCCATGCCTGTTATCATTCCATCAATTATTCCTGATAATACCAAATCTTTCTGACCTTCTTTTGATTCACTGACATCTTTTGTTATACTGTCTATGTCTGGAATATCACTTTCAATATCAATTGCTTCCAAATTAGAACCTGAACCAACATTGATTGTAGGTTCTCCGTTAAGATCTGATTTTACATATGCTTTGATAATTTTTATCAGATCGCCGGGTTTAATATTTTCAATTCCAGGGATATTTGCTTTTTCATCCCACAGTTTTACACTAGCTGTAGCATTAGTATCATAAACTGTCATAGTTCTAAGGTAAAATGGAGAACCATCTTTTCTAGAAAATTGTTTGGCTGGGGACATGTTTAGAACTCTGGTTTCCAAGGAAATTTCTTTGGCACCAACATAAAGATCTTTTAATCTCATTTCAATTTTTAGTGGTTCAGATAGTGAAATTCCAAAATCAGAAGCAATTAAGAAAATTGCTCCTTGATCGGTAAGGTAACCTGCACCAATTTTTTCTTTTTTCTGTTTAATCTTTTCTTCAATCTCAGATCTGGTCAAATCTGGCTTTTGTTCGAGTAATTTATTTAGAAGATTTTCAAATTCAGACATTTCATTGTTTGTAAACACATTCTATTTATAAAAATTTCATTACCTAAATTAATAAGAAGATCGCAATTGGTTCATGTCTTGTATTAAGGTTGAAAGTTTATCGAAATCTTATGGATCTGTAAAAGCGGTTAATGATATCACAATGTCCGTAAAGAGCGGTCAAGTTTTCGGGTTTTTGGGGCCAAATGGTGCTGGCAAATCTACTACAATTAAACTTCTTACAACACTAATTCAACCCTCAGGTGGGTCCCTCACCATTCTAGGAATAGATGCTATAAAAAATCCCTTAAAAGTACGCCATAAGATTGGAGTCGTTTTACAACAACCAAGTTATGAACCAACATTAACTGTTGAAAAATCGCTTGAAAAATATGGAATGATGTGGAATGTACCTAAAATTGAGCGTAAAAGTAGGATGGAAAAACTCCTTAAGGATTTTGAACTAATTGAAATTCGCAAAAAACGAAATGAAGATTTGTCAATTGGGCAAAGAAGGAGAGTCCAAGTAGCTCGCGAATTTATGCATGATATGGATCTTTTATTTTTAGATGAACCAACTGTTGGTTTAGATCCAAGTGCCCGAAGAAAACTATTAGATTATTTGAGAAATAAGGTAAAAACTGGATTAACAATATTTTTTACAACACATATTCTGACCGAAGCTGAATATCTTTGTGATGAAATAGCAATAATCGACAAAGGCAAAATCCTCGCAGTTGATACACCTGATGCATTAAAAAAAAGATTTGGTAAGGAAAAAACAATCAAAATCCATCTACTAAAAAATCAACAGGAGGTTAAGCCACTTCTTTCTGGTATTCTTGATTGTAAAATTGATTTCAATACTGGAACAAATATCACAATTCGCTCGAAACAATCAGAATTAGTATTAATGAAAATATTACGAATTTTAAATGATAATGGTATCGACATAGATGATTTATCAGCAGTTCCCACAAATCTTGAAGACATTTTCTTAAAAATGGTGGAGGCAAATGTATCCAATCATTAGACTTGTAAATAGAAATTTAACAATCTCTATTAATCCTGCCTTTTTACTTTGGCAAATACTTTTTCCAGTAATTTACATTTTTATCGCTGGATTCGCTTATGGTTCATTAATTCGAGAGGTTCCTTTTGGCGCTAGAGATTTGGCTTATCCTGCTTTTTTGGCATCAGGGATGATTGGATTTAACATTATGAATAGTACTTTGATTTCTGGTATCATTATTTGGAACGATAGAAAATATGGTATGTTTGAACAAATGATGTCTGGACCATTTACCAGGGTACATTATATTTTGAGTAATATTTTTACTATTGGGATTATAGGCTTGGTAAGTGCAGCATTGATTGCACTAATTGGATATCCAGTATTCTTTGATTCAATTGAATTCTCTTTAGTTACAATACCTTTGATAGTTTTTGCTGCTGTAACTGGTTCAGTCTTGTTTGGTTCATTAGCCTCAATTATTGCGACTAAATTAAGATCTAGTGAAGGATTTAATGTAATTCTTAATACAGCATTTCTTTTCTTTGCTTTTGTTAGTACAGCATTTTATCCAGCTGAAGGTGCACCAGAACCTCTAAGAACTGCTTTTTATCTAAATCCTCTAACCTACTTGGTTGATATTATTCGAGCAGGAATTTTTGGAGAATTTAACGAATTTGTAATCATGGAAATGGGAATTCTTGTAATAATTGCTACAGTACTTTTCATAATTGCAACTAAGCTTCTTACTAAATTAGATTTTTAAAATGTGATTGAGTAGCCCGGCCCAGACTCGAACTGGGGTCAAGGGCTTCAAAGGCCCCTATGCTTGACCGCTACACTACCGGGCTTCTAAAATTCAGCAGAGTATTTCCCTTAATGAACTTTTTATTATCTTTATTTTTTCAAATTAAAATCCATTAGGATTAATAATTTATGTAAAATGATTTTTGAATTGGATCTCCGTTTGATTTGAATTCTCTATCCTATTATTTACTTCATCACCAGACGATTCAATATACTTTTTAAGTTTTTACAATGTTTGTGGCATTTGATCTCTTTTTTCAAATTCATTTTTGGAATAATCTATAGTGTAAGCAACTCCTGAATTATGGGCAATGTTAATCTCGTATGGGATCATCATGAGAAGTATCACATAATACAACATGTTTAATAGCTAAACCCAATCCAATTTTTGTTGCTTCTACCGAGCAAAAACTAATTGGTATATCTTCACAAAATCTCAAGATTAATACTCAATTTTTGAATAATAAGATCAGAAAACAATAGCTTTTTAGGAGTCTGAATATTCAATCAAACTTTCCAGTATTTCTCATTATAATCAAAGTTCAATAAGTTTTTCTTAGTCTATTGTATAGCATTTGATGTTATGAGTGGATCAAAAGTTGTAGTTTATGGGCTTAGTACTGAAGGATATGCAATTGCCTCTCAAATGGCGATGAAGGGTGCTGATGTCTACATAATTGATGAATCCAATCCTTCTGCTATATCGCTTAAAGCGGAAATCGCTAAAATGTATCCAAATGTTGCTTCCCTCAAGGAAGATGAACCATTATTAGCAATGGAACCAATAGACGTAGCAATTTCAAAGGCTCAATATCTTTTTTTTGCCCCAAGAGTTAGAAAAACTGGGCAAGACATCAAAACAGAAATTCATGCTAAATTCAAAGATGCTACTAGATCGTTAAAGAAAAACAGCTCCGTGATCTATACCCTACCTACAGGATTTGGGGGAAATAATGAAAATATTTCATTATTAGAACATGTTACAGGTTTGGAAATTGGAAAAAAAATCACTTACTTTTACTACCCTTTAGAAGATCAAACTAAACTCCCAAAAACAATTGGCTCATTTAATGGAAAAGAAGATCCTAAGCTGGCAGAACTTTTATCTACAGATAAAAATAAAAAAAAATTTGTAGCAATCTCTTCATCTGAACATTTTCATGCAATCAATGTATTAACTAGATTTTCTAGCCTTTGTAGTATTTTAGAAGTTTGTAAATTCATCCAAGACGATATTACTAAAAATGACCTTTCTACAGATGAATTTCAAGAAATTTTCTTAGATGATATGGTTACAGGATTATATGATCTTAAATCATTAGGTTCTTCATTTGAGGGCATAAATACTCTAATGTATCTAATTAATGGAAGCGTTAAAGGAATAGATGGATACATTAAAAGATTAATTGATGAAATTCGTGCAACACTGAAGAAAAATGATCTAAAAGCAAGTAGAACAAAGATTGCAATATCTTGGACCCTTGATCAACATGCAATGCGAGGAGATAAAATCGAAATGTTACAAAATCTAACTTCTCGGTTACGTGATTATATTGGAGATGTTGAAGCTTATGAGGATCCTCATCTAAATCTATTTCATAGTGACAAAACTACAATTGTGGTAGCTTGCTCAAAATTAGATTTTGAAAATATTGAAAAAAATAAAAAAGATTCTAATCTTATTATTGTAAAAGCAAATCCCTTATGCGAAACTATTCAATAAGAGTATAAATTAGCTTATCAATAACTTTGTTTGAAATGTCTAATGAAAAAAATTCTGAAATTCCTGTTAGTGTACTATCTGAAGATGAGGCTAACACAAATAATGAGTTAGAAGAAGAGAGCAATGATACTTTTTCTTTAGATGAATTTCGAAATCTTCTTGAAGAAGAAAAAAAAAGATCTGAAGATCTAGAAAACAAATTAAAACACGCGTTAGCTGATTTTCAAAATTTAACTAAAAAAACACAACTTGAAATTAAAAATGGAATAAATACAAGAATTACTCAATTAATGATAGAATTTCTTAAAATTTATGATGATTTTATTAGGGCAAAAGAAGTTTTTTCAAAAAATGAAGGAAACATCGAAGGATTAGATTCTATTATTAAAAACATGGATTCGTTACTTGAACAGAATAGTGTAAATCCCATTGATGCTTTGGGAGAAATTTTTGATCCCAAACTACACGAAGCAATTTCGATAATTAATGATCCCAAGCTTGATGACAATACAATTACAAAAGAAATCAGGAAGGGATATATTTCTAATACTAAGGTTATTAGACCATCGTTAGTAGAAATTTCAAAAAAACAAGGAGAAACTCAAGATGTCTAAAATAATAGGAATTGATTTAGGAACAAGTAATTCTGCCGCATCAGTAATTATGGGTGGAAAGCCTACAATTATTCCCGCAGCCGAAGGTGTTACAGTAGGCGGAAAAGCGTTTCCATCAGTGGTAGCTTTTACAAAAGATGGGGAGCTCCTAGTTGGTGAACCGGCTAGAAGGCAAGCAGTAACAAATCCTGATAGTACTATAGTTGCAGCCAAAAGAAAAATGGGTAGTGACCACGTTTTTAAAATTCAAGATAAAGAGTACAAACCCCAACAAATATCTGGCTTTATCCTTCAGAAAATTAAAAAAGATGCAGAAGCTTTTATTGGTGAACCTATTGAAAAAGCTGTAATCACTGTTCCAGCGTATTTTGATGATAACCAAAGACAAGCAACTAAGGATGCTGGTACTATCGCTGGTCTAGATGTGGTCAGAATAATTAATGAACCAACAGCTGCATCATTAGCCTTTGGCTTGGACAAATCCAAAGAAGATATGAAAATTCTTGTTTTTGATTTTGGGGGAGGAACTTTAGATGTTACCATTATGGAAATGGGTGGTGGTGTTTTTGAAGTAATGAGTACTTCTGGTGATACCCAATTAGGTGGAACAGATATGGATAAAGTTCTAATTGATTATGTTCTTGATGAATTTAAGAAAAAAGAAGGTTTTGATCTTTCACAAGATAGCACTGCAATGGCTAGAGTAAGAGAAGCAGCAGAGAAAGCAAAAATTGAACTTTCAACAGTTATGGAAACCGACCTTAATCTTCCCTTCATTGCACAAGATCCTTCCTCAGGTGCTAAGAATCTTGAATTAAGAATAACAAGAGCTAAACTTGATGAATTAATCGGACCTATCATTGAACGTTGTAGACCTTCGATTGAAAAGGCTTTTGAAGATTCCAAAATAAGTAAATCAGATATTACCAAAATTGTAATGGTTGGAGGCCCTACCAGAATTCCATTAGTGAAAAAATTTGTTGGCGAATTAATTGGAAAAAACGTTGAATCTGGAGTAGATCCAATGGAAGCAGTTGCCATGGGTGCAGCTATTCAAGCCGGTATAATTGCAGGAGATGTATCTAGTGATATTGTATTATTAGATGTAACTCCATTAACTTTGGGAATTGAAACTATGGGGGGAGTGAGAGAACCCCTTATCGAACGTAATACAACAATTCCAACCTCAAAAAGTAAGGTATTCACAACAGCGGTAGATAATCAAACTGCAGTCACAATTCATGTAGTCCAAGGAGAACGACCAATGGCTAACGATAATGTATCTTTGGGAAGCTTTAACCTAATTGATTTACCCCCTGCACCAAGAGGCATTCCTCAAATTGACGTAAAATTTGACATTGATGCAAATGGAATAATTGAAGTTACAGCAAAAGATCTAGGAACCCAAAAAGAAGCCAGAATTACAATAGAGTCTACCACAAAACTATCTAAAGATGAGATTGAAAAACTCAAAGAGGATGCAGAAAAATTCTCTGAAGAAGATAAAAAGAAAAAAGAAAAAATTGAACTTAAAAACGAAACTGAAAGTTTCATTTACACCACAGAAAAGTTAGTCAATCATGATCTTAAGGATAAAATTTCACAAGAACAAGGAATCAAAGTAACTGATGCTATTAAAGAAGTAAAAGAAGTACTGGATAAAGATGTAGAAGAACTCAAACCAAAACTTGAGGCATTAAAATTAATAGTAAATGAAATAACCACTGAACTTTACAAGAATGTTACACCTCCAGGTACAGATCAGCAAACCACTGAAGGACAACAAGAACAAACCACTGAAGGACAACAAGAACAAACCACTGAAGGACAACAAGAACAAACCACTGAAGGACAACAAGAACAAACCATGGCTGAGCAGAATTCTGAATCATCCTCAACCGATGAAAAAAAAATTAACAACTAGTTCACAAGATCATTCGTTTATACATCGACAATGATTAAAGAATAATTCATGGCTGCAAAACGTGATTATTATGAGGTTTTAGGAATTTCAAAAACCACACCTATTAATGAAATTAAATCACAATATCGTAAATTAGCTTTAAAATTTCACCCTGATCGAAATAAATCAAAAGAGGCACCAGAGCATTTTAAAGAAATTTCTGAGGCATATGCGGTGATTTCTGATCCAGAAAAAAAGAAGATTTACGATCAATATGGTCATGCCGGGGTAGACGGTAGATATAGCACAGATGATATTTTCCAAGGGGCCAGTGCTAATTTCAGCGATATTTTTGGACGTTCTGGAGGAGGATTTGATTCTATTTTTGAATCAATATTTGGTAGAGGAGGAGGTTTTGGAGAGCAACAACAAAGAGGTTCCGATCTACTTTACCAAACTTTGATTACTTTAGAGGATGTGCTTTCTGGCAAAAAAATGGAAATTGAATTGAAAAAAATTATTGAATGTAATATTTGTAATGGTTCTGGTTGTAAACCTGGAACACGCCAAAGAACATGTAATACTTGCAGTGGGCAAGGTCAAGTTCGCAAAACCAGAAGCATGGGTTTTGCTTCTTTTGTAACAGTTGAATCATGTTCCTCATGTAGAGGAAAAGGATCAATAATTGAAACACCTTGTAGTGATTGTAAAGGCAGTGGAAAGAAAAAAGGAACTAAAAAAATAACCTTTGATATTCCTCCCGGTGTTGATAATGGAGATTATACTATTCCAAATGAGGGTGATGAAATCCCCGGTGGTATTAATGGAGATCTAATTGTTAGAATTCGTGTCCAACCACATCAGAACTTTAAAAGAGATAATACCGATATTTTTTATGACCAGAACATATCTATGATTGATGCTGCTCTTGGTCTTAAGGTAACTGTACCAATCTTGAATGGGGCTGAAAAAATAAAAATAGATTCAGGTATTCAACCAAATACTATCATCAAACTAAAAGGAAAGGGATTACCACGAATGAATTCTAGAGGACGTGGTGATCAATATGTAAGGGTTGTAGTAAACATCCCAAAAAAACTCAGTAAACATCAACAAAATCTTTTAGATGAATTTCAAAATTCATTTGAATAATTAGTAATCAAATTAAAGATTACATTAGATATTGTTGCCTTTAATCAATTGAAACCTAAAAATTTGATCAGGTTTATTTTTTGATAAAATTTCTAATTATTACTTGATGACCTTTCCTTACATGTAATGAATGGAAAGCGTTCATTATTTCTTTAATCTTATCACTATCATAGTATTTTGTATTATATCGACCTAGAATTTTTTTGCAATTGAAACAATAAATTTCTCTAAATTTTATATTATCCAAAGTTATTGAAACACATTTTAAAAAACAGGGTAATAAAGAAACTTATTCTAGATTTTCAAGTTTTAAACTGCGGGAGTCACCCAGCCTGGTCAACGGTGTAAGGTTCAGATCCTTATCTTCTAGAAGTTCGTGGGTTCAAATCCCACTTCCCGCATACAAATTTCATTACTCACTTTCTAAGATTTTCTTAATGTTCTTCAAAAGAAGTTTATTTATCATCTCTCCTGAAGCCTTTCCTCTCAAGTCCTTCATAGCAATTCCCATTAGCGGACCAACTGCTCGTTCTTTTTGATTTTGTATAATTTCTTTATTATCATTGATTATCTTTTCAATGATTTTCTCCAATTTGAAATCATCAAGGGTCTCAATTGAAGTATTTTTCATGGATTCTTCAATAGTCTTTGATTTTCCAGCCATTATATTTTCAAAAATTATTTCAATTGATTCTTTGGTTATTTTTCCACTTTCCAAATATTCAAATGATTTTGAAATCTCTTCGTTTTTTAGTAAATATGAATTCAAACCATTTCTTTCTAAATTAGTTATTGAAGAACAAAGTACTGATGCAATAAAAGTCGGATTAACTTTAGTTTTTTCAATAATTTTTTCAAACAAGTCAATATACTTGGAATCAAAAATTTGTTCGGCTAGCTGTACATTCAAACCATATTTTTTTTGTAGTTCTGCAAGTGATTCATCCCAAGGTTTTGGAATATTATTTTCTGCAGTTTCAAATTCATTTTTTGTTACAAGAATTGGAGGAATATCAGTTTCAGGATACATTCTAGAAGCACCAGGCCTTGGTCTAAGAAATATTGTTTCACCGTTTGGAGTTGCTAATCTGGTTTCTGCAGGAACCCCTTTAGATGCATGATTAATTCTATTAATTATTGATGCAATTACAAAATCAATTTTTGATGAAGGAGCTGCAATAATCAAAAATGCATCATTTTCATCAATTTTCAATACATTCTTTATAATTGCAATGTCACTATCCTCAATTCCATAATTTGGCAATTCATCAGAATGAAAGACCCCACCAATTCCATAAAATTTTACTAATTGACCAATTTCTTTTCCTAATCTAATTCCCTCATATGGAGAAAATCCAAACATTCCAGCAAAGTTGGAAATTTTTATTGCCTTGATTATGGAATTATCTTTTAATGCTTTTTGAATTATTTTTGATTGACAATTTTTCATATCATCTGTAATCTCAAAAACACCGTCCTTGAAAATTCCATTAAAATTAGAATTTTGCAATTTTTCAGCTATTTTGACTAGTCCGTGCTGTCTTTTAGCCTCAAATTCAACTATTTTTTCTAGTTGATCAAGTTGTTGTACTCCTTTTATCTCAACTACTGCTCCTCCATTTTTTATGGATACATTAACGTCCTGTCTTATTGACCCAATACCTCTTGTGACTTTTTTTGTACTCCTTAAGAGCTTACCAATAGATAATGCAATTTTTTTAATTTTTGATGGCTTACCTTCAACAGGATCTAATGCAATCTCAACAAGAGGTATTCCAAGGCGATCAAGACTATATTCCCTTATCGAACCTTTATCTCCAAGGAGCTTTGCAGCATCTTCTTCTAGACAAATTGATTGTACACCAATTTTCTCACCATCAACATCGATATATCCTCCTTGTGAAATTAACATGGTTCTCTGAAAACCTGTGGTGTTTGAACCATCAATTACAGTTTTTCTCATCGGATATATTTCACTAAAAATATTTGAGTTTAAAGAAGAAGCTATAACCAAAACTAGTTCCTTTGCATCTTTATCCAAATTATGTGGTGGTTCTTCATCTTGTTCTACAAGACAACTACTTTGAGGATTTGCATAATACATTATTGTTTTTGATTTTGATTTTTCAAATAATGCAGCAGGATCATATTCTCCTAATTCACTTTTTACAGGCCGCAAATTTCTTTGAAATTTTTTAGTATATTCATCAGATTCGACGGGTGCACAATTACAAAATAATTTTTTGTTAGTAGCTAATTGCTGATGAATTTCTAATCCAACCCTTAATCCTACATTTTCAATAATAAATTCAGACAATTCTTTTCACATTCATATTTCTATAATGATATCTCAGAGGCAATGTTTTCAAGCATGATTTTCTTTATTTCTTCATTATTTTGTGAATTACCTACTGCCCACATTGCTTTGACTAAGGCAACTTCAGGTATCATATTTTCTAATGGGATTATTCCAAAATCAAGTAAATCTCGCCCACTTTCATATACAGTCATACGGGTCCTACCATCAATACACTGCGAAGTCATTCCTAGGAAAATGTCTTTTTCATGTGCTTTTTTTACCATATCGTACATGGGTTTTCCAACATGGCCTAGTCCAGTTCCCTCAAAGATTATTGCTCTATAATCCATTTCAATAATTTTGGCCAAAAGATTTGGATCATATCCTGGATGATATTTTACTAAAGCTACTTTAGTATCTAAATTATTTTTTGGTTTGAACTCTTTCACTTTAAAAAAATCATCTTTAGAATTTCTTAAAATTTTATTATTGATAATAATGTATGCTGGGTCATCTCCAATTGTTTTAAATGCACTTCTTTTACTTGTATGGTTTTTTCTTACCCGAGTACCAAAATGACATGCAATAGTTTCATCATTTTCATCATGATGCATTATAATATAGACTCCATTAGTTTTACATTCCACAAGAAATTTTGTTGCGCCTATAAGATTGAGAGCGGCATCAGAAGAAGCACGATCTGAGGACCTTTGCGAACCTACAAGTGCTATAGGAATAGGATACCCTGCTAATGCAAAAGAAAGAAATGATGATGTGTAATGCATAGTATCTGTTCCATGTGCAATAATAATTCCTGAATAATCAGATTTAGAATATTCAATCAGTTTTTTTGCGATTCGCAACCAATGTTCTGGCATAATATTTTCTGAATATTCAGAAAATAATACTTCCGTATCTATATTGGCCATTTCTGCAAGTTCAGGTACTGAAGAATTCAACTCCTCTGCAGTTAAAATTGGTGTAACAGCTCCAGTTCTATAATCAACTTTACTAGCAATCGTTCCACCTGTAGACAACAGAAGGATCTTTGGTAGAGTAGGATTTTCTTCTAATTTCTGTTTTTTTTCTATAATTTTTTCTGGAGTAATGGTTTTTTCAATTTTTTCAACTTTATCTATCTCTAGACCAACATTATAGCCACTACTCAATTTGAGAACAATATGTTTATCGTCGCTATGCTCATATCTGGGCATAATTATTCCAGAATAAGTTAGATCCCCTAATATTTTGACTGTATCACCTACTGCAATATCATTTGATTTTAGAAACTCCAATGACCTTCCAACATATCCGGTATATTCAGGCATTTACGAGAATTACGTTTTGTCCAATTAATAAAAACTACCTATAATAGGAAGCTACTAGTTTTTCGCCTAGCTTGAGTTCTTTTTGGTCACGTACTTTCTTTACTGCTTCCTCAAAATGTTTCATTCCAACCTTGGCATCCGCAGAGTCCTTATCAACGGCCTTTATGTCTGGCTGTTTATCTAAAAATTCATGGATGACTAATGAAACAGCTGTGTTGGAAATTGCTGCAACATCTGCACCACTCAATCCATCTGTTAATTCTGCAAGCTTGTCATAATCAATATGTTGTGGGTCGCTAATTTCATCGATAGTTGGGATTGTTTCTGAACCAATATGGAGAATCTTCTTTCTACTTTCTTTATCTGGAAGTGGAACTTGAACAATTTTATCAAATCTTCCTGGTCTGAGTAACGCAGGATCAATCATATCTGCTCTGTTAGTAGCCGCTAAAACCACTACTCCGTGCATATTTTCCATACCATCTAATTCAGTTAGTAATTGACTAACAACTCTTTCAGTAACAGCTGTTTCGCCTCCTGCACCTCTAACTGGTGCAATTGAATCAATTTCATCAAAGAATATTACACATGGAGCTGCCTGTCTTGCTCTTCTAAAAATTTCTCTTATTCCTCGTTCAGATTCTCCTACCCATTTTGATAATAGTTCAGGACCTCTCACAGAAACAAAATTTGCCTCACTTTCTGTAGCAACTGCTTTAGCTAAAAGTGTTTTTCCTGTACCACTAGGACCGTGAAGTAAAATTCCTCTTGGCATTTTATGCCCTAATTTATCGTAAAGTGCAGGATACTTCATTGGCCACTCAACTGCTTCTTGTAGTTCTCGTTTAACATCTTCTAATCCTCCAACTTGATCCCATTTAACATCGGGATTTTCAATGAACACTTCTCTCATTCCAGACGGAGTAACTTCAATCAAAGCTTTTTGGAAATCTTCTTGGTTTACAATAAGTTTCTCAAGAGTTTCTGGGGCTACCTTCTCATCCTCCATATTTAATACAGGAAGTAATCTTCTCAAACATTTCATTGCAGCTTCTTTACAAAGGTATTCTAAATCTGCTCCAACATAACCATGGCTTACAGAAGCAATTTTGTCAATATCAACCTCTTCAGTCAGTGGCATGTTTCTGCTGTGAATAGAAAGAATATCCTTTCTTCCTTTTTTGTCGGGAACTTTGATTTCAATTTCTCTGTCAAATCTTCCTGGTCTTCTTAGAGCAGGATCAATAGCGTTTGGCCTATTTGTGGCAGCTATTACAATTACTTTACCTCTGGACTCTAAACCATCCATTAAGGACAACATTTGTGAAACAACTCTTCTTTCCACTTCCCCAGTTACTTCTTCTCTTTTTGGTGCTATGGAATCTATTTCATCTATAAAAATTATAGAAGGTGATTTTTCTCTAGCTTCCTTGAAAATTTCACGTAATCTAGCTTCACTTTCACCGTAAAACTTACTCATAATTTCAGGACCTGATATACTAATAAAATGAGCTTGACTCTCATTTGCAACTGCCTTTGCAAGTAGGGTCTTACCAGTTCCAGGAGGGCCAAATAACAAAACACCTTTTGGTGCTTCGATTCCTAACTTTTCAAATATTTCAGGATGTCTTAATGGCAACTCTATCATTTCTCTAACTTTTTTAATTTCATCCCCAATTCCACCAATGTCTTCATATGTTACTTGTGGAACTCCTCGTAATGTTTCTCCCTTTTCTGCGATATGAAAAACGGTCTTTTGAGTAATTAACACTGCATCAGCTGCAGGCGTAACTCCAATAACTTGGAAAGTTAAGCGTCCACCAAAATATGGAACCATCACATTATCGCCCTTAATTAGAGGAACACTTTCTAATGCATCTGCTAGATATCGTTCATCAATTGGAGGAATTGCTTCCAGTGGAGCTACCACAACTTTTTCAGCAGCAACTGCTTTGATTTTTCTTACTGTAATAGCATCACCTATAGCAATTCCTGAATTATTCCGACCTAGTCCATCAATTCTAATAATTCCCTTTCCTTCATCGGATGGATAAAGTGGAAGACATTTTGCTACAGTTCTTCTTTTACCTTTAATTTCAATAACATCACCAGTTGATGCCCCAAGTGTGTCCATAGAGTCATAATCTATTCTTGCAACGCCACGACCAACATCTCGTGTATAGGCTTCTAGTACTTTCAATGAAAGAGCATTTTGGCTCATAATGGAAACTCAGTCGCCTAATATTTATACCTCTGTGGTATCTCAACCGAAAACACCAAACAATCACAAGCTTAAAATTTCCAGTAAAAAGGAAACGATCTACTTGGGTAAAAGACCATTAGTAAGAAGACGTGGCCGTGGAGGAAATCAATTTAGATCAACTTCTACTGGTAAAGTAGGACATAAAGCAAAGTATCCACGTTTTACCTTATCTGAACAGCACGCAGGCGAAGTAATAGATTTAGTTCATGAACGTGGTAGAGAAGCCCCACTAGCTAAAGTGAGATTTGAAGATGGTTCGGTTTCTTTCGTACCTGCAGTACTTGGAACAAAAGTAGGCGCAACTTGGAATTTTGGCTTAAAATCCAAAATTGAACAGGGTAATGTAATTAGTGTCCAGAATATTCCTGATGGAACTATTGTTTGTAATATTGAAAGGCATTTTGGTGATGGTGGTGCTATTGTAAAATCTGCCGGAACCGATGCCACCGTTTTCTCTCACGGTGAGGAGGGAGTAACATTAAAACTTCCTTCCGGAAAATTCATCACTCTAAACCCCAAAAATCGCGCTATGATTGGTACCCTTGCTGGAGGAGGTTCTACTGATAGACCCTTTATGTTAGCAGGCAATAAGTGGCGTAGTTTTAGAGCCAAGGGGCTCAAGTATCCAATTGTAAGGGGTGTGGCGCAAGCTGCATATGTTCACCCACATGGTGGTGGTAGACATCAACATGTTGGACAGAGCTCTACGGTTTCTCGTAATGCTCCACCAGGTGCAAAAGTGGGAAGTATTGCTGCTAGAAAAACTGGTCGGGCTAGAATTAAAGAAAGAAGGTAAGTTATTTGTTTATGAAAAAACCCAAAATTGATTAATGACTAGCTAATTCAAAATTCTTGATGGCCAGTCAAAGAGTTAGAGTTTTAATAAAAGGAAAAGTACAAGGTGTATTTTTTCGACAAGCCCTGAAAGTAAAAGCTAAACAAAAGAATGTCTTTGGTAATGTTAAAAATCTAATTGATGGACGTGTAGAAGCTATTCTAGAAGGAGATGAAGAGAGTGTAAATAATTTAGTTGAATGGTGTCATGGTGGACCAGCTAATGCTAGGGTAGAAGATGTAATAATTAGAAATGAAAAATTTACAAATGAATTTTCAAAGTTTGATGTTTTGTATTAACAAATAATTTTATTTTATTTTTTTATTTTAAATTTATTACTAAACGAATGATAAAATTAATGGTAGCAGATCTGCTGGCTCCAGTCTAGGCGAATAACCCCATTTCAAGGCATACAAGATCCGCCACGTTGACGAGGAAGCGTGGATGCTCCATCTTAGGATTGCTCCCTCCCGGACCTCATCCCTTTCAATGGTTCGGTCTTAGAAGTTATCCCTTCGGACAATTCTAGACCTGCAACCACCCGCCTCGGCGTGATTTCATTTCCGCACACCAAGCGGGAATTACTAATCTAGAGATTTACCCAACAGTTACTGATCTCTGCATATAGCCGGTTTCAGAATAGGGCACGGCTGGCACCCTGATCCTCCCTACTACCATTTTTTCTTCAAAGTTATTGTTATATTTGCATTAGGTTTTGTTTTCTTTTAGTTTTAAAACCATATTACAGACAGAACAAGTAATTCCAGTGCATTCACTTCCACACCTATTACAAATTCTCTTCTGTTTTTGATTTGAACCTTTTACAAATTTAGATACCTTGATTATTGATTGATATAGATTATTTTTAATTCCACTATGTTGTTTTTCTAAAGAATTCAGAAATACACGAATTTCTGTTCTAATCCCTTCATTCATGTGTGGACATGGTTCTGATTGGAAAGGAATATCATTTGTAAATGCATAAAATACAATTTCTGATTCATAAATTTCACAGAAGGGTTTTATTTTTCTTAAGGAATTTCCAGTAGTATCTGGATCCATCCAGCCAACCTTACTTATATCACCAGATAACATGTTTATGATAAAAGTCTGTAAAGTATCATCTAAATTATGACCAGTAGCTATTACATTTGCAGAAATATCTTTTGCTGCGTATTCCATTGCTCTTCTCCGTAAAGTTCCACAAATTGAACAAGATGATATTTTTTCATTTTCTCTTAAATCTAAGGCCTCATCTAATGATAAATCGAATAATTCTTTATAGGAATATACTTTTAGATCGACATTTAGATTCTTACAAAATTTTTCTACAATTTCTAATGCCTCATCTCTGTAGCCTGGTATTCCTTCATCTATTGTAATTGCTTTAATTCTAAAATTATGATTTGCAGTCATTTTATTCATAATATTTAGTAGTGCAAGAGAATCTTTTCCCCCAGAAACTGCAACTGCTACAAGTTCATCATTCTGAATCATTTTATATTTTGAAATGGTTTTAGCTGTTTTTCGAAGTATTGAATTTGAAAAACATTTAGAACATAATTTCTCTCCAGAATATTTTCTAGTATATGCTATCTGGTTTTCACATCTATCACATTTCATTAAATTCATTTAAAATTTTTAAGTAATTATTCTTTAGGAATTTACTAGATTGTAAACCAACCTGTTTTGACATATGATAATGCAATGTTTAATCCAAATATGGTAAAGGTAAGACCATAGATTCCCCACATTATTCCATTAACTGCTTTTTCTGATACTCTCTTGTCAATGATGGTATGAATGAATTTTCCGCCATCCAATATTGGTAATGGTAGCATGTTGATTATACCTATGAAAAAGGAAATCATCCATAACCATAACAAGAACATTGACACATTGAAATCCACATTAGTCCAGTCAATGAAATTCATTACAGGTTTGTAAGCAGATGAGTTGTCTCTCATAATTCCTATTAATCCTCTTTCAGGATCTTCAGGAGCTGGCATGATTTCAATTAAATAATCTAAATTTTGTCCGTCTCTTAGAACAGATACCTGTGCAGTTTCTCCTGGGACTTAGAGTGGGAAAATCTATCGGGCTCATAATTTGTATGCCATTTATTGAAGTGATAATGTCATTTGCTAATAATCCAGCTTGTTCTGCTCCCGAATTTTCTATGATGGAAAGTATCAAAACTCCTTGTTGTGATTCATAAAATGTGTTTGAGATAACTTCTCCAAATAGTGGAATGCTCTCTAAAACCATTCCAAAAATTGGATTTGTTAACAAAATAGCACCTAAAACAATTGCGAACATTACATTTGATGTAGCACCTGCTCCGATCACTCTTAATTTTGAAATCTTTTTTGCCTTGTCGAAATCTTCCTCATCTGGTTCTACAAATCCTGCAAACAATGCAATGAATATCGCAAATCCACCTGTCTTGATCTTTATTTTTTCTAATGCAGCTACTATGCCATGTGCTCCTTCATGCATAACTAGTACAATTGGTATTGATAGTAAAAAGAATGCAATGGCTGGTGCAGAAGTTAATGTTACTCCTGGAATAAGTACTGTTAATTCTTGAAACTCATCTTGTGCAACAAAAAAGTTTGATATATTATTTAGCAAAAAGTAAAATGCATAACCCATCATTATAAAACCCGCAATTACACTTACATCAGCAAAAACCCTGATTCCTCTCCTTGTTCTACTTAGAATTTTAATGAGAACTGAATTAACTTGTTTGTTTTTGTATACAAGGCTGTATGGCTTTATCTCAACGCCGTATTTTTGTAATTTTAGACCTTTTGCAGTTACAAAAATGATAACCCAAGCTATTAACACATAGATAATTGCATTCTGAGTAATAAAATCAAATTCCAAACTAATTGTTAATTTTTTAAACCTCGGCCATTTATCGTTTACTATGAAGCCAATAATAATTATCTCAACTTATCCAGACAAAAAATCTATTATCAAAATTTCAAATAAGCTAGTTAAAACCAAACTAGTTGCATGTGTTAACATTACCAAAATTTCTTCAATTTATGCCTGGCAAGGAAAAATTGAAAATACATCTGAATATCTGGCTATTTTCAAGACTACCAACAAAAACAAAAAAATTCTCAAAGAAAAAATAAAATCAACTCATCCATACGATGTTCCTGAAATTGCCGAAATTGATGTCCTTTCAATTAACAAACCTTACCTTGATTGGTTAGTGAACTCTACTACTTAGGATTCAACAGGAAATCGTAATAAAGAAACAATTCCTCCCTAGACCAGTTACTCTAAGACCAATGTCAGTTGAAGAATCAACTCCGTATATTTTTACACCCTTACTTTCTGCATCATTAAGAAAATCAATGATCTGCTTTTCATCATATGTTTGGATTATTTTATCTGAAAAAACAAGTGTTTCAACTGCACCAAATTGATTTGCTTTGAATGTCTCTTTAAAACCCATAGTAAACTTTCGACTTTTTTTGTTGGCCAAAATCATAATCCCATCAATAATGGAAAAAACTTTGGCTAATTTGCTTTCAGACATTATCTCTTTCATGGTTTGAGATTTTGTAAAGATGTAAATACCATCTTCTCCTCCTGAGTCAATTCCCTCTACAACCTGAATTTTATATTTCTGAGTTTGAGATTTTTGAAGAAAATTTGCAAATCGTTTTTTTGTTTCTCCAGGCCCAAAAATAACAATAGAGTCTACTTCTTTGATAATTGAAAGCAATGCTTGCTGGACTTGACCAAAAAATTTGTCAATATTGAAATTAGTTTTGTATCTTTTTCCTCCTGATCCTGAATAAATATTTGGAATAAACTGCAAATGGGTTCCCTGCAATCTTGCTATACCACAATCACCTGTATCAATCGCGACTAACAAAAAACCAGTTTGGTTATTTTTAGATTTAATTAAATTCTTTTCAACAGATAACCAATTCTTTTTTGTAATTGTAATTGCATCATTTACTTTAAGAATAAATGAATGATGTGATCCATGAGGTACCAATTCGTTACTTGATTCAGAAATTGTTCCACCAATCCTTAATCTATCCAAAACATCATCAAGTGAAATTTTTTCTACTGTTAGTGCAATTTTCACCCTAATCCTTTCTCCCTTATCGGGTCTTGAATAATCCTTGTCTTGTTTGATTACCCGTGTGGTGTCACCTACCACCGTATCCCCCTCTTTGATTATTCGTCTAAGATTGAATAAATCATCAGGATCTTCAGGAATTACAGAGACGGAATTTCCATCAATAATCTTTGTAATCATGATATCCGTGTGAAATTCAAAGAAAAAAGAGTTTAGCTAGTAACTTCTTCGGGTTTATTATCCTCAGCTTTTTTCTTTAGATAATTTTCCACCCAATCTAAGGTAAGAACACCTGATTCAGCTAAATTTGTTAAAGAGTTTGATGAGGCCTCTCCTGTGACTTTTCCGTTATCCCTTTTGATCTGACGCCACTTTAACGAGGTATTCCCACTTTTTGAATTGTATATTATTCCAAGTACATCTCTAGCATTTACAAAAGTTACGTCTCGAATTTTTTTTAGAGTGACTTTATCGGCTGCTTCAACGTAGATCGAACCAAGATTTTCTTCTCGTTCAGCAAAAACCTCATTGTCATCCAAATAGCTCCTAGGGGCATATGATTTACAGGTACTTGATATGATAAATCTTCTAAAATTTTCTAACGAAGTTGCCATATTAATTGTAACCATTTTGAAAGATTGAACAATTGGCCATTTATCAAGCTTTTTGAAAGACTCAATTAGTATCAGAGTGAATCCTGTTTTGCAGGCAGTGATGTTCTTATCCCTATGATTGATGATGAGGATCTTGAGTTCTGAGCCTGCTCCTAGAATTTTTATGTTACAATGATTGGTTTAATTCGTGAAATCCTTTACAGAATATCTTGTATTTAATATTAAAACTAGAAGAGCCTTTGTAAACATCACACCTGATGTTAGAAAATTAGTTACAGATAGCAATGTCCAAGAAGGATTATGTCTTGTAAATGCAATGCACATCACGGCTAGTGTTTTCATAAATGATAATGAAAGTGGCTTACATCAAGATTATGAAAAATGGCTAGAAGTACTTGCACCACACGAACCAATAGAACAATATGATCACAACAAAACAGGCGAGGACAATGCAGACGCTCATTTAAAACGACAGGTTATGGGACGAGAGGTTGTTGTAGCAATAACTAATGGTGAATTGGATTTTGGTCCATGGGAACAAATTTTCTATGGTGAATTTGATGGGCGCAGACAAAAAAGAGTTTTAGTAAAAATTATTGGTGAATAATTGGCCTATCCAAAGTCTACATCTCTTTTCTGACTTTGTGATTCATTTTTTCTTGCAGCCTCTCTAAATGCATCATCATGATTTTGAGGACCGTGACCACATTTTACACAAGCAACTTTGTAGCCATCATCATTTTTCTGATAAGTTTCACAACCACAAAAACATCCCATATTTCAATTATTTTATCAGATGATATATCTTTTAGGATAATCAGCTATTCTTTAGTTTAATTTTGAGTTTCTGTATTACAACATTCACCCATTGGAATTACATGACCATGAGGACATTTTCTGGGGTGTTTTAACATTGTACAAAGGGCATCAGTAAATTGTTTTTTCATATGATGTTCAATACCGCACACCATTTCTTCATCAATTTCAACTTTAAGCTCACTTTCCATAAGAACTTCTAATAATCTACTATTCCTCATCATAATGGACCCAACACTCTCACCTTCTTCAGTAAGAAAAACTCCTGCTTTGTTATAATTTACCAATTTTCTTTCATTTAATTTTTTTAGCATTTGCACAACACTTGGCTGTCTAACATTCAGCAGTTGTGCAATAGTACTAATTTTTACTTGTTCCCCTCGTGCTTTAAGGTTCCAAATAGCCTTTAGATACATCTCAACGTGTTCAGTTTCAGCAGTTCCAACAAAATGAGTTTCCTCATTTAATCTATCCATATTAGATCTCCTTTGAATCTTTTAATAAATATTCGAAATATTCTCTTGCAAAGACAGCTAATCCCGTATGGTCTGCCCAAATTGCAACTATTTCACTCGATTTCGTGTCTCCTCTTTCTGGACCTAATAAAATTACGACATATCTTTTATCGGAGATTATCCCACCTCCAAACAACCCCTCTTTGACTTTTACCTTTGCCACTCTTTTGATAGCAATTGTTGAATCTTTATCCAATTTATCAGAAGTAAGAATAGTAATTTCAACCCCTTTATCGTGAAGTAATCTAAGTTTTGGTAAAGCCAATCTAACCAATTCTTGCCCTGCTTCAGGTATTGCAATCATTACTTCCTTTCTACAGGATTCAACCATTTCCAGAATTTTTGAAGTTATATTTACTGCACCTGAAAGTACCCAAATTTCTGGTTTCTCGCTTGTTCCACTTTTCTCATATAATGGAACTAATTCACTCAAGATAATATTTTGATTTTCTGAAAAATCTTTTTCCTGATTTTGTTTTGTGGTTTCCAAACCTGTAGAGGGTGACTTTGCAAAATATTTTGTTGGTCTGGAATTATCAGAACCTATCCATCCTTTTTCTTCAAGTGTACCTAGTACTTCATAAATTTTGGAATATGGAACTCCAGATTTTTGGCTAAGGTCTGAGGCAGTTAGCTCACCGTCTTTTAGTAAAGAAGTAAATGTCCTGATTTCATAACTAGTTAATCCAATTTTCTCCAAAGCATGCCTAGTTTTATCAGATATGTTCATGCGATCTAAACGATCTGTTTTGTTATTTAAATTAGATAAGATCATTACCTAAATTCCACACGGGGGGGAGTGTGAAATGTATTATATACTATTTTAGAAATTTTTCAAGTATAAGATGGCTTTAATCCAGATTTCTAATCAATCAACAAAAAATCTAGGCAAGAAATCTACCATAAGATTTACCCAAAGTATCTGTCCTGATTGTAATATGATTTTGGATGCTGAAGTTTTTGAAAGAGATGACAAAGTCTTCATGACAAAAATTTGTCCAACTCACGGTGAATGTGAGGAATTATACTTTGGTTCTTACCAGATGTACAAAAAATTCAGCACATACTGGGTAGATGGAAAAGGAGCTCATTCTCCAAATGTTATGATTGACAGGTGTTCATGTCCAAATAACTGTGGATTATGCTCAAACCACTTATCTCACAGCGGATTGGCAAACATGATCGTTACTAACAGATGTGACTTGACATGTTGGTATTGTTTCTTTTATGTAAAGAAAGGCCTTGAGGGAGCTTACATGTATGAACCAGATCATGACCAAGTTAGGGGAATGATGAAGACTTTGAAGGCTGAAAGACCAATTCCTGGAAACTCTATGCAAATTACTGGTGGTGAACCAATGCTTAGAGACGACATTACTGATCTTATTAAAATAATGAAAGAAGAAGGGGTCGATCATATCCAAATGAACACAAATGGTATTAGACATGCCATGGATCCTGAAGCAGCAAGAGAAGTAAGACTTGCTGGATGTAACAATTTGTATCTTAGTTTTGATGGTGTAACTCCTAGAACAAACCCTAAAAACCACTGGGAAATTCCTTATGCGCTTGATAGTTGTAGAAAAACTGGAACCAGTGTTGTATTTGTTCCAACAGTAATTAAATCAATTAATGATCATGAGTTAGGTGGTATCATTAGATATGCCCAAAAAAACATGGATATAGTTCATGCTGTTAACTTCCAACCAGTTTCACTAACTGGAAGAATGGGCAAATCTGAACGTGAAAAATATAGAATTACAGTCCCAGATTGTATTCAAAGAATCGAAGAGCAAACAAATGGTGAAGTAACTATTGATGATTGGTTCCCAGTACCAAGTTGTATGCCACTAACAAATGTAATAGAAGCATTTTCAAGTAAACCAAAGTATGAACTATCAATACACTTTGCTTGCGGTGCAGGAACATATGTCTTTGAAGATGCAGAAACAAAGAAGTTTGTGCCATTAACAAGATTCTGTGATATTCAAGGAATGCTAGAACTATTTGAAGACAAAGCCGAAGAGATTCGTTCTGGTAAAAACAAATACTTTACAATGCTTGAAGTTGTCAGAAAACTAAAGGGCTTTGTTGATACAAAGAAACAACCTGCAGGATTAGACTTGGCAAAGATGTTTGGAAATATCTTGATGAAAAGATCGTTTGAATCAATTGGTTCATGGCATGTCAAAGGACTGTTCTTAGGCATGATGCACTTCCAAGACAAATACAATGAAGATCTCGAAAGATTACAGAGATGTGATATTCATTATGTAACACCGGATCTTAGAATTATTCCATTCTGTGCATTCAATGTAATTCCAGAATGGTATAGAGACAGAATTCAAAAGAAATATTCCATCACTGTAGAAGAATGGGAGGAAAGAGAAGGTGTCAAACTCGAAGATGGTCTTTATAGAGGATTAATGAGACGTGGAGCAGGCGACGAACTTGCTGCTGGCTGTGCAAAGAGCCAAATGTTCCATGATGCAGAACAAGCTACGATGTAAACCTGATTTTAATAAATTAAAATTTTTTATTCAAAAGAGTAATAACCACTCAAATTAGCGTCAATTTGATGACTGCACAAGCACGATTATTCAAGATTGGGACTTTTGATTTCAAATTAAATCATCTCTTGGTGATTGGAGTATTAGTTTTATCGTTTTCAATATCTTTTCTGATTAGATCTCAAGCTGCAGAATTTGGTTCTGAACTTAATGAATTTGATCCTTTTTTTAATTTTAGAGCAACGGAATTCCTTGTAGAAAATGGCTTTTCAGAATATTTTGAATGGCATGATGATATGAGTTGGTATCCAGAAGGGAGAAATATTTCTGCAACTTCACAGGTTATGCTTCACATGACAGCTGCTGTAACTTATCAGATATTTGGAGGAGATTCGAGTCTGTATGATTTTACTATTTTATTTCCCGTGATTTTTGGCTCATTAACTGTAATAGTGATTTTTGCACTAGTTCGAGTAATAGGGGGAACAACAGCAGGGCTTTTTGCAGCCATACTGTTTTCAGTGTCTTTACCAATTTTGTTAAGAGGAACTATTGGATGGTTCAAATCAGAACCATTGGGAATATTTTATGGTATACTTGGTCTGTACTTTTTTTTGAGTGGAATAAAATCAGAAAATAAGAAAATTGCTATTCCTAAATTAATTGTAGGAGGAATAGTCTTGGGATTGGGGCTTTCTTCTTGGGGAGGAATACAATTTTTTGTTATTCCCATTGGAATGTTTATTCTAGTACTCCCTTTTGTTAGAAAAGATCATGAATTTATTATTTGGAGTATTCCTATTTTTGTAACATCATTTTTGTTGACTGCCCTAATGTTTGAATTTGTTGGAACAGGTTTTGTATTTGGTTTAGGTGGTTTTTCATTAATTGTACCTACAGGATTTTTAGTATCTTGTATAATTATTCAAAAAATCACCAAAATCGAGAATAAAACAAGAAATGGATTGATCTTTTTGTTTATGGTAATAATTATTGGTTCATTTTTATTAGTAATTAACGAAGAAGCTGAAATTTTACCATTACC
>PVMK01129101.1_pt1 | contig 45655 bp, 40 predicted proteins | sample 1853481 | NCBI WGS metagenome assembly PVMK01 (sample SAMN08533507, study PRJNA380276) | Marine sediment metagenome, whole genome shotgun sequencing project.
GCTCTCTTCAGGTGTTTTTCAGCCTTTGATGTCGTCACCGCACGATATATGGTGCCGCGCAATGCACTGATAGAGTGCTCCGCCATCCTGATATTGGGTTCGACCAGCGCCACGTCATTCTTGCCGTTACTAATGCGTTTTATGTCGCGTATATGCCGCCAGGCTTTGTACGCGTCACGACTCATATTCAATTGCCCATAAAGCTCCGCCTTTAGATAAAAAGCCGGCAATAATTCTTCCGAATTCCGCGGGTACTTGCGCGTGTAAAGCATATAGATGCGATCCAGCATATCCAGCGCAGAACCGGGTCGTCTTGCTCAAGATATACCTGCAGCTTCGTATGCAGGATGGGCAGTTGCTTGAGGCTGTGTGGACCATAGTTGACGTTGCTGACGTGCATGGCCCGATCGAACGTCGCAAACGCCTCATCCGGGCGTCCCGAGTCGAGTTGCACGAGAGCAAGACCACTCAACGGCAATATGAGTAAAGGGCTGAGGTTGTCTTCCGCGCCGGCAATGAGATGCAAAGCGGCCTGGTAAGTCTGTATCGCCGATTCGTGACTGCCCTGGACTTGCTGGGCAATGGCAAGGTTCTGCAACGCACGGGCGCGGGCCGGTACGGCATCAATCGCGTCGGCGTCAACCGATTCGATCATTTGTTTGGCGGTAATCTCTGCCTCGGAGAAAGACTCATTGACCAGCGCTTCATTGAAAGAGGTGAAGCGATCTCGTTGCTGCTGATCAGCGGTCGTTGGCGGTGCCTGAATTAATTCTGACCAGTTGTCAGTAACCGAGCTGGCTGATGCGGCGCTGACGACAGCCCATAATAATGGGACGCATAGAAAATCAGATTTTCTGAAAGCGTTCTGCATAACGAACAATCAGAGTACCCCCCCTGGCAGCATTCCAGCAAGTGTGTAGACCGGGGCTGCCGGGAAATGTTCAGGCCTTATGCGAAATGAGTCTGAACAGACCCATCGATTCCGGGCTAGCCCGATTCAGTCAGGCGTCGCATTGGCTGCCACTTCCAGTAGGTCAATGAACGCCACAGCCACTCGGCCGGGCCAAACCGATAATGCTTTAACCACAGTGGACTAACGATCATTTGTAATCCAATTACTACGACGACAAACGCCATTTGCCAGAATCGTGAAACATGTCCATAAAGACCGAATCCATAGCCGTAGAAAACCGTTGTCAGGATGATCGAATGCAGCAGGTAATTGGTGAACGCCATTCTCCCGACAGCAGCGAAGCGCTGCATAAGGCGCTTGAGAGCGCCGGTTTTGACGATCAGCATGACCAATGCAATATGACCCATTGCAACAGATATGCTGGCGAAGTAGTTGGGCAACTTGCCAATCCTGAACATATATATGTGGTCCCACTGGTGAGCGTTGAGGGACCAGGCGCTGTAAAACATTATCGGCATGCCGATGCCGTACCCGGCCAGCAGCATTTTTCTGTAGAAAGCAATGCTACGCGCAGCCGACAATACCTCGAGTTTCATCAACGCCATACCGATTAGCATCAGGCCACCAACTCGCCACAGCAGAAACGCTATAATCGCCTGCGTCTGCAATTCAACGACCATGGGTGCCCGGTGGATAACGATATCCGGGTAATTTCCCTGGTAGGCCTTGAGATCTTTTTCGATCTGTTCATCAGGCGGCGCCATGAAAACCATCATGGCCTCCCACTGCTCGAGCGTTTTGGACTGCTCTTCGCTTAGCGCTGCACCGGATTCTTGGACTTGATTGATCTGGGTAACCAACACTCCCAGTTTATCGATGTGAGCGCCGCCGGCATAAGTAATCAATGACGCGACCGGTAACATCAGGCACGCAATAATTATCAGCGTGCGCGGCTTGCGGTTTCTCAACGGAAAAATCAACATGCCGATCAATGCATAGCTAAACAGGATATCGCCGAACCAGATCAGGTAACCGTGCAAAGCGCCGATAAGGAGCAGCCAGAAATTACGTCGATACCATATGCCAGCGTATTTGGCACCGCGCGACGCGGCGCGCTCGCCCATCATGATGAGCCCGGCGCCAAACAAGATCGAGAATATCGCCATGAACTTCTGGTCAAACAAAAGGTGCGTGAAATACCAGGTGCCAATGTTGAACCATTCAGTACCGCCATACGCCAGCGGATTGGAGTAGGCAGCCAATGGCATGGCGTAGATATAGATATTCATAACCAGGATGCCCAAAACAGCGATGCCGCGCAGTGTGTCTATTGCATCAAGCCGCTCGAATCCGGCGACGGGTGCGGGAGAGCGAGCTTGATGGGTTCCCGGCATTTCATCCGGCGCAATTGACCGGTCATTCATGGTGCAGTCACGCTTTCTAATAGCGGGCAATCACCGTAGCACGAATTATTGAGGGGTGAGGGTCAGCCGGAACACATAATTTTCTGCAGGCGCGAAACTATCGTTGCAAAAGGTGGGAGATTGTAAACATCGCATGCGAGCCGTTGGGCTATTCGCGGCGTCTTCGCTCCTGCACATCCCTACACCCTGGGACATATGTACATCCATTGAGACAGCCGCTCCTACGAGACCCTCTCGTGAGAATTGAACGGCAGCGACCGGGACGACTAGGCCGGGAAGAAATCGATCGGCTTGGTCGTGGTTACCGGCTCTACGTCTCTGGCTTCGAAACGGAACAGTTTCACACGCTGTACGAGTTTGCGTTCCAGGTCCTCGTCATCGAGTTCACTCGATACAATTTCACAGAACGTAACCTCGCCTGAAGGTGCGATGGTAAGTCGCAATACCAGTTTGCCTTCAAGAATCGGGTTTTGCCGCAATGCGCGGTTATAGAGCGCAAAAATAGCGCCCTTGTTTTTGTCAAAGACAAGTTCGATTTCCTCGCGGCTGCGCGATGCTTTGCCGCTGGTGCCGGTACGCCGCGCGCCACCCGCAGATTGTCCGACTGCCTCAACAGGGCTCTTGATCGCCGTGACGTTTCGTCCGGCCAGTGCCGAGCCGCCAGTATTGCGACTCATGCTCGCCGTGTTGATGCCAGCGCTCGCGGTACCAACCTTCGAGGTAATCATTGACCGTTCGTTACGTGCCGCCGAACCGACCGATGATGTCAATGGTCGTTCGTCGGCAACCTGTTCGAGAACATCGCTGTCAGCCAGCGCGGCGAGGTCTTCAGTAAATGGCAGGAACGCCGCCTGGGCCTGCTCACGCGCAATTTGTTCGTAGTCAATTTCCGGCTCAGGCTCGGGTTCCGGCTCTGGCGGTGGCGGCTCTTCCGCAACCAACTCCGGCTCAGGTTCGGCGATCGGGTCTGCCTCAGGCTCTGGCTCAGGCTCTACCGGTTTCGGCGGCGGCGGTGGCGCCTGTTGCTCCAGCAACAGTTTGGCAATACGCGGTGGAATAATATCCACAGCATTCGGATCTACATCAGGAGTAGGTATCCATGGAAAGATCAGGGCAAAAAACAAGCAAACACCAAATACGATAGCGAGCAGGCGCCGGAATTTCCTTTCCTGGCTCGTGTTCTTCGTCCACGCAAGCTCGTATTCTCTGTAGTAAGGAATGTCCAATCCGTTACTCCTGACCTGAAATCCTGTTCATCATCTGTTTCTCGTCCAATGGTCCGTTCTAAAGCGAGACGCTAAGCTGGTTAGCTTCCTGCAGCAGGTCCGAACTTTTCTGCAGCACAGCCAGCGAAATTTGTCCGTATTCGGAAGCCGTACAGGTCGCCATAACTTTCTTCAGCAAGCGATACGGAATGTCTTTGTCACCCATGATCGTGACTTCACGACCGGCGATATCCTCCTGGGTTTCGCGTCGAAGTACGCGGTCGTTTTGCGATAAAAGTGCCTGGCGCAGCTCTGGTATGTCATTGCCCCGGAGTTGCAATACTTCACTCACCTTCGCCACGGGGGTTCCCTGTACGATGATGAATTCATCACTGATCAAAATAACCACACTCTCCGACGCCTTTGCTTCAGCAATCGATTCGGGTAGTTGAATGTCCTTGGCATTCGGCAACACTTCGACGTCCGATGAGTTGACCAGCAGGAAGAACACCAGGATCGTGAAAATATCCATCAACGACACCAGGTTCAGCGAAGCACCACCAAGCTTGCCTCGCTTATGGTGTCGCTCCATTCGTTTGGCGCGGGCTGACTTAATCATGATTCAGGCTCCGTCCAACACCGGTGCATCACCGATCGAAATGTCCGGGAACAGATCCTCGCGAACGATTCGTTCACCTTCGATTGTTTCCGCAATCCTGACGCGATCCATTACCTGGACCAGCGTGTCATACGCAATTTCCGACTCGAGCAAAATCGCTGCATCGGTCTTTTCCGGATAACTCTGCTTTATTTCTGACAGCTTCTTGCTCAACGCTGCGTAGTCATAGCCATCAACACCATTTGGATAGATGCCCAAAGCGCCGATGTTGCGGTCGCCAACTTCGATTTGCCCTAGCCTTACGGTTACTTCCAGTTGAAAAGTCAGTTCCTTCTGCTCAGCGGGCTCGGTAGAGGAGCCTGGCAAATTCAGTTCGAGAATTGCCAGACGCGAGAACACCGCGGTAATCAGCAGGAACGGAACCAGAATAACCATCAGGTTCATGAACGCCGTAATGTTGAGCTCGGCCGTCTCAGTATTGTGATGGCCTCGCCTGCTTCGGCTGCGAATCATTTCAGGCTCCGGCAGGCTTCAATTGACGCTCGGTAACAGCGTTGAGAAATTTGACGCTTGCCATTTCGAGGCTGTCAACGATCTGGTTGGTCTTGGTCTGCAAGAGCGCGTGCACCAACAGCAACGGAATTGCGGCCATCAGGCCAAATGCCGTCGTGTTCATCGCGACCGAAATACTGGCGGAAAGCAAATCAGCTTTATCTGCCGGATTAGCGTTTGATACCGCCGTAAACGCGCGGATCAGGCCGATAATCGTGCCAAGCAGGCCAAGCAGAGTCGCAATGTTGGCGAGCGTTGCGAGATAGTGAGTACGTTTCTCAAGTCTCGGTAACACCTCCATCATGCTCTCTTCCATGGCCTTTTCTATGTCGTCACGACGAGTCGCTGACTTAACGCGATACAGGCCATAAGTAAGAATGGAGCCGATGGCGGCTTTTGATTTGCCGGTTATGGCAGCCGCTTCCTGGAAATTGCCGGCCTTCAGGAAAGGCACGATCTTCTTCCATAAGGAACGGTTCGTGGCACCAGTCACAGTGAGATACATCCAGCGCTCGATGGCAATTGCCATGCCGAGTGCGAACACAATCAGGATCGGGTACATGAATGCACCGCCCTGTTGGAAAAAACGGACTATGCCGCCAAAAATTTCCATTTGATTACTCCTCTTTCAATCAAATTGTCTAATTTAAGATCTCTAGAAACACTAACTGCCTCTTTCAATCAAATTGTTTAAATTAAGAACGTTAAAAATACTAACTACCTCTTTCAATCAAATCGTTTGCAAAAACTTTCCTGGTTCGCTGTCGAAAAACTTCGTTTTTTGACAGCGTGTCTTTTACTCTTTTTCAACATACAGCTCGTCGTAATAATCGACCTGCCGTATAAATTCTGATCTGTCTATCGGCGCCAGTACTTCATCCAGCAATGAGTTGACGGGTCGTGCCTTCAGGTTGCCCGGATCAGACTTTTTCCAGGGGACGATGTAGAGCACTTTGGGTAACTCCTGGTTACCGGTGATCTCCGTCCTCCCCAAATCAATCTCATCCATTACTCCGTTGTTTACTTGTCGTCTGCGTACGCCCTGGGCCAATACTGCGGTTGGCGCCGCGGATTCCGCATCCTCGCCTATCGTCGATAAATCCTCGGACGACACGCCGGGCTCAAGTTCATCAATTTCTACGGCTTGCGCCGCTGCAGTAGCGGCTTCCTGTGCTACTGCAACCATTCCGACAAAAGCCAGCAGCAGTAATAGTGTCTTTATAATCGTCTGCATACTTGTTACTCCGTCACATTTGCGCTTCTTTGTGTTGCTGTGACCCGCCTTTTCAGGTCCGCAATCCAGCGCATGACCAATTTATCCTCTCCGGCAATCTCCTGATAACGCTCATAATGCTGCAGCGCGGCATCGAGGCGCTGCAAATAAAGGTCATTGAGGACACCCAGGTTGTAGTGTGCCAACGCATATTCCGGGTCGGCTGTGACCGCCTTCAAATAAGCGTTTTCTGCCGCGGAGAACTTGCCCTGGCGACGCAGCAACATGCCAAGCTGATTCAGTGCCTGCGGTTGCATTGGATCCAGGATCAGGGCATCCGTGATACTTGCCTCAGCCGCCGTGTCATCGCCATTCTTCGCGTGGATAATAGCCAGGTTGACGTGTGCGCCGGAGTAATCCGGGTACTGTAACAAAAACTCCTGGAAGCGTAGCGAAGCATCCATATCGTCGCCGGCTGCCATGGAAGCGACGGCCTGCTCGTACAGAGTCTGCACATTAGGGGGTATTACCCTGCCGTCAGCGGACTCGTTACCATCCCCTTGCTCTGAGTCAGCAGGCATCGAGCCACACCCCGCCAACAACGACAGACACATCGCCATTGCCAACAAACATCGGCGCGAATAAGACGATGTTGAAAAAGCCCTGGATGGCTTTTTCAACAGACTATTAATAAAGCGCTGTAACAACATTTTCGCTGCGCTCCGATTTCGCATAGCGGGCTGGCAACAGCGTCGCCAGTGCCGTAAAACTTTGTTGAACCCATTCGTCATAGACGCCGTCCGCTGCTCTTGTCGCATTTGCCTTATAGAGCTCAATAGCCTTCTCTTCAAATGGGAATGTCTGTTCCTCCAGCAGGAGGACGTATTGTTCCATTGCCGCCTCATCAAGGTTCCGCGGTCGTTCGGACGCCATCAGGTCCTTACTGAATTGCTGATAGACCTCGCCAAGCCGGTAAGTCGCAGCTGTCGTAACCTCGGCGACACCGTACGCGGCCGCGTCACCGTAAACCTCCAGCACGTCTTCCATCAGCGACTTTTTAAGCTTGATGCTGTCTGCCAGCGGTTGCGTGATTTTAGTCACCATAAAGCTGCGCCGTACAGGTTCCGCAAGCTCCAGCGACGCAATCGCTGCAAGATACCGGGTGCGGTCCGAGCGCTGCGCGCCAGCGGTCGCATCGACCTGGATAAGGTCCTTTTGTATCTGAGTTCGCGCCTGCTGATTGCCACTGGCCTGTGCGATTTCCAGCAGTCGAAAACGTGCCTCGATGGATTCTGCAAGTGGATCCGGATAGCGCGCAATGACTTCCTCGAGAATGTCCTGCTCCTGGGCAATCTGCTCGCTGGTCTTGTACAAGTCGGCTGCTTTCCACAGCGCTTCACGACGAACATCGTCGCTACTGCCCGGTGCATTCGCAATACGTACGAATTCTCCTGCTGCTTTCGCGCTGCGCCCTGATTCGAGGTAGGTTACCGCGAGTTTTTGCGTAATATCCTCGTTGAATTCACTGTCCGGATAATCGCGACGGAAGTCTTCAAGGACAGTCGATGCCCGACTCCAGGCGGCCATGTTTATCAGTGCCGCGGCTGCATCATAATCAGCCGTTGCCCGAATATCAGAATCGGGAACAGCTTGCCCAAGGCGCTGAAAATGCGTAACCGCCGTTTCCAGGTCACCGGCATCACGTGCCTGCTCACCTTGCTTATATATGGAGGACGCGATCCGGTCCTTGATCTCCTGATGTGCCACGGCATCATCCGCAGGCGTATATGGACGCAAGCTGTAATAGGCCTGCTCCGCATCGGCATAATTATTCAGGTCAAACTGCGAGTGAGCAATTACTGTCCATGCCGTTCGGGCGAGTGGTTTTTTGACCGGCGGCTGCTTGCTGACCACTGACTGACCTACAGCAATCGCCAGATCGAACTGATTCTGGCGGAATAAATCTTCAGCGACCGTGGTCAGTACCGCGCCTGACTCAGGATGCTCCGGGTAGGTATCAGCGAATTTCAGACCACTATCAAGGTATTGCTGGTGCCACGCCAGTTTCGCCTGATCCGCGAGTTCTTCCTCGTGTATGCGGTAAGACAAAATAGCTGCGTAGGCGGCTTCAGACGAATGTTCGTGCTGCGGATACTCGTATGCCGTGCGTTCGTACTCCGCTGTCGCCTCTGCAAAGTCCTCGCTCTCATACAAAATTTCGGCGAGGAGGAAATTGGTGTTCGCGCTGTCTGCCAGGCCCGGGAAGAAATCCAGGTACTCACGATACCAGCGGGCCGCCTCCTGGTAGTCGCTGCGCTTGCCATTTTTTTGTGCTTCCGCGTGATAGTACTGCGCGAGATCGACCAGGTTATCTTTCAGGTACTCTTCTACATTCGCGTTATCTGCGCGTGCGTTCCGCGTCCAGAATTCGCTGTGCATGCCATAGCGATCGACATAACTTTTCTTGCCCTCGAGCACCAGCGTCGGGAAACCACCCTGCTTGTATGCTTCGATGACCTCGACCTGCATTAGCGGCGACTTGGCATGGTCCGGGTCATGCCTGACGAATGCATCGTAGGTCTCGGCGGCATCAACGTAACGTTCTTTCTCCAGGTACAGGTCGCCCAGGTTCATGAATATGATGTAGCTGTATTCCGGGTAACCGCGTGCAGCGAGAAATGCGTCGATACTGTCAGCGCCTTCCATGTAAGAAAAACTGATGCTCAGGACGCGAAACGTGTCTTCTATCAGTTCCCGTTCCGCACGCTTTAAATCTTCGAGACGATTTTCGCCTTCCTTGATATCGACGCCCATAATCTTTCTGTTCAGCAGGTCGAAAAACGGTATCAGGCTTGCTTCATGTTTCGCCAGTTTGAATTGTGACCAGCCGAGCTTGTACAGCGATTGCTCATAAAAGCGCGATGCATCGCCATAATCGACGACACTTTGATAGGCGCTCTCTGCGGTCGCGTAGTCCTTACGCAAGAACAGCATTTCTCCGCGACGAAACTGTACTTCATCGATCAGCGGTGTATCGGGATACTTTGCGACCAGTTCGTTTACGACACGCAGTGCATCGTCGGTCTTGCCGGCAATCTCGTAAGCGCGGGCCAGCTGATACAACACCGAATCATTACGCCGATAATCCGGATAGGAATCCAGCAACTGGTTGAACAAATCGGTAGCGCTGTCGTACGCCGCATAATCAAGCGCATCGATATTTTCCGTGAGTTGCTGAGCTTCAGTCGCTTCAAGCTCCAGGTCACCCAGGCGACGCATGGCCTCGGCTCGTAAATCAGGATCATTCGACATCAGGTTCAGAAACTCACGATAATTGTCACGAGCCTTGTAGCCACCATCGATGATTACTGTCCCTGGGCGAATTTCGACAGTCTTGTCCTCCAGGTCGGCGAGCGTATCCCGCTTTTTTACTTTATCAGCGGAGGCATCGATCACGCACAGACAACAAAGTGTTGCCAGTACAATTTTGCATGTCGACCGGGCGTTCATTGCGAAGCATCTCCTACCGTTGCTTCACCGCCGCTGGCGGACAGATCGTAAATTGCCGCTAACGCGAAGCGCGCCTGAATTGTGTAGGTATCGAGCCGCTCTTTCTGTGCCGTCAATTCTTCGACAGCAATGTCCTGCATGAATGCACTTTGCCTGTCCATTGCCAGTTCAACACGCGCTTTCAACTCGTCAATTTTCGGGCTCAAGCCGTTGACGCGCGTATTGAAATCGGCGAACAACTCAGGCTCCGTGCGAATGGCCTCATCGATCTTGCGTCGCGATCGTTGTGTCTCGACCAGCGCTTCGCCGGTTTGCTGTAAATCTCTACGCACTTTCCAAAGCCGTGCCTTGTACTCCCGGTCCAGATTCCACTGCAGTACACCCTTTAAAAGTTTCATCTTGTCGCGAACTTCTGCAGCTTCGGCAATGTTCGCCTGCAAAACCGGATTGCGCTCAATCGCCGCGATCTCGCCCCACATGTCAAATTCTTCTTTGGTAGCAAGCGCCAGGGAATCCCTGTTTTCCTCAATATTGTTCAGACGAGCATCAAACTCAAGCTTCCTCTGCACCATGCCATCGAGATCAGCCTGCCCCAGGCTTTCCTCAATGCGTGGCAGGCGTTCGTTGTACGCATACTCGCGCGTGTCGAGCATGTTGCCGAACACCTCGACACTTTGTTGCCAGTCGTCCAGATTGCGTTTGAGGTAGTGCAGGTCCCTGTAATTCTTGATGCCTTCCTGGAATTTGTGAGTCGCGAGCAGGTGATACAGGTAGCGCGAATCAGGCCCTTCGGGTAACTCCTCCAGCTTCCAGTACCAACCGGTCGTCGCTTGCGGATTCTGCTCGAGAAACTGGTCCAGCAATTCACCGCTCTCAATGTGGACAATCGCCTCATCAATACGATTGGTTTCTTCATAGAACGCCTCGATCGCGTTCAGATAGTGATCAGCGGCCTGGCTGACGCCGTCCAGCATGGCCATGGCATACGGGATTGCGAGCATCGATTCCTGAACTGCAGAGTCGAGCAGATCACGGTTTCTCAGCGCCATCCACGGCACCAGGGCACGCTCAAAATTGCCATTTTCCGCGTCGGCCCAGCCAAAGCCGAGCAACGCCTTGTTCGAAAAAGGACCTTCAAGGCGGACGCGTTGCAGCGGCGCTTTCGCAGCGGCGGGCTGGCCATCCTGCAGGTAGGCATATCCCAGCGCCAGGTTGGCTTTGTCGCGCAAAGCGTTCAGTTCTTCATTCGAGGTACTGAGGGTGCCAACATCGTTGAGCACAGACGCTGCGCCACTGACGTCACCGTTGCGCACCATCGCCACGCCAAGGTTGAACTTCGCATAGTTAGACCAGATGTTTCTGCCGGACCAGTCTTCCAGCAACGCAATAGCCTGGTCATGCTTGCGATTATCGATTAGCAGTTGCGCCTGCAGCATATTGCGCTCTGCTTCGAGCGGTTTATCGAGTTTATTCTGCAAATTATCCAGGGCTACCTGCGCCTCGGCCAGGTAGCCGCGCTGGTACCAGATTTTTGCCAGGAAGAACCACGTTCGATCGCGTATCTCCGGGTCTACCTTGTCCGCCAGCAGGCGTTCAAATATTTCGGCAGCTCGCTGGTGGTGACCATACGAAAGATACAACCCGCCCAGGAGCAATTCGGATTCGTCTGCGTGATTTTCCAGTTGCGTTTGTTTTTGCGCCGCGAGCAAACGCACGATCGCAGGAAAATAATCTTCCTGGTAAAAGTAAAAAAGAACCTCCCCAAAATGCGCGTCCTTTACAACAGTCAGTTCAGACTTGTTGTCAGCTGCAATCGCTCCCGCCGGCAGTACAGAAACTGCGAGGAGCAATGATAGAGCCAGAGTTTTGCAGCAACGAGCGATCAATGATCACTCCCATTCCTTGATGACGAATTCCGGCTGCTGTTTCTTGATCCTGTCGGTAATTTCCAGCTCCACGTATTTCGCCCCGATGCCTTTATTGAAGCTCATCGTCGCGCCACGTCGATAGTCGCGAATACTCGGTCCCTTGCCAGTGAATACGGCAACCAGTTCGTGATTACCGACCTTCAGGTTTTCCATGTGCACGCGATGGACACCACCACGCAACAGCGCACCCGCTTCACGGTCGGTATAGAGGTAGTGTGTGACATCCTTGCCATCAATTTTCAGGTTGACAGAGTCCAGCGAGAAATACTCACCAACATCCATAGAGATAAAGAACGCGACCTGGGAGTTTGCCGGGAACAGCAATTCTTCCTCGAGAAGAAAAAGATCCCGGTTAAGATCCAGAACCTCTTTTTTCAATGACTGCACGTCCTCGTCCAGGCTGCGAAACTCTGCCCTGGCCTGATCTGCCTCAGCGCCCACCGCTTGTGAGTTCTCGAGTGCCGCATCGGAAACCAGGATCGGCGCATCCTGCGCGAGCGCGCTCGCCATACCGGCAATCCATAAAATCGCTGTTATGCAGAAATACCGCTTAATCTTCACCTTCACCTTCAATTCTCCTGCCTGCAGATCTTGCGTGGAACGTATCAAGACCACAGAACGTCAATCCGACCGATCATTATTCTCTCAACAGAGCGCGAATTTCGGTCAGGTACTTCTCTTCATAACCGGGCTTGTAGCCATGATGTACATGACGAACCGTGCCCTCCCGGTCGACCAGAACTGTTACCGGCATCGCCTCGACAGCGTAGAGTTTGCTTACGTCCTTGCTTTCGTCAAACAAGACCGGAAAACTAACGCCAAGTTCGTCGATCATCTTCATGGCCCGACGTGAATCGTCATCAATATTTACGCCAAGCAACGTAAAACCAACTCTCTGGTAGCGACCGTACAGATCGTCGAGCAGCGGCATTTCCTGGCGGCACGGTCCACACCACGTTGCCCAGAAATTAATCATGACGACATCGCCACGATACTCACTGAGCCTCAGGTTATTACCGGTCGAACTCTTGAGAACGAAATCAGGCGCTGATCGTCCTTCCAGTGCCGATGAGGCCAGGCTGCTGGCCGCAAAAATCGCGAGAATTATTCCTGGCAAAATTGTTTTTAGTCCATTCATGATTCACTTCCCTTTGTACCTGGACAGCAATTCACACACCAGCGTGCGAGTACCGTCGTTGGTCGTCCATATGAACCCGCCGACCGGCATCAAATTGCAATGCCAGGCGGGGTAGCGAAAAATCCCGAAAAACCGCATAACGGCCGGGCCTTCAACACCGCCCAAAAGTGACAACCGACGCCATAAACCTAAGGCGCATAGTGACAGCCTGGCCCTGGTAGGGGCCGTGATGATGGTCACAAATGGCTGGTCCGGTCTAAACATAATTATGATCTTGTCTTTTGGCACGGAGACAGCAATTCAGCGTAATCCGCTAGGATTACGTTAAATCGCTCATTTTTCAACTTATTCCCGCCTGTATAAATATTGACCCTGCTGGGGTCGGCGACGGGCCCGAAAAAACCGGCCGTACGGGCCCGGTTCCAGAGCCCTATAATAGCTGTATATTTATGAATTTAAAGGGAAAAAGCGTCGCCTTTCAGCGACATTCGGGATTCTTTTTTCGTCCCTGATCAGGCGCAGTTATTCAAATAAGTATCCCCAGGCAAAGCCTGGGGCTCTAATTTGTGAGCCACTCAAAGCGGCTTAACGGGACCGCTGCGCGATCCCTTGCGTCCCCTGAAGGGAACCAGATTGTCATCAGATCCAGCCGATCGACTCATTGATCTTCATCGCCCGCTGGGCGTAGTGATTTCGCCCGCTGGGCGTCGTAAATTCGCTCCATACGCTTGCCCTCCAAACTACCGGATTTGTCAAACTTGGGCGGCCTCCCCGGCAGAGCCGGGGGGTCTCCCATTTTTACTAGTCAGGAGATCGCAAGCCGTCGGAATAGAACATCTTTCCATCTGCGTCAATGACGATACCTTCGTAATCCGGCAGCGTCGCAATCAGGCGCAGGCCCTGGTCAACGCCCATGACAAATACCGAGGTCGACAGCGCATCGGTCAGCACAGCATCCGGGCCGATGATTGTCGATGAATGAACTTCGCCAGCCGGTGCACCCGTCGAGGGCACGATGATGTGATGGTAGCGCTCACCATCCTCCTCAAAAAAGCGCTCGTAGTCGCCCGAGGTTGAAATCGCCTCATGCTCAAGCGGTATCGTGACAGCCACCGTGTCTGCGTCGCGCGGATCGCGTATCCCGACCATCCACGGTTGACCGCGCCGATCGCCGAGCAGTCGTGTATCACCGCCCGCAGTTACTCGCGCGTGACGCACACCAAGGCTTTGCAACACAGCTACGCCCCGCTCGACCGCATATCCTTTTGCGATGCCGCCGAGGTTGATACGCACTCCGGGCTGCAGGAAGCTGACCGTTCCGTCACCACGATTGGTCTCCACCAGGCGGTAATCAATCAGTGGCAGCTCTTCAGCCATCGTGTCTTCGTCCGGGCGCCGCCCCTCACGAAAATCGTAGTGCTGACCGACACTGTCATAGGTGATGTCGAACGCGCCACGAGTAAGCACCGAAATATCCAGGGAGCGCAATATAAGGCCGAATAATTCATCGCCAGCCTCCACGGGCCGGGTGGCAGCGTCGCGATTGATTTCCGAAATACGGCTGTCTTCAATGTAAGTACTCATCAGCCGATCGAGCCTGGCCACCTCGGTGAAGACAGCCGCAACCGCCTCTGGCCCGAGCCTGGGATCCTCGTGCCACAGATAAACACTGATCTCAGTGCCCATGTGTGGCTGGGTCTCGCCATACCACTCGGCGAACGAAGGTCTTGAAAATATTGTGAATACAAGAAGAACTGACGCTAGTGTAAAAGCCAGCCAGGGTTTATCCTTGCTGCCATTACTACTCACCGGGGAGGTGGATTGTGACGTCATTTGTAATATTCCTTGCACTGGTTGCCGTCGTTGTCATGTACGCAATCGGCATCTACAACAGTCTGATCAATTTACGAAATCGTGTCAAAAATGCCTTTGCACAAATCGACGTGCAGTTGACCCGGCGACACGACCTGATCCCGAACCTGGTTGAAGCGGTCAAAGGCTATATGAAGCATGAGCGCGAGACACTTGATGCCGTCATCAGCGCCCGCAACAGTGCCGTATCAGACCTTGATGCAGCCAAACAGGATCCATCCAATGCCGAAGCGATCAAGAAACTCGGCGCATCCGAAGGTGCATTAGGCTCAGCCCTTGGCCGTTTGTTCGCCTTGTCGGAAGCTTATCCGGATCTCAAAGCCAACCAGAACATGCTGCAGTTCCAGGAAGAGCTCGGCAGTACAGAAAACAAGGTCGCGTTCTCCCGCCAGGCTTTCAACGACGCCGTTCTCAGTTACAACAACAAGGCTGAAAATTTCCCCAACAGCGTCATTGCCGGCATGTTCAGTTTCGAGCTTGCCAGCTTCCTGGAGATAGAGTCGAAAGAGAAACGCGAGGTTCCAGACGTTAAGTTCACGTAACAAATTGCTGCTTTCGCTGGCGGCATAGCGCTTGTGAATTTCTTCGACGCACAGGATAAGGCAAGACGTGCCACCCGCTGGCTGGTCATTGTCTATGCTATTTCCACTATATTAATCGTTATTGGCGTGACGACGGTCGTCGGCGCCGCGTTGTTTATGATGAGTCAGGAAGGAACGCCGCCGGAGCCGGCTGTTCTCGCCGGCGTTGCGATTCTCGCGGCGCTTTTTATTTTCGGCTCAAGCATTTACAAGACCTCGCATCTCTCGGCCGGCGGCGGACGGGTCGCTCTTGATATGGGCGGCACGCTTATTTCCCCGGACGTACGCGACCCACAGCGCCAGCAATTGCGCAATGTTGTAGAGGAAATGGCGATTGCGTCGGGGGTCCCTGTTCCGGAAATTTATGTGCTTGAGGAAGAAAGCGGCATCAACGCATTTGCAGCAGGGTTTACTTCCGGGGACGCCGCGATCGCAGTAACTCGCGGCACGCTTGACCTGCTCAATCGCGAAGAGCTACAGGGTGTTATCGCTCACGAATTCAGCCACATCCTGAACGGCGACATGCGCCTTAACATCCGCATGATGGGCGTCCTGTTTGGCATCATGGTTTTGGGCCTTATTGGCAGGCTGGTGTTGCGCACCAGTTACTACTCGGGCCTGGGATCCAGCCAGAGAAACAAAAGCGCCCCGGTAATAATGATAATAGGGCTCGGTCTCGCGATACTTGGCTGGATAGGCGTATTTTTCGCCAGGATCGTAAAATCTGCGGTTTCCAGGCAACGGGAATATCTCGCTGACGCGTCTGCCGTGCAGTTCACCAGGCAAAGTGACGGCATAGCCAATGCGCTCAAGAAAATCGGCGGCTATACACAGCACTCATACATCGTCGCGACAGATCCCGAAGAAATCAGTCACATGTTGTTCGCCAGCGGCGCTGCAAAACTCACCTCGTTGCTGGCCACACATCCGCCGTTGAGCAAACGCATACAGGCGCTCGATCCGCATTTTAAGGAGACAGACTACCCGGCCATCGAGCTGCATCAGGAGCGCCCGCAACGTGCGCCGGAGGGGGACAGAAATTCGGCTGCAGGTTTGATTGCTGCGCTCGCATCCGGCGCCTCCGCAGTGAATACAACCAACATCGCAGATTCGGTAGGACGACCACAGGCAAATCACATTCGATTTGCACAGGAGTTGCGCCGCTCCATCCCTGAGAATCTCTATGCAGCCGCGCACGATCCGGACAACGCATTCTTGCTGGCGCTTGCCCTGGCATTGAACGGAGGCCATACGGAAAAGCAGTTGCGTATCGTTGCAGAACAACTTGGCACCGAGCGCACAGCGTTGGTGCGTGAGTATCACGAACTTCTTGTTGCAGTCGGCCCGGCCTACCGCTTGCCGCTACTTGAAGTTGCATTCCCTGCACTCAAAGCAAGGCCGGCGGCACAACTGGAGTTTTTACTCGACCTCGTTCGACGCCTGATCGAGTCTGATGGACTGGTTGATCTGAGTGAGTTCTGTTTTTACCGCATTCTTGCCAGCCAGCTGAATCAGGCAACGGACCCGACCGCTGCCAAACGCGGCAATCGCGTTAGCAAGAAGGCGGCGCGAAACGCCGCGGTTGATCTGGTTCGCATCGTCGCCGATCAGGGCAACCCGGACATGACGGCTCGCGAGCATGCTTTCAAAGCAGGGATTGAGGTTTTTGGCCAATGGGTCGAAGAGGAGTCGAGCGGCGTGGATTCTGACCAGACCATTACGATCCTCAATCAGTCGCTCGATGTTCTCCAGCGCATCAACCCGGCCGGCAAGCACAGCCTTGTTCAGGCGGTCAGCAATACCATTGCGCACGATGGCAAATTGACGATTGCCGAGGCTGAATTATTGCGTGCTATTTGTGCCAGCCTCGACTGCCCGCTGCCACCCATTCTGGCCGACTTCGCCGTAACCGGGTAAAAATTCAAAACCCGGGGTCGAAGCAGTTTTCAGCTGCAAAACCCACGGTTCGACCCCGGTTTAAGAAACTCTTCCAGGGCACGGTTTCTGCTGAAAAAATGCAGTGAGACATCGGCCAAATAGGCGTATTATGTCGGCCATGGATCCCGGCAACGGTTTCCTGACTCTGAAGTTAAAGCGCTGAAAGCCTTGGGCGGCGACAGCATCCGAAACCAAAATCTGTCAATTTTTTGGAAGAAAATCATGCGTATACGCCAATACACACTCATTTTTATATGGTCAATGATTATCGCCTTGCCGGCGGCAGCTGCAACCAAGGAAGAACGACGCGTTGAAGATGCGACTGACGTTCTTGATCAATTTCTGCGTATTCCCGAGCAGTCGATACCACCAGCACTCCTGTCACGGGCATACGCCGTTGCCGTCATACCCGGTGTCATAAAGATAGGTTTCGGTCTTGGTGCACGACGCGGCAAGGGAATCCTGGTCGTACGACAGGACGGCAAAACCTGGAGCAATCCAACATTTATTACGCTGACGGGCGGTAGTTTTGGCTTCCAGGTCGGCGCGCAATCGACGGACATTATTCTGGTTTTCAAGACTCGCAAGAGTATCGATGGAATAGCTAACGGCAAGCTGACACTGGGCGCAGACGCATCCGTCGCTGCCGGTCCGGTCGGCCGTCACACAAGCGTCGCGACCGACTGGAGGTTTAAGGCTGAAGTATATTCATACTCGAGAAGTCGCGGCCTTTTCGCCGGTGTTGCACTGGAAGGTGCAGGTATGACCATGGATCGCAAAGCGAATGCTGCATTTTACGGCTCCGCAAGTATTACGCCGGAGCAGATTTTCGCCGGCTCGGGTAACGCGGCACCGCAAGCGGCAAATACATTTGTCCAGGTGCTAACGACGCAGACCAACCGGCTGCCACTGCGGCCCGGTATGAAAAGCAACGCTACATCGGCCAGGAGCGCGCCCGCCCCCCAGGAAAAATCGGAAGTTCGTACCTACGGATATGGCACAGCGGACGACGCGCTGGATAACGGCTTACAATAGCCGCGCCGGAAGCGTTGTATAGTCCGGGCAAATAGCGCGGACAATCTCGTGCAAAATATCATTGAGCAAGTTCAAATGTGGGCCCAGCTCCTGGGCCCCAATATCTATTTGCAGGCGGTCGGCATCGCAATCGCCTTTATTGTCATCGGCAAGATCGCCGATCTCATCATTTCCCGGATTATCGCCAGGATAGTCAGCCGCTCGAAGACCGATCTTGACGACAACCTGGTAGCTCTTTTACACCGCCCCGTATTCATTTCTTTTGTATTGGTTGGTTTGTCGCTTGCAACCGCGCGAGTGAATCTACCTGAGTCGCCCGAGTTCCTTACCCTTGGCATTCTGAAGACCATTGCAATTTTTGTCTGGTACGGCTTCTTTCGCAGTGTCACACAATTACTACTAACCGCAATTGCCCGCCGCCCGCGAACCAGGGAAGTGTATGCAAGCATGCTGCCGTTGCTGCAAACCGCATTCAAAGTTACCTTGCTCGCACTGGCAATCTACTTTTTCTTCCTGGCGTGGAACATAAACGTAACTGCATGGCTGGCATCGGCCGGAATCATCGGTCTGGCCCTGAGTTTTGCTGCCAAAGATACGCTGTCAAACCTGTTTGCCGGCGTATCCATTGCTGCTGATGCGCCGTATCGAACCGGTGATTTCATACGTCTGGATACAGGTGAGCGCGGCAGGGTCACGCATATCGGTTTGCGCAGTACACGAATCCTTACGCGTGATGACGTAGAGATCACTATTCCGAACGGAATTATTGGTAACGCAAAAATAACAAACGAAGCTGGCGGGCCGTCGGCAAAACACCGCATCAGGGTACCCGTCGGCGTGGCTTATGGCAGTGACGTTGATCATGTCATTGATACGCTCGCTGGCGTCGCAAGCGGACACGATGAAGTGTGCGAAACGCCCGCACCGAGAGTGCGTTTTCGGGCGTTTGGTAATTCCAGCCTGGATTTCGAATTACTTTGCTGGATCAATCAGCCTGTTGATCGCGGCAGACTACTGCACGAGCTTAACTGTTCCGTTTACAAGGCATTTCAGAGGGAGAAGATTGAAATTCCGTTTCCGCAGCATGATTTGCATGTGCGGAGTATGCCGTAGGGGAGCTTCGTTTGAGCGGGTGTGGTGGGTTGATGTTTTGCAAACATTTAAGGGCTTGTTTTCAACAAGCCCTTAAATGTTTGTCGCCCGTCAGGACGGGCTCCAACGATGCTTTGCTACAGTTTTTGGCTTCCCAGTATGGTGTGCGGTGGCTTCGGTTTTATTCGGGGATTTCCTGGCGGCGGCGGAGTTCTTCGCGGATTGCGTTCAGGTCCGTACCGGTTTGCGGTGCGACGTCACCATCGATTGATCGCGCGGCCTCCCCGGTCACAGGCATTGTTGCTGTAGTGGCGGCAGGCATTGCCTGATTACTGGTCGGGGCAACTGCCTGTCCGGTTCCATTAGCGGCCGGTACTTCTTCAAATAGCCCCAGGTATTCGGCTTCCTCTCTAAGACGTTGCGCCTCGAGACGCCTTCTGCGTGCCTCGGCGGCCGCCTCCTGGGTACGCCGCAGCGCCAGCCGTTTGCTTTCGGATTGCGCTTCGAGTTGCTCGCGTCTTTTCCGCTCGTTTGCTGCCTCCTGGCGATTGACAGCGTCTCTCGCATTGACACAATCCGCATCGTATTTCGTCGCTGAACGATTGCGTGCACAACGCACCATCGTGGCTTCCAGCAAACGTGGATTTTCCATGAATTGCGACGCCGAGACCGGCGGTTGCTCCTCAGCGCAGGCTGCCAGTAGAAACAAGCCGCATGCCGAGCCAATAGTAAGTGAGTACTTCATTTCGTAGTCAGGTTGTCATCGTTAAAAGTTGGACAGGTAACACAGTCATAGATTTCCGAACATAATAACATTGGCTCGCAGATTCAGATTGTGGGCGAGTTCGCACTTCCACCCAATTAATACCCGGGTCAACCAATCCCTGGCCCAGACGTTAGATGAGTTCGGAACGGAAAACCTGCCATAAATGGCTAATATTGACCAAGGAGCGGTCATGAAGAAGTCTATCTTAGTACTCTTGTTGGCTGCCATACACTGTGGCTGTGCCACACCGAACGCACCACTGGCCGACAACGGCCGTGCACTTATCAGCTATGACGAAATCGCAGCCGAAATAAAAGTCAGCTACCAGGCCACCAGCGGGCCACGTGAAGCGACTCAGCCTGTTGCAGCCAACATGCCGGACTAGCAAGTCGGTTGTACCCGGCGCCACGACTGACAGACAGATGAGAAACATCTCATCTGTCGCGATCGAACAATCTGGCGATTAATTGTTATAGTGGCAGCGTGTCCGAACCCAGCCAGTTTTCGCTTCTGAAACAACGCCGCTTCGCGCCATTTTTCCTTACCCAGTTTCTGGGTGCATTCAACGACAACATATTTCGCAATGGCCTGATAATACTTATCACGTTTCAGGGCGTACGCGTATTTGGCATGGGCGCAAGCCAGCTAGCAAACGTCTCTGGCGCATTGTTCATTCTGCCCTTCTTCCTCTTTTCAGCAACTGCAGGTCAGCTGGCTGACAAGTACGAAAAGTCGCGCCTGATGAGAGTGATTAAGGCTGCCGAAATTCTCCTGATGGTTTTCGCTGCCATCGCCCTGGCCAGTCAAATGTATTCTGTCCTGTTGTTCGTGCTCTTTCTGATGGGCTGCCAATCAACGATGTTCGGCCCCGTGAAATTTGCCTACCTGCCGCAGCAACTGACTACCGACGAACTTGTCGGTGGCAATGCGCTGGTCGAATCTGGCACCTATATGGCTATCATTTTCGGCCTGATCGTTGGCGGCATATCGGTCGCAACTGACCCGGCCAATCAGTTTGTGCTCGCGGCGTGCCTCATCGGAGTTGCGACGCTGGGCTACCTGGCGAGTCGTACCATCCCGGCCACTAAAGCCGTTGATCCCGACCTGCGTATCAACTGGAATGTGTGGACGGAAACCCGACACATCATCGGTTTTGCACGTAAGGACCGCAGCGTCTTCCTGTCAATCCTCGGGATCTCGTGGTTCTGGTTTTTTGGCTCGGCGGTGACGTTGCAGATCCCCGCCTACACGCTGGAAATAATCAATGGCAATGAGCAAATCACGACAGCCCTGCTGGTCGCTTTCGCGGTTGGCGTAGGCATTGGTTCTCTTCTTTGTGAACGCATGTCGGATCACCGGATTGAACTTGGACTCGTACCGTTTGGTTCGATCGGCCTTAGTCTTTTTGCTATCGATTTGTATTTCGCGCAACCGGTGATGCAAAGTGAGGCGGTCTACTCTGTAGGCGAGTTCCTGAGGCGGCCCGGCAGTGCTCGCGTACTCTTCGACCTGGCTATGCTCGGCGCGTTTGGCGGTATTTACAGCGTGCCGCTTTACGCCATGATTCAGCAACGAGCTGATCGACACCATTTGTCACGAATCATCGCAGCTAACAACATTATCAACGCGATTTTTATGGTTGCCGCAGCCGTTTTTGCGTTACTCGCTCTCAATATTGGAGCAACAATCCCGCAGTTGTTTCTATTCCTTGCGTTGCTCAATGCTGTCGTCGCAATTTATATCTATTCGTTGCTACCAGAGTTCCTGATGAGATTCGTTGCCTGGGTCATCATCAACACTCTGTATAGAATACGCTCACAAGGTCTCGAGAATATTCCGGACCAGGGTCCGGCCTTGCTGGTTTGTAATCATGTCAGTTTCGTTGACGCGTTGATCATAGGTGGATCAGTCCGGCGTCCGGTTCGATTTGTCATGTATTACAAGATTTTTCAAATTCCACTGCTACGATTTCTGTTCGAGTCGGCGAAGGCGATACCAATCGCGTCGGCGAAAGAGGATGCCAGCCTGCTCGACCAGGCTTTTGATCAAATCGATGACGAACTCGGTGCAGGCAACCTGGTTTGCGTTTTTCCTGAGGGCGGCATCACGCGCGACGGAGAAATTCAGCCATTTCGTCCGGGAGTAGAAAAGATAATAGCGCGACGCGCAGTTCCGGTAATTCCGATTTACCTGGGCGGCCTGTGGGGAAGCTGGTTTAGCCGCCGCAGCAGCGGAGTATTACGCCGGATGCCTGGACGATTTCTTGCGAAGGTAAATGTGCATATCGGCGATACTATCGGCCCGACTGAGGCAACAGCTGAAAACCTTGAGTTGCTGGTCAGAACCCTTCGCGGACAAAACCGGTAGCTTCCGGGCCACGCAGTTTTTCTGTCCAGTAAGTCACAAGACCTGCCCTGGTGCCAATCAATGCCGGCCCGTCGCTATAACTAAAGCGAAGTTCTGCAAGCTCCACAAGTCCGGTATCCCTGGTGAGGATCAATACACGATCCCCCGTCGCATCACTGATGTGACCGTCATTGCGTGGCGAAAGACCTGCAGCTTCGAAAACCATCCCTGAACCGACCAGCGCTTTCGGTGCGCGAATTGCGTCGGTCCAGATCAACCCGCCTGGTGACACCAGCGCACGATGAATCCAACGCGCCGTTTTGAAAAGCACGCGCGACTCGCTCGGACTGAATGCAATATCAATTACCGAATCCGGAAGCTGCAACAACGCGGTACCGACACGGCCATCAGCCGGATCAAGTAGTGTTGCCTGGTTATTCGCGTCTACGATTACGACCAGTTGCCTGCCGGGGGATACGGCTAGCTTGCGGATAGCCGAAGCGCCCTGCCAGACGTTGCGTAAATGCCAGTTGCCGGTGCGATCAGCGTACAGGTTTCGCAATGTGCCGCTTTCTGCGCCGAGGTATATTTGCTGATCCCGCGCAAAAACAAGGTCGGTGTGCAGCTCTCCGAGTTCTATATCGGCGAGGAGTGCACCGGTTTCAGCATCCATGATCCACACTCGCTGCCCGCTCAGCACCGCCAGTGTCTGCCCGTTTGGAGAGAATGCCATCCGGTCAATCGTACTCACTGATGCCCGACCGTAAAACGGTCGTGGCAGGCCGCTGTGAGCGTCCCAGATTCGTATGCTGCCATCCGCGCCGGCGCTCGCAACCAACGATCCGTCGCTACTGAAAATAATGCCTATTACCGCACTGCGGTGACCAAGGAAACTGATGTCCTCGGCATCGTTCTCGATTGTGCCGGCGCGCGCTTCGATCTGTTGAATGTGAACATGCCCGGAGCCATCAGCGATTGCGAGACGTTCGCCGCCGGGGGCCAGCGCCGTGGTCAGGTTTCCGGATTCCCGCCAGATTTGATGGCCAGGACTTACGCCTGCAGAGTTACCCTCTACCGCGCTCGCCGAGGTCGCCGGAACTTGCCAATACCTTGCAATGTCATTTGTAGTTGCAGCAACCACGAAATTTTCATCGCCGCCGAATGCCAGTAACTCCTGTTCTCCTGAACGTATTCCTGTATCGAGCAATGGTCCTGACGGCGCTCCATCTACGCTGCGATAGACCTGAAACCCCTGGCGATGATTGCCAGCCAAAAAGCGGGTGCCCGATGGTGAGAATGCCATGTGCCATTTATTCCTGCCCAATTCCCGCAACACCGGCGTCGCGGGTTGTCCGGTTAGCCACAGCGAAACACCTTGCTCACCATGCACAACACCCAACGCATCACCATTCGCAGAAAGACTGATCTGGCTCGGCTGATATTCGAGGTCTATCTGTGCACGCAATTCGCCATCGCGAAAATTCCAGATACGTACCGCACGATCATAGTCGGCAACTGCAATATGATTTGCAGCCGCATCGATGGAGACCAGTGCAGGAGCGCCGGCAATTGTAATTGCAGCAACGACGTTCCCTGTATTAATCGACCACAACTCAAACCTGGTATCCAGGTCGCCACGATGTGATACCAGAATATGCCGACCATCCACACTGAGCAGCGCATCTGCGACGGCAGCACCAACGTTAAGCACAGCGGCGCGTCGTCCGTTTGACGTGCGCCATAAATTCACCGTGTCCTGCGTTGCGGTAACCAGAAATTCGGCGTTTGCGCTCAGTCCCAATAGCCGCTCATTTGCTGACACCGCGATCGTGCGAGCGGCCCGCGCATAACTGAGATCCCACAATCGCGCACTGTCACTTTGCAGTGCCCGGGCAATCGCATACCGACCATCAGGGCTGAACCAGAGGTTATCCGATGCGCGCTCCACCGGATCCGGAATGTCCAGACCACGTTCGAAATTTTCAACGACGACCTGAGAACCAAGACTGAGATTCCAGCCCATGAGGTGACCAGTAACCCCGGTCGCCTCGTCGCGAATACTCAAGCTCCAGGTACCACTTAATGTTTCGCCAACTAACGGTGCCAGTTGCTCCCTGCTAACGCGAATTTCCTCGTTGGCGGCAGAAGCGGACTCATCGAAAACCAGTTCAACAGCGCGCCCGGAGGGGGCTATGAGTTTCATACGAATATCATCGAATCGCGAATGGCTTACATTCACTGTCAATCCGACGCGGTTAGCTACGCCTTCGCGATCGACCATTACACGGCGAACCAGGGGTGACACTTCAAGCGCTGAAATGGTCCATGTGTCACTCGGCTGCAGACCCTGCTCAGCCGGAGACCATTGCGAAATCTGTGCGCCTGCGTAGTAAGTCAGCTGCAAATTATCAGGATTAAATACCAGGCCGTCTGCCGGCTGCGCTGGAATGGTCGCAAGGAGCTGCGAGTAGTCATCACCGACGAGCGTCGCCGCACGACGCCTGCGCTCCGGGGTTGAGACAACCAACGCCTCGATGGAGGCCAGCAGTGCCGCATCTCGTCGCTCGCCTCTTAACGCGGTACTTACCTGGCGATCCCAGAAATCAGCGCTCAGGCCATCTGCAAAACCAGGTTGATCCGGCAATAGCGCCGCATAACGCAGCACTTCCAGAATCGAGACCTTCTCGGTCGCCAGTCGCGCGCGATTTTCGAGAACTGTCTTATACATTCTGTCTGCCGCGTCAGCATGGCCCGGAAATGAGCGCAGGTTCGTATGGGCGTCCGCAACACTTGCGAGGTCGAGAGTCTGCGTTGACATTACCCGCATGTACGGCTTCGGCAGAAGTTGTGTGTATGTAAATGGAACAGCAATGAACAACAGGACCAGGCTTGCTGCAATTGCCGGACCGCGCCAGCGTAAAGGAAGGTTTTCGTTCGCCCACCGGGCGGTAAAGACATTTTCGTAAACGCGATTGCGAATTTGCAGCACGCCCTGCTCATTTACAGTGACCAGCCCTATTGCCAGAAGTCGCCGGTGCATGCTGAGTTCGGCATCAAATTCAACCTTGATGCCCTTGCGAATTCGCCCATACAGCGTCAGCAGCGGCTCGAATTTTTTCTTGTCACCAGTGACTACACGATGAATATGGCTCAGGTGTGGTTCACTGTTCAGCGCCGCACGACCTGCGAGTTGATGGGTTGCGAGACGGTCAATCTCGTCTGCGATATCGCCAGCAAGGCGTTCGCGCGCAACACAGCGGGAGAGTTTCTGACTTAGATAAGGCTGGCCACCGGTCCAGTAATAAACGCGGTCCAATGCCAGGTCTGCGTCTGCAGGTGATAAATTCAGCTCAGTTGCAAAAACATTCAGGTCCGCCCGCGTGAAATCACCCAGACGAATTTCCTGGGAAATGCTGAATGGCGATGACAGCGGCTCCTTCGCCAGATCCAGCGGATCGCATTCACCGATCAGGACGAACGTCAGTCGCGTGAAGTCCGGTTCGGTTGAGCGTGCGTTATACGCGGCGCGAATGCTGGCCAGCAGATGCTCGGCGAACGGCAGGTCAGCGATATGCTGCACCTCATCAACAAAAATGACGACCTTGTCCTGAATATTTTGCAGGACAATTTCGGCGTAAAACTCCACGAGTCGTTGCCGATGACTCAAAAAGGATTTGTCCTGCCACCAGTTCTGCAGATCAACTTTAAGGCGGAATTGACGTAACAGCCGGTACGCAATGCTGTAGTACCAGCGACCTGCATCAGAGCCGCCGTCACGTTCACCGATTTGCGCAAGATTGAGTACAGCGACCTTTATGCCGTTGTTTTGCAGGCGCGCCGACGTAGACGCAATCAAACTGGATTTGCCGGTTCGGTCCGGCGCTATGACATGCGCGTAATTTCCGGAAATTATTGCAGAATAAAGGAGATCATCCGCCGGCCGCCTGATATAACCGGGTCGCACCACGTGTAGCGGCGCCCCGACGTTGAAGAATTCGCCGCTCCCGTCGCTACCATCCGCCGATTTTTTTTCCGATTTTTCTGCCATGAGTCAGTTGCGGTATTCTCTTGAAGGTTGCAGCGCCGCATGCCCGGCACCTGCTTCTCCTTATTGAAAGCGTGAGCGAAGAATATTGCAAGCACCTCTTCCTAAGTTATTGAAAAAAGACATATTCGGTCAGATAAGTCTGGTGCAATCGGCCGACGGATTAGTCGTCCGGCGGGATACACGCGCTGCGGCCTTCGCCGTGCGGTGGATCGCAAGGCGGCTGCTGGCGCGGGAAGCTCGTGTGCTGGCGGTACTCGAGGGGATTTCCGGCATACCGCGACTTATAAAGGCTGACCGCGATACGCTTGATCGCTCTTATCTCGAAGGAACACCAATGCAGGTCGGCAGACCAACTGAGATCGAATACTTTCGCGCCGCAGCCCGGCTGCTCAGACAGCTGCACCGGCAAAATGTCGTGCATAACGATCTTGCGAAAGAACCGAATCTCTTGCTGACAATTGAGGGCCAACCTGCGTTTATCGATTTTCAGTTATCGTGGTTTGCCCGCCGTCGCGGGCGGCTGTTCCGCGTACTCGCAAGGGAGGACATTCGTCACTTGTTGAAACACAAGAGAACTTACTGTGCCGATTTTTTAACTCGCCGCGAAAAAGCAATTCTTGAAAATCCGTCCGTTCTGTCAAGAATCTGGATGCTGACAGTCAAGCCGGTCTACCTGTTTGTCACGCGCCGAATCCTGGGTTGGAAAGACCGTGAAGGTGCCGGCGACAGGAACTGATTGCGTCGCTATTGGATACCAATCGATTTGGCAGTTAAGATGCACTCGCTGAGCAGCAGTGACCACCCGGTCGGACACTCTGTAAAACGATCTTAATAATCTGCAAGAGGAACTACGTGGAATTCTGTCACCAACATAACCTGGTGCAACCGGAAACGGCCGGCGCTGAAAGAAAATATGGCATCAGGGTTTCGCTGCCAGCTGCCGATACCATTGCACAATTACTTGGTAGCGACTGGGAACGAATGCACTGGTATACGAGCGAGGAAGAGCGTGACAGCGCCTACGAAAATATGGCCCTGCGACACGGCTATTACCGGGCGACAGACGACCCGTCTCAGGTACTGGAGAAAATAGTACGATAGCCCGAATATTTCATGAGTGGGCGGAGCTGTCGGTTTCTGTGCCGCGTACTGCGCGGCAGGCGCTAACTGTAACGCATCGACAATTGCCAAAAATTACTCAACCAGCGGAATATCAGGCTACTTTGGTTATTGAGAGCCGTCACTCGTGAATTATTCGGGTTAATTTCTTTGTGCTCCAAATGGACTGGTATTGCCAAGGAACAGGTAAAAGCTGCTATCTCCGTTCTCAGACAGTCCCGCCGCAAGAAATATCGGACCAATATAGGTGTCGATTCCGGCAAACAGACTGCCATTGACTATCACTGAGTCAAAGCTCATTTCTGATCGGCTCTGCCAGACATTTCCCGCTTCCAGCGAACCACCAAAGTACAGCGGTATATCGAACAGTCCGCCGCCGGTTTCTCCGGCCGAGCGGTAGTACACCAGTCGCGCCAGGCCGCTATGCGGCCCGCTGATCGCACCGCGTTCGAGGCCAGACAATCGCAGAAAACCGCCAAGACGGAAAAACTCCTGAATCTGGTTATCGGACTCGATGGTCGTTGCGTATTCGATGCCAAATTGCATGGTGTTTTTATTCCATGACCATACCTTGTCGATAGATGCCTTGACCGTGTCAAAATTGCTGTCAGCGCCGAATCCTGGCCGCGACATTACCCATTCCACATCAACTCTTGAGCCATTCTTCGGAATCTGCGCATCATCCAGCGTATCAACTCTGAAACGCGCGAACGCGCCACCAGTATCAAAGTCAAAATTCGGCAACGACGGATCCCCAACTTTCACCCGTGCATCGCCGGCACCGCGGAAAATACCGAGGCGAAGCTCACCCCAACGACCAAGTTCACGGCCGACGTCGAGTCCGATTGCCGCTTCACTGACTCGATAACGCGCAATGTTGTTCGCATCCACAAATGCATTGAAGTTTTCCTGTTCCAGATCAACGTGCGGCGCGACAAAATAACGTGAATCGAAACTCAGTGGCTGATAAAACTCGGAATTCAGGCTTGGTTCGGTTCCCAGTTGCAGGTCGTTACGCCATTCCGCCCCCAAAGCATTGACGCCCGTCATTGTTAGTCGACTCGCAACATTAAAAATGGTTGATCCTTCAAAGTCATTCTCTAACGTGAGGCCAAATTGGAGGAAATTCGGTCCCCAGCTTTTCGGGCGTGCCGTAAACTCGACACCGGTCTTATCGTTCTCGTGAACCAGGTCGTAGCTTACCTGCTCGTACGTCGTCAGGCCGTACAGACGCTCCGCGTCCCTGGCGAGCTGATCGGCATTAACCACATCGCCAGGCTTTGTTTGCAGGCGCGCCTCGAGCACTCCGGCAGAGAGCGTCCCGTCATTGACGACATTGATGAAATCGATGGTCTCTGCCGAACCGCGATCGATCGCACGGTTCGCCACGAATTCGCGGTATTGATCCTCAGTCAGAGAAAGTTCGCTCAGGCGGTCACTCATCGCTGCTGTAGCCGCAACACCCGGTTCTATCGTTTCGGCAATCTGGATGAAATTGGTCGACGCATACTCGCCCAGATCGGGCCGTATCAGCAGGTCGTTTTCACCGAGGCCTGACAGCTGTCGCCGGGTCTCCTTGCGGATCAGAATGGTAAGCATTTGCTCCGTTATGGCCAGCGCGGACTGCAAATCCTCCGGCGGATAGAGCGGAAATTCAACGTCCACTGCAATGACGATATCTACATCCATAGCCTGAATTACTTCAACCGGAACGTTGCCTACAAGCCCACCATCGACCAGCGTCCGCCCGTCCACAATCACCGGCGAAAATACTCCTGGCGCCGACATGCTGGCCCGCATTGCAAGTGCGAGATCACCTTTCGACATGACGTAACGCTCTCCGGTCGTGATGTCTGAGGCGACTGCGCGAAACGGCGTCGGCAGATCGTCAAAATTTTCAATTCGGGATACATGCAGAGTTTCTTCACGCAGGATCAGGTGAAGTTTTTGTCCCTGGATGAGTCCTTTTGGCAGATACAATTTGCCCTCTTTGACACCCAGTTCAAATTTCACCGGGAATGCGGCGTCATCCTGCTTGCGGCGAAACGATTTGTTTTCGCGCTTTGACTCGTCGGTCAACGCATCGGCCCAGTCCAGTGACTCAATCAGCTCTTGCAACTCGTCAGGCGTTTTGCCAGAGGCATATAAACCACCAACTATTGCCCCCATACTGGTGCCGGCAATCGCATCGATTGGCACCCGCTGGCGTTCCAGCTCCCTGAGCACGCCGATATGTGCCGCACCACGGGCGCCGCCGCCGCCCAGAACCAGGCCGATACGTAGCCGCTCCGGCTCCGACGGCGACTCCCGGGTTTGCGCAGCGATGTCGCCAACCACCCCGATTGCGCCAAGAATCAGCAGGATTCGAAAAATGAGCGATTTCATAAGCATCTCTTTACAGTCACGGCATTTGCGTAAAAATACAGGTAACTTTTTCAGGCAGAGGCGTCAAAAGCCAGACCAGTATAATATTGCAATCCGGAAACCAACGAACAAAGTGAGTATTTAATGGCTGACCCAAAATGCCCCGAATGCGGCGAGAGCGGAATTGACAAGATCACCTCAACACCGAGTGAGGCACGCTCCAGAGAAAACACACCATGGTTTTATGTCTCGCACTGCGACAATTGCGGACACGTCTATGGAGTATTCACCAAGCATGTATTCGGCCGTACAGGGCCGCAGCTGGTCATCGAGGGCAAGAAATAAGAAAGTGCGCAATCGCGGCGTGTCGCCGCGATTTTTATCGGCATCGTTCAATTCGACGGCGGCTGCAGACGTTCGTTGTATTCCTGCAATGCCGTCAGTTGACGTTCTTTTTCCTTGCTGTCCCACCCCGCTTCTGCCGCGGCGATCGTGGCAATCCTGTCGTTCATTGATGCGCCCTGATCAGGCAACAATCCGGTCATCAGGCGGCGGTGAATAATGTCGACCAGGCTGACTGCCATTTCGTGCCGCAATGCGAACACCACCTCTGCAGCAAGGACAGTTTCTGTGCTGTCAATTTTTTCCGCCAAACCTGCATCGCTTTTTGCCAATGTAATAATGTGCGTCGCACGACTGCCATAAATACCTGACAATCTTTTCAGGCACTCGGGCGACAGACCGCCAGCCACTGACATTTGTGTTTCTGCAGCAGCCAGACCGGTCGCGCCCGGAAGTGGCAGCGATCTTGTCTGGCAGTCGGCAACCTTTACGCGCAATTTCCTGACCGCCATATCAACGACCTGCTCCGACAGATTTCGATAAGTCGTCAGCTTGCCACCGATAACCGATACCAGGCCCTTCGCCTGCTTCCTGTGTTTGCGAATAATATGCTTGCGCGTAATCGCGGACTCCGGGCCCTTGTCGCGCTTTGGCAATGGTCGCACTCCCGCATACGTATAATGAATATCGCTTGCAACAAGCTTCGCTGCGGGGAACACACGATTCGTTTCGCGCAAAAGATATTCTATTTCTGCAGCACTTGCCCTGACGTCACCCGGATCACCTTCATACCTGATATCGGTGGTACCGATAAGGTACTGATCATTCCACGGAATAATGAAAAAAGGCCTGCCATCCGCGCGAGCCTCGACATAGAAAGCCGACTGCGGTGAACCTGCGAACGGACCGACGATAATATGACTGCCCTTGGTGCCACCCATAAAAAGTGGCATCTCGCGATTAACAGTAGCCAGCACCCGATCGACCCAGGGGCCGGCTGCGTTGATGATGAGGCCGGCGCTTACTTCAACTTCAGCGCCACTGGTACCGTCGATAAACTGCAGGCCGCGCACGGCACCCTGGCGCACGCTTATGCCGATTACCGGGCTGTAGTTCCTTACATCGGCACCGGCTTCTTTCGCGCCGATGATATTTTCCAGCACAAGTCGTTCGGCAAAATCCACCTGCGCATCATAATACTGGGCACCACCAAGCAGGCCCTCCGCACTAAGTCCCGGCTCTTCCTGCAACAGCTCATCTTTGCTCAACATACGATGGTGCGGAATTTTCTTGCCAAATGACAATATATCGTAGGCCAGCATGCCGAGCCGAATGATCAGTTTGCCGCGCTTTGCGCCTTTGTAGATCGGCAGATTCAGCCGCAGCTGGGTAACGAGGTGTGCTGCGACAGTGCGTAGTCGTCGCCGTTCATGCAACGACTCAAATACCAGTGGAAATTCGCCAAACTCAAGGTAGCGCAAACCACCATGTATCAGCCGACTCGACCAGCTGGATGTGCCGCTGCCGAAGTCGTTTTTTTCCAGCAGTAATACGCGCAAACCTCGCAGAGCGGCATCCCTGGCAATGCCTGCACCGTTGATGCCACCGCCGACTACAACAATGTCATACCCGGTAATAACCTCAGACATCAGGATCGCGTCTGGCCACTGCCACGAACCACGTATTTGTAGCTCGTCAGTTGCTCGGCACCAACCGGGCCGCGTGCATGAATGCGACCAGTCGCAATGCCAATTTCCGCGCCCATGCCGAACTCACCACCGTCCGCGAACTGGGTGGACGCGTTGTGCAGAAGAATGGCGCTGTCGACCTGGCGCAAAAACTGGTCTGCGGCGGACTGGTCATCGGCCACAATGCACTCGGTGTGTCCCGAACCATAATGACGAATATGTTCCGCCGCCTCAGCCAGATTCTCGACAACGCGCACGGAAATAACTGCGTCCAGATACTCGGTCGACCAGTCTGCTTCAGTCGCAGTAACAGCAGATGGCAAAATGTCCCGCACCGCATCGTCACCGCGAATCTCACAACCAGCTGCGGCCAGTTCAGCACCAACTTCCGGCAACAGCCGTAGTGCAGCCGCCCGGTCGACCAGTAATGTTTCCGCCGCACCGCAGATGCCGGTCCTGCGCATTTTTGCATTGAGCGAAATATTTTTTGCCATTTCCAGATCTGCAGACTCGTGCAGATAGACGTGACAAATACCCTCAAGATGGCCTATGACGGGCACGCGGGCTTCCTCTTGCACACGCTTGATCAGGTTCTTGCCGCCGCGCGGCACAACTACGTCAAGAAACTCACCCATCGAGGAAAGCAGGTAGCCAACCGCGGCACGGTCAGTTGTTGGTACCAATTGCACAACGGCTGGATTCATACCGGCTTTTTCCAGGCCGACGCGCAAGCACCGATAAATTGCCCGGTTCGAGTTAAAACTTTCCGAGCCACCACGCAAAATTACCGCGTTGCCTGATTTCAGACAGAGCCCGGCTGCATCAGCGGTAACGTTCGGCCTGCTTTCATAAATAATCCCGATGACGCCGAGCGGTACGCTGATGCGCTCGATCTGCAGGCCATTCGGTCTTTGCCATTGCGCCAGCACTTTCCCCAATGGGTCCGGCAATTCGCTGATTTCTTCGAGGCCTGTGGCCATTGCCTCGACACGCCCGTCGTCCAGCGCCAGCCGGTCAAGCATCGCGTTGTTCACTGATTTGGCGCGCGCAGAACGCATGTCGTTTTCGTTAGCAGCCAGTATTTGCCCCGCCTGCTCGCGAATTGCCGCGGCGGCAAATTCCAGCGCCTGGTTGCGTTGCTCCGCTGAACTCTGTGCCAGGTCGGCTGCCGCCGCCCTGGCAGCCTGACCGATCTCGTCCATTATTTCCGCGATAGAGCGGCTTTCGTTCATGTTGGTCATTTTTTGCCGAAAAGCACCATGTCGTCTCTGTGCACCATGACAGATCTGCCACGATAACCGAGTATGGATTCGATTTGATCGGATCGGCAACCCTTTATCGCCGCCGCCTCATCACTGGCGTAGGCCGCCAGTCCCCTGCCAAGCTCCACACCATTTGCCCCGACGAGCGTCACCGCATCGCCGCGCGCGAACTGCCCGACGACCTCCACCATGCCTACAGGCAGAAGGCTCGAGCCATTGACTAATGCTTTCGCTGCACCCGCATCAATTCGTAATTCACCGCGAACCTCAAGAACGCCGGCAAGCCACTGCTTTCTTGCTGCTGCGGGTGACGCTCCGGCGTAGAAAATCGTGTGCTTGCCACCGCTGAACAATGCGTGCAGTGGTTGCGCGATAGCGCCACTTGCAACAATTGTGGCGCAACCGGCGTGTGTCGCGATGCGGGCTGCCTGTAATTTTGTTCGCATGCCGCCACTGCCCACTTTGCTGCCGGCGCCAGTCGCCATGGCGAAATGTTCATCCGTAATTGTGTCGATTGATTGCAGATACCGGGCAGTTGAGTCCGTGCGCGGATCGGCCGTATAAAACCCGTCGACGTCAGATAGCAGGATCAGGCCATCGGCCATTACTGTCTGCGCAACTCGTGCTGCCAGACGATCATTGTCTCCGTAACGCAGCTCATCAGTCGCAACCGTGTCGTTCTCATTGATTACCGGCACGACATCATGCTCCAGCAATTTCTCCAGCGTGCCCCTGGCATTCAGAAAACGTCGCCGGACTTCCGTGTCAGCCGGAGTCAGCAAAATCTGCGCAGCTTTGATGTCATGCCGGCCCAGTGCTTCCTGGTATGCGTGTACCAGTTGTACCTGCCCGGCCGCCGCTGCGGCCTGCAATTCCTCAAGCCTGGAACGGCGCACATTGATTCCCAGAACGTGACTGCCTATGCCGACGGCACCTGATGAAACAATCAGAACCTGGTGACCGCGAGCACGAAGCGCGGCAATGTCTTTGGCGAGCCCATCCAGCCAGTTGCGATTGAGTTTGTTGTCAGTATCGATCAGCAGCGAGGAACCGATCTTGATTACCAGTCGACGCAAATCGTTGAGCGCAGGTTTTTCCATGCAGCGAAGCTATCCGGTAAGACGGTGGTGCCGGGCAAACGATGACAGGGTTACTTCGCCCTTCGACACGGCAACGCTGCCACTGCGAGCAACGGCAGCAAGCTCGCCTATCGCCGCGGCTGCGTCTACAAACTGGTCGACCTCGGCGGGTCTCCCGGTCAGTTGTACCGTACAACTAACTTGTGAGTCATCGAGAATCTCAGCGCCAAATTTGTCCGCCATCGTCAGCACTTTTTCGTAGCCACCTGTCTGTAGCCGCATTTTCACAATCGCGAGTTCACGCTCGAAATGCGCGCCAATCGTCATATCGTGAATATTAAGGACATCAACGAGCTTCGCCAGCTGCGTATTTACCTGCGCGATCGCAGAATCAGAACCGGTAATAACCACCGTAACCCGCGACACCACCGGGTCGTCAGTCGGTGCCACATTTAACGATTCGATGTTGTAGCCACGGCTGGAGAACATGCCCGTCATCCTGGTCAGGGCACCTACTTCGTTCTGCAAAAGAACCGAGATTACATGTCGCATTGCACACTCAAATCACGCGTAAAAATACATTCGTTTGAAACCATTGTCTGGCGGTTGCCGAACAGATGTTGGCGCAGTTAATAGAGTATTGCAATGCAATAAAAATTAGTAAACACTCGCCCAAAATCCGGCACTTACACGACTTTAACCAAAACACGATGTCTACACAGCAATCCGCAGATCAATACCAGGAACATCCGCTCGCCGGCGAGCGCATGAGCGGTGCCGACATGGTCGTGCAGGTCCTCGCTGATGAGCAGGTCGACACGATATTTGGTTACAGCGGCGGCGCAATTCTGCCAACTTACGACGCTGTATTTCGCTACAACGATAAACATCGATCTGCCGATGGCAAATCGCCAATTCCCCCTGATCGTCCCGGCCAATGAGCAGGGCGCGGGTTTCATGGCAGCCGGCTACGCGCGGGCCAGCGGCAGAGTCGGCGTTGTCATGGTGACCTCAGGCCCGGGCGCCACCAATACCGTGACGCCGGTGCGCGACTGTATGGCCGATTCAGTGCCCATTGTCGTAATTTGTGGCCAGGTACCAACGCATGCGATAGGTACCGATGCATTTCAGGAAGCGCCGGTCGCGGCCATCATGGGTGCCATCGCCAAGCACGTGTTCCTGGTCACCGACCCCGAACGCCTCGAAGCGACGCTGCGCAGTGCCTTTGAAATAGCGCGTACCGGCCGGCCTGGTCCGGTCGTCATAGATATTCCCAAAGACATACAGAACTGGGAGGGCGAATTTACCGGAAAAGGAGCATTGCCGCTGCAGGGATACCGCAGCCGATTGCAGGCTGTCGTCGACAACCACCTGAGCGAAGACGCTTGCGAGCGTCTCTACAAATTGCTCGGCGCATCCGAGCGGCCTTTGATTTACGCAGGTGGCGGTGTCATCAACGGCAATGCAACCAAAGCAATGCGTCATTTTGCCAGCGCCTACGGCATTCCGGTCGCTACCACGCTCATGGCGCTGGGTGCGAGCAACACCAAGCATCCGCTGGCGCTACATATGCTCGGCATGCACGGCACGGCTTTCGCCAACTACGCTGTTGAAGATTGTGACTTGCTCATCGTGATAGGCGCGCGCTTTGACGACCGCGTTGCCGGGGATCCTGCCGGTTTCGCGCCCAATGCAAAGAATATTGCGCATTTTGATGTCGATGTGTCCGAGATTGGCAAGGTTCGCAGCGTCAACTGGCACCATATTGGTGTTCTCAGTCGCGACCTGAAAGACCTGCTTGCCTATGGGCAGCGCACGAAATTTGCCAGGGACTTTTCAGTCTGGCACGAAGAAATCGCTGCACTGAAAAAGAAGCACTGCATGAACTTCGATCGCGACAGTGATCTCATTCAGCCTTATGCGGTTATCGAGGAAATAAATTGCCACACTGGTGGCAAGGCAATAATCTCGACCGGCGTTGGCCAGCATCAGATGTGGGCCGCACAATACTTCGATTTTGCAGAACCGCGCCTGTGGCTCACGTCCGGCAGCATGGGCACGATGGGCTTCGGCCTGCCGGCGGCGATCGGGGCGCAATTTGCGCAACGAGACAGGCTCGTCATCGACATTGACGGCGATGGCAGCATTCGCATGAACATCGGTGAACTTGAGACGGCAACAACTTACGGTCTACCGATAAAAGTAATTGTCTTCAATAATTTTGGCGACGGCATGGTGCGCCAGTGGCAGAAGCTCTACTACAAAGGGCGGATGTCCGGCAGCGACAAGTCATTGCATCGCAAGGACTTCGTGAAAACTGCCCAGGCAGACGGATTCGAATTCGCGAAAAAACTGGATCGCAAAGAAGACATAGCGTCTGTCGTCGAGGAGTTCATCAATTTTCAGGGGCCGGCATTCCTTGAAGTCATTATCGACCCGGATGCCGGCGTGTACCCGATGGTCGGCCCCGGCCTGAGCTACGATAAAATGATTACCGGCGACTATATTGTCGGCCGCGACAAGCCGGCGACGGATTTGCCGGGGCCGAGCGAGATGTTCTGAGTCGGCCCGGGGCCGTGCTGAGAATTCGCGGCCAGTTCGCCTGATTAATTGTCAAATACGGTGAGGGTGACCGCGAACTGACATTTATTGCACTAAAGATCAATTCGCATCAACCCAGTTCGCACATCTCAGGAAAGAAGGCGAATTGGCCGCGAATTCTATGCCCTACGTAATATTCCGAATAGTAACCAACCTACCCTTTTGCTATGAACCCCTCAGGCAACGGGCACCCCAATGACAACAGTCACAGGCTCTCAAACCAGAACCATTCTCGGCCAGCTGACACTAACGCTGGAGTACCCCAGGTGGCTGATCGAACGGGACGTAGACTTCAGCGACTGTGTCAATTCCGGACATTACAACGAGTTTCTGCCGCTCTGTAAGAACTGCAGGTTTGGTCCAGGTTGCATGTGGCTGAACAGCGCGCGCAGCGCCGACACTTCGGATGCGCCATTGCCGGAACTCATTGCTGCATTAAGTGGTGCGGTCAAATACATCAGCGAACGCAAGATAGCCGGCCATGGGCGCCATTGCGATTGCGAAACCTGTCAATGGCTGGTGTCGGCACGGACACTCATGCGCTCTCTTGATCGATAAGACATAAGCCAGCCATCCTCTCCATAGATATATACGTGATGGTCATCACGCCCTCTTCAGCGCCACACAATTACACTGACACGCAGGTAATTTCTCGCCCGCACCATAAGGTATGCACGGAGTATCAAATGAGTATTCGCTTTGTATTGTCACTATCTATCGCGTTATTGCTGTCTGCTTGTAGCGGCAGCAGTTATGACACGCCCCCAGCCCCGCCAACGGGCGGCGGTACCAGCCTGAGTATCGATTCAAGCAATGCAAAACCCGCCATAAGGATCGCCTATGGCGCAACCGCACAGTCAGTAGATACTGGTGGCCTGGTCGACGAATCCGGCGTTGCATCAACCCCTGACGGTGGTTTCTCAAAAGCGACCGCCAGCGACACGGCATCCGGCATTCTCGTACGATTCATGCAAAAAGATCCGTTTGGCCCTTTTATCGAAGATTGCATATCACGTGGCACAATGACGATGAACCTCGATGTGAATCCTTTGACGTTCGTCGTCGGTGAACTATCGATTGGCGACAAGATCTTTGTCGACTATGCAGATTGTGACAATGGGCTGGGAGAGACCTTAAACGGAAGCATGGAATTTACCGTTGCCGATTTCTCGGGTGACCTGGCGCTCGGCCTTTATCGCCTGGAAATGGATGTTCTCCTTATCGAGCTCGCGGTGACTACCGCGACGGATACTGTGACCAGCGACGGTGACGCAACGGTCGTAGTGGATACAACCGGCAATCCGATGGTCCTCTTGTCAATCAGCGGCAACTCATTGGTAGCGGTTTCCGCGGCAAGTACCGAAACAGTAACCAGTTTCCTGACGACGCAAACGGTCGATACCAGCGTTATCCCGGAACCATACACACTGGACTCATCCGGAACCGTTAACAGTTCGCAGCTCGCCGGCGTTATCGATTTTGAAACGCTGACGACGTTCCAGGGCATGGGAGCAGCATATCCATATGCGGGCGTACTATTGGTAACCGGCAACGGCAGTGCAGTGAAACTCATCGCACTCTCGGACAGTACCGTGCGTATCGAAACGGACCCCGAGGGCGATGGCATATTCGTTCTCCTGGAAGAAACGACCTGGGACGACATAGCGCTCTAACCCCCCCCGCCAGTGCGTTAAGATGCTCCTGAATGCAGCATTCAGGAGCGTCGCATGTCTTCAGAGCGTTTTTCAGGCAGCTGCCTGTGTGGCTCCGTGACCTATGAGATAACCGGCACGCCGCGGTTTTTCTTTCATTGCCACTGCCGTCGTTGTCGCAAAGCGAGTGGCACAGGCCATGCCAGCAATATAATCCTGAAGCCGGACGCGATTGAGTGGACCCAGGGCGAGAATCTTCTCAACAGCTATGCCGTGGCGGACGCGGAGCGCTTTCGCACCGTTTTTTGCACCACTTGCGGCAGCCCGTTACCGCGGGTGGCGCCGGACCTCAGCATCGCAGTGATTCCGGCCGGTTCGCTGGACAGTCAACCGGTCATCAGTCCCTCAGCCCGGATTTTCTGGGAATCGCGTGAGAGCTGGTCCTGTGATTCCGGCGAAATCCCAACCTGGGACGAGTACCCGCAACAACCCTGACAGGGTGATCCAATCAGGAACTCGCGCAGCGTTGTTGAGTCGAACAATCCTCTGTATTCTGCAAACCTCGAAAAAATTCGAATAGCCATGGTGGAGAAAAGAAATGACCTATAAATTCCCGGTTGCAATTATCCTTGCGGCGACATCAATGATGGTCGCGTGCGGCCAGTCAGAACCCGAAGCAACACCGGCACCAGAACCGGCTGCCGAACCCGCAGCAGCACCGGAACCGGCAGCAGATCTGCGCTCAATGCTTGCCAGTGATTCCCGTTCTGCGGAAGATCAGGCTCGCGATGCGAGCAGGAAACCAGCGGACGTCGTCGAATTTCTCGGCATTGAACCTGGCATGGCCGTCATCGACGTCATTGCAGCAGGTGGTTATTACACAGAAGTACTGTCGCTCGCCGTAGGCCCTGACGGCAGCGTCGTAGCCCACAATCCGGCTTTCGTCCTGGAGTTTCGTGAAGGCGCGAATGAGAAAGCAATTGCCGCGAGACTGGCTGACAACCGCCTGCCTAACGTTACCAGGCTAAACAAGGAGTTCGAGGAGCTCTCGGCGGATGATGGCCCATTCGATGCGGCGATCACTGCGCTCAACTTTCACGATCTTTACAACGGTCGCAGTCCGGAAGAGGCCCTTGCCGTTTTGCAGGTTATCCATAGCATGTTAAAGCCCGGTGGCGTATTTGGCATCATCGATCATGCTGGCGTGGCCGATGCGGACAACGCCGCACTGCACAGAATCGAAGTTGCAAAAGCTATTGAAACGGCGACGGCTGCAGGGTTCGTCGTTGACGGGCAAAGCAACATATTGTCCAACCCGGAAGACGATCACACGCAGGGCGTATTCGCCGAAGGTCTCAGGGGACACACCGATCGTTTCCTGCTGAAGTTACGTAAGCCAGCTGAATAGGCAGGGCATGGCGGTCGCGGGCCTGTCCCGCGACTGCCAGTTCTTTTCAATGACGTGACCGCCGCTGCTTCTGCCGTCCGCCCGGTTGTCTACACATGCGTTGCGATGCTGGCATTCGCCGGTAACTCGATCATTTGCAGGCTGGCATTGCGCGACGGTGCGATCGATCCGGCAACATTTACAACCATTCGCCTGCTGGCAGGTGCAATCGCATTGTTGCTTATCTTCAGCGTCGCACGCCGCAATACATCCTTTCGTTCTCACGGCAGCTGGCTGTCGGGGCTCATGCTGTTTCTTTATGCAGTTGCTTTTTCCTTCGCGTATATATCGCTCAGCGCCGGTGCCGGCGCACTGATTCTCTTCGCATTCGTACAGGCCACCATGATTGCTATGGGTCTGTGGTCCGGGGATCGCCCATCCGCAACAGAATGGCTTGGCTGGACGCTGGCGTTTGCTGGCGTGATCTGGCTGGTACTTCCCGGTGTCGAAGCGCCACCACCCGGTGGCGCGCTGCTGATGGCCTTGTCCGGAATCGCCTGGGGTATTTATTCCATTCGTGGACGCAAGGAATCGGATGCACTTGGCTCCACGACTACCAATTTCCTGATGTCTGTAGTTTTCGTAATCGCTTTGGTGGCAGCAACTTTCGCCAATGCAGACATCAGCATGCGTGGCGTACTGCTTGCGGTTACTTCCGGTGCGCTGACCTCCGGCGTCGGCTATGTCGTCTGGTACGCGGCGCTTGAATATCTCAGCGCAATGCAGGCCGCGATGGTGCAATTATCCGTGCCGGCGATCGCGGCGGCGGGCGGCGTCGCGCTGCTCGCCGAACCCGTCTCGATGCGACTGTTGGTGTCCTCCGCCCTGGTCCTGGGTGGTATCAGTATTGCCGTCATTCGAAAGTCAAAAAAGATAAGCAATTCATAATCTTGCCGCTTCCGGTATTATGTGAGCTGGTGCAGAGAACCGGCAGGCCAAATACGCCAAAGTAAATGCCCGCTCGTGGTTTGTAGCTGATTGGCAGAAATGATGAAAACTTGTGTAAAAACAACATATTAACACTTGATTGACTGATGCTGATAACACCTAACAGATCCAATCTGAACAAAATTGTCATCCTCAACCCCAAGGGTGGCTGTGGCAAAACAACTTTGTCGACCAATCTTGCGAGCTATTACGCAGCTCGCGGGCCGGTTCCCGCCGTAATGGACTGTGACCCGCAAGGCTCGACAATGGTCTGGCTGGAACGCAGGCCGGTCAGCCTGCCAGCGATTCACGGTATCGCAGCCTACAAACGCACCATGCAGGCGACGCGCAGCTGGCAGTTGCGTGTTCCGAACGAAACCACCAACCTGATTGTCGACTCACCGGCCAGCCTGACGAGCGATGATTTACGCGAGGTAACCCGGGATTCCAGCAGCATACTGGTGCCGGTTCTGCCCTCTTCTATTGATATTCATGCGGCGTCACGATGCATTGCTGATCTCCTGCTGGTCGCCAAAGTCGACCGCCGCGATCAAAAACTTGCCGTCGTGGCCAATCGCACCCGCAAGAATACGAAAAGTTTCGAAAAACTCATGCGCTTTCTCGACTCACTCGGTATTCCAATAATCGCGGTTTTGCGTGACAGTCAAAACTTTGTGCACGCCGCCGAGGAAGGCATAGGCATTTGCGAAATGCAGCCGTACAAAGTTCGCAAGGATATTGTAGAAATCGAAAAAATTGTGACCTGGCTTGACGGTTGGCAGGATCGTCGCTACAGATCCGCGGAATCAAGTCTTATAGAGCAGGCACCAAACGTCACTGTTTTTCGCAAGCCCGGTGTCGGCTCCGGTTAGACCGAACATTGCATGAGTGGGCTAAATCACTTCTCGCCTTGAATCGAAGCGAACAGATCCACATCAACATTACCGCCGCTTAAGACGACAACCGTTACTTTGTCGCGCGTATCGATTTTTTTGCTCAACACTGCGGCCAAAGCAGCCACCCCGCCAGGCTCAATGACCAGTTTCAACTGCCGGAAGCCGAAACGCATTGCCGACCTGACTTCTTCATCCGTGACTACCAGGCCCGGGCCCAGCAATTTCCTGTTGATGTCGAACGTAATCTTTCCCGGAATCTCAACCTGTAAAGCGTCACAGATTGATGTCGCTGTCATGTCATTGCGTTCGCGCTGACCGGCGATCAGTGATCGCGCCATATCATCGTAACCCTCGGGCTCAACCGTGTGTACGCTGGTGCCCGCGGACATAGCTCGAATCGCAACGGCGCAACCCGCGCTCAAACCTCCGCCACTGCAATTAATCAGCACCTGATCCGCGGTTTCGCCCAGCTCATCGCATTGCTGCATGATTTCCAGACCAACAGTACCCTGACCGGAAATAATGTCTTCATGATCGAATGACGGCACGACCTCGCAGCCGCGCTCTGCCGCAATTTCCCTGGCGATCGCCTCGCGGTCCCCTCTATACCGGTCATAAAGAATCGTCGTACCACCCAGCCGGCGGGTATTCTCAATTTTGGCCGGCGGCGCATCTTCGGGCATCACAATAGTAGTTTCAATGCCGAGCATAGTGCCTGCGGCAGCTACGCCCTGGGCATGATTACCTGATGAGAACGCAACAACACCCTTGCCGGCCTGCTCCGGGCTGAGTTGGCTGAGAAGGTTGTAAGCACCGCGTATCTTGAATGAGCCCGTTCGCTGCAGGCATTCAGGCTTGAGCAACACCTTGCCACCGGCGATCTCGTCAAGCATGTGTGAGGAAATGAGCGGCGTTCGCACCACGATGTCGCTTAGCCGCTCCGCCGCTGCTTCAATGTCTCTTAATTCGACCAAGTCAGAGCTCCGCCGCAAGCCGGTCAATCTTGGCCGCGCAAATAAAGTCGTTGTCCGACAAACCACTTATCGCTGTCGTCGTGTAGATTATTCGGCAACTGCCATAGTTCACAATCATTTGCGGATGATGTCCCTCATTCGTTGCCACGAAGGCAACGGCGTTGACGAATGCAATGGTTCTGCTGAAAGCCGGGAAATTAAAACTGCGCTCTATGCTGGTCGCTGCATCGTTTAGTGCCCAACCGTCATGTAATTCCGCAAGCAATCCCTGTGCTTCGTCTGTGTTTAACGGTTGCACACCGCCTTCACACGGTTTACATCGCTTGCCGGCCAGATCTGTCACAACATTTCCTCGTACATCGCAAAGAGCGACACTATAGGTTCTGTTGCAATGCTGCGCAAAAAAAAGACCAGCCCCGGTAAATACAAACCCGGGGCCGGTCAGGCGGAGACTCGTAATGAGTCACGGGGAACGCCCAGGGTCTTACATTGGATTGGCTGCAAACGACGGATTGTCCTCTACGTACAAGGTCAGGCTGACTTTCCGTTCGAAACGCATAACTGTCGATATTCTCGTCGATTGCCGGCGATTCGCCATGTGCTTCGACGTTGATTCGTGCCGCGGGAAGCCGTAGGTAACCAGGACATCGCGCACGTGTTCAGCACGTTTCACCGACAGCTCCTGGTTGTAAACTTCATCACCGCGCTCGTCGGCAAAGGCATCAAGCTGGATCTGTATGTCCGGCATGGCAGCAAGCGACACCGCGAGCTGTTTCAGCCTGTCACCGGTTGCGTCAGCAAGCACGTACTCATCGGTACGAAACAGCAGGTCCATTTCGATACCGGCTTTCAACAGGCTGAGCAGTTCGGGCCGGGACGCGTCTTTCATTCGCTGCAGATCAACGCCAAGTCCGTCAATTTCACTGTTCAGCGCATCAATATCACCTTCGAGCTGCGACACACGATGCTTGGAACCGTTGAGTGACGAAGACAGCGAGTCGACTTCGGCATTACGCCCGTTAAACTCATCACCAACTTTGGCGCCAAAAGCAGCACCGACGATCATGCCAACCGGGCCACCGGCGATTGCACCAATCGCGGCACCAACGCCAACGCCGACACTTTCTTCCTTAGATGAACCGGCACCATTGGCAAAGGCCGGTGTGGCGATCAGGCTTGCAACGAGGCTAAGCAGAATAATCTTGTTACGCATTGTAATTTCCTCCGTGGATCGAGGGCCCGTATGGGCCGCCGTTGGAAAGTATTACAAGCTCCAAAGGAGGATCTGCAGGGGCACGAATGTGTCAGGATCCGGATCAATAGTGACAAAAAGTGGCAGCTAACGAATGCGAACTCGCCCGCTGGGCGGGCTCCTACAGTTCTAATAAGCACTGTAGGAGCCCGCCCAGCGGGCGAGTTCGCATCTCCTATGTTTTGTCGACCAGTTTCGGTCTTCGCTGCAAATGATCAGTAACTCCCTCATAAGCCAGCGCAAACTCCAGCGCGCGTTGATCGTCACCGAACGGTGCCAGCACCTGCATGCCCATCGGCCTGCCACGCTGATCGAAGCCGGCCGGTACATTAACCACCGGAACACCGGCGAGCGTGCCGCCAATGACGACCTCCATCCAGCGATGATAGGTGTCCATCGCCTTACCATTTATTTCTTTCGGCCAGTGGATGTCTTTGGAAAAGGGAAACACCTGTGCCGTCGGCGCGATCAGAAAATCGTACTGGTCAAAGAGAGCGCGCAGGGCACGGAACCAGTCGGCTCGTGCAATGCCAGCTGTGTAGATATCTGCTGCGGAGGTATTGAATGATCCTTCGATCTCCCAGATTGCCTCCGGTTTAAGCTGACGCCGTGTTTCCGGGTTGTCATATAGTTCTTTCATTTCATGTCGTCCCCAGTGACGTAACGTCAGCCAGGTCATCCACAGCCGATCCATGTCGTATTGCGGCATGCAGGGTTCGACAACAACTCCATTGTCACTCAACGTGCGCAAGCTGGCCTCGCAGACATCAAGCACGCCTGACTCGGTTGCAAGGTGGCCGTCATAGTCACCGAGCCAGCCAATCCTTAAGCCTTTCAGGCTTGTTGCCGTAAACTGCTCCGGTGCTGGCAATTCATCGCGCAGAGACAGCGGACCACCCGTGAAATTACCGGCCATGCTGTGCAGCAGCCGAATGGTGTCTTCTGTGTTTCGGCCCATCGGTCCACAGACGCCCATTTGTTGGTAAAAGAGATCGCCGGCGGGGCCGTCTGGTACCCGTCCCTCGGTTGGCCTGAAACCGATTACGTTATTGAATGCACCCGGGTTACGCAGGGAACCCATAAAATCACTGCCATCGGCTACCGGCAGCATGTGTGTAGCGAGACCGCAGGCCGCGCCACCGCTACTACCGCCTGCCGTCAGGGCCGGGGCGTATGCATTACCGGTTGCGCCGAACACCGGATTGAACGTTTGCGAGCCAATGCCGAATTCCGGCAAATTCGTCTTGCCAATAAATATTGGTCCATGGCGTCGAATTCGAGCGACGACGAAATCGTCTTCTTTCGCCACGGTGCCTGCGAATAGCGTCGATCCCATGCTGGTCGGCAGGCCCTGTACATTTATGATGTCCTTGACGGCATGTGGCATGCCATGCATCCAACCCCGGTACTCGCCTTTGGCCAGAGCCTGGTCAGCATCGCGTGCCTGACCAATCAGTACATCGTCTTCAACCATGCTGACGATTGCGTTGTAGATCGGGTTATAGCGATGTACGCGCGCAAGATATGCCTGCATTACTTCGACACAACTTACATCGCGCTGCCTGATCGCCATCGACAGCCGCGAAGCACTCATGTCGGTCAGGTCACCTGGCAAATCGCTCGACCCAACGTTGGCTGCACTTGTCGTCGACAGAGACATCACCACTCCAGGCCGAGGGGCCAGCCCTTAAACTCTTTGTTATCCATCGCTTATACCCGACTAAACTAATGCAGCGTTAGTCAGCTTAGCAGCCTGGTGGATTTCCATATTCGAATTGCTGGAGGCAAGCTGTTGAATTTTCTTGCGACGAAGTCCGGCTATCGCGACTGGAAGCCACTCCTGTGAGTAGCAGTTGATCGAATCTAGCGGTT
>PVMK01114097.1_pt1 | contig 45632 bp, 39 predicted proteins | sample 1853481 | NCBI WGS metagenome assembly PVMK01 (sample SAMN08533507, study PRJNA380276) | Marine sediment metagenome, whole genome shotgun sequencing project.
ACCCCATGTGGCTGGACGACCCCGGTTTCAACCTGGATTACCATGTGCGCCGGGTGGCCTGCCCGGCACCGGGGGACCACAAGGCCCTGTGTGAATTTATGTCTTCGATCTATGCCTATACGCTGGATCGCAGCCGGCCCCTGTGGCTTGCTGGGTGGTCGAGGGCCTGCAGGATGGCAAGGTCGCCGTGGTCATGCTGGTACATCACGCCTACATGGATGGTGTGGGGGCGGCCTGGGGCCTGCAACAACTGTATCGCAGCGAACCGGGCTGGCAGCCAGCCAACGTACCACCCTGGCAGCCGCGGCCCTGGCCCTCTTGGGGCAGACGCTTGTGGTGGGGCCTGCGCGACGCGCCAGCGGTGATTATGAAAAACCTGCCGCGGGTCATCTCCGGGGTGCGCAAGAAAAGAGCTATGGACAAGCGTTACCGGGACCTTGGCAAGAACCCACACCCCTCCGCGGCAATGATGCAACAGACACCGATCAACCAGAACCTGTCCCCCGGGCGCACGTTCGTCTGCGACAGCATGCCACTTGACGACTTCAAAACAGTCGCCAAGGGCCTGGGCGTCTCCATCAATGATGTGTACCTAGCCTGCTGCGCCGGCGCTATCCGGCAGTTTTTCAAGAGCAGGGACTACGACCCCGATCAGCACCCGCTGATCTCGGGCACGCCCTTTGCGGGGAAACGGCCTGACGACATGCCCGGCATAGGCAACTTTGCCACCATGGATTACTGCTGGTTGCCAACCAATATCGAAGACCGCCTGGAGCGCGTACAGGCGGCCCACCAGGCCGCCACAGAGATGAAAGCGCACATGAAGGAGTGCGTGGAGGCCGGCGCCGACATCAGTTCCATTTTACAGATATGCCCGCCCTGGCTGATGCGGGCGCTGCGCTGGTACATCGAGAGGCACCAGGGGAAATTCAGTCTGTTCGCCAATGTCGTCCTATCCAATGTGCCCGGGCCGAAAGAGCCTATCTATCTCGACCGCTACAAACTGGACAGTTGGTTCTCCACGGGCCAGGTTTTTGAGGGGACCTGCCTGAACATGACCATGTGGAGCTATTGTGGCAAAACCTGTTTGTGCATTCTGGCCGATGCGAAAATCGTGCCGGATGGATGGGTGATCTACGACAGCTTCGTGGAGGAACTCAAGGCGCTGCTTGCCCTGGTGCCCGAACAAAAAGCTGAAGAGGAATCTGCGGCGTGAATGGCACTTGCTTAATTGCGGCGGTGGATTAATTCCGCTGCGGTATTTAACAGGCACTCAGTAGCGGTGCGGGTGGAGCCACTGGACGGCATGGGATTCTAACCGATAGTGGCTCCACCCGCGCCATGCAGCGGGACTCATGGTACATACCTGACATTGCTAACCAAGTGTCATTCATCTGTAGCATGAATGGCACTTACTTAAGCCCTTTGTGCTTGGTGTGGGCACCTGTAGCAGCGGCCTCTGGCCGCGACAGACCGCTCTGGCTCAGGTCCGGTCGCCCTCAGAGAGGGCTGCTACATGTTAACCTGTGTCAAATGAGCTTAACCAAGTGTCATTCATCTGTAGCATGAGTACTAATCCCGGCCTGGCTATTGGTCGTTGCGCAGGAAACCCGGCACTGGTTCATCCGCCACTACCGAGATGGGGTCGATATGAATGATAATCTCAGCCCCCGGATAGGCCGCCTGTAGGCTCCACTCCACCTCGTCTGAGATTTTGTGCGCCTGCAGCAGGGTCAGGTCGTCATCCAGTTCCAGGTGCAGTTGGATAAAAGTCGCCGTGCCGGAGCGCCTGGAACGCAGGTCGTGCATGCCGTGAACGTCTTTATGGGCTTTGGCGATGCGCTTGATGTTGTCGCGCTCTACATCCGGCAGCTCCCTGTCCATCAGGTGATCGAAAGCCTGCCTGACGATCTCCCAGGCGCTGTAAAGAATATAGATCGCTATGCCAATGGCGAACAGGGCATCAAATCCAGCCCAACCCTGCACCGACAACCAGAGGGCGACAATAACACTGGCATTGACCATCAGGTCGGTACGGTAATGCAGGGCATCGGCCTTGATCGCGGTGGAGTCGGTCTTGCGTATCACATGATGCTGAAAAGTCAGCAGCAGCAAAGTAGCGGCGATGGAAAATAGCATAACCGCCACACCGGTGCCGTAGGACTCAAGCGGGATGGGGTGGGCCATACGCCGCCCGGCTTCCAGCAGCAGGAAGCCCGCGGAGCCAGCTATAAATGCGGCCTGCCCCAGTCCCGCCAGCGCCTCCGCCTTGCCGTGACCGAAACGATGCTCTTTATCCGCCGGGGAGAGTGCATGACGCACTGCAAAGAGGTTGAGAAGTGAGGCCAGCGCATCCAGCGTCGAGTCGATCAGGGTGGCGAGCAAACTGACGGATCCCGACATACTCCAGGCAATCGTCTTGGCGATAATCAGGATGGCAGCGACAGATATCGACGCGTAAGTAGCCAGGCGCATCAGGCGTGCGACTTCCTGAGGCGGGGTTGGGGCAGATTCTGCAGAGGATTGAGTCATGAATGGGCTGGGCAATACAAGTCGCCCGCATTCTAACAAACTTGTCGTGGTCGCAGGAGGTGCGTCCGGAATTTTTCGCTTGTTGCCAGGGACTCCCGTGAATATCATGCGGGCTTAGCAATTCTTAGCCACGCCTCCCCGACTGGAGGTTGTAGCCCAACAGGTAACCGCAGTGACCAACACTCAACACGCATGGATCATCAACCACTATGCCACCGGCGAGCTCGACGGCAGCGAGTTGCAATGGGTGGAACAAGCAGTCCCCGAACTGGCTGAAGGCGAGGTGTTGATCAAAACCCTGCTGCTCACCCTGGACCCCTCCAACCGACTATGGCTGAGCGAGGAAGAGGACTATCTGCCACAACTGCAATTAGGCGATGTCATGCGAGGACTGGTCATCGGCAGAGTTGAACAATCCCGCCACACGGGCTTCTCACCAGGAGATTACCTGTTCGCCATGCTCGGGTGGCAGGAATATGCCGTAGTAAACGGCGATGACCTGATCCCCGCTGCCGGAGCGGTTCGTTTCCGGCCACATCCGGATCTTCCCCTGGATGCCTATGTCTCGGCCTTGGGCCTGACCGGGTGGACCGCCTACGTGGGCGTAAAGCTTATCGGGAGGGTCCGACCCGGGGACAAGGTGCTGGTATCCGGTGCGGCCGGTTCCACCGGGCTACTGGCATGCCAGATTGCCAAAGCCGCAGGGGCCACGGTAATCGGCATAGCCGGTGGCAGGGAAAAGTGCGATTTGCTTATCAACGAGCTGAAATTGGACGGCTGTATCGACTACAAAGCGACAGTGGACTTATCCGGGGCCATGGCTGAGGCTTTTCCCGCGGGAATTGATGTGTTTTTTGACAATGTCGGCGGACCCATGCTCGATGCGGCGCTGGAAAACATGGCCATAGGTGGCCGTCTGGTGATTTCCGGCAGTGTCTCCCAGTACCAGAGTTTTGGCGACAAGGACAAGCTCTACGGCGTGAAAAATACGTTTATGCTCGCCAGCAAACGCCTGCGCATGGAAGGTTTTCTCATTCTTGATTACCTGGATCAACTGGCGGAAATACTGCCCGAAATGGAGCAATGGTGCCTGCAGGGCTCCCTGCAATACAGGAACACCCGGGTGGATGGACTGGAGAATGCCCAGGAAGCACTGCCACGGCTGTTCTCAGGGCGCCATACGGGCAAACTGGTAGTCAAGGTGGCCTGAAAAACGCCCTTGTATATGCGTCTCAAATGGGAGAAAATGCCCCGAATCCGTCTGCCGGGGATAACTCTTAAAAACCCGCGACGCAGCCTTTCTCCGTTTGTAAACATCATCGCCGCACCCTCCCACAGGATCGGCAAGGAGTCATTTTTTGTCGAAGCAGGAGATATCGCTCCCTTTTGACGAATACCTTAACCTGGAAGAGCTCCTTCCGGCACTGAAGGATCGGACCTACCGGCTGGCGCGCTCCACCGGGGAATTCACTGTGGGCGTGGTGAAAATCTACCGGTCACTGTTGCCGCTGATCGAGCTTATCAATCGCAAGACCGAGATTTCCGAGAGTGAACTCAGCGCGGCGCTGGACGAAATTTTCCTGGCCCTGCACGAACACCCGGTGACCATGCAATTGCGCAGCCTGACCACCCGCATGCGCGAAAGCAACATCCTTCCGAATGAAGAGAGCACAGAAAACCTGATCAGGTTCCTGGTCGATCAGGTAACCGCCCGCAGTGTTGTCCCCATACCCAGGGAAATCACCGACGAATTCTGGAAATTCTTTAATGAGCTGATGAGCGACCCGGAGGTGAAAGGGCTGGGGGAAGTCAGCCTGGATGTACTGCGCATTTTCCTCACCGCATATGAGCCACTGATAACCCAGGTAATCAACCAGCTCAAGGATTTACGCAAGGTCAACGACCAGAGCATGCGGGAAATTCTGCAAAACACCCAGACAATACGTCAGGACCTGGTGATATTCCGCCGCCAGATAGGCGCCCTGCGCTATATCAGGGTCTTTTTTGCTACAGACCCCGAAGACTTCAAGGGCCAGGCCGAAATTATGGCGCAGATGGTACGGGAGTTCGGCCCGTTCTTCATCAAGATGGCGCAGGTAGCGGCGGCCAGCTCGGACTTCCTGCCGGAGGAGATGACCGAAGCGCTGGCCGTGTTCCAGGAAGACGTCGAACCCATGACACCGGCCGAAGTGGAACAGGCCTTTATGGAGTGTTACGGGGAGCTACCCACTGCGCGCTATTACGGTTTTGATTCCTCGAAGCCGTTGAAGTCAGGTTCTATCGCCTCGGTTTATCTGGCGCAAAAGCCCCTGGCCAATAAAAAGGGGCTACTGCTGTTAACGCCGGTAGTGGTAAAAGTAGGCCGGCACAACCTGGAGCGGGAATTCCTGATCGGAAAAACCGTTATCAAACTGGCGATTCTCAGTAGTCAGTACTGGGCACCACACTCCAAGGTATCGCCGTTTTTCTCCTCCTGGCTGGATCAGGTCGATGTTTTTGTGGAAGGTTTCCGCCAGGAACTGGATTTCGAAGCCGAAGCGGAAAACCAGACACGCTTTGCCCAACGCGCCAGATATTCCGACGGCTGGCATGTGCCCTCGGTTTACCAGCGTACACGGCGCATTATCGAAATGGAGTTCGTGGATTCGTCGGCCAGCCTCAACACGGCCTTTCCCTATCCGGGCACGCGCAAGGACAAGCGCGCCCGACGCAAAATTGGACGAATGTTTTTACACACGGTGATCTCTCACCTGCTTGTGTACCGCGAATTCCACGGCGACCTGCACCCGGGCAACGTACTGGTGGCAGAGCAGCAGCGGCTGTACTTTATCGACTGGGGCAATACGGTAGATATCAGCGGGATCTGGAAGCCGGCACTCAAGTATTTGCAGGCCGTCCTGACCGCCGATGCACAAGCTATTGTCGAGGCCATGATCCAACTTGGCTCGGACCCAGAAAAAATATCCGCCTCACGTAATGAGCTTACGCAATCGGTAAAGCAGGCCCTGGCAGACGCTGACATTCAACCACTTGGCTACGACTTTCTCCTGACGCTTTACAAGGAAGGCCAGGCGGGACTGATCAAACGCGCGGAGCTGGCGATCAACCTGGCGACAGCTATCAGCCGGCAGGGTATTGTCTTACGCGGTGATTATCTGCACCTGACCCGCTCACTGACGGCAATGATCGGATCATACCTGGGGATATACCGGGGCCTGCCCCGCAGGGTACTGATGCAGGATATTACGCGGGTCTTATTACAGTTCCCCGCACTGGAGAGTGCCAGGCAGATCTCCGGATTCCAGAAAAGGGTTCTCAGGCAAGTCGCCATCGACTCCCCACGCAAGCTGCTGCCGGTTCGTGCCAGGGCATAAAGGCGGCACAGCGGCTGCTTCCAATATTCGGTCACAGCTCTCAAAAGGCCTACCGCGCGCGCGGGTGTCGCCGATCAATCATCGGCAGGACGACGACTGCCGGCTTCTCCGGGAATAATGCGAACCGTTCTCTGGCAGGTATCAAGCCACCGCAAGACCGTGTCCGTTTTCAGCGCCCGAACATAGCCACGCTCGGTGCGACAGGCGATACTTGTCTTGTTCGGAGTCCAGTCACCCTCTTTCGGCCGCGGCTTGCGGCTGCTGTAATACCAGAGGCCACGCCGGTCTTGCATGACGTATTTCGCGTCAGAAGGAAGAAATACTTTTTTACCTTCTATGACAGCGAAAACCTCCGGGCCGTCGCTGTCTGTGGGCATTCTATCCAGAACTGCAGTAGGTGTTATTGTTAACATGACTGGCTCCCCGCCGATTTTACTCTATTGGTAGCACTGGGTCGGATTCGGTCATACGTGTTGACTGGCCGTCCTCCCAGGCCGCCACATATTTTGCAGCGACAGGTAATTTATAAACCGGACGGGGAAGGGAGACAATACAGATATTGCCATTTTTTTATTTAAATAGAATATTAGCCATTTATTAGGCCATTATTTTCTATTTATTGCCATTTTAAAGAATTACAGGCGATTTTTGTGCCACTATTTTCACCCTGTCGAAGCATTTCTCGACAACATGGACATAATGGCCGCGCATTTAAGGGAGGTTTCAACGCCACATCGTACCGCCCGAGGCGGTTTCTAGGTTCAATGGCTAGCTGGGTACCAGCTGCATGTGGGGAGGTGAGCCGGGCGTGGCTACCAGGGGTTCGAGCAATTTCGGCCCGTCATCGGACACGAGTTCGCTGGCATTCTCTACTGAACTCATCAACATATGCAATGACAGGGCCGCACGCCCCGCGCTGCAGGCAACCTGCTCTGTCAGGGCCACAAAGTCACTCTCACTGAGAAAGCCGAGCAATACTGCGTTGGTCAGAAAATCCCGGATAATCTGACGATTGACCTGATCCTGCAGGTAAACCTGGAAGCCATCGTCCCCGAACACCCGCCCCAGGACTTCAATGTCGCGCTTCACCAGCGGGCAATCCGAGAAAGCAGTGGCTTCGCCAAAGGCCAGATCAATGCGCTCTACAAGCTTATCAAGATGCAAGATTACAATCTCCTATCGGGGTTACGCCACTTCCAGGCTGGTTGATATTTTTTTCTGTAAAAGGGCCAGATCAGGTACCTGGTAAACCGTTCCCTGCAATTTGAAAGCTGCGCTGGCATGCTGCCGCACCGCCTCAGGTGTGTCTTCGACCTCTTGCGGATGAACTCGCTTTACCGCCAGCCCGCCACCACGAACTGCGATGCCCCAGTAATCACAACCCTCTCCTTCCAGGCCCAGAAAGATTGCGATCAAGCCAGCCCCACCATGCCGCTCCCGCCAATGGGAACCATCATCGTAGCCAAAATCCAGAATCGGTACGGACAGACCGCGCCAGTTTAACTCCTCAGGCGGTTGCTCTGCCGTATCATGCAGCGTGACAATCTCAGCGAGGCAGTTCTGCGGCACCGCCCAGGATTCAGTTTTTGAACAGGGTATCAGTACACACCAACGCGACGAATCCTCAGTCATCATTACTCCTTAAGACAGTTGCAGGTCATGGCCGGTAAGCGCACTAATCTGCTCAACCAGACCGGGGAAATTAAACGGCTTACCCATGTAACCGTTACAGCCGGCCTCCCTGGCCATGGCGCGATGTTTTGCGCCTGTGCGAGAAGTCACCATGATGACAGGCAAATGCCCGTATCGTTGTGACTTGCGAATTTCCCGCAGTGTTTCAATGCCGTCTTTAACCGGCATTTCGACATCCAGTAAAACGATATCCGGCAGTCTATGGGTAGCGTTCAACAGATCTATCGCCACCATACCGTTCTCGGCGGTAATGGTTTCCACACCGACGGTATCCAGTTGACTGGTCGCCACCATTCTCTGAGTTCTGGAATCGTCCACAACCAGTGCAAGCAATGTCGTATCAGTGTCTTTACTCACCTCTACGGGGGCCAGATCTCCGGAGACAACACTGGCCACCAACAGGTTGAGATCCAATGCCACAATTGCCTCGCCATCGGCCGTAGTGGCCGCACCGGCAACACCAGGGACTGAGGAAAATTGCGCACCCAGAGATCGAACGACCAGCTCCAGCGCCTCCTCCACATTATCGATGGCGATGGCCATGTGGCGCTGCTCCGAACCGGCGATAATAACGGGAACTGTTGGCCCCCACACACTGCGATCCGGCAAACTCACACCCTGGCACAGGGTGGCCAGGTAGGCGGGCTCACATTCCATATCAAACACTGATACGGTCTGGCGCTGCTCTAGCGCTGAATAAAACTCATCGACAGCGATATACTCCACCGCGATTAGCCCGTTCAGCGGGATGGCATAGGAGCTTTCACCCGCTGTGACAAAAAGCGCGCCATTGACACTGACATTGGAAGGAATTCGAATCTCAAAAGAAGTGCCGAGGCCGACCGCGGACTTGATTTGTATCTCTCCGCCAAGCTGTTGCAACTCAGTCATCACGATATCCATGCCCACGCCACGACCCGAAATCTCGCTCAGGGTGTTGGCCGTGGAAAAGCCCTTGTGGAATATCAGCCTGATAGCTTCATCATCACTGAGGGCATCGACGTCGACATCCAGACCTTTGTCATAGGCGGACTCACGAATCACATCGGGATCTATACCACGGCCATCGTCCGCGAGTTTGATAATGTAATCGCCGCCCGACTTGCGTACATCGATGGTGATGCGCCCGGCAGTGGGCTTGCCCACAGCCAGACGCTCTGCAGGAGACTCTATACCGTGATCCAATGCGTTGCGCACCATGTGCTCCAGAATAATCTGGCAGCGTGCGTAATGATCCCGATCCAGCGCGCCGGCCTCATTGAGCACCTTGAAAGAGACCGCCTTATCCAGGTCCGTACTCACGGTTCTAACGATACGGCGCAGACCCGGCATCAAACGAGACATCGGCACCACCCGCGCGGCCTGAATAGAAGACGTAATACTGGAAATCACTGATGACTGCTGCTTTAAAAGCGCCTCGACAAGTGCGTTCTGGCGGCTGGTGACATCGACAAGGTCCGCCAAATCTTCCACGCCCTCGCGCAATATATTCGCCGCTTCCTGCAACTCTGAATACTGATCCATCTCCAGGGCATCGAGATCGGGTGTCGAGCGGCCACCTCTGGCATTCACATTCAACAAGGCCCGATCCGCAATCTTGGCGATGTGGGATCTTACCGATGTCAAGCGAGCCTGTAGTTCCGCCGAGGCGCGCTTGTTGCGCGAGGTGCTCTGGGCGGAGCGCACCCCGAGCTGCTGAGCCTGGCTTGTCAGGTTCAACAGATGATCCAGCTTTTCCGCGGTAATACGAACCGACTGCTGTGCCGCCAGCGATTTCGCGCCCTCGTCCGCCAACTGTTGATCGCGTTTTTTCTGGCGCGCAGCGGCAGCTTTGTTTTGCCCGATGGGAGGATCGGTCATTTCCGTTACAGCTACCTCAACACTTTCGGTCGATTCACTCTGGACCGCCAGTGGCTCCTCATCAACAACAGCTCCGCCGCCCTGCACAGGAAACTCACTCGCTATATCTGCTCGATGCTCCTGCACAAACTCGATGCCGCGGACTACCGCGTCCAGCCAAACATTGGTCATGCGAAAGTAGTCTTGCTCCGCACCGGCTTCCGGGCGCGTCCTGGCCTCTAACAAAGTTTCGAAATTGTGAACCAGGGTGCCGTAACGCTGCAGGCCCACGCCTTTAGCAATCCCCTTGAGGGTGTGTAAAGTGCGCGACACCGTTGCGAAGGCCGAATCTACCGTTGCGTCCTTTTCCCACACACCGAAGGCATCCTCGAGCTTCTCCACCTCAGCGGAACCCTCTTCGATGAAGGCGTCCAGGAAGTCAGAGAATATCTCCGCGCCACTTTTGCTGGTGTAGCTAAATGCAATTCCCTCGGGAATAAACCAGACCGCATCTGAGTCAACCCGGTCAGGGCTTGCAATAGCATGAAGATCAGCGTGGCCGTCTACAACATCTGGCTGATCGCGCTGCTCACTGTCAGCGAATTCATCGACGTCTACACCGCATATTTCATCAATGGAGCCCTGTGGCTGATCGATGCCGGAAAATGCGGCATCGATGTCACTGGCAGTCGAGTCGCAGGCTACGCCTAACTCGTCAAAAATATCCTCCGCGAAAATATCCTCGCCAAACCCGGCACTGTCTATTGAGTCGTCTATTACCGCATTGTCTGCAACAACAGCGAGGACGTCATCAGCATCACCAGCAGGCTCTGCCCCGAGCAAGTCGTCGAACAAGGCATCAATATCCATATCATCCTGCGGCGCGGCGCCTGCATCAAACCCCTCGGTAAAGTCAGCCCCCACAATATCGTCTGCAAAATCATCCTCTGAAATCCACGCTTCAGCGGCCGACTGCACTCCCTCGGGTTCAATAACAGCGACCGGCTCCGTAGCAACCTCAGGCTGAAGTTCCACCCTGTGATCCCCGACACTGAACTCGGAGCTGAACAGGTCATTCCAGTTTTGGCTGGATTGCCCGTGAAACAGCCGTACATAAATCGCACTCTGCTCAGACTTGGCCAAATCCTGCATAGCCTGCGGCAGTTCAGCGCATATTGCAGTGGCCGGTTCAAAACCCTCGCCATAGCAGCGCTTGATGGCCTCAGGCTCATTACCCAGCATCACATCAACCTCGATAGAGTCAGCCGGCAGGCCAAGCGCCTCGATACGTTCGCGAACCTGACCGGCAATCTCTTCCATAACCAGGGAAATTACCGAGGTGATTGCTGTAACGGAACTGCGGTCGAATCCCTCCATGGTGCGGAAGTCATCGTGGTAATCGATGTCGATTCCCGATGACGGGTCAACCGAGACTATACCCTCGGTATGCGCCACTGCTAGCTCCTCCGGATCCACATCACCAGCAACAAGATGCTCGCCGCCCAGTAGATACTTATCAAATTCATCATCATCGGCGGGTGGCGCAATACTCGCCACATAGTCCAGAACATTGCCAGGCGCGGCGCCGTGGCCGGTGTCAGCATCGTCCTGCTGGGGGTCTTCATTCGCTACAGAATAAGTACCCGGCCGAGCCACGATACAGGGCACCGGGGCCTCACTCAGGTTGATGGTATGGTTGCTATCCGACTCATCAGATAGATAGTCGTGACCGTTCTCACCGATCTTCCGGGCACCGTTCTCACCGACGTTGTCGTCATCTTTATCACTTATAAGCTCATCACCACGGCTGGTGACAGGCTCCTCGCCGGCGGGGGGCGCGGTAGTGACAGATTGCTGCGAGGCCGGAGGCTGGACCACTGTCTTGACACGCTTTAATGACAGGAAGGTCTCTCCCATTTCATCTTCTTCGGCTAATCCGAGAATATCTGAACCGTCCGTAACGGACGCGGTGGCAGCCGGGCTGGCATGATGTTCCGTACGGGAATAGTCGACAGCCATGGCAGCTCCGGACAAGTCGGCTTCCGCATCCACTGCAGTCTCATCGGGAATATCCGCATAGATGTCACTCCGTTCGCTGTCTGAGGACATCACTATTTCTTCATCGACATAAGTGGACAGTTCATCACTGTGAGCATTACCCCTGACCAGGGGGCGCCCCGCCACTTCAGCCTCGTAGGCCGATAAGCCTTCATCACAATAGTCATTACCCGAAACAGTGAAAAGTTTCTCTTCGGGCTCCGAGCGATCCATGTCCATGAGCCAGCGCAGGCTCTTGTCTTTCGTGTCATCGATGGTATCGGTGACTCCCTCGATTCCCGATTCACAGCGTTCATTGTCAGTATGCACGATTATTCTCCCGTATCCGGTTTAGCGCCCAGCGCCTGCTCATCAGTGAGTGAGAGTCTCTGCGACCACAGTCCTGTCCGCCACACCGGTGGTCGAACTTATGACCCCCTCCGCGGCTGGCATAGCCTCTGCGAGATCCTTCCCGCCAGACTTGGCCATACGAAAACAGTCATTGGTTAATTTACGAATGCTCTCGACATCCGGCCCCTCGGCGTTTCTGTAGGACAGTACCAGGGCCGGCAGGGCGCCCACCACTTCACCTACCAGGTGGCGCACCTTGTCATTTGAGTACAGGTCGCCGTCCAGCGCCCTGTCCAGCATGTCCTGTGCGGCCCAGCCCAACTCCCCAAGAATATTCGCTCCAACCGCACGGCCATTGCCCTTGAAGGTATGGAAGTGCCGGCGGATATCACGCAGCACATCATGGTCGCCGGTATTCTGAGCCCAGTTCGCCGCCAATGCAGTCAGCTCGGCAACGAGCTCCTCGGATTCCTCAATAAACACTTCGCGAAATTCCTCCGGAATGTCCGTGTCCTGCACATAGGCCTTTTCCTGCAGGGCCGGGGTATCCGAAGGGCACGAGGCCTGCGCGACATCAGCAACATCCGCCCCCGCAGACAACTCCAGAATCCACTTGTCCAACTCCCCCGCCCGCTGTTCCGCGAAGGCGATCATGTGCGAGGTATCGTCCAGCGGGTCAGCCACCGACCGCTGTAAATGCATCTCGATCTGGGCAAAAGCATCGGCGATACAGCGGAAAGCATCGTCTTCATGCACACTTCCGGCTTTACTGGCGGCTGTGAGCCATTGGTGACACTGCTCGATGACCAGCCCCTCTCTGGCCATACCCGCAAAGCTCAGTGCACCGGCGATTTCTGTCAACAGTTGCAGCGACAAGCTAATGGCCTTGCGATCAGGCGTATCCTTCAGCTGATCCAGGTAATCGGTGGCGAGGCGGTAGAGTAAATCGATATCCGGGTCACCGTTGTCCGCGTCCTTCACTGCCTGGCGCAGTTCTTCGTGCCCTTGATCTGTCTTGTTGAGATGACGCTGCAGGGCCTGCGTCAAACGCAGAATGCTTTCCGGCCTCAACGGCTTCTTGTCCAGCGCACTCTTCAGCTCCTTGCGGCGCAGTATCTGGTGCAGGTAATTTTCAACCAGACTCATCTGGGCAAAGGTGGCGGTTGCGACACTCTCACGCAATTCGAATTCCCTGCTGGAGAAGGAACTGCACAGACCGTGTTCGAGTTTGTGCTCAAGGTCCAGCTTGACATCTACAATGCCTCGAATAATTTCGCTTAGCGCCTTCTCGGCTATCTGCGGTTGATTCTTGCAGTCACCGCTGTACAGCTTGTTGAGTTGCAACTGAACATCCCTGAGCGAATCCGCATGAGTCAACTGTCCCGCAGCTACCAGGCGGCACTGCGCGCCCTCAATCGCGTCCAGCGCTGTTCTGTCTTCATTTTGCTCATCTGACGTTGCTATGGCTGCCAAATCGTTGGCCTTAAGGTAATCCACGACGCTGTTGAGCTGTTCCAGCGCACCACTGATGGCAGTAACCAGGGCATCGATATGTATCAAACCCCGGCCTGCCACATCGACGGTCTCGTCATCTATGCCAAAGACTTCGCGCACACCCGCAATATGAACCGGCCTGGATTTACAGGATGCCACGTAGTAAAGCATCTGCATAAGGTGGCTATCGTAGTCGATGGACTCATCGACCCTGGCGCCGTTTTCCCGGGCGTATTTAATGGTAAATGCGCCGGCCTTGAAAATCTGAGCTATGCATTCATCCGGCACTATAAGGCCACCGGCGATACCTTCACAAAGCCCGATCATGGTAAACCAGAACCGTTCAGGCTCAGAGCCTGCAAATAGCACCTGCATTTTCCGGGATATGCGTGCCACGGTCTTCATGCTCTCGCTGACATTGCGCCGTCTCAATGCCTGCTTCGCCATTTCCAGGTACAGCGCGAGCATGACATTGGCGCGACTTTGTATTTCCTCGTCTGACGCAGGTGAGGCGTCCGGTGTGATACCGACACCTTCGTCAATATCCATGTGGAAGAAAAATGCCTGCGGACGCGGTCGTTCACCAACCCAGCGGCGCAAGTCATTCACATACTGCTCCAGGCCACGCCCAGTATCCATGCGGACATTTTGGGTATGCGTCAAATAGGCCGGAATGACCTTCATGGCCTGCATCAGCCCGCCCATGGTCAGCTTACGCCGCTCACCGACGACCTTGTCCTTGTACAGGAAATTGAGGCTGCGCTCCATTTCCAGGGTCAACAGCTCTATTTTCTTCATCCCCAGCGCGCGCAGTGTAGAGGTAATCTGGTGGACCGCCCACATACACTGCAACAAGGGCTGTTTCTGCGACGGGTCATCACCGTATTCAAGCCGGGCCGCCTCCGCATTCTCGGCCTGCTTGTTCATCAATCCAACCACCCATCTAAGGGAAACAATATCCGGTTTGCTAGCCACTAGTTCAACCTCCAGTTTTCTTGTATGCACATACGCCAGGCCATTGCACACGACGCATGCTCTGATTCAACCAACGAACGTCCTCTCCAGCGCCCAAAATCAGCAGGCCTCCGCTGCGCAGGCGATCAACCAGTTGGTCGATAATCCAACGCTGTTTCTCACGCTCAAAGTAGATCAGTACGTTCTGGCAAAAAATGACGTTAAAATCAGCGAAAGGTGCACTGTTAACATGCAGCAGATTGCTGTGAAAAAAATGTGTCCTGGCCGTGATATTCTCGGTTACTTTCCAGTCTTGCAGTCCGTCTCTGTCCATATACAGATCCCGGTAGACCTGCGGGATCGCGGCTACGGCCTTATGAGAATATGTCGCCTGTTGCGCCTGGCTAATTGCGCGAAAGCTGATATCTGTACCGATACCGTGCCACTGCAACCAGGGCTGATGCCCAGCCAGTGCGTGCTCCATAACCATCGCCATCGAATACAGCTCATGGCCATTGGAGCAACCCGCACTCCAAAAGGACATTTCGCTGGGCGTCGGACCACAGTTAACAAGGGTTGTTATGTAGTCAGCCATACATTCGTAGGCAGCGGGCTGGCGGAAAAAACGAGTCTCTTTAACAGTGAGAAGATCAATCAATGCAAGCCACTCGGCCCGAGCATTGATACTGTCGTCAAAAGCGGCAAGATAGCTTTCTATTTCACTGACACCCAGGCACGCCATCCGCTCCTGTATGCAGTTAGCGATCACCGCCTGCGGGCTATCGATCTTGATACCCGCGTTAACGCGCAGTTTCTGCATCAGCATACCCAACTGGTCGCTCTTGATGACGGGTGAGCGGCGTACCGCTACAGCGCTCATACGGAGGCTCGAGTTTCTTCAGCTGACTCCAGGGCGCTCATCTCTTCCTCGCGGTAGATCTGCGATGTATCCTGGATATGCTTTAAATCCTCAACTGCTGCGATGCCCTGCTCGTCACCGCGTGCTTTTTCAATCTTGAACTGACGGAGGTTTTTTGCCACATCGCACATTGAGGTTTTGAGACTACCCACACCCACCTGGGTAGATTCGCTGTACTCACTGATATCCAGATTCCGCTCACGAATTTCATCCATGGAGCTGTTCATGTGCCGTGCGGTGCTCGCCGACTGCCCCGCTGCGTCGTCAACGGATTTAATGATCGAGGTGATCGCCGAAGAACCCGCATTGATCTCCTCCAGGGAGGTGTCAAGCTTGTCGATGTACTCCAGAATGGTCACCACGGTCCCAACCGTGTTTTCCATGCTGGACAGGTTGTCTGCGGACAGGTTTTGCAGCATCCGCACTTCAGTAATGATCTTGCGACCCTCCTCTTCCGCTTCACGCAGAAGGTCACCAATCGCCTCGGCGATACCCAGGAAAGGACGACCGTGTTCACCGGCCTTCTCTGCCTCGATACGGGTGTTAATCGCTACAACTGATATCTTGGTATTCAATGCCTGGATATATTCGGCCGCCGAAGTTACCGATTGAATCAATTCACCCTGTCGCTTGGCGGATTTCGAGGTTTCCTGCACCGACTCACGCACATTGGCGGATGCTTTCGACATATCCTTGGTAAGCTCGTAGCCCTGGGCGACACGCTGCCTGTTACGCTCCGAGGTCCTGGCCGCTTCGGCGGTCGAGGTCTTGATCTCTTCACTGGTACGCACCATTTCTGTCGCCGCGGTGGTTGACTCAACGACAGAGCGAGTCAGTTCTTTTCCTTTATCCACCTGCCCCTCCGCGGAGACGCCAATTTTGGTGATTCCTTCCACAGAGACTTCAAACGGAGTTCGAATATTGCGTATGAGCTCTCGCTGGCGCCGGGTGGACGCATTGATCTCGCGGGCGATATCACGTGTCACTGTGTTTTCGTCCGGCACATGCACGGTCAGGTCACCCTCGGCAATATGCACCAGGGCGGCATTGATTTGTGCGACACCCTGCTCTGTATAGAGCACCCGGCGACGCTGGGCGCGGTACATAACTACCTGCAGGCCCACCACCAGGACAGCAGTCACGCCAAACAAGACCATCAACATTCCATGGTCATTCTGTCCTGGCGGCGTAAGTTTGAATAAGCTGTACGCAACACCACCAAGACAACCCAGAATAGCCAGGGTCATCGCGATCACCCAAAAGCTGGATGCACCACTTTTCATTATTTTACTCATCGCTTATCACCTTCATTATTGAATTGTCTGAGGCAGATGCATTAGACAGGTCTTCATCTGCAACCAGTTTGTCTATATCCAGAACTGCCAGGAAATGGCCCTCGTGCATAAAGCCTCCCAGCGCAAATCTGGCAAAGTCCGGATCAACGGGGTGGTTCATATCCCGCCGGTCTATATCGAACTTCAAGTCTCTTTGAATATCACTGAGGGTAATTCCAAAGTACATTCCAGGACGGCGCACCACCATGCAGTAATCACGCACCCTGCCCGTATAAGGACGCTTGCGAAATAACACATCGCCACTGATGATTGGCAGCAAGCCACCCTTAAATGCCGCCACCCCCATTACCCAGGGTTTGGTACCGGGAATAGTCGTGACGGCGGGTGTTTCGATAATCTCTTCGAGTTCACCCTCTCCTACCAGCAGTGGCACCCCGGCAATACTGAGTGAAGTTCCCACCCAGCGCATCTGGTCATTCTCAAATGCCGGCGGCGTCACACCATCGTATGCATTGATGCGCTCCAGAAGTTCCAGCGATTGCAGGGCTGATATCCCCATGGCTATGCAGCCGCCTGGCGCAACGTATGGTTGTAAATCAACTCACGCAGCACACTTTCGGGAGGTATCTTTGTAACGTGAGCTGTGGCCCCCCGCGCCCGCCCCTTGGCTATATCAAATATGCCATCAGAAGAAGACAGCATCACCACAGGCGTGTTGCGAGTGTCTTCCGAATTTCGAATCAAAGTACAGGTCTGGTAACCGTCCAGTTCAGGCATGGTGATGTCCAGAAAAATCAGGTCGGGTTTAAAGCGACGCAACATACCGAGGGCTTTATAGCCATCTTCCGCGCACTCCACTTCACAACCCATATTGCGCAGGGTATGCGACATCATCATTCGTATGGTTTTGGCATCATCCACTACCGCAATTTTCACACCGCGGATATCCATCTCTTCATTTAGGTTCGTCATTTTCGCCCTCATTTTTTTTCAGTCGTGTCACTTGGCGCACAAGCTGATTTGCCACTACAGTATTTGTATGGAGGGTGAGACCATCAAGCGAAAACTGGAGATTTCACCAGAAACCCAACATTTTGAGTTTCTGGTCGCAGGGGAGAACTCGCGAAAAGTACGCTTAACTTATTGTTATAATTGAATATTATTGGATTTCGCTACAAGGGTGGGGATTCCGGGCGAAAATGCTTGCTACCGCTTGACTCTCTTATTTTGGACTGTTTCCAAGCTATCGGTAGAGCTGCTCAAGGGCCCTGGCCAGCTCAGCGGGGTCACCGGACCTGTGTACCAGCCCGGTGTTGATAGCGGCCTGCGGCATCGCATGGCAAACCGCCGTTGCAGGGTCCTGCGCCCAGATACGGCCACCGGCGGCGTCAAAAACCCGCAGCGCCCCGGCACCGTCATCACCCATACCACTGAAGATGATGACACCCGGGGACGGCAGGTTGGCGGCGGTGAGAATAACCAGTAATTCATTGATATCGGGCGTGTAGTGGCTCTCCCACTCCGAGCGCGTGCTGGAAATCTGACCAAAGCTGCCCACGGTAACCTTACACCGCGGGGGAATCATGATGACCCGGGCCGACGTCAGGGTATGCACGCCCTCGCCCAGGAGCAGCGAAAATTGCGCATTCTGCAATGTGAAACTATCCAGTTGATACTGCTTCTTCGGGTCGTAGTGCTGGGCATAAATGAATGCCACCGGGGGCGGCACACTGAAAGCGTTGAGAAACTGCTGAATCGCCGATGTCGCACCGGCGGAGCCCGCCAACAACCACACCCCCCGGACCTCGCTCCACTTGTTACCCACGGCCTGGACCGCGACGTCAGTCAGTGCCGCGTCCAAATGCTTCAATAAACCCTGCGCCCAGTTGGAGAACTCCAGAGCGTCAGCGGGATTGGGGGGGTTCTCTACAGGCAGGAGAAACCGTCCGCTTGCGAACAGCAGGTCGAACACCCGGTCTGAACCCACGTCGAAAATCCACGCGTCCATCATACCGCGCTGCAACAGTGATCGTACGCGCGACAAATCTGTCGCGATGTGGACATCATAGCCGGCACTGGACAAGGTTTTGATTAGTGGGTCACGGGCCTCTCCCTCTAACACCAGGCCAATTCTCGCCACCGCTTCATTCACGGGGAAACATATAACTCTTGAAAGGTTCAAGATGGCCGGACTGGAAGTCACGCAATTCATATATCTTGAATTTATGCATCAGTGTCAGGCAACGTTGGAACACTTTATCTGCCTCATAAGATGAGGGGGAAATGCCATACTCGTCGGTAATTTGCGCAAATATGGTCGAGGCGATCTCCCTACGGGTCTGATCTTCCCTATACATACTGTGGTTTACCGGCGACGACACAATGGGCGAGCCGTAGACAAGAAAAGCTTCCCAGCGACTGCGGTCCTGCCCCTCATCCAGCTGGGCCACCAGGAATTTGACGATATTGTGGAGGTCGATACGCGGTGGTAACAGGTCTTTTTGCAGCCATTTTCGCACGTCCGATTCGCGCCAGGTTTTATTGATTCCCAATATGCTGATCACGCGGCCTTCTATTTGCGGTGGGGCGGCGCCAGCCAGATCCCAAAGCATGTTCAGGCGGGCGGAAAACCCCAGGCTGACAGGCAACTCGACATCCATCAGGCGCTGATATTCCTCGGCATACTCCTCCACCGATTTGGCCTTGTACAGCGAAACCCCACCGGGCTTCACCTGTAGCTGATCATCCATTCGCCGATCCACCATAGTTCTCGCTCCCGTCCCTGTCGCCATCGCTCCGGCTGTCATTCTGGCTGTAACGCATATTAGTTTTCCCGCAGCCGTTTCAGGTAGGTTGGCATGGAAACACCCATAATTCCCGCCCGATTGGCTGCGCTTATCCCACCGCACTGTTTAATCACATGAGCAAGCAGCAGATCTTGCAGAACCTGCAGCGGTGACTCCGGCAATTGTGGGGATTCGCGCACCCACTCCCTGAGCAGTCGGCGAGGTTTCTGCCACACGGAGCTACTGTTGCGCTGCTCGTCTCGCGAGCGTATTTTTGGCAGCCAGCGACCGACGTTTCTTGGTTTGGTGTGCAAAAAATCCGCAGCCCTGGGAATATCCTCCCGATATCTATCCAGCGCCGCCAGTACCACCTCATCATCTACCCAGGCCCCCAGCGGTCTGATCGAACTCGCGGTTAGCAGGTTATGCACCGCCTCCCCCAGCGCGACATCGAGGGTCTCCAGCACGGAGGGTACATAGGCGCCATCGTCAGCGGCATTGGTCTCCACCATGGCAAGGAATGGCTTTGGCTCCGGCAGGTAAGGCGCCCCATCCGGCGTTATCCCCTTGAACAACCCCAGGTCAACCGGGGTGAGCCAGTCCTTTTCTGTTTTATCCAGCGCATTGACAATGCACTCGCGCATTTCACTGATATTGCCCGGCCAATCGTAGAGCAGCATCGCCTGTTCCGCATCGGGAGTGAATCCTTGCATATCACGCGCCCGGAGAATGCCTTCCTGGTCGAGTATTTTATGCGCCCAGCGCAATACAGCCTGCTTGCGGTCCCTGATCGGTGGCACGTGTATGGGATAACCGGCGAAAGCACTGGCCAGCGGCGCGGTTAAACTCCCCTGGCGCATCAATTTCTCCAGCCTGTCAGGAAATAGCGCGATGAGTTTGACCCGGGGAAGATACTGCGGTGGGCTGACATCCGCCAGGGTGCGCGATGTGATCTGCCGGGCCAGTTTTAGCTGCGACTCCGAATTCATAAGGTGAGGTGATTTGAAAACCAGCGTTTTACCTTCCCCACGCCCCAGTTCCTTCGCGATGCGGGCATTTGCCTCACTGCGACTACGAAACTCCCGGCAGTCCAGCGCAACGAGCATTTCGGCCGCACCACCTGATTCCTCGTGAATAATATTCGCAATGTACATCTTGCCAGTGCCCGCAGGCCCGATAATGGCAACGGGGATATCCAGCTTTGACAAGAAAATTGCCTGGTCGACGGCACCCTCCATATTGTCACCAACATAGCCCTCTATACCCTTTTCTATTGGCGTTACCACAGGTTCCGGTGCCGCAGGGGAAATCGCCATTACCTCACCCGGTTCCTGCAATCCAGCCAACGCAGTGACGAGGTTTTCGCAGAATACCCCATTGTTATTTAGAGCCCGACCCGTAGACAATTTCCCGTCGTCATCAGCGGCCGCCCTGATACGCGCTTTACCACCACTGCATTGCACTTGTAGCAGCGCGTTATTAGCCGCCAACAAGGTCGACAGGGGTGTCCTGCCCGTTGTCATTTGCGCCAGCCCCACGCATATTCGCGCAGCGGGCTGCGCGGAATCCATGGGTAATCTGCGCAAATGCGACAGTAGCGCGCGGCTGATATCCAGCGCGCCCTCAAGGTCGACATCACGCAAGACAATGAAGATGGAGGACCCTGTAGGAAGTGCTACCGCATCCCGGTTTCGAATGATGTCCAGTGTGCCGGTGCGAATTCCTGCCATCAACCGGGCGATTTCCGCAAAGCCCCAGTGTTGATCACAAGCCAGCTGATCGACACCAAGCACCGCGACAATATCAGATGCTCCAAATGACCCTGAAAGGTCCAATGCGTCCTCATCAAGTAACTGCCACAAAGTGAGATTGGCCGCTGTCGCCTGGTCCCGGGGAACGAGCATGCCGGCCACCGCTACTTGCCCGCCATCGACCCTGCGAATGAGAAACGGCGGAAGAGCAGTTCTTACTCGCGCCGTCATGGCCAGTACCAGGGCCGCATCAGCGCCTTCCTCACAACAAATCAACCTGGACCACTGCTCACCGCGCAGTGCAGACCGCGCCACCCCCAATAAGGTCGCTGCCGCATCATTGCTATCATTGATGGCGCCGCTTTCCCAGTCCAGGGTAAACGTTGCCGCCCCGGTTTCACTGGCGCTAGGCTTGACGCTCTCTGGCTTTTGCATATCCGCTATAAGGCCCGCCCCTGTGCGGCAACACCCGGCTCAGAGAATTTTCGCATGGCATAGTCCACCCTTTGCTCCGCAGGCACTTGCCTTCTGTCGCGCAAACTCTCTATATGGCGCAGTCGGGGTAATAAACCGTGGCCATTCGCTATCTGTATCGATAGACCGGGGCGCGCATTGAGTTCCAGCAGTTGAGGACCGAGGTGTTTATCCAAAACAATGTCGGTTCCAATATACCCCAACCCTGTCATATCGTGGCACTGCGCCGCGAGTATCAAAATATCCCGCCACCCGGCTATGTGGATATCGTCTAGCGGTCGCCCGGTATCCGGATGCGATTTGATCCGGCGACTGAACTGTACCGCATTCAGGCAACAACCGCTGTCCATCGCCAGGCCCAGGCCCACGGCACCCTGATGCAAGTTCGCTTTACCGTCCGAGGCATGTGTGGCCAGGCGCAACATGGCCATCACCGGATAGCCACGAAAAACAATGATACGAATATCCGGTACGCCTTCATGAGAGTAGCCGTCAAAGCAGGCATCGAAGGCAATCAGGTCTTCAATGATCACCACATCGGGTGTACCCCCGAGAGAGTAGAGGCCGGCGAGAATATTACTCATATGGCGGCGGATATCGGCGATATCCATCTCTACACCGGAGCTCTTGATGAAGCGGTCGCCCCGGCGCCCAACCACCACGAGAATGCCTTTTCCACCTGAACCCTTGGCCGGCTTGAGCACGAACGTTTCCCGGTCTACCAACTGCCGCTCAATATGGTTGATCTCGTGTTGTTCGCTCACCACGAACTGCAAGCCGGGCGTGGGCACACCCCACTCCTGCGCCAGCAATTTGGTTTTGAGTTTATTGTCGACCAGGGGATAAAGCTTGCGATCATTGTAGCGACTGATGAATTCGACGTTGCGACAATTCATTCCCAGCATACCCAGTTGTCGCAAGCGTGCTGGCTTGATCCAGGCCATACCCATCAGAGGTCGTCCATCGCCCTGAAGCGCCGCAGCTCGGACAGTTTGTACCCGGTGTACTGCCCCATAGCCAATATCAGGGCCAGCAGCACCAGATTCAATTCCGGAAAGTTAAAGCTGAGATGCTTCAGTAGTGGCGACTGCATCAGCAGGTAGGCTATGACCGCAACAACCAGGCTGCCGCCACCCTGTATCAGGACTTCGTGCGGGCCCTCCTCCTCCCACAAAATGGACATGCGCTCGATGGTCCAGGCGATAATGATCATGGGGAAAAACATGATAGTCATACCCGTGCTATAGCCCATCTGGTAACCGATAATACTGAGCGCGGAAATAACGAATATAACCAGCACGATGAGAGTGGCGATTCTCGCCACCAATAACAAATTGAGCCGCGAAAGATAGCTACGCAATACCAGGCCTATGCCAACCACCGATACAAAGCTGATCAGCCCGGGCAGCAGCGAGGTTTGCAGAAAGGCCAGCGATATCAGTATCGGCATAAAAGTGCCTGCGGTTTGCAAGCCAATCACCACCCGCATAAAGACGACCACAGCAGCACCCAATGGCAGCAGCAGAAGTAATTTGAACATGCTCTGCTCTTCTATTGGCAGGCTGTGCACACCGAGCCGGAAAAAAATACTGTCGCTGCTCTTGGCCTCAGCCAGTTGCTGTGCGGGAACCGTCTGGCGAATCATGGAGAAACTGACGTGCGAGCCCCGCCCTCCGGTGACATCCAGCACGGAAACTCCACCGCGATGCCACAGCAGTAGATTTACCGGGACACCGGTCTCGCCGGTTTCGGGATTGAACAACAACCAACGCTCCCCTGTATGTACCTCCACCATGGGCGTCAATACCTGACGGCGTCGGGCATCTTCCAGATAAAGCCCCATCACAGATCGCGTGGCTATACCGGCACGATCCAACAAGCGCATCAGCAGCAGCGCCTGACTTGTTTCATCCGAGCGCAGCAAGGCCGTGTTCTGGTCGGACGAAGGGCTATTAAGCGCCTTTATCAATTCCCGGGCCAGGCTCAATGGGGAACTGGATGTCTCCTGTGCACGGCCAAGCACCTGCCCGGCTGCCAGCTCCTGCGCATCGTCCCAGTAGATGGGGTGCTCCTCGCGCACCGGATCCGCAGTAGCGGAATCAACCGTATTGGACGCGACAAACTGGGCACTGTAGTAAAGTGACTGCTTTCCCCTGGCCTCGCGTTTGCTCCACTCGGCGCGCCTGTCCCCATGTTCCACGACGATTGAAAACCCATAACCGGGGGACGCGGACTGCTCTTCATAGAGTTCAAATCCCGGCAGCTGCTTATCAGGCAGGCTGAGACTGGCATCGACAGCACCACCGCTGGCCACAAAATCGATTCTGGCCTCTACTAACCAAACGGATTTTTCCTGCCCCGGAAGAAAGGGAATACCGGTTTCCATGTGCCGCAGCATGGCAACCAGAAATGCGCATATAGCGAGTAGTACCAGAGCCGCGTGAAATGTCAGCCTGCTACTCATTGTGCAGCTTCGCCGTTTCCGGCCGGTGGCTCTGATATGACATAGGGGGCAATATTTTTCTTGCTGACATCCACCACCATAACATCCTGGAGGATGTTGCGACCTATCAGGAGTTGGTAATCCAGATGGCTGCGATTACTCAGGGTAAATTCCGCGGTTTGGCTGATGGCACCGATGGTCACTCCCAGCTTGATGACAGGCCGGCGCTCGGCCTCAGCCGTGTTCGACTGAATAATAGCCACCATTCGCTTGAGCTTGCGTTCCATGAGCAGTGGCTCGCCGGTGTCCGGATGCAGTATCTCAAACCGCACCCAGCGCCGGCCATCTCGCTCAAACAGTTCGATGTTGCGCGCATCCAGGGAGGCCGTCTCGGCACCCGTATCAATCCTGGCGGGGAGAGCCATGTGCAGATTCTGCAACCAGACTTGTTCCAGTTGCCCCACCAGTTGCTTGGACGGCGAATCCGGCAATTCCCCGCAGGCTTCAACTAGGGATACAGTCCCGGGTTCGTCATCCACCGGCGCCGCCCTCACCGTTGCCAGGCCCTCGGTCATTACGTCCAGTTGTGACTGTTGCTGATCCAGCTGCTGCGCCTGGCTCCGCAACTGTTCATTGGCCAGGGTCTGGTTCGCCAGGCACTTATCCATACCCGCGATCAGCTGCCCCAGGCGCGGATCCTCATCCTTGTTAACAGGCACCGCGGTGCTGCAGGCTGGCAACAACACAGGGATGGACAGTATTAGCGCTGCGAAAAACAGGTTTTTAATAATCCTAGAAACCGCAGTTGGGCGCGAAAAAGATGTGCAAGATATTGATGTGCATGGGGAATATGAAAAACGCGTGGTCACCTTATTGGTGATGAGTGCTTTTTCAAATTTTCCAGGTGCATCAAGAGCTTGTGCAGACTTTCGTGATCCGACTGCGATTTTTAGGATATAGGAACTCATAAGAACCCAAGTTTAGCACAACCGACTGGAGGCGGACTTCTATGCCAGGGGAGTGCAAGATATCCGAGCCAGACACCACCCTGTGTTCATGCACCTGGTGTACTGTGGCCAGCCGGAGTGTCGAGCTGGCAACTGTCGACCAGCTGCAATTTCACCAGTGATCTCTTGCAATATGCGTATGAAGGTTGATGACAGTCACCACCCGATGTAACCTGTGCAGCCGCGCGCCGGCCCATGTACTTGCTATGGCGCGCATTGATGAACAACTTGAGGGAAGGACATCAACATGGACTACTTCGTCACTGGCGGTACAGGTTTTATCGGTCGTTTTCTGGTTCCCAAACTACTTGATCGCGGCGGCGTGGTACACCTGCTGGTGCGCCCCAGTTCCCTGTCGAAAATCGACGGCCTGCGCCAGATGTGGGGCGCCACCAGTAAGCAGGTTATCGCTGTAGAGGGGGATCTCAGAAAATCCAAACTGGGGGTGAAACCCGCCTGGATAAAGCAGCATGCCGGCAAGATCGATCACTTCTTCCACCTGGCCGCTATTTACGACATGAAGGCCGACGCGAAAAGCCAGCAGATAAGCAATATCGAGGGGACCGCGCACGCCATCGCATTGTCCAAGGCCCTGCGCGCGGGCTGTTTTCACCAGATAAGTTCTATTGCCGCCGCGGGGCTGTATGACGGCACATTCACCGAGGATATGTTCGAGGAGGCAGACGAGGGGCTGGATCACCCCTACTTCCGTACCAAGCATGACTCCGAGGGGCTGGTGCGCAAGGAAAAGCGCATGAAATGGCGCATCTACCGCCCGGGCATGGTGGTGGGTGATTCCAATACCGGTGAGATGGATAAGGTGGACGGCCCCTACTATTTCTTCGAGACCCTGAAAAACCTCAGTTCGGTGGTTCCCGAGGGATTTCCCTTACTGATGAACAAGGCCGGGCTGCTCAACATTGTGCCTGTGGATTACGTGGTGGCGGCCATAGACTGCCTGGCGCACCTGCCGGATCACGACGGGGAGTGCTTCTTTATCACCGACCCGGACGGTATCCGTGTGGGAGACTTGCTGAAGACCTTGATGAAGGTGTCCGGTGGGCCACGACTGAAGGCCATGGATTCCTCACTGCTGGACTCCGCCACCAAACTGGCGGGGAAGGGCATCGGGCGCCTGCCACCGGTGAAGGCACTGGGGGAGCGGGTGGTTGCACGCATGGGCATCCCTCCACAGGTAATCGGTTATATCAACTACCCGACCACTTCGACTCCAGCAAAACCCAGCGCCTGTTGGCTGAAGAGGACATCAGCTGCCGCCTTTTGACTCCTACGCGCCGGCGCTCTGGGATTACTGGCTGCACTTTCTGCGCAAGGATTCCACCTCGATAGTGGGCGAAATCGACGGCATGTTCAACCGCATGATCGGGCGGCCGACGCTGGCCGTGCTGCGGCGCAAGGTGAAGGGCAAAGTAGTCGTGGTCACCGGCGCCACCTCCGGCATTGGCAAGGAATGCGCCCTGCGCCTGGCCGGGCCGGCGCCACCGTCATCCTCGTGGCGCGGACCGTGGAAAAGCTCGATGAAACCCTGGCGGAAATCGCCGAAAAGGATGGCATAGCCAGGGCCTACTCCTGCGATGTATCCGACATGGACTCCTGCGACAAGCTGGTAGCCGATGTGCTCGCCGATCACGGACGGGTGGACATATTGATTAACAACGCCGGTCGTTCCATTCGCCGGTCGGTGCGCTACAGCTACGATCGCTACCATGATTTCGAGCGCACCATGCAGCTCAATTACTTCGGCGCCCTGCGGCTGATCCTCGGGTTCCTGCCAGGTATGGAAGAGCATAAAAGCGGCCAGATCATCAATATTTCCTCCATCGGCGTGCTCACCAGTCCGCCACGCTTTTCCGCTTACGTGGCATCCAAAGCCGCGCTGGATGCATTCAGCCTCTGCGCCGCGCCGGAGTACGCCAAGGACAATGTCGATTTCACCACCATACACATGCCACTGGTGCGCACGCCGATGATCGCGCCCACCAGCCTGTACAAGGCATTCCCCACGCTCTCACCGGAGCAGGCCAGGGATCTGGTGATAAAAGCGATTATCAGCAAGCCGAAACGCGTAACTACAGGCCTGGGTGTGACCGGCGCCGTGGCGCAGGCCACCATGCCCAGCATAACAGAGGCATTTCTCAGCCAGGCCTACGCACTGTTCCCGGATTCCGCCGCGGCGCGGGGCTTGTCGAAAGAAGAGGCGGCCCGGGAGAAAGAGGATGTTCCCTCCACCAAGCTGGCCCTGGCACAGAAGATGTTCGCGCAGGTGTGGCGCGGGGTGCACTGGTAGGGCGCTGAGGAAATCATTATTGCACCATGCGCTCTGACCCCTGCCAATAGCTCGCCCTCAAGTCTTTTTTCAGTATTTTACCGGATGGGTTTCTGGGAAGCGCATCGGTAAAGTCGACCGATTTGGGCGCTTTGTATGCGGCAATACGCTCTTTGGCGTAGGCGATCAATTCCTCAGCCGTGCACTGTTGTTCCGGCACCATAACAACCACAGCTTTTACTGCCTCTCCCCACTTGTCGTCAGGAATGCCAATCACTGCCACATCGGCTACCGCCGGATGCCCATAAATCGCGCTTTCAACTTCAGCGGGATAAATGTTTTCCCCACCTGAAACAATCATATCCTTTATCCGATCGTGGATATAAACGTAGCCATCCTCGTCCATATAGCCCGCATCGCCACTGTGTACCCAGCCGTTCTTGATGGTCTTCGCCGTCTCCTCGGGTAACTTCCAATAACCACTCATATTGGCCGGTGATTTGATGCAGATCTCGCCTATCTCTCCCGGCGGTAAGCTCTGACCATTCTCATCCACGATTCGAATCTGGATATTCGGCAGGGCCTTCCCCGCAGATTTCATTCGTTCATTGCCTTTCAGGTTGTGATCTTTTGGTGGCAAGTAAGTCGTTTGTGCAGCGGTCTCCGTCAGCCCGTAAGTCTGGACAAAATCACATTGAAACACACCCATGGCATCTCTGAGCAGATCCAGTGGAATCGGCGACGCCCCATACCAGATATGTTGCAAGGAGGAAAAGTCGGTCTCACGGCCTTCCGATGCCATCAACACCAATCGTAGGGCCGCGGGCACGAGAAAGAGCTTCGTCACATGCTGAAGCGGGATAGATTCCATTACCCTCTGGGGATCGAATTCAGGCAAAATCACCGTCGTTGCCCCCGGCAACAGCCCCATCACGCCCCAGCGCAGGCCGGCGATGTGAAAGCAGGGCATTACCAGCAGGCTCACATCGTTGGACGTCCACCTGTTCCATTCCATATCCTCGCTGTCGTCAGTCGTCGATACCAACAAGGCACCACTGGAAAGCAACACGCCTTTGGGATACCCGGTAGTGCCGCTGGTATACATCTGGATAGCGGTGTCTGCAGGTGATGTGTTTAACCCCGGATCTTCTTTGCTTTGTTTATCGCGCCAGGACACATACGCTTCCCAATGCTCTCGAATAGCAGGGAGACCAAAATCTCATCCTTGTTTTTAAAGTAGAAGAACAAAGTGGCCTCAGACAACTCACAGCGTTTTGCCACCTCCCTGGTTGTGGTGCCACGGAAGCCTTTCTCAAGCAGCAGCTGTCGCGCCGCCTCCAATACCGCCCCCTTGCGTGCCTGCCGTTCCCGTTCCCTTCGCTCCACTACACCCATTTCTTACACTCCCAGCTGCCGTGCAATAGTTTCACGCTGTATTTCGCTGGTGCCTTCACCAATTTCCAGCACCTTGCAGTCCCGATAAAATCGTTGCGCCGCACTATCGCGCATATAACCCTGCGCACCACAGAGGTGTAGTGCTCGCTCACAGGCCCAGGTGCAGGTCTCGGTCGCAAATAATTTGGCCATTGAGGCCTGCTGGCCGTGGGCATGGCCGGCATCTGCCAACTCTGCGGCGTGCAGAGTGAGTTGCCAGGCCGCTTCGAGCCGGGTGGCCATATCGGCCAGGGTAAAGCGGATAAACTGTTTCTTGACCAGGGGACCCCCGAACTGCACGCGCTGACTGCAATAGCTCTGTGCCTCCTGCAACGCGGCGCGCCCCAGACCGACACCAAAAGCAGCGCTGGCGATGCGCCCAAGGGTCAGGACCTTGAGGGCGCGAAGGAAACCGCCCTGCTCCGGACCCAGTCGATTCTCTTGCGGTACACGACAATCATTAAAAACGATTTCGGCCATTTCCGACGCGCCCATACCAAGCTTTTTCAGCGGTGTGTTAACCGTGACTCCCGGTGTTCCGGCATCCACCACAAACACCGACAGGCCTTTCATGCCAAGCTCGGGCTGCGTGGCTGCAACGACTATCATAAAATCTGCGAAGGGTGAATTGGTGATGTACATCTTTGTGCCATTCAGCACGTACTCGTTGCCGTCCCGGGTCGCCCTGGTGGCAACGGAAGACACATCGGCGCCGGCATTGGGCTCCGCATAGGCCCAACAGCCCACCTTGCTACCGTTCACCGCATCCGGTAGCCAGCGTTGGCATTGTGCCTCGTCACCCAGGTGCACCAGGGCAGAACTGGCCAATGCGGTATGTACATAGAAACCCAGCGCGATGGCCGCCGAGCCCCTGGCCAACTCGGCACAGAGCAAGGCATACAATAGCGAGCCCCCGCCATTGCCACCGTAGGCTTCCGGTACCGAAATTCCCAGCCACCCCAGTTCAGCGAATTTGCCAAATAACTCGCGCGGGTAGGATTCCTGCAAATCCCAGACGGTGGCGTTTGGCACGATCTCGGCATCGACAAAGCGCCGCGCCGACTCAAGAAACTGCGCCTGCTCGGCGTCCAGCAAAGGATTGATCATTTAGCTGCCTGCCTGGCCAAAAATGCTGCAACCCGTTCGCGGTGGGCTTCACTTTGCAGGCACTGCACCTGCGCGAAAACCTCGTAATCGAATTCGGTGTTCATGTCGCAGTCCACCGAGCGGCGAATCGCGTTCTTGGTATAAGCAAGCGCCTCCGACGGACCCGAGGCAAAGCCCCGCGCCAGTTTGCCAACGGCTTCGTCCAGTTCGGCCTCGGGCACCAAACGGCTTATCAAGCGGATTTCTTTTGCCTCCTGTGCATCGACAAAGCGCGCGGTCATCATCATGTCGGTAGCGCTGCCCAGACCAATCAGACGTGGCAGGAAATATCCCGCCGACATATCGCAGCCTGCCAGGCCCAGCTTGACGAAAGGCGCGCAGTAGCGCGAACCTTCGGCGCCGACACGAAAATCGCAGGCCATAGCCAGGCCAAGGCCACCACCGACCACGTCGCCGTGGCAACGTGCGATTACGGGCTTTTCAATTCTGGCAATGGCGCGAATCGGATCGAGATAGTGATCGACGATTTGTTCCCACTGCGCAGGGGTGCGCTCGACCATCTGGCCGATGTCAGCACCCGCACAGAATGCACGACCCGCGCCAGCGAGTACCACCGCACCTACCGCCGTATCGCCTGCAGCTGCCTCCAGTGCGCCGGTGAGGGCATCCAACATTTCCATATCGATCGCATTCAGGCGGTTGGGACGGTTGAGTGTCAGAGTCAGCACACCATCCGCTTGTTCCACTTGCAATTTATCGGTCATGATTTCCTCGGTCTCAGTACGTAATCGAAATCTGGATGGACATCCCTAAACATCCAGCTTCAGTGCCCGGGCTACGTTGTCACGCACCAGCTTCCTGTATATCTCGTCCGACACACCCAGGTCTTCCAGCTCCGTCAAGGTGCGATCGAATCCCAGCAGGGGATAGTCGGTGGCCCATATCAATTTGTCCTGGCCCCAACCCTTGGCGAATTTCACCAGGGATTCCGGCCACTGGCGCGGTCCGCGGGCCGAGGTTTCGAGGTACACATTCGGGTGTTTCCAGGCGAGAATCATCATCTCTTCGTGCCAGGGCTGGCCGACATGGCAGCCCAGGATGACCAGGTCCGGGAAGGCCAGGGCTACCTCATCAAGATAAATGGGTCGCCCACATTCGGAGGGTAACAGCGGCCCGGTATGTCCAACCTGCAGGGCAACGGCGATACCCAGCTCCGAGCACTTAATGTATACCGGCCAGAATTTTTTGTCATTCGGCGGCAGGCCGGTCATCCCGTCACCGCACATGTACGGCTCGAGGCGGACACAACACATATTGAGTTCTTTGGCCAGGTACTCAACCTCGGCGGCCACTTCCATCGGTTTTTGCATAACGTTAATGGCACCTGCACCGACGAAGCGGTCGGGATACTGCTTAACATATGCGGCGACCTCCTCGTTGGTGAGAACCCAGTCGCCCATGTAATGAAAGGCAGACAGGATGAGACGGTCGACGCCGGCCTCGTCCATTTCCTCCAGCAGCGACTCTATCGACTGGCCCTCGGTCATCACCGGGGACGACTGGTATTTGTTGAAGATATGCAGGAATTCCGGCGGCCAGCGCTTGGCGCCCTCCGGTGTAATGTGTGTGGCCCATGCGTCAATCGCTATGCGTTCTCGGCCCATAGTGTATTACCTCTTTAAGTGTCAATTACTTGCCAATAAATTTTGCGGCTCGCTTCTCGACGAAAGCCTGCACGCCCTCCTTGGCATCCTCACTCTGGCGCAGCGGCTCAGCGTGAAACTGCTCCAGCCTGAGAGCCTGCTCCATCGGTAGCGCCAATCCCTGATAGACCGCATCGCGGGCTGCGCGAACCGCCAGGGGGCCGTTAGCCGCAATCAGTTCGGCAATGGCCAATGCCTCATCCAGGAGGTTTTCAGGGGCTACCACCCGGCTGACCAGCCCCCAGCGCAAAGCCGCCTCGGCATCAATGGGTGCCCCGGTCAGAATCATTTCCAGGGCTACGCCCTGCGGTATTGCGCGCGGCAGTCTTTGCGTGCCACCGGCACCGGGCAGAATGCCCCGGCGCACTTCCGGTAAACCGAACACCGCGTGCTTTGCGGCAATACGGATATCACAGGCCAGCGCCAGTTCCAGCCCACCTGCGAGGCAGGGGCCATTGATCGCCGCGATAATCGGTTTGCGGGGATCGAAATTGCGGGTAATGGCGCCCAAGCCGGGGCTTTGCTCGCCGTTTTCACGACGCTCTATGGGTGTCATGGAACGGTAATAGTCGCCGACCTCCTTCAGGTCAGCCCCCGCACAGAAGGACTTGTCACCGGCACCGGTGAGAATAGCGACACGCAAGTCGTTGTTCTCGCGAAACGCCTGCCATACATCAATCAGGGTTTCGCGCATCTCAGTACTGAGGGCATTGCGCGCTTCCGGTCGGTCCAGGGTGACAATCAGTACCTGCCCGCGAGTATCCGTACGGACACTCATGCGGGTCCCGCCACCAGATCGTTGGTGCGGGAAATAATGCCGCGCATCGCTTCACTGGTACCGGCACCGATGGTCAGGGCCAGCGAGTCCCGGTAAAGACGCCCGATCAGGCAGTCCTCCATATGACTCAGCCCCCCCTGTATCTGGGCACATTCACGCGCTGTATCGAGTGCCATCTCGGTGGAGAACAGTTTGGCCATGGAAATCAGCGAGTTAACTTCCTCGCCGTTGACATAACATTCGATGGCGCGATAGGTCAGCGTTTCCGCAGCCACAAGTTTAGTCAAGACATCGGCGAGTCGATGCTGCCACACCTGAAAACCGAGAACGGACTGTCCGAAAACCTTGCGATCGTGCCCCCATTTTCGGGCCTCTTCGAACATCAGGCGCGCCTGGCTGCAGGCGATGACGGACAACACCAGCCGCTCGCCCTCAAAGCCGGACATAACAAGGCGAAAACCATCGTTTTCCTCACCGATAAGGTTCTCTACGGGCACGCGGCAGTTATCAAAAAACAGCTCTGCGGTGTCCGATGCGTGGGTGCCAATTTTTTGCAGACGGTTGCGAACCAACCCGGGGCTATCGGCCGGAATGACAATGACTGAGATACCTCTATGACCCGGCCCGCCGGTGCGCACAGCAGTAGTAATGTAATCGGCGATAGTGCCGTTGGTGATATACAGCTTGGAACCGTTGATGATGTATTCGTCGCCATCGCGCACTGCCGTGGTGCGCAGCGCTGCGACATCAGTACCCGCGTCCGGCTCGGACACACCCAGCGCCCCGATCATGCGGCCCTCGCAAGCGGCACGCACATATTTCTCCTGCAGCAACTCGGAGCCGCCTTTTTCTATCAACATAGTGGCGAATTCCGCATGTGCCATGACGGCAACCGGCACACCGATGGAACCACAGCGCATCATTTCCTGCAGCAATACCGTGGTATACCAGAAGTTCTGTCCGCCGCCGCCATATTGCGGCGACAAGCGCACACCCAGGTAGCCAAGGTCGGCCAGCTTGCTGAAAAGCGTTCGCGGCACTTCGCCATCATGCTCCCACTGCCGCACGTTGGGCCTGATCTCGCGATCCACGAAATCGACTGCCGACCGGCGCAACATCTCAAGCTCCTCCGTCTGTGGTACTTGCATCTGGCGGTCTCCAACGGTGCTGTTTAACGGCTTAGGCTGTAAATTATTTAACTATTACTTGATTGTCAAGTAACACTCAGTATAAATTTGGCATTCTATTACGCTGGGCCACCAGGGAGCAGATCGAATCGATGCGTGAAGCAGTCATAGGAGGTATTGGCCATACCGCGTTCGGTCGACTACCGGATCGAACCGCTATCGACCTGGAAGCCGAAGCCGCCATCCGCGCGGTAGACGACGCCGGGCTCAAGCCAGGTGATATTGATGGCCTACTCACCGACCCGGGGCCCGCCCAGGGCATTATCAAGGGCATCACGCCACATTTTCTAGCCCTCGGCCAGGCTCTGGGTATGGATCCGAACTACACGGGTTCCGAGATTCTTGGCGGTGCTGCAAGTATCGGCATCGTGCAACGTGCAGTTATGGCGATTGAAGCCGGCCTGTGTTCGGCCTGTTTGTGTGTGTTCGGTGACAGCGCCCTCTCCACGCCCGGCTCCTTTGACTATGGCCGCGGCGAAGAGGCCACATTCGGCCTGTTTGGCGCAGCGGGGTTACACGCTCTGGCGGCACGCCGCCACATGCACCAATGGGGCACCAGGGAAGAACATTTTGCCGAAGTGGCGATGGCAGCACGCGCCCACGCAGCGAGAACAGACCATGCGCAACGACCCAAATCACTGAGCATGGAGCAGTATCTGGAGTCCGCCTTTATCGCTGAACCCATTCGCCGAGCGGACTGCTGCCTGGTGTCAGATGGCGCGGCGGCGGTTCTGGTGGTGGCAAAAGATCGAGCGGCAGACCTGCGTCACGCGCCAACGCGCATACTCGGCCACGGCCAGGCACACAGCCTGTCTACCTTCTCATCTGTGGAGCATTTTGACGCCCTGCCCGCGGCACGCTGCGGGCCAGCTACCTTAGAACGAGCTGGTGTCACCACAGCCGATATCGACCTGGCATTGCTCTACGATTGTTTTACCATCGTCGTCCTGATGCAGCTTGAAGATTACGGATTCTGTGCCAAAGGCGAAGCTGGCGCCTTTGTGGAGGGCGGCCGCATCGGTCCGGGAGGAGACCTGCCGGTAAACACCAGTGGCGGACTATTGGCTGAAGGCTACGGCGGCGGTATGTTGCATATCATCGAGGCGGTGCGACAGTTGCGCGGCGAGGCAGGTAAACGGCAGGTCGCGAATGCCGAGGTCGCCCTTGTGAGCGGCCACGGTCTTGGCATGAACACACATACAACATTAATCCTGGGGCGATAGTGTCTGATTCAAGAGAAAACGCATTTCCACTCCCTGAACCCAACCGCTACACCCAGCCATTCTGGGATGCCTGCCAGCGCCGGGTGCTGGAAGTACCGGCCTGCCGCAATTGCGGGCAGCCATTTCTGCCTGGAGGCCCGGTGTGCCCCGGTTGCTGGTCCACAGACATTGGCGTGAAGGCAGTGTCCGGCGATGGCGAAGTCTTCACATTCACCGTGTATCGTCACAGTTATCACCCCGCCCTGAAAATCCCCTATGTCGTCGCGCTGATTGCGCTGGTGGAGGGTCCGCGACTGATCTCCAATGTTGTCGGCTGTGCGCCCGAGGATGTTGCGATCGGCATGGCAGTGCGGGTTCAATTCGAATGCGAGGGAGAGTTCGTTCTGCCACGCTTTGCACCTATCGGTCACGCATCAGAGGAAATTCATCATGGCTGACACCAGCGACTCACCACAGCGGTCAAAACGACGACGCCACATAGGTCAGTACGTCGCATCGGGCGACTGGAGCGACTACTGGAGCACGAAAATCAGCAGGGCCCAGGGCGGTAAAATACGGGTGCGCGGTTACCCGGTGGAAGAGCTTATAGAGAACCTTTCCTACATCGAATCGGCATTCTTGCTACTCATAGGCGAATTGCCCGATGCCCGTGAAAAGGCGCTGTTTGACCTGGTGCTGCGCTGCGGCATGGATCAGCAATTCATCAGTTCAGCAGTGGGTGCGGCGCGCTTTACCGCCTCGGCGTTTCCCGACTCCCCCGTGCCCGCATTGGCCAGTGGCATGCTCGCCAGTGGCTCAGTGACCGGCTCGCCACAGGAACCGGCTGAGATGTTGATCGAGGCCTTATCCTGGGAAATGGCACAGGATGTGACTTGTGAGCGCGTGTTTGACCTGTGGGGCGAGCGGCGCGGATGGGTGCCGGGCCTGGGTCATCCTCTGCATAAGAAGGCCGAGCCGCGGGCGGTGACCGTACGGCGACTCGCACTGGAACTCGACGGCTGGCGTGAACACGGTAAATTGCTGGACGCCCTGGAAAGCGAACTGGCACAGCGAAAGGGACGCCATATCCCCATCAACCTGGCCGGCGCGATGGGTGCGGTGTTGGCAGACCTGAAATTCGATCCACTGATTATAGGCGGGCTGGGCGCGCTGAGTTATGGCATGGCGTTACTGGCGCATATCACCGAGGAAATACGTGAAGGTGTGCCCCTGCGCATTATCCCCGACGAGCTGGGCGCGCATTACACCGGCCCCGATGAACGCCACCTGGATAAAAACGACAGTTCATCATGATTCACCCTTACTCCTATTATCCGACACGCGCGGCTCGCCACTGGCCCGAGCGGGTGGCACTGACTGAAGGGTCGAGACAGCGAACCTATGGGGAACTGGACGCACGGGCCACAGCGATCGCCCGCATCCTGCTGGATCAGGGGCTGGCACCCGGAGACCGGGTGGCGGTGATTCAGCACAATTGCATCGAGTACGTGGAGTCGGTAGTCGGCATCGCCCGCGCGGGCGGCACGTTGGTCCCCATGCTCGGCGCACTTACCGGGCCCGAACACGCGTTCATCATGGGGGACTCGGGGGCCCGCTTTGTCATCGCCCTCAACAGCGCCGGGCTGGATCGTGCACGTGCTGTTAAAGCCGAGGATGACATCATACTCGCCTTTGGAGAGTTCAATGGGGTCGTAGACCTCTCGGCGCGCGCCGATGAGGGGAAGGGAGATGTGCCGATAGCAGTTGACCGCCCACCCTCTGCACTTGCCCATATACTGTATACCTCTGGCACTACAGGGCGTCCCAAGGGGGTCACCCACAGCTATGCCAGCGTCACTGCAGCGATGAACTTCTGGGCCACAAGCTTCGACCTGCAGCCTCGGGATCGGCTGCTCGGCCAACTGGCGCTCAGCCACTTTTGCGGACGGGCGATGGACAGCGCATGGGTCGCCGGCGCCAGACTGGTGATTTTGCCGGAAGCGGCTCCCGCGGCGGTATTGGCGGCCATCGCGGAGCACCGGATATCCATGATGCTCATTGTGCCAACAGTGCTGCGCATGTTACTGGATCATCCCGCTGCACAGGATGTGGACCTCAGCAGCCTGCGCGCCGTGGTGTACGCCGCTTCCCCGGCGGCGCCATCACTGGTGGAACGCGCTATTGAACGGCTGGGGCCCGTGTTGTACACAGGCTACGGCCAGACGGAGGCCTATGGTCTCAATACGTTTATGGGTCCCGCTGAACATGCACTGGCCCTCAGGGACGGCGGTCCGCAACTGAGTTCCATCGGGCGCGCCTGCGCCAACGCACAGCTGCGCATCTGCAACGACGATGGCAGCGAATGCGATACCGGCGACATCGGCGAAATCTGGATTTGGGCACCCTGGTCCACCCCCGGATTCTGGCAGCGCCCCGAGCTCGACGAGCAGCGCCTGTGCCAGGGCTGGCTGCGCACCGGGGACCTGGGTCGCATGGAGGCGGACGGTTACTTCTATCTCGCCGATCGCAAGGAAGATATGATTATTAGTGGGGGCTTTAACATATATCCCGCAGAGGTGGAGAACGCGCTGATGGCGCACGAGGCGGTAGCGGAGTGCGGCGCATTTTCCGTGCCGGATCCGCAGTGGGGCGAAGCCGTTCACGCCGCCGTGGTATTACGAGAGGGGCAGCAGGTAACCGGCGAGGAACTCATAGTCTTTGCCAAATCCAGCCTGGCCCACTTCAAGGTACCCAAAGTGATACACATAATGGATGAGCTGCCCAAGACCCCGGTAGGGAAGATATTACGGCGCGTATTGCGTGAGCCGCACTGGCAGGGACGCGATGGCAACGTACACGGAGCGGAATAAGACAGAGAGAGTTTGCATGGCAATAATCACCCCGGCGGGGCGCCTTCGCTGGGGGCGCGATATGGTGTAGCTTGTCCCTCGGTCAGGCTACCCTGCAAATCCAAAAGCCTGCAGCAGCTTGAAAATACCCAGGCCTGACACCACCAGTACGATCAGGCCACCGACTATGTTGCTGCGCCACCGGTTTTTGTAGTCACCCAAAAGCCGGCTACTATTCATCACATAAAGCAGGTAGACCGCCACTATGGGCAGCAAAAAGCCATTGGCGGCCTGGGCAAAAATAATGGCGCTGACAGGCCGGGTCCCCAGCGCGGCGGCCAGCATGCCAAGGCCCAGCACCGTCGCCCAAATTAACTTGAAACGGCGATCTGCAAGGTCGACCTTCCAGCCAAGCGCCCCCGCGACAGCATAGGCGGCGGCCAGTGGCGACGTAATCGCACTGGTGAGGCCCGCCGCCAGCAGCCCGATGGCAAAGAAGTATTTCGCCGCCGGCCCCAACAGGGGCTCTAACTGTTGCGAGATCGTCGCGGCTGAAAACGTGGTATCACTGCCAAAAAAAGCGGCGGACGCGGTGGTAACAATCGCCAGGGTAATCAATCCACCCAGGCCGATTGATAACAGGCTGTCACGCCGCGACTCGCGCAGGGCATCACCCAGCGGCACGCTTGCCGGCCACTTCTCGCGTACAGTACTGGAATGCAGAAACAGGTTGTAGGGAACCACCGTTGTGCCAATCAAAGCCATGACCGTCAGGGTGGAACCCGGCGGCAACGAGGGCCGGGTCAGGCCCCGCAAAACCTCGCCAATATCGGGCCCGACCATCACCATGGTCACGAGAAACACGCTGCTCATGACCACCACCAGTACGATCAGCCCGGTTTCGACCACCTTGTAGCTCCCGGATGCCAGCAGCGCGAACGCTATACCCCCGACCACCAGCGCCCAGAGATTGGCTGAAATCGGTGTTATCGCCTCCAGGCCCATGGAGGCCCCCGAGATATTTCCCGACTCATAGGCCGCATTGCCAAAACCTATGGCCAGGATCACCAGAACAATTGCCAGTAGCCTGAAAAAGCGATTATTGAAACTTGTGCGCAGCGCCTGCGACAGGCCTTTGCCCGTCACCAGGCCAAGCCGTGCGGCCATCTCCTGCAACACCAGCGTCGCGAGCCTTCTCGCGTACAGAACTGGAATGCAGAAACAGGTTGTAGGGAACGACTGTGGTGCCAATCAACGCCATGACCGTCAGGGTGGAACCCGGCGGTAGCGAGGGTCGGGTCAGGCCCCGCAGAACCTCGCCAAAATCGGGTTCAACCATCACCATGGTCACGAGAAACACGCTGCTCATAACCACCACCAGTACGATCAACCCGGTTTCGATCACCTTGTAGCTACCGGATGCCAGCAGCGCGAACGCTATCCCCCCGACCACTAGCGCCCAGAGATTGGCTGAAAACGGTGTTATCGCTTCCAGCCCCATGGATGCTCCCGAGATATTTCCCGACTCATAGGCCGCATTGCCAAAACCTATGGCCAGTATCACAAGAACAATCGCCAGCAGCCTGAAAAACCGATTATTGAAGCTGGTACGCAGCGCCTGCGACAGGCCTTTGCCCGTCACCAGGCCGAGCCGCGCGGCCATCTCCTGCAACACCAGCGTCGCGAGAACCGAAAACAGCAGGGTCCACATCAGGGCGAAGCCGTATTGCGCGCCGGCTTTGCTGGCGGTTATTACCGTGCCGGGGCCAATAAAGGCCGCCATGACCATAAATCCGGGTCCCACGCGCTTCATACGAAATTTCCATTTTCCTGCCCGGGCATCCTCACCGGTTCGCTATCATATAACAAGCCCGGGAAGACTGATGTAGAGCGAGTATCGCAAGATCAACAGCCCTCTTGTGGACTCACGAGCCCGGGTAACCAGTCGGCCTAACGGAAGAAAGGGCGAGGGCTAGCACGGTGGCAGCATTGACAGTTCGCAAGGCGGAAGACGGTTACTATCACCCCAAAACTGAGTAGGAAATCATTGACCTGGTAAACAGGGCGCGGGAGGAGCGCCTGGAAATACGTTGCCGGGGTGCCGCACACAGCGTCTCCCAAGCGATTTATACCGGCTATCAGGCACTCGATCCATGATGACCTATGGGGGCTGCGCATCATAGGCAGTGACGGCGAACCCTACGAAGTCTGGGTGGATAGTGACGATGATCCGGATCACGAAAAATTCCACGCGGCTGGCGTCGCCATGGGCTTGTTAGGCATCGTGTCCAGGCTCTACTTCAAATGTGTGCCGGTGTACAACATCCAGGGCCAGTAGGCGAGCACCGGGGCGGCCGACGCATCCATGCAGATGTTTGAATACAACCCCAAAGGCAAGCTCAAACGCCCCTCGCTGGAAACTTTTCTAAAAGAGGTCGAATACACCCGTCTGATGTGGTGGCCGCAGCGCGATATCGACCAGGTCGATGGCGCGATCCTCGTGGGACAGGTTTGAGTTGGTGTTGGCGCATTCCGCCAGAATCCGCGGCTGGTCCGGCGCAAGTTTCAGTGCTTCTCCAGGGCCTGTACGCAACGATCCCTGTCACCCTCCGGATCCGATGATAGCGATTGATACCAACGTTCTGCTTCGATATCTACTTGAGCCAGTTGATCAACACAACCCCCACTGGCAAGCCATAGCTGCAAAACAAGTGGCTGAGAATACCAATGAGGTTTTTATCTCAGATATTGTGCTGGCGGAATTGGAGTGGGTGTTCGAGTCAGTCTTTGAATTAAAGCGCTTTGAGCTTGCGGGCTTGGTCCAGGATTTAGCGAGTAACATCCATTTTTGTTTTGACGATTGGGCTGCTCTGAACTGCGCGTTAATGGATTATCGCGATAACCCCAATGTTGATTTGTCCAACTGTTTAATCGCACGCAGAGCGAATAGTCGGGGTGCGAGCACACTCTATACGTTTGAAGGTGAGAAGAAGTTGGGGGCTTTGCCCATTGCTACAACACTGAGGCCGCCCAACTAAAAGTTAAGGGTCAAGAAACGATCCAGCAAAGCCGTTTGGCGGACAACATATTTAGATCGATACAACTCCTCGGACTTCAATATCAGCTCCGCCACGCCGAAGAAAGCGGCAAACCGATCCAATGCACGCAGAAAATAAACACGTCGAGCTTGCTCATCAGTGCTGCTATAAGAAGTCTCCGGAAACAAGTCCAGTGCCATGGGAAAAGCGCTTACGAATTTGCCTTCGTAGAATTGCTGCGAACGCTCGGTGTCTCCGAAGGAAGTCAGAAGAAATAATGTGTAAAGAAAGGAGTGTTGCACAATATCAGCTTCGGGATAGCCATCACGGTAAGCCCAGCTAAATTTTGTTGTATATGCCTTAAACAACTCGAAGTAAAGGTGGCCATTGTCCTGTTTTGCAAGCATATCCCGACACTTGCGAGTCAAAACAAATTTTCCTCGATACTTGCGGACAAGCCCCGCGAGCTCCGCCACCAAACGAGTGCAGTGCAGCTCCTCGAAGTCAACCTCGCTGCGAATACCACCATAACGCAACAATAAGCTCCTATCATCATCGCCTCCCGATAACTCCTGCGCCAACGCTTTACAAAACTTCAGTGGAAGATTGCCCTTAGCCGTGGGCTTCAAGCCACTCTCACCGATGGCCTCTACCAAGGCCCTGAATAGTCGCATAATTCTGATATCGGGGGGCGGTTCAATATCAATTGAAAACTGGATTGTTTCGGGGGAATCGAACGGCCTATAAAGCACGCGGGTCATTTGTTCGGGTGAAAGCCCACAAAACTCTGCCAGAGCCCATTGGTTGCGCTCGTTCGCTAACTGGGCCGTAAATGCATTGATTTCCTCCAGCGACTCAAAAGGCTGCTCAGCTCCAGCCTCGGCAATTTTATCTGCTATTACCTGAGCGGAGCCCCGGCTCTCCCGGTCACCCGGCGTCCCAAGGCAACAGTGTTTGTACTTCTTCCCGCTGCCACAAGAACATGGGTCGTTCCTTCCTGTCTTCACTTGGCTAATACTCTCTTCTCGATATCGATGATTCGAGCGAGACTTTTTAAATCTCGCTCATAAATATTATTGGCTCGCCCGTAAGATGCGGTAGTCTTGGTGCATACAAGCGTAAAGGGGCTGCCACGCCGCTCGGTGACATGCGTGAGGTCACATCGCTCACGCATGATCGCGTTATGCAAGTGTCGGCGACGCTCCTTCTTCAACGGCATACGAGTTTCGCGTTGCTCGGGGTTCGTCAGAAATTGACCCAATGCGCGACAATCAACACAGGTACAGGACAACTTATCCGCCCGCCGGTAATCCGTTGGTTTCTCTGGGAGCTTGGCTGTCCGGTTCTGCAACAACTGTCGGCAAGCGGCCAACCAGTGCAATACGGCCTCATTGGATACCACCAATTTTTCAAACCTGGGCTCCAAGGCGAATATTGCTGCCAGCTGAACATCATTTAACTTGTACTTGTTGCGGTGATTCAAGGCATGATTAATCAAACGAGTTAGGGGTGATTGTGCATCAATTGCCAACATCGCGTCAGCTCCCGATATCAGTAGCTTGGCCCGATCAAGCTGTTGAATTTTCCAGTCATCGTCACATTGTTGATTGTCGAAAGTTACCAACGCCTCTACAAAGCCGTCGCACAATCGTGCACAAAGGTCGATGCGCTCCAGATTCTTGTCCCGCTGTCGGCAAAGTAACCGTAGTAACCCGGCATTTCGAATAATCGTCTCTACCTTGGCGGCCGCAATGATCACCAATAGATCTGTCTCAAAATTTTGCCAGCCGTGCCGTTTACACAATTTGACAAACGCCGCATCGAGTTGAATTTCGCCATCGATTGGCAAGATTTGCGAAAGAAAGCGGCGAACGAGAGCAGGGTCATCCAGCTCGCACAGCAAGCCCGAGAAGATATTCCGGTCAAATTTATCCGGCTTGTCCCAGGACTGCCTGCCAGGAGCTGACTCCCATGCACCTACAATGTTGGATGCAAAGGTCAGGCACTCCTGCCGTTGTGCCACCTGGTGAGCATTAGATACCTGCCTGAATCGCTCGACCATCGCTTCCAAGCCGCCAATGGAGGCATCTGTTCCCGCCTCGCATAACACTGCAAAGTGTTGTTCACGCGGCCAGATTACCACTGCGGCGCGGTGATACCATCGTTCCAGAGTCATACCCGCATTGCCGGTATAGTCTTCAAAGTCCTCTTCACTTGGGTCGCCCACGTCTAGCATGACATCGGCGACAATTTCGGTTTCGTCCAGTCGAATTCTACCGAAAAGCACCTTTTTCCCCTGACGATCCGACCAGTGGTCGGCCGACAGACTGGTATCAAAAATTTCACCCATTTCGTATTCGCTAGTGCCCTTATCACCACTCTCATCGTCATCCTCATCGAAATCACTCCTGGAATGGTAACTACGATTCGGGCGATAGGTGTATTCATCCCAATCGCTTTCAGCAGTGCCGTGTTGCCACAGCGTGATTAAGGCAAGGTGTGCCACGCAGTCTGACCGCTGCGCTGCCTCGAACAGCACCTCGGCTTGTGATCGATCAACTCCTTTGAGCGCGTCAAGAGAGAGTCCGTCCCGGGTGTAACGATGATCAAACGGGACAGCAAGCTTTTGTGTATCCGGGCTATTACGCCAGTCGACTAGAAGCGAGCTGATTTTATCCACAACCGGCTCATACGAAGGGGCAGTAACCCCCTTTCTGCCACGCGACTTCGCGAGTGTCACGTTGTACGTCAGGCATAGGCGATAGCCGCTTTCAAGCGGTCTCACCTCATGCTGGCAATCGGCGTAAAATGCAGCATAGCTCAACTCATGTCCCAAAGCGGCACCGGAAAATGTAATCTCATGTTGGTGTCCATCGTGCGAGACTATCAACGCGCCCCCCTCGTGTGCCGACGGCAGAACAACCACCAGAGTCGCTACCATGCGATCAAGTTTTTCACCATCTCGATGGGGCAGAAAAAAGCTCCCCGTCTCGTACACCAGCAATTTGTATAGATGCGCAGTCAACTTACGCGACTCAAGCCCCAGTTTTTTCTGCACTTCATCGATAATTGAGTCAATCAATAACGTCCATTTGGGGTTAGTAAATTGAACGTATTTGGAATCGAGTTCCCAGACGCGACGCACCGCTGTATCCACCAGGGTTTGTGTACCTTTACCGTAGGGTGCTTGCCTACAGCGGGCAACAAGCTCACGGGCCTGAGACTCGCCCAATGGCAAGCGCAGCATACCGAGTCCCTCGACAACCAGACCCGGCATCGTCAGTGGTAAATCACTCGAAGTACAAATATCCCCCGGCCGATCGACTTCGGCGAGGGCTTGAATCCACATGCCATACACAAACTTACTCCATTTCAAACAGGACGAGTATTGTAGCAAGCAAAATGACGCGGCTATAGGCTTAGCTTGATCTGCCACGACCTATTAAGCTAAGAGCAGTTAGGTTTAAAATGAGTTTTGAAGTATGACGGGGAAATCAAAAAAGATGATAACCCTAAAAATCAACAAGTTACCTGAGTTATGTTTCTCTTCTATGGGAAAAGCACTTTTATTGTGGGGAGCTTGTTAGTGATTGCTACCGCTGGACTTATTGAAAATGGTGGGCCGTGCGCGATTCGAACGCGCGACCAATTGGTTAAAAGCCATATAGGCTAAGCAGATTTTCCCATTAAAATTCATAAGGTTAGGATATCTTCTTGTGCCATAAAAACCGTCATTTCGCTCGATTTCACCCTATATTTTCAATGTATTACAGTGTCCTATGGCACACCGCTTTCCCACTAATCCAAAAGCAATTCACCGCTGTGGAATCAAGAATGCAATTAATGTCACCACCGCAAACCGTGTGCCTAATCTGTCGGCCAAAGATCCTGCCCTGCTCATTACTCCACGGTGAGCGAATAAGAATAGAAATCCTCATTGGAGCGGCAATAACCCAACTTTTCATAGAGGCGCCGGCCGGTCAGGTTACCCTTACTGGTCAGTAGATCGACCCGCCCGCTGCCCGTCTCCCTGGCATAGGCCGTGGCGCGATTCATCAGCGCCTCGCCGATGCCCTCTCCACGGACACTGCTGTCCACGTACAGGTCATACAGAATCAGGATCGGGATGGCATCCACGGAACAGAACGAGGGATACAGTTGCACGAACCCCAGGGCCTGGGCTCCCTGGATCGCCACGAAGATCGTCGACTCAGCCTTGTCGATGCGTTCGCCGATAAATGTCGTAGCCAGATCCAGGTCCGGGTCGCACTCGTAGAACTGACGATAAAGGTCGAACAGGCGTGCAACCTGGGAAACATGGCTGTGGTCGGCTCTGACAATTTCCATGGGCTCACCTCTTTGAAGATCTACCGACAAAGTCCGTCGCCTCCTGGCCCGCGGCGGACTCCAGTGTCTCCTCTTCCCAGTATAAGCGCGAATCCGCCATAAATATTCCGGGCCTATCCGACCGCAAGACGAGTCAGCACTGCGCACCTATACTCATTCCCGGGTGAAGTTGCTCTTTTCACACAACATACGCTCACAGTGCTGGAGCATGCCAGGCAAACCCCGTGTCACGTCGCATGGCTGTGCGCCCCCATCCAGGTCGCGGGGAGCTGCTACTGCCAATTGAGGGACTATCAGGGTGTCTGAAACTCAAACAGAATTGCTTCATCACCGCACGGTCTTCGATGGCTGGCGCTCCATATCCGTCGCCAGCTACATGGCCCTGGTGGGCTACAGCGTCATGGTCGCCATACCCGTCATCAGCACGGCTTGGGTCGACCTGCTCGGTTTTACGGAGGTCCAGGTCGGCCGCGTGGCCGGGGCGGATCTCGGGGGATTGTCCCTCGGTGCGATCCTGGTTTCATTTTTCGTGGCACGGGTGAACCGGCGTTATCTGGTGCTGGGCGCGGCCGTTATCGCCATGGGCGCGAACGGGCTGTGCATCGTCATGCTCAGCTACGAGGAAACCCTGTGGCTGCGATTTATCGCCGGCATAGGCAGCGGCGCCTACACCGGCATCGCCATCGCCACGCTGGCTGGAACGTCCAAACCCGCCCGCGCTTTCAATATCCTGCTGTTCTCCTTCGCCTTCT
>PVMK01188547.1_pt1 | contig 45620 bp, 39 predicted proteins | sample 1853481 | NCBI WGS metagenome assembly PVMK01 (sample SAMN08533507, study PRJNA380276) | Marine sediment metagenome, whole genome shotgun sequencing project.
TCGTTTTCACCAGCGCCGGTATTCAGTCGGCACCAACCGATGCTTTTGGGCTAGAAACCAGCATCACCTGCGCGAATGGTCGCATAGTAGCCCGCGTCCAGGGGCTCATAAGCGCTGGTGCCAGGCTTCATGACGTAAAGCGTTTCACCGACCAGTTCCGGATCGTAGCCCTGCTTGCGCAGCTCGCCCTTGACCATCTTGAAGGTCCCGGTGGTGTCGATGTCCCGCTGGATTCTCAGAAACACGGGCCGTGCATATGCCGGTAACTCGCGGACGATGAAGCTGGAAAAGTCACCGATGTCCAGATGTTCGTTGCCTTCGTCGAGCACCAGTGCCGCCATCCCGGCGCGACCGTCGGTGCGCGGAACCTCGACCCCGTAGACGTTGCAGAAGTGAACCTGCCGGTGGCGATTGACGACCTCGCCTACCTCATTGGTCGACACGTTCTCCGACTTCCAGCGGAACGTGTCGCCGACCCGATCGACGAATTGAAAATGCGGTAGACCGAAGCTGAACCCGACGTCGATGCGGCGAATCAGATCCCCTGAGTTGAACCAGGAGTCTCCGGGGCTACGCACGTCACGGATGATCTTCTTCTCGGTTGCTTCCGGGTTGGTGTATCCCTCGAAGATCTGCTGGTCGTTGATTTCGCCCAGCAGGAGCCCGGGTTCGCCCTTGGTGGTCTCAATGCAGTGACCATCTTCATCGCGAATGATCTCATCTTCGTCCACGTCGTAGCGAACCAGGGCGATCTTCTGAGTGGTGGTGCCGATGGTCTGCTGTTTGTTGAGCAGGTTGCCAAATGCCACGTTGCCTTCGCTGGCACCGTAAAACTCGGCGATTCGTTCGATGCCGAAACGCTGCTTGAATTCCATCCAGACGTCGGGACGCAGACCGTTGCCGGCGATGCTCCGAAGCGGATTGTCGGCGTCATCGGGTCGCACTGGCTGGTTCAACAGGTACCTGCACAGTTCGCCGATGTAGATGAGGCAGGTCGCCTGGTGTTCGCGCACTTCGTCTAACAGGCGACTCGCCGAGAATCTCCGCCTGATGACCATTGACGCACCGGATGTCAGCGCCGGTCCGAAGCCGATCATCAGACCGGTAGCGTGATACAGCGGCAGGCAGAGGTAAATGCGATCGTTCTTGTCACACTTGAGCAGCGCCTTCCAGCTCGTCATTGCGCCCATCAGGTATCGGCGGTGGGACATAACGGCGGCTTTGGGCAATCCCGTGGTGCCGGAGGTGAACAAATACAGTGCGGAATCGCCGAGGGTTACCATTGAGGTGGATGCCGGGTTGTCGGCAGACAGGTGGGCGCCCTCGGCGGCAAGATCGATAGTCCAGTTGGGGGCCGGCTGGTTACCCTTATCCGGGACGTACACGTAGTCCTCACCCTCGTTGAGGTTCAGTTCTGCCTTCACTTCTTCGACCGACTGAACAAGCTCTTCGCCGATGATGCAGAGCTTGGATTCGGTAACGTTGATGCAGTGAATCAACGGCCGTTCGCGCAGGTTCGTGTTGATCAGGCCGGCAATCGCGCCAAGCTTGTTGATGGCCGTAATCGCCGCCAGGTATTCAATTCGATTCTCCATCAGCAGGCTGACGGTGTCGCCCTTGCCAACACCGCGCTTGGCGAGGCCACCTGCATAGCGATTAGCTAACGCATTGAACTCCGCCCAGGTGATGGTCGCGCCTTCGAACAGAATCATCGGGCGATCGCCGAACGCTCGGGCGTTCTGCTCAACCCGGCTACCGATCGAATCTTTGATGCTGGTGGCCCGCGGTTTCAGGTGTCTGGCCGCGGCGATCACGGTGCCGACTTCCTTGAATGCAGACAACAATCCCTTCAGCCCGGTATTTCCGGTACGAGTGTCGGCCATGCTTCGTCCCCAGCGCCTGTCAGCAGGGAAGATACGCGGGCGTCTGTCTGCGGGCAAGACCGCAGCCAGGCCCTGGGGAAGGAAGCTTGCGGTCGTCGCTGAAGGCAGCGAAGCTGACGGCGCACTACACCTTGTGAAGAATGGCAGACAACGAGGGAGCAACAATGACGCAGTGGCAGTTCGGTGAGGTGAAAGTAACCCGGGTGGTGGAGTTGGAGGTTGCCGGCGGGTCTCGCTTCATCCTGCCCGACGCGACGCCCGAGGCGTGTCGGGAGATCGGTTGGATGCACCCGCACTTCATGACCGACGAAGGCAAGCTGATCATGAGCGTGCATGCGTTGGTGGTGGATACGGGGTCACGCCGGATCGTCGTCGATACCTGCATCGGCAACGACAAGCAGCGCAACATCCCCGCCTGGACGAATCTGCAAACGACGTTCCTGGAGGATCTCTCGAGTGCGGGCTATCCGCGCGAGTCCATCGATACGGTGTTGTGCACGCATCTGCATGTCGATCACGTTGGCTGGAACACGATGCTGGTGGACGGCGAGTGGCTGCCGACCTTCCCCAATGCGCGCTATCTCATGGCGGAGACCGAGTGGAGCTACTGGGACGCGAACGAAGACGAAGCTGAATATGGTCCCGTGCTGGCGGACTCCGTGCGTCCGGTGTTCGACGCCGGGCTGGTGGATCTGGTCGATGTCGAGCACCAACTGTGTGACGAGGTGTGGCTGGAACCCACCCCGGGGCACACGCCGGGACACGTCAGCGTGCGGATATCGTCAGGAGGTGAGAACGCGCTGATCACCGGGGACTGTATCCATCATCCGTGCCAGATGGCTCGCAGCGACTGGTCGAGCTCCGCGGACTACGATGCGGCCCAGGCACGCGGCACCCGTGATGCATTGCTCGATCGATACGCGGATGGGGACGTGCTGGTGATCGGTACGCACTTCGCGACGCCAACGGCTGGCCATATCAAGCGCGATGGAGATCGCTACCGCTTCGAGGCGCTCACGGATGCGTAATCGTTCCGGCCACGCAGCGGCACGCTAGGCCAGTTCCTGGTTGTCCGGGCGCCGTTCGCGTTGCCGCATGATCCACTGGGCTTGTTCGTCCAGCGCGGTCTGGCCGAGTGCTCTCAGTATTCCACGGCGTTCGTCGTCGGTCGTCGCACCCCGCAGGCGGCGGAGCGCTTCGGTCATGATCCGATGCATGAACTGATCCTGCTTGATGCTCTCCATGTCTGCTTTTTTGTGGGAGTACACGGCGCCGCCGGCGGCGATCAGCGGCAGCAGACCCATCAGTGCCATCAGCGGCGCCTTGATCGCGTCGCTGATCGAAAACTGCACCAGCGCCAGGATTATCGCGATCACGATGCCGGTCCAGAAACAGAAACGGCCGATCAATGCGTTGCGTTCGTGGTGCGCCGCATGTCGCGGGGCACTGCGACCGAAATAGTCGCGCTGCTCGCCTATCCAGTGATCGATGGCAAAGTTGATCCCGGCCTGATCGAGTTCGTCCAGTTTTGCGTTTGCACGCCGGCTGGTGAAACGCAGTACGTGCCGAATCCAGCCCAACTCGACGTCCTGTTTGCTGAGGTAACTGTCGTGGTTGTACTTCGTCGGAGCCGGCGTGGTGACGCCCGCAACGGCCCAGTAGAATTCGATACGCAAGCTCTCTGCGAGCGCCCGGTAGTCGAGGTAACGGCGATGCCAACCGCCCCGTTGCTCGATGTAGAAGACCGCAATTCCGACGCCGAACAGGCCGAGATAGGGATAGATCATCAGATCCTGATTGGGAAGATCCGCGAACGCGACGAAGCAGAACCCTGCCGCGGCGGCTACGCCAAGCATGGTGCGAATCGCCCGGTAGTAGCGTCGCTGAAATCTGAGGGCCAGCACATCGGCGGCCCTGAACGCCTTCTCGATCCGATGCGCCCCTTGGGGCACGGGGTCGGTCGCAGTGCTCAGGGCCCAGCTTTCGCGTTCGATCGCCTTCTCATGCGCCAATGCGTCGGTATTGAACTCGGCGATCCGCGTGAATACCCGGTGGTAGCGCTCCGGCAACACGGCCGTGCGGGGGTTGGTCTCATCCAGGGTGAGCCAGGACGCCTCACCCGCCCGCGCCAGCGGTTCGGCGTGTTGTCGTCGTGAGCATGTCAGGTGATAAACCAGGTCGCTCTCGTCGTTGATGAGATTCAGCGACGGTTCGCCTCGCTGTTCGGAGACGCCGGGCATGTAGTCGCGCTGATGAAATTCGATGACCTGGGCGGTGCCGCCGATCTGCGATGAAGACATTCCGTCCCACAACGCAAGCAGGATGTGGCAATGGGATGCGATGAACACGCCGAGTCTGGCGTACTGAAGTTCCCGTTCGGTGCTTGGGTCGGGAGGTGAGTCCGGCATGGGCCATTCGGGCACCTCGAATGGCTGGCCCTGCGCGATCAGCGCATCGAATTCGTCGCGGGATTGAGGTTCCTCGAAATCCTCCAGGTACAGGTCCTTGTGCATCGGCAGTGGAACCATCAGGCGTATGCCCAGTTCGAGGGCGACCCGGGCGACCAATCGGTCGGCTCCCTCGGCCAGCGGGCTCAACACTTCCAGGGGCAGTCCCGGGTAGCTTGCGCGGAGATTTTCGAAGAAGTCCCGCACCCGCTGTTCGAGCAGCGGCAGTTCCTCCGGGAGCAGGTCCCGATGTCCGGTGACCCCGATGACCAGCGGCACCGGCAGCGCAGGGATGGTGTCCTCGGGCGCTTGGACGGGGGCGGGGCGGCTATCGGGATCTGCGCTTGCCATGCGGCGCTAACGTGCTTGTGTGTTCTCGATATGGTAGCGCCGTCGGGTATTGATCAACCAGCGTTCCAGACGGCGCCGCATGGGGGGAAAGTCCAGGCTTGCGATGGCGATTCCCAGGGGCAGCATCCAGAATCCGAGGATCGGCAGAAAACCGAACAGGCCACCGACGATCAATGCGAATCCAACCAGTGATCGGACGCCTGGCGGAAGATAGCGCTGTCCCCAGCGCAGGGTCCGGTAGGTGAGGATCACCAACCGGTGTTTCCAGTGCCGTGCCCGCCGTCGCGCCCGGCGGACGCGTTGCGTACGTGGTGGTTGGTGTTCGGACATGACGCTACCGCCCGGAGCTAAACCATGACAGGGCTGTCGCCGGGCTCCTCGTGCCGATCGGGATTCGCGCGCCGCTCCAGGCCGGGGTCGATGGAGGTGAAGTAATAACGGCCGTCCTCGGCCAGGGACCTCTCGATTCGATTGCGATGCATCAGCAGATGTAGATGCGCGATTGCTTCGCCGAGCGCCATCATCATCTGGCGAGGGTCCAGTTCGCGCTTGAACAGTACCGGCAGCAGGTCCTTTGCGACACTCGGCTCGACGCAATGCTCCTCGATCGCAAGCATCCGGTCCTCGTGATGGTCGACCAGCTGACGGAGTCGCTCGCGGACGCCGTAGAACGGCAGGTTGTGTGCGGGCAGCACCAGCGTGTCGTTTGGCGTGCTCATGAATTTGTCGTGGGATTCCATCCAGACGCGCAATGGATCCGCATCCGGTTCTGTGGGGAAAACGCTGACGTTGGAGGTAATGATCGGCAGAATCTGATCCCCGGACAACAGGATGCCCAGACTCTTGCAATGCAGGCAAGCGTGCTCGGGCGAGTGGCCGGATCCGACCACCACCGACCAGTCGCGACCGCCGATTGTCAACGCGTCGCCGTCCTGCAGGCGCTGAAAGCCCATTGGCATGTCGGGCATCGTGAACCCATCATCGGACCGTTTCTGCCACATCTGCTGCATGCGCTCGAGGTAGTCCCTCGGCATGCCGGCCCGCTGGTAGAAATTCGCGCCTTGCCAGCTCGAGTTGCTCGAGAAGCCGCCACCGCTGAAAGAGCGAGCTTGATAGTACTCGCCATGGGTCATCAACAAAGGGCATTGGAAAAGGTCAGTGATGAACGCCGCGTTGCCGACGTGATCCGGATGCATGTGCGTGCAGATCACCCCTTTGACGGGCTTGCCGTTCAATTCATTCGCGAAGAGCTCGTGCCACAGGGCCTGAACCTCCTTCAGGGGCAGGCCGGTATCGACGATGTACCAGCCGTCTTCGTCGTCAAGCAGGTAAAGGTTGATGTGATTGAGCGATCCCCCTCCCATCGGCATCGTCAGCCAATGAACACCGGGCACGATCTGAACTGTCCCGCCGGGCGCCGGGTGGTCCTGATAAGGATATTCGAGGGTCATGGGATGTGGGTGGGCAAAACCACAGTATAACAGCGGCGGCGGGCCGGCGGTTTGCAAGCGGCGCTGGCAGGCGATAGATTTACGGGTTCACAGATCGAAAAGGGGGGATAGCGCATGACCATGAACGTGAAGCCGGTGCCGGCACTCGACGATGAGATCAACGAGATCCGGCTGGCGACCGCGGAGATCATCAATACGCAGGTTCTGCCCGTGGAAGCCAAGCTGTGGGGCTGGGTCTCCGACAGCGCCAATGCGCCCAACGAAGTCGTCGAGGAGGCGCGCGAGCTGCGTCACCAGATTCAGGACAGGGTCAAGAAGGAGAAATTGTGGGCGCCGCACCTGCCCCGTGAGTTCGGGGGCATGGGGCTCTCCTTCATGCAGCACGCCTACATGAACGAGGTGCTCTCGTACAGCCCCGGCGCGGCTTCCCTGTTCGGCGTGGTCGCGCCGAATTCGGGGAACCAGAAGATTCTGGTGAAATACGGAACCCCCGAACAGCATGAAAAGTGGCTGAAGCCCCTGACCGACGGCACTATGCAGTCTGCCTTTTCCATGACCGAACCGCACAACGCCGGGTCGGACCCGCGCTCAATTCAGACGCGCGCGGTGCTCGAAGGCGATGAGTGGGTTATCAACGGCCACAAATGGTTCACGTCGAACGGCCACGCCGCGGAATTCTACATCGTGATGTGTAGGACGGCAGATGAAGACAGCCCGGGCGGGACCGACAAGATGACCCAGATCATCGTCCCGAGAAAGACGCCTGGCGTGAACATCGTGCGTGGCGTGCCGGTATGGGGCAGGGCGTCGAGTCACTGCGAGATCATCTACGACAACGTGCGCGTCCCGAAGGAGAATCAACTGGGCCGCACGGGTACCGGACATCAGGCTGCGCAGGACCGGTTGGGGGCCGGCCGGGTGTATCACTGCATGAACTCCGTGGGCTCAATGTGGCGGGCCTTTGATCTGATGGTGGAACGAGCCATGAGCCGTGAAGTCCACGGCGGTGAGAAACTGGAAAAAAAGCAGTTCATCCAGGGTTTCATTGCCGATTCTTACATCGACATTCAGGCTGCGCGCCTGATGACGATTCACTGTGCGGAGAAGATGGAAACCGGAGCGGACCCGCGAACCGACATATCGGCGATCAAGATATTCGTTCCCGAGATGTACCATCGAGTGGTCGACCGTGCCATTCAGGTGTGGGGCGCGGCGGGCGTTTCCGGCGATCTGCCGCTGGCCAATATGTATCTCGGTGCGCGTACCTTGCGCCTGGCCGATGGACCGGACGAAGTGCATCGCATATTGATCGCCAAGAATGTGCTGCGGCGCTACCACGCAGGTGAAACCTGGGATTTCGGCAACTGATAGAATGCCTGGGTGGCTGCTCGTGAACGACTAGTGGGTGTTCGTAATTTTTCAGATAGCGGCTTTGAACAAGGAGATGGCTCGTGCAGTGTCCGAAATGCGATGGTGAGATGATCGTCAAGAATTACGGCCGGAAGATATCCGTGAATCGGTGCGCGGATTGCATGGGTCTGTTTGCGATGCCGGAAGTGCTCCTGGAGATGAAGACCGAGTGGATGTCCGAGGTGCTCGACGCCGGCGATCCGAAAGTCGGTCGCAAACTCAACGCGGTCGAAGACATCAACTGTCCGGGTTGCGGCTCGCACATGGACAAGGTCTCTGACGACAAGCAGACTCATATCTGGTACGAACGCTGCCCGGAATGCAGCGGCATCTACTTTGACGCAGGCGAATTTACCGACTGGAAGTACGATACGTTGCTCGACCGGATCCGTGATCTCATTCGCGGGCGGCGTGACGTCTGAGCCAGTCGGTTCGGCTCGGCCGGAAGCCCGTCCACGGACGTATTCGGTCCACGCGTTGCACGGCGTTCGTGATCACATCGGTGCGATCCGATGCGCGAGGTAATCCAGTTTCCGACGCCGGCCGGGGAATGGGCGGGAGTCGAGTTCGAGTCCGAGGGTTGGCGGAAGAACCGACTCGATGAAGTGCTCGAACTGGCGCGACGGTGTGGTAGCAGCGCGCTGCTCATTCTGCATCGTGGTCGAATCGCGGCGGAGGGGTATTGGGACGACGCCGCCTCGGAACTGGACGTGGAAGGCCGCGAGCGTTTTGCGCGTTTCAGTCTCGCGCGGGACAGATCAGGTCACCCGATCGAAGACGTGGGCGGTGTACAGAACTGCATAACCGCCGTGTTGCTCGCCATCGCTCGAGATCGGGGCATCATCGATTTCAACCATCCGGTTCAGGAATACCTTGGCCCGGGCTGGAGCAAGGCGAGCCTGGATCAGGAGCGCGAGATTGCGATCTGGCATCTGATGTCCATGACCAGCGGGTTGGATGCACAGTTGAAATTCGCGGCGCCCGCCGGCGTTGAATGGTTGTACAACCCGCCCGCCTACCAGCTGCTCATTCGCATTCTCGCGCGTAGTGCCGGCCTCGACCCCGACGCCATGCTGCGAGGTTGGCTTGGAGATCGGATCGGCATGGCCGATACGCGCTGGGTCGCTCGCGACTGGAGCGGTAGTGCTGCGTTCATCGGTCTGGCGAGTACTGCGCGGGATCTCGGGCGGTTCGCGTTGCTGATCCAGAACCGTGGCTATTGGGGAAACGAAAGCGTGGTGAGCGCCGATGCTCTGGATGAGTTGTTGAACCCCAGTCAGACGGTGAATCCGGCCTTCGGATTGCTATGGTGGTTGAACGGCAGGGACGCGTTTGTCGTTCCTGCCAGCCGGGCACGGATCGAGGGTCCGCTGCTTCCGGCAGGGCCCCAGGACCTGGTGTTGGGATTTGGCGCGCTCAACCGGCAGCTCGCGATTTCCTGGGAGCAGGAACTGAGTCTGGTTCGCCTCGGCGCGGGTATTGCGGATCCGGCGGGGGCCTTCGAAACGATCTGGACGCACCTGCTGGCAGCATTGCCCTCGTACGAAAAGCGGCGTTGAGTTGACAGTGCTGAAAGCCCGGCGTACCTTTCGCGCCCTCATTCATTCATTGCTGAGTGTCATGCCGGAATTCGACTGGCAAATCCTGTACCTCCCGGCCGCGCGTGCGGACGGCACAGACGTGTGCGACCGCGTGGTTACTTGTGCTCAGGATGCAACCAGGATGCCATCAGGAGGACCTGGCTCGAGGAGCTGATCGGCGATAGACCACTAACTAACGCGACAAACCCCGGAGAGCCCTCAGCCTTCGGGGTTTTTTCGTTTCAGAGCACTGAAAAACAGACAAGCAGCGTGTTGAGAAAACATGCCAGGTGAGCGATGTGAACGCAGCGACGTATCGACAGCTTAAACGCAACGAATCGCGAGTGATCTCGTTGGCATTCTTTCGGGTATTCCTCGTGATCATCCCGATTGCCGTGCCGTTCTTTCAGAGCCGTGGTCTGTCCATGCAGGACGTGTTCGTGCTGCAGGCGTTGTTTTCGGGCGTCGTGCTGATCATGGAAGTCCCATCGGGCTACCTTGCCGACCTGATCGGGCGCAAGCACGCGTTGGTATGCGGTTGCGCGTTCATTGGCGTGGGGCACAGCTTCCTGGTGGTGGCGGATGGGTTTGCGACGCTTGCGTTGTTCGAAATCTCGTTGGGCATAGGCGCCAGCCTTGCGTCGGGAGCGGATCTGGCATTGCTGTACGAAACCGAGCAGGCATTGTCAGCGCGAGAAGGCAAGCGTCAGCTTGCGGTCAGCCGCTTGTTCTCGACGCAGACGTTGTCGGAAGCGGTTGCAGGCGTCGCATGCAGTGTCTTGCTGTTGGCATCGGTGCAGGCGGTGGTGTACGCGCAGGTGCTGGTCGGCTGGATCCCGATAATCCTTGCGTTCGGTCTGGTTGAGCCGCCGCGTGAACGCCTCTCTCGGGAATCGCACGCCGCCAACCTGATTCTGATCGTCAGGCACCTGGTGCGCGACGATAGTTTGCTGCGCCTGATTTTCCTGACGTACTGCGTGTGGAGCCTTACCACGTTCTACGCGGTGTGGATGCTCCAGAAACTCTGGCAGCAACAGGGTATCGATCTGCTGTGGTTCGGTTATCTGTGGGCCGGTCTGACGCTCAGCGCGTCGATCAGCGGCCGGTTCGCGCATCGGGTCGAAGAGCGGATCGGCAGTTCCGCGCTGCTGGTCCTCGTTGGCCTGGGGCCGGTGCTCGGGTACCTGGGGCTCGCCTGGTTCGGGCCAGTTGGTGGTGTGCTGGCCAGCGCCAGCTTCTTCATAAGCCGTGGCTTTGGTCTGGTGTTGCTCAAAGATGCCTTGAATCGCCGTGTTCCGGGCCGATTTCGCGCGACGGCGAATTCGTTGGCCAGTTTCGGCTTTCGCGCCAGCTTCGTTTTGACTGGTCCGTGGGTAGGTTATGTCCTCGACGTGTGGGGCATGCAGACGACGTTGTTGCTGCTCGCGGCTGGCAGCCTGGTGATCTTCGCAGTGCTGGTGTTGCCGCTGTTGCTTGCGGCTCGCTCACAGCGCTCGCCAGAGTCGGGCTCAGTTGAGGTTGACGACCTGGACGGGCTGGAGGGTGCCCGGCCGAACCAACGGGCCTGAACGCTTGCGTTCGTACTTGCGTGCCGGGGTGTTGACGATGTCCGTCAGCTCGCCGGCCGCAAGCCCCGTATCGACCCGTTCGGGGGGCACTTCGCCGTACACCGTGTTGCGCTGCGCGGGCACCCGATGCGCTCCTTCGATCATTTCGATCATCCGCTGGGGCGATGTCTCTTGGCCGTGACCCGCGCCGGCAGCCCGGGTAATGCTCTCGTTCATCAGCGTGCCGCCGAGGTCGTTGCAACCTGCATTCAGGCAGGCGACGACGCCTTCGTGCCCCATCTTCACCCAGGACGCCTGGATGTTGGTGATGTATGGACTGAGGGTCAGGCGCGCCACGGCATGCATCAATATCGCCTCGCGGAAGGTCGGTCCCTTGCGGGCCTTGCCCTTCAGGTAGAGCGGGGCTTCCATGTGCACGAACGGCAGCGGTACGAACTCGGTGAAGCCGCCGGTGCGCTTCTGCAGGTCGCGTACCCGAATCAGATGTCGGGCCCAGTGTTGGGGGTGGTCGACATGGCCGTACATGATCGTTGCGGTGGTGCGGATTCCTAGTTCGTGTGCTGCCTCCATGACGCTCAGCCACTGCTCGGTGTTGATCTTGTCTGGACAGATGATCTCTCGAACCTCGTCGTCCAGGATCTCCGCCGCGGTCCCAGGCAACGTGCCAAGGCCGGCGTCAACGAGCTTGCTCAGGTACTGATCCAGCGGTAGATTCGAGGTGGCCGCGCCCTGCCATACTTCCAGTGGCGAGAAGGCATGGACGTGCATGTCGGGAGCCGTGCGCTTCACCGCCTTGACGATCTCGACGTAGGTTTCGCCCGTGTACTCCGGATGAATCCCACCTTGCATACAGACTTCGGTCGCGCCGCGCTCCCAGGCTTCGCTGCAGCGACGCTGAATTTCTTCATGGCTCAAATCGTAGGGCTTGCCGCGCAAGTTTTCCGATAGCTTGCCCTTGGAAAATGCGCAGAACTGACACTTGAAGTAGCAGATGTTGGTGTAATTGATGTTGCGGTTGACCACGTAGGTGACGCGATCGCCATTGTGCCGGGCGCGCATGGCGTCCGCAGCCTGGACCACCGCGCTGAAATCGTCGCCCCTCGCGCTGAACAGCCTGACGATCTCCGCTTCCTGCAGGTCCGCTGCACCCTCGGCGCGCTCCAGAATGGCTTGCAGATCGTCGGATACGCGGGTGGGGCGATTCGCCACGGCATGCAGGTCTGTCCGGGGCGGCGACTGCTCGTCTCCCGGGCACCAGTCATCGACCCGTGGAAACCCCTCGGCATCGATCATGTCCGCCAGCCGCGTGTGCATGCCGGAATCGACCCAGGTGCTGAAGTTTCTAGCGTAGCTGGGGTAAATGGTCAGACGCTCATGCAGATGTTTGCCGGCCTGGGCAGTTTCGCGGCGCAGCTCATCGAGCTGCGGCCAGGGTGCTTCAGGGTTCACGAAATCCGGCGTCAGCGGTGACACGCCGCCCCAGTCGTTGATTCCTGCGGCGACGATCTGTGAGAGTACGCCTGGACTGAGATTTGGCGGTGCCTGCACACTCATCTGTGGGCCGAACACGATTCGGGCAACCGCAATGGTCCAGAGCAGTTCGTTGAGGTCGGGTTCGGGTGCCTGCGCCATTTTCGTGTCTGGTTTGGCGCGAAAATTCTGGACTATGATTTCCTGCACGTGGCCGTGCCGCTGATGCACCGCGCGTATTGCCAGCAGGGACTCGATGCGTTCGCGGCGGGTTTCGCCGATACCGATGAGAATTCCGCTGGTGAACGGGACCTTGTTGCGGCCGGCCAGTTCCAGAGTTTCCAGACGCACCGCGGGATCCTTGTCCGGGGAGCCGTAGTGCGGCATTCCCTTCTCCGTCAGGCGAGTCGATGCGGATTCGAGCATGATGCCCATGGAGGGAGAGACCGGCCGCAGCATGTCCAGCTCTGCCTGGGTCATGTTGCCGGGATTCAGATGTGGCAGCAGCCCGGTTTCCTCGAGCACCCGCTGTGCGGCATGGTGCAGATACTCGAGCGTCGTGGCGAAACCCATCTCTTGAAGTGCGTCGCGCGCCGCCTTGTAGCGTAATTCCGGCTTTTCGCCAAGGGTGAACAAGGCTTCCTTGCAGCCCATTTCCGCGCCGCTGCGAGCAATCTCCAGGACCTGGTCGATGGAGAGAAATGGCGCCTTCAGTTTCTTTGGAGTTTGCGCGAAAGTGCAGTAGTGACAGACATCCCGGCACAGATGGGTGAGGGGAATGAACACCTTGCGGGAATAGGTGACGACATTGTGGAAGCCGCGGTCGCGCACGGTTGCCGCCACGTCGGTCAGTCGCCGGGTGTCCTGTTCGCCAGCCAGGACCAATGCCTGCTCGTCGCTGGGTAGCTGGCCATCGAGCGCCGCGTCGAGGATGGCGGCGATACTGTCAGTCATGTGTTCTCCGGGATTGCCGCTGGGAAACGCGTCACGCTGTCCCCCTCCGTACGTGTCAGAAGCGCGTCACGCCCCTGATCAAAGGGCATTCGAGCTATTATGCGGTTGCCTCAAGCGAGATGCTATACCGCTTGTTTCTAAGTATGTACGCGTTCTACTGGGTCCGGGATGATCGAGTAGTTCGTCCAGATCCGACGGCGTATCGATGTCGAGCGCGAAATTTTCATTGCGCACGATCTTCGGTGTTGTGCCGATGGCGTAGGCCGCGTCGACATGAGGTTCGAAGCTGTGTCCGTCAAACTGGTACCGGATGAGGTTGGGTGGGGTGGATATGATGCAGTTGGTTCCGTCGCCAAGGGCATCGGGGACCAGCGTCAGACGTTCGTGCTGGGTGAGCACCTCGTCGATGTCGGCGGCGCGCACCAGCGGCAGGTCCGCCGGCAGGATCAGCGTTGCGGTCGCGCCGTGATTAGCCATCAGGTATCCGCCGGCCGCCTGGACGGCTTCGGAAAGGTCCGCGGCCGCCGGCTCGGCAAACAGTTCGGCGTCGTAACGGGCAGCGATTGCGGCGGCATCGGGCTCACGCGAGACCAACAGCACCCCTGCAAGTCCCGATGCTCCGGCCAGGGCAGACAGTACGTCGTCTACCATTGCACAGACCAGGCCCTTCCGTTCGTCTGGATTGAGCACCTCGGCGAGGCGTTGCTTGGCGTTGACGAATCTCTTGAGCGGTACGACGGCCCACACGGTGGTCCCCTAGCTCAGCTTGTCGATGAATTGCAGGGCTTCGCGGGCCAGCGCCACGCGGTCCGCCAAACTTACCATGATGGTCTGGGTGACGACAGTCGCCAGGCCGAGCGCCTGAACCTCGTCTTCCAGGGCACGATCGGCTTCGTCCAGGATGAATCCATCGATCCAGGATCGGTAGTAACGGGCGATTTCCACGGCGGTGTTGGGAATATCGAGTTCCCGCATCATCTTTGCCGTCGGCCCCTTGATCGCGGCGCCAGCCACGATCGGTGACACCGCTACCACGGGTATCCGTAGATTCGTAAGCGCCGCTCGCAGCGGCGGGACCGCAAGGATCGGGTCGATACTGAGGTAGGGGTTCGATGGGCAGACAATCACGCCAGCCAGCGCCGGGTCGCGCAGCGCCTCGTCCAGGGACGGACTCAGGCGTGCCTGTTCTGCGCCGACGAAGCGGACGCCAGTGACGGCCGGAGCGCACCGGTCACGCACGAAGTAGTGCTGGAATGAGAGCTCGCCGTCTCCGGTGTCGACGGTGGTGCGAACCGAGTCGTCGGTCATTGGCAAGATGGGGTGGCGCACGCCGAGCGCGCCGGCCAACTCACCGATCACGCTGGTCAGGTCCATCCCGGCCGCGAGTCGACGGGTGCGTTCGATATGCATGGCGAGGTCGCGATCTCCGAGCCGGAACCAGTCTTCCCCACCCAGCTGCGAGAGCACGTCCATGAAGTGCCAGCTCTCGCCGGCTCGACCCCAACCGGTGTCTGTGTTGCTGAGTTCGGCGAGGGTGTACACCAGCGTGTCGATGTCGGGCGAGATATGCAGTCCCAGGTGCTCAAAATCGTCCCCGGTGTTGACCACGAAACGGAGCTGGTCGGGATTCAGCAACCGGCTCAATCCAAGCGCCAGCTTGGCGCCGCCGACGCCGCCCGTGAGGGCCAGGTATCGGGCCGCGGCCATGTCAGCGAAACAGGTCTTCGTCGAGTGGTCGATAGATATCGGCCGCTCGCTGTGGGCTGGCTTCCGGGTCGAACCCTCGCACCAGGGCCATTGGCGTACGCTCGGTTGTCTCGCCCATCAGCAGGGTCGCGGTGGCGGCGATGGAATCAGCACGATTGATCAAGGTTACCTTCAGCTCACGGCCGAAGAGATCTTCGCCGCCGACATGATCGTCCAGCACGGTAATTCCCGAGCAGCCGATTGCGCAGCCGATGGTACCGAGCCGCCAGGGCCGATTCATGCTGTCGGCGATAATCACGCCCAGTTCCAAGCCGGTTGCCTTGCCCAACGCAAGCCGTAACTTCTCGGCGGATATGTCTGGATCCCGCGGCAACAGCAACGCGGCTTCGCCGTCCGCGTGGGAAATGTTCGACTGGTCGATACCGGCGTGGGCGCCGACGATGCCAAGCCGGTGCCGCATAATCAGCACGCCCGGTTTCTTGCGCAGCAGATCGCTGGATTCGTCGAGGATCAGCTGGACCAGACGTGGATCCTTGTCAGTCTCCGCGGCGAGCTCGATGGCCCGCGTGGAGGGCTCTACGTCTGCAAGCTTGATCAGTTGCCCCTCTGCTTTGGAGACGACTTTCTGCGCGACGACCAGGATGTCACCGGCTTGGAAGCTCAGGTCATGGTCGGCCATGGCGGCCAGCGTCAGCGCCGCGAGGTCGTCACCAGGCTCGACCATCGGTAGCCCCGCAAGGGGACGTATGGACAGTTCAGCAGGCATGGTAGTCCTGGGAATTCAGTGGTCGTCCTGACCCACGATCCGGATCCCTGAGTGGGAAATGTCGTGGCGGCGATTGATCTGAATGAGAATCGAGGTGAGCGCTTCCGCTGCGGCCGCATTCTCGATCGGACCTGCATGCCAGCCGTTCATGCCGGCCTGCTCGATCAGTTCGATGACGGTCTCCCGGGCGGCCTTCTTGTTGCCGGCGACCAGCACGTCGCATTCGATCTTGACGTCCTTCTGGAGCAGATGGGCCGCGACGTTCTGGAATGCCGAGACCACCGCCACGTCTTCGCCGAGGAAGTCCTGGGCGCGTTTGCCAGCGGAGCCCTCGACTGGCAGCTGAACGGTGCCGACTTTCGGTGGCATCAGCGGGACGCTTACGTCGATCAGGATTTTTCCGCTGAGCGCGAAGCGCACCGATTCGAGGGTGGACAGCTGATGTTCGAAAGGTACGGTGAGCACGACGATGTCGCCGGCGGCGGCCGCGTCGGGATTCACCATCGCGACCGCCGGTGTTTCCGGGCTGATCGCCTTCAGGGCGGCCACCGCGGCGTCCGCTTTCTCCTGGGTTCTCGAGCCGATCACAATCTTGTGGCCGGCCTTCGACCAGCGGATGGCCAGTCCGGTACCCAGGTCGCCGGTGCCGCCGAGGATGGCGATGGTGTGCTGTTCAGGCATTGCAGTCGATCCCGTTCGCGCAAAAGCGGGCGATTATAGCGAAACCCGCGATCCGGACACCCCTCGTGTTCGTGAGCGGCCCGGAGGGTCTCAGCTCACGTCCTGACGCCAGACCTGCGGCGGCTCGCCTTGACTCATGGCACCCACCGACCAGATCTCGATGCGCCACGGGGTCAGTTTCAGCGCCCCGAAGCTCGGATCGTCGGCCGAAGGCCAGAAGGCGACCGGGTCGTAGCCCACCGGTTCCGGCGTCGTCTTCAGCAGGTTCCACAGGTGGTCTTTAGCCGCCTGATCGTCGACCCATTCTGCCTTGCACTCAGCCTGTACCTGTTCGTGCTGTTGATCCCAGTAGCTCAGCGAGACGAACGGGTTGTTGGCGATGTGTTTGGCCTTGTGGGACTGGCGGCCCGTGGCGATCCAGCCCGTGGTGCCGTCCCAGATCGGGTGCAGAATGCGCGACCGTGGCCGGTTCTGACGGTCCATGGTGGTGACAGTGCACCAGACTACCCGCCGGGTAATCTCATTGAATTTGTCTTCGATGTCCTGAAACGATGCAACGTCCATATGTCCCTGATCCCCGAGAACTCCGAACGATCAATTGTGGCATCGCCGGCGACGCGAGGCCACTTACTTGACCGTAATCGACATTGCTGTTGGGATGCTCGCCTTGTTAACACGCACCGTTCGGGCGTCCCGTTCGGATAAGGAGCTACCATGCGAATTGGAATCATGATTGGTGCAGATGGCGCCACCACCACCCTCGATCAGGTAATCGACATTGCCGTGCAGGCCGAGGCGAGTGGTCTGGACAATGTGTGGATGGCGAACATTTTCTCGTTCGACGCCATCTCTACCCTGTCGCTGATTGGTCAGAGAACAGAGCGAATCGGTCTTGGCACCGCCGTGACACCTACCTATCCACGCCATCCAACGGCCATCGCGCAGCAGGCGCTGACCGCTGCAGCGGCCAGCAACAACCGTTTCTCGCTAGGCATCGGGTTGTCTCATCAGATTGTCATTGAGAACATGCTGGGCTTTTCGTACGACAAACCGGCACGGCATATGCGCGAGTATCTGAGCGTGCTTGCGCCGCTGCTGCGCGGGGAGGCTGTTTCCTACAACGGCGAAGAATATCGGGTGAACGGTATTCAGCTTGGTGTTCCCGGCGCCGAACCGCCGCCGTTGCTGGTCGCCGCGCTCGGCCCCGTCATGTTGAAGCTCGCCGGCGAACTCGCCGATGGGACGATCACCTGGATGGTAGGTCCTCGGACCATGGAAGATCACATCATCAAGCGGTTGGCGGGCGCCGCTGCTGCGGCTGGCCGCCCGGACCCAGTGGTGTGTGGTGGGTTCCCCGTCATATTGACCACCAAGCCGGATGAGGCGAGGGAAAAGATCGGTGAGCAATTGGTCATGTACGGGCAGCTACCGTCCTACCGGGCCATGTTGGATCGCGAGGGCGTCTCGGGGCCTGCCGACATCGCGCTGGCGGGTGATGAAAACTACCTGCGAGGCGAGATCGACCGTTTGCGCAATATGGGCGTGACCGATTTCAATGCCGCGATCACGCCGGTCGAAGAGGGGGCGTTCGATCGAACCCTGGAGTTTCTGACCAGCCTGACGTGACCTGACCCTTCCGGAGGTGACCCCGCCTGAGGCTCCTCCTTGAGTGAACTCGGGGGATTGGTCAGGCTGCGCGCTGGGATGGACCCGGCTCGTCGACCCTGAGGTTGACGATGTTGGCGGAATCCGGCAGTTGCAATCGGTCTTCGCGCAGTTCCCGCAGGTTCAGCGCGTTGGCGACACCAATCCAGGTGTACAGAGCATCGGTCCATAACCGCCCGACCAGCGGGATGCGGTCGATGAAATCTTCGATCAGCTGAGGCTCGGATGGTCGCATGATGGTCTTTCCCTGTTGTACCTGCATTGTTTGTCTCTCAAATATCGGGCCAACATCGCCCTGGATTGACCAATAGATTGATTCTGAAGCGATTTTCGCTCGGGCGTACGTCTTCGGATATACGTGATAGCCGTTGGATACGCGTCACCTGGTCCAAAGTGGTGCGTATCTGCATGACGCGCTTCGATCTGGTGCCTGCGCTCCTCCCTCTGCCCGGAGGAGGGCGCGCAGTATAGAGATCGAGTTTGGCGCGTACAAGGGTCAGGAGTTGAAGTTTGCGACCTCGGGCAGAATCTGTTCGATCATCAGCCTCGTTTGATCGAGCATGTCTTCGGTTCCGAAGGCGATGGGCCGCAGCACGAATTTGTGCACGCCGGCGCCCCGAAAAGCATTCAGCAACGTCATGATTTCCTCGCTACCGCCGATTGCGAGGTACCCGTCGGGTGACTTGCCGAGCCGTTTGGCGAGCGCTTCCTTGTAGCGCTGACTGATCGGGTCGTCCTCGGTGCCAAACCGGTAACCAAACCCGGCGCCGAAATGGTCCTCGTCGATCTGCCGGTCGAACTCGACGGTTTTGTCCTTGATGGCTCGAATCACCGGCGCGACCTGATCCGGCGTTTCGATGCCAGCCTGCCAGCCGGTACCCCACCGTGCTGTCCGCTCGATCGCTTTGTCCGCCGAACCGCCGACCCAGAGAGGCAGCGGTTGCTGGACGGGGCGCGGTGCAATGCTGGCACCGTCGAGCTGGTAGCAGTCGCCCTGGAAGTCCACCGATTCCTCGCTCCAGAGCCGCGACATGATTTCCAGACCTTCATCGGTGCGTTTGCCGCGCTGTCGAGTTGGGATGCCAGTGGCGGCGTAGTCACGACCCAGGGCGCTGCCCACCCCGAATGCCGGCAGCAGGCGGCCCTCGCTCAGCACATCGATGGTTGCGCAGGCCTTCGCGGTGATGACCGGATCGCGCAGTCCCAGGCTTGCGACATTCATCCCGAACTTGAGGCGCCGGGTGGCGCCGGCCAATGCGGCCATTACGCTCATGCATTCCAGGTTTGCATCGGTTCCGATCAGCCGATCCGACTGCCAGATCGAATCCACGCCACCGCCGTCGCACAGCTCGACCCAACGCCAGAACCCGGCCGCGTCGTCGAACACGTAGTTGGCAATGCCGATGCCTGCGCTGACCGTCATTTTTGATCTCCTGGTTCTGGTGGACGAAACGCAGAGGTTACTATCTGCACCTGCCCCTGTAGTCAAGTGTGGTCAAGCCTCGGCATGAGTACGGAACAGATCTTCGAGGGCCCACTGGTGGTCGCGGATATTGGTGCAACCAATGCCCGCTTTGCGCTGGGCAGCCCGGAAGGTGTCGCATCGCAACGGGTGTACTCCAGCCGGGACCTCGGGAGCGGGCTGGAACTCGTGGCGCGGTATCTCGCGGACCTGGACATTGTCCCACCCGCGGCGTTCTGCATTGCGCTCGCGGGCCCTGTACAGGGGCGGAGCGCCAGCCTCACGAACACCGAAATCGGATTCTCGGAAACAGAACTGGAGGCTCGCTTCGGGGGCCCGGCGAGGCTGATCAACGACTTTGCTGCCGTAGCGTCTGCAGTGCCGGGCTTGCAAGCGAGCGGACTCATCGATATTTCTCGCGACCCGGATCCAGTGCCGCTGGATCCTCGGGGCCCGGGAGTGAAGGCGATCATAGGTCCCGGTAGCGGGCTGGGGATGGCGCTGTTGCTGCCTGATGCGGACGGATGGCTGGTCATGCCGTCGCAGGGTGGCCATTGCGATCTTGCAGCCACGGACGCGCTGGAAGCCGAAGTGCTTGCGATTCTGCGCCTTGACCGCGAGCAGGTTCCGTGGGAGGCGTGTCTGTCGGGCCCCGGCCTGGTGGGGCTTTATCAGGCGGTCTGCAGTGTCTGGGGCTGTCAGCCCGACCACGACCGGCCAGCGCTCATTTCTGCGGGGGCGTTGAGCGGAGATCCGGTATGTCATCAGACTCTGGAGATGTTCTGGGGCATGCTTGGCTGCGCTGCGGGAAATCTGGCCGTGATGGGGTGTGCGCGTGGCGGCGTATTGATCGGCGGAGGGATCGTTCCAAAATTGCTCGATCAACTCGATCCCAGACACTTTCGACGCCGCTTCGAACAACGCGGCGCATTGAAGAGTTTTGCGCGCAACGTGCCTACGGCAGTGATCGTCGATCCCGATGCCGGCCTGAAAGGAGCAGCTCGGGCGTTTCTCGAAGCGGTTCGATTCATTCAGTGAACGCTCGCCGACAGGCTTCCATTTGCGGCAAACTGTGGCAGGCGTTGAGCAATTCAAGACACCTATCCAAGACACCTAGGGGGGCAGATAAATGAAGGTCAGCATTGCTATCGGAGGAGCCGCTTCGGGACGGCAGCGCGACTTCGAAGCGCAGGTTGATTTCGTGGTGGAAGCTGAAAAACTCGGCGTTGACACCGTCTGGACGGCGGAAGCCTGGGGGCATGATGCGATTTCGCCATTGGCGTTTGTCGCGGCGCGCACCAGTCGCATACGACTCGGGACCGGCATCATGCAGATCAGCGCCCGCACGCCGTCCATGACGGCTATGACCGCATTGACGATGGCCGCCATCTCGGGCGATCGATTCATTCTCGGGCTGGGTGTGAGTGGGCCGCAGGTGGTCGAAGGACTGCAGGGGCGGCCATTTGCTGGACCGCTGACGCGGCTGAAGGAAACCGTCGAGATTGTCCGCATGGCATTTGCCGGCGAAAAGCTCGAATATCACGGCAAGTATCACGAGCTGCCCCTGCCGGATGGGGAAGGCAAGGCGTTGCGTCTCTCCCAGCCGGGTAATGCCGATATCCCTATCTACCTGGCAACCCTCGGGCCGGCATCTCTGGAATATACCGGCGCGGCCGCGGATGGCTGGCTGGGAACATCCTTCACACCCGAGCACGCCGACGCGCATCTGGATTACATCCGTGCGGGTGCCGAGGCGGCCGGCCGGAGCCTTGGAGACGTGAACATTCAGGTAGGCGGGGCGGTTGGGATCGGTGAGGACCTGGCCACCCTGGTCGAACCGCTCAAGGCCGGGATGGCGTTTCAGCTCGGCGCGATGGGGTCGGCAAAAACGAACTTCTACAACGATGCCTATCGGCGCGGTGGGTTTGACGATGCGGCGGCGGAGGTTCAGCGGCTTTGGGTGGCAGGCAAGCGCGACCAGGCTGCCGAGGCGGTGCCGGACGAGATGATCGTTCAGGCCAACCTGCTCGGTGATGAGGCGATGGTGACGGAACGCGTGCGCCGCTACCGGGATGCCGGAGTGGACACGCTTCGCGTCGGCCCCATGGGCGCAACCCTGGATGAACGGCTCGAAGTGCTGGGGCGGGTCATGGACATCGTCAAGGCCGTCGCCGCCGAGTAGCCTGGCGCACTACACTGGGCAGCCTCAGGTCTGTGTCTGCCCCCGGCCGCGCTCCTGGATGGATCGTCGGCGCGCCGCGACGCGTTCAGGGGTGACTTCCGCCGCCGAGTGACGTCGGTTGGCGTCCAATTCGATGGTCAAACCTTCGCCGAGGGTCGCGTACCAGCCCTGATCCATGATGCGCTTGATCTCGCCACGGGTGACGGGCTCGGTGCTGAGGATGTCCCGGGCCAGGGCGCGGCAGGTGGGCAGGAGTTCTTCCGGGTTGACGACCCGGTTGACCAGGCCCCACTCGTAGGCGCGGTCGGCGCCCAGGAAGTTACCTGTCAGGCTCAACTCCTTCGCCCGGTTGATCCCGATCAGTCGCGGCAACCGCTGGGAGAGACCCCACCCCGGAACGACCCCAACACGCGCATGAGTGTCGGCGAACTTCGCTTCGGTGGAAGCAATCAACAGGTCGCACATCAGGGCGAGTTCGAACCCGCCGGTGATCGCGAAACCGTTGATCGCGCCGATGATCGGCGCCTCGAAGGCCCCCAGCGCGCGGTTGAGGTCCAGGTCGCCGGAGGGAGTGCCCTGCCGCTCTACATCCTCCTCGACGTCCACCTCACCGCCGAGTTCCTTGAGGTCGAGGCCAACGGTGAAAGCACGTCCGGCGCCGGTAAGGATCACTACCTCGGTTTGCGGATCGCTTTGCAACTCGTCGAAGGCTGCGACCAGTGCTGCACGCAGTCCCGATGACAGCGCGTTCAAGGCGTCGGGTCGGTTCAACGTCACCGTCGCGATGCCATCCTCTCGGTCGATCAGTACCAGACTTTCGGGCGTGGCTACCATGGATCTGTCCTTCTGTTGCATGGGGCGTATTGCGTGAAGTCCCCGGTAGTCGTGGAGTCTATCAAGGTCGCGGCGCGAGCTTGACAGGAGCCCGTGTGGTCCGGACCATTGGATATGGGGACATGCAACGTTGGAGACGTGTAAATTGCGTTTCGGCGACTATCTTGTATACGAAGCGCTGCGCGAGAATAACCGCGCGCTGCATGCGCTCGGCCAACGCCAGCCATTGCTCCGTGATTCGGCTGTAAGTGAGATGGGCGCGGTCGTCCAGCGGCTCCATGCGTACTGGCATCTGCTTCGGGGTTCGGTACCCGCCGCAGACCGGCGTGCAGCACGGCAGCGGTTGCAGAGCATTCAGCGAGCGCTGGCTTGCGCATCGGAACGCCTGACGCTGTCGGGCACCGTAGAACTCCTCGCCAGCAACGCGCCGAGTGACAAGTCACGGCAGGCCGTGCAACTGCTGGCCGAGCAGTTGAACGCGCCAGGAATCGACGCGGTAAGGCTGGCGGTTCCCCGGGACCTGGTCGCGCGCGGCTTCCAGGAAGATTCGCTGAGCTGGAGAACATTGGATCGGGATGCGATCGATTCGGGCCGGATGCTGGAGCAGTATAGGCGCAGCTACCGGAAGGGTCGTCGGTCTGGCCTGCGGGCCCTGGACGAGCACAACGATGACGCGCTGGGCCGTTGGCGACGCTGGGTCGGGGTGTCGCTGGAGCAACTCGAACTGGTTCGCGTCGCGCTGCCGGAGCAAAGTGGGCAGACTCGTTTTTATCTGGAGCGACTGTACGAATCGCTCACTGCGTACCGCGACCTGACGAGGGTGAGGGCGGCGCTGTTGGACACTGGCATGTCGGGCAAACAGAAGAACAGGGTAGCGGCGCTGGTCGAGTTGCGTATGCGCTATTCCCTCGAGAGGGCCGCGAAGCTCTACCCGAATTGCTATCGCTACGCGCCCAAGCGATACCTGGCGACGCTGCAACGGGGCCTGAAAGACATCGATTTCGCGGCCCTGGTGGCCGACCTCGAAGGCAGAGCCGCCTGAAGGAGTACTCCATTGATTGATCGCATGACCTGGCTTCGGCCGTTGATGCTGGTGTTGGTTTGCTGGGCGTGGTCGTCCGGGCTTCAGGCGCAGGATGCCTATGTGCAGCAATGGGGTCCCGCAGTCGGCACGCCACTGCCAATGCTGGACGCTCTGGACCAGAAGGGACAACGTCGCCAGTTCGCGGATCTCACCGGCGAACACGGGTTGCTGCTGTTCTTCAACCGTTCGACGGATTGGTGACCCTTCTGTAAGCGCCAGCTGGTCGAGCTGGCACAATGGCAGGGGAAGTTCGAGGCATTAGGCGTGAAGGTGGCCGCGATCACCTACGATCCGGTGGAGCAGCAGCTGAGCTTTGCATCAGCCTCCGACATCGAGTACCCGCTGCTGTCCGACCAGGAGGTGGCGCACGTAAACGCGTACGGGATTCGCAATGAAGAGTATGAGCCGGGACACGCTGGCTACGGGATACCGCACCCCGGAATCATCTACTTCGATGCGCAGCAGATCGTGCGTCTGAAGTTCGCGATCCCGGGCTACCGGCAGCGCCCGCCAATGGCCGAGGTACTCGACGCCATCGAGGTACTCGAGCCCCAGTGAAGTCCTACCTCGATTCGAGGTCTTTTTCGGCATCCCCACGGGGAACCTTTAGCCCGATTTCCTGGTAGTACCTCAGGGCACCGGGATGGATCGGAGCCGTTAAGCCTTCGAGCATGTCCTCTTTGCTGAGGGTGCTCAAAACGGGGCCGTACTCGCCCAGCGATGCGAGATCTTCAAACACCGCTTTCGTGACGGCGTACACGATGTCTTCAGACACCTTCGCAGAAGTAAGAAATGTAGCCCTTACTCCGATCGTTTCGACGTCACTCTCGTTATCAGCGCGAGGATATTGAGCTATCGGAATAAGCGATCGGGAGTAGTACGGATTCGTGGACAGAATCTTGTCGATGTTCACCAGAGGGATGAAGCGAGCACCACGAACCGAATAGGTGGCGAATTTGATGTTCGTGTTTGGATGGCCGACCGTATAGAAAAACGCGTCCAATTCGCTGTGCATCAACATAGCCAGCCTGTCATCCAGCATCTCTTCGTGTGCTTCGATGTCCTTCTCCCATTCGATTCCCACGGCATCGAGAGCGTCGATGGCGTTTTGTCGGGTACCGGAGCCAGGCACACCGATATCTACGCGCCTGCCTCTCAATTCATTCATGGCGCCGATACCGGAATCGCCGCCAGCAACCAGCGTCACAGATTCGGTATAGAGGCTGAACACCGCGCGTAAATCTCTCTGGGGTCCTTTTTCCTTCCATTCCGCCAGACCATTTACGGCTTGGAATTGATGGTCGGCCTGAGCGATACCGAACTCAAAATCACCCGCGACAACTGCGTCGATATTGGATACCGAGCCCGGACTGGTGGTGTCCTGAAGTTGAAATCCATGCGTTTCGTGCGTTTGGTTGACGATTCTGGAGATGGCATGTCCGGCCACTCGGTAGTTGCCGCCGAAGGCGCCGGTACCGATGCTGACTGACCGGATTTTCTCCTGCGAACATGAGGCCGCTAGAAAAACTGCGAATACGACCTGGCAGACAAGCACAATGCGCTTTGCGGGGCTCGTTAGTTTCATTGAGGCAATAACCTTGGAGCGAGGGGTAGGGCTGCGTCTGCGCAGCAGCGTAGCAAATGCCTGGCAGCGGAAACGTAAGGCAGTTGTGCGGTGCGCGCCATCGTAGTCGGCCGGGTTCAGTCGCGCGTTTGCCCGCCAAGCAGCTGGGCGTCGCCGCCGACGGCCGCGGTGTTGATGGTCAGGGTTCGCTCCACGCAGAACGCTTTCAGGTAGTTCGGGCCACCTGCCTTGGGGCCGATGCCTGACCGTCCGAAACCGCCGAACGGCTGGCTTTCGACGCTCGCGCCGATGATGTTTCGATTGACGTAGAAGTTACCCACGGGAATGGCGCGGGCAATGCGCTGTGCACGACCCTGAATGCGGCTGTGCAAGCCGAGGGTCAGGGCGAAACCGCTGTCGCGAATCAGTGCGATGACCTCGTCCAGCGCTTTCGCTGGATACCGGCTGACGTGCAGCACCGGCCCGAAGACCTCTCGCTCCGGCATCGTCAGATCGTCCAGCTCGATCACTGCGGGCGCTACGTAGTGCCCGTACTTTGCACCGCTGACCGGGGATCGGGTCACCGCGGCCGTCGGGAACGCTTCCAGATAGGCTTCCAGTTCGCTTGCTCGGGCAGCACTGATCACGGGCCCGATGTCCGTGTCCAGCGCCGCGGGATGTCCCAGCGTCAGCATGGCCATCGCACCTTTCAAAGGGTCGAGGATGGCGTCTGCGATGTCGTCCTGAACGAATAGTATTCGCAGTGCGGAGCAGCGCTGGCCGGCGCTATCGAACGCCGATTCGATGACATCGCGTACCACCTGGTCCGGCTGTGCGGAGCTGTCCACGATCATTGCATTCAGGCCGCCTGTTTCAGCGATCAATGGAATGAACCCACCATTGCGCTCTGCGAGCGCGCGCTGAATTGTCCGGGCCGTCGCGGTTGAGCCGGTAAAGGATATTCCGGCGAGTCGCGAATCCGTCAGCAGCGATGCGATGTCGGCCCCGCTGGCGAGCAGCAGGCTGAGTACCGGCTCCGGGACACCGACCCGATGGGCAAGTTGAACCACCCTGCTGGCGATCAGGCCGGTGAGCTCCGAAGGCTTGGCGATGACGGTGTTGCCGGTCACCAGCGCTGCCGCCAACTGCCCGGTGAAGATGGCGAGGGGGAAGTTCCAGGGAGCGATGCACAGGAACGGGCCCCGGGGTTCGTAGTGGAGCGTGTTCTGCTCCCCGGTGGGTCCGGGCAACTGAATTGGCGTACCCAACTGCTCCCGGGCCAGGTGTGCGTAGTAGCGGCAGAAATCGACCGCTTCGCGAATCTCCGCGTGGGCAGCAGCCAGGGTTTTGCCGGATTCGCACATCAGCAGGCTCAGCAGCACGCCGCGCTCCTGCTCGAGGGCGTTTGCCAGTTGTTCCAGCATGCCTGCCCGGGCGCTCACATCAACGTGGCGCCAGGTGTCGAAGGCGTCCGTTGCTGCCGCCAGCGCCGAGTCCACTGTGGCGGGGCCGGCAAATCGAACCTGGCCCAGCACATGGTCGGTATCGGAGGGGTTGACGATCGGTCGGGGCGGCGCATCGGTGTCACCGTTGGCGTTGCAGATCAGCGATCGAACTTCCTCTTGCGATGGGAGCTTTGTTGCGAGTTCGTCGAACAGGTCGCAGAGCGTCGCTGGATCGTCGAGATTGAGCCCTGCGGAATTGACGCGGCCCGGACCATAGAGCGTGGCTGGCGGATAGACGTCGGCACTCACGTAACGACCGTCCTCCAACTCCTCCGCCGGGTCCCGGATCAGCTCGTAGATGGGCATGCGCTCGTCGTTCAGGAGGTGCACGAACGAGGAGTTGGCGCCGTTTTCAAGCAATCGACGCATCAGGTAGGGGAGTAGCTCGCGATAAGGGCCGACCGGTGCGTAAATTCGTTGTGGAACCTGAGGGTGAAGGTCACGCAGGACTTCGCACAGCACCTCGCCCATGCCGAACAGACGTTGCACTTCGAATTCTCTGTTGTCGTGGTACCGCGCAAACTCGACCACGGCAGCGAGCGTGTGGGCGTTGTGAGTCGCGAACTGGCCGTACAGCGCGCCGCCGCTCTGCAGTATTCGATGTGCACAGGCGAGGTAAGCAACGTCCGTCGCCTGCTTGCGAACGAACACCGGGTAATCGGATAACCCGAGCTCCTGGGCACGCTTTACCTCGGTGTCCCAGTAGGCGCCCTTTACCAGCCGGACGGGGATGCTGCGCCGCTCGCGCTGGGCCAGTTCGGCGATCCAACGCAGGGTAGCGGGTGCGCGTTTCTGGTACGTCTGAACGGCAAGGCCCAAGCCGTTCCAGCCGCGTAGCTGCGGACTGGTGCACAGATCGTGGAACACGCTCAGGGTCAGGTGAAGTCGGTGTGCTTCTTCGGCATCTACCGTGACCTGAATATCCAATGCCCGAGCCGCCTCGAGCAAGCGCTGAATTCGTTCGACGAGCACACCGCGCAGCGCGTCGACGTGGCGCGGTTCGAAACGGGGGTGCAACGCGGACAGCTTGATGGAGATTTCGGCGATGCCGGTCGGCGCGTCGCGATAGTGCGATCCGAGTGCCTCGATGGCGTCCAGGTAGCTCTGCAGGTAGCGGGTGGCGTCGTCCTCGGACAGCGCGGCTTCGCCGAGCATGTCGAAGGAGTAACGTGTCTCGCCCTGGCCGCCGTCGACCGGTTGGTAGGGTCCAACCGTCCGCAAGGTATCGGTGATTGTCTCGCTGATGACGAACTGTTGGCCGACGATGCTCATCGCCTGGCGAATCGCCTTCAGCGCGATTTCCTTGCCGAGGCGTGTGGCGATTCGGGTGATGCCGCTGAAGAACGAAGCCGCGCTGGTGGCGCGGAACAACCGCCCGGTCAACAGCAGCCCCCAGGTTGAAGCGTTGACCAGCATCGATTCGCTTTGACCGATGTGCGTTTGCCAGTCCCCGTCGTTGAGCCGATCCTGGACGAGACGGATTGCGGTCGCGTCGTCCGGAACTCGAATCAATGCTTCGGCGAGGCACATCAACACGATGCCTTCGTCGGAGCTCAGGGAATATTCGTTCAGGAACGTATCGACGCCGGTCCGCTGGCGGCCGCGATTGCGCGCCTCCTGGGCGAGATTCTCCGCCAGACGCTGCACATCGTTCGTCTCGACCGCGTACTGTTGCAACTCGTCCAGCAGCACCTGGATCATGAGCCGTTCGTTGGCGAGATAGTCGGCGTGTAGCTCTGCAGGTATCGGCAGACCACGAAGCACGCGCTGTGCGTCCGCCAGGTGTTTGTGCAGATGGTGCATGATGCCCTCCCTGTACTCGCATTATCGGCGCCCGCGTATGCAGGGCAAGCTCTTGCCCGGGTCAGTTGCTTTAGCCGGGGGCGCCGCGTTTAATGCCGGAAAATCGGTGCACCCGCGGGACGAACGAATCTGCGTCGCCGCAGTCTTATGGGACCGGGGCCAGCATGCGGGTCAAGAACGCCGATAGCTGTTAAGGAGTTCGCGTTGCGGTGGATTAGGGTTGCCCTCCCGATCGTGTCAGGGGGGCTGTTAGCAAGCTGCGCCTCGATCATGTCCTCGGTCACCGGGGATCTCGCAGATGGGCTCTCCGAGGCGATTCTCAACAACGACGATCTCGAGACCGTGCGCGATGGTGCACCTGCGTATCTGATCATGCTGGATGGACTGATCGCACAAGACCCGGATAATCCGAGCCTGTTGATGTCGGCCGCCACGCTGAATACCGCCTATGCCGGGGCTTTCGTTGCCGCGCCTGAACGCGAAATCCTGATGACCGACAAGGCGTTCGACTATGCACAGCGGGCGGGCTGCCTGGAAATCAAAGCCAGCTGCGCTGCGCGCACGGAACCGTTCGATGAGTTCACCGGCTGGGTTGCCGATCTGGATCGCCGCGATATCGATATCGCGTATCGACTCGGCTCGGCGTGGGCACTTTGGATCCTCGCCCATAGTGACGACTGGGGCGCGATCGCGGAACTCGGACGGGCCAAAGCACTGATGTCCAGGGTTGTGCAGCTCGACGAAGCGCATGCCGGGGGCGGTGCGTACCTGTATCTTGGAGCGATGGAGACTTTTCTGCCTGCCGCGATGGGCGGTCATCCGGAGCTGGGCCGCGAGCACTTCGAACGCGCGATCGAATTGTCGCAAGGACATGATCTGGTCATGAAAGTCATGTTCGCGCAACTTTACGCGCGGTTGGTGTTCGACCGCGAGTTGCATGATCGGCTGCTGATCGAAGTGCTCGATGCCGAGCCCAGGGCCGATGGGCTGACCTTGAGTAACCTGGTCGCCCAGCGGCAGGCTCGTGAGCTGCTGAGTACGGGCGACGAGTATTTTTGAACGGCACTCTTGCGTGCGGAGTGAGTACAGAGTGAGTACAGAGTGAGTACAGAGGAACATCGATGATGCGTTGGTTTTTGATCGGGGCCCTGCTGAGTGGCCTGCTGATGTCGTTCGTTGCGGGTGCCGCGACGTTCAAGATTGCCACACTGTCGCCGGATGGCTCTGCCTGGATGAAGGCCATGCGCTCAGCGGCGTCTGAGGTAGCTGAGGCCACGCAGGGGCGGGTCAAGTTCAAGTTCTACCCCGGCGGTGTCATGGGAGACGACAAGGTGGTATTGCGGCGGATGCGACTTGGCCAGCTGCAGGGCGCGGCGCTGACGGCCGGCAGCCTCACCAGTGCGTATACCGATGTCCAACTGTACAACCTGCCCATGGTGTTTCGCGATCTCGAGGAAGTGGACTACGTCCGGGAACGACTCGATCATCGACTGATGGCCGGATTGGCAGCGAACGGTTACGAAGCGCTGGGCTTTGCCGAAGTCGGATTCGCCTACGCGATGAGCAGTGTTCAGGCGACGTCGGTAGCCGAGGCGCGCAGGCTCAAGGTGTGGGTTCCTGATGGCGACCCGGGTACTCAGCGGACAGCCGAGGCGTTCGGCATCGCACCGATCCCGTTGACCATTGCGGATGTACTGGCCGGGCTGCAGACGGGTCTGATCAATGCCGTTACCATTCCCCCGATTGGCGCCGTCGCGTTGCAGTGGCACACGCAGCTCGACTATGTGCTCGATGTGCCATTGCTATACGTATTCGGAACCATGGTGCTCAGCGGCTCCAGCTTCGCGAAACTTACAGAAACCGACCAGGACACGGTGCGCCGACTCGTGGGAACGGCACTTGCTGGGATCGATGCTCAGAGTCGCGCGGACCACGAATCCGCCCTCGCGGCGCTTCAGCAGCAGGGGCTGATGTTGATGCGCCCGGGGGCTAACGAGTTATCCGAGTGGCAGTCTGCCGCCGACGCTGCCAGTGCCAGAATGCTGGAAAAAGGCGTGGTCACACAACTCGGATACGACGAGCTGAACACGTATCTCCTCGAGTATCGCAACGGTGCCGAGACGTCGGCCCAATAGTGCGTCGTGACTGGCTGAAGCTGCTGACGCGCCTGGAGGACACGATCCTGCTGGTGCTGTTCGTAGTGATGATGCTGGTTGCGGCGTATCAGATTCTGGCGCGGAATTTTTTCGGTACCGGCATTCCCTGGGGTGATGGGTTCGTCAAATTTGCGGTGCTGTGGATCGCGCTGATCGGCGCGATGCTGGCCTCCCGCCGCGACGAGCACATCCGTATCGACGCGTTGCCGCGCATGTTCTCGGACTTGGCGCAACAGCGAATCCGGCGCGCTTCGGCGTTGTTCACCTGCATCGTCAGCGGCTTGTTCGTGTGGCTTTCGGCGGAGTTTGTGATCGGTGAGTATCAGTTTCCCATGACCGCGTTCGGGGCCGTACCGTCCTGGTTGTGTGCGCTGATCATGCCGGTCGGGTTCGCCGTGATCTGCGTGCGCTACCTGTTCCATGCAGTTCGCCCGGATGCGTTGGAGCCGCCTGACTCGCCTGACGCGCATAGTGCGCCTGGGTCGCCCGGCTCGCAGGGGTCGCCCCATTGATTGTCGCTGGCGTGCTGCTGGTCCTGCTGATGGCGGCGCTTGGCACGCCGTTGTTCGTAGTGGTCCTCGCCGGGGTGATGCTCGGATGGTTCGCCAGCGATCAGAACCTGGCGATCATCGCCGCGGATCTGTTCCGGGTTACAGACACGCCGATGCTCGTTGCGTTGCCGCTGTTCACGTACGCCGGTTACGTGTTGGCGGAATCGAATACCTCCCAACGGCTCGTCGCGCTGGCCCAGAGCCTGTTCGGCTGGATGCCTGCTGGACTGGCGATTGTCGGCTTCACGGCTTGCGCGTTCTTTACTGCGCTGACGGGCGCCAGTGGGGTGACGATTGTCGCCCTCGGCGCGCTGCTGGTGCCGGCGCTCATGCAGGGGGGTTACAGCGAGCGGTTCAGCCTCGGGCTGGTGACGACATCGGGTAGTCTGGGCCTGTTGATAGTTCCGTCTGTGCCCCTGATTCTGTATGGAATTGTGGCTCAGCAACTGAACGTCGGCAACTTCGCGCTCACCGATCTGTTCCTCGCCGGATTGCTGCCGGCGCTGTTGATGATCGTACTGCTGTCGGTGTGGACGGTCTGGACACACCGGGGCGGTCAGATCCCGAAGACCGTCTTCACTGGGCAGGCCGTCTGGGATTCGGTTAAAGCTGCGCGCTGGGAGTTGCCGTTGCCGCTGGTCGTGCTGGGCGGAATCTACAGCGGTTACTTCGCGATTTCCGAAGCGGCGGCCATAACGGCGGTGTACGTTACGATCTCGCAGATCTGGTTGTACCGCGAGGTTTCTCTGGCGGATCTACCGCGTCTGATCCGCGATGCCATGATCATGGTTGGCGGAATTATTCTCATTCTCGGGGTCGCGTTGGCGTTTACGACCTACCTGGTCGATGCGGAAGTCCCCCAGGCGGTGTTCGAGTTCACCCGGAGCCACGTGAGCAGCCCCACCGCATTTCTGATGCTGCTGAACGTCATGTTGCTGGTGCTTGGCGCGATGCTCGACATCTTTGCCGCGCTGGTGATCGTTGTGCCATTGATCCTGCCGGTTGCCGTGGGCTACGGCATCGACCCGGTGCACCTGGGGATCATCTTTCTGGCGAACATGCAGATCGGATACTTCACGCCGCCCATCGGCATGAATCTGTTCATTGCCAGCTATCGCTTCAAGAAACCGATCACGGAGCTCTACGTCGCCAGTTGGCCGTTCATGCTAGTACTGCTCGTGGCGCTTCTGCTGATTACCTACATACCGGGAATCAGTCTCTGGCTGGTGCACTGGGCCCGGTGAACACGCAAGCGGCCCGGTGAACGCCGTCATGCAGAAGGTCGCTGGCGAGGGTTGCGCAGCAGGCTCACCCCGGGGTCCAGAAGCTTTTCCACGTCGCTGAGCGGCACCGGGCGGCTGAAGTAGTAGCCCTGACCATATTCACAGTGGTGTTTGGTCAGAAACCCGAGCTGCTCCGCGGTTTCGATGCCCTCGGCGACGACCTCGAGTTTCAGGCCGTGCGCCATCGCGATGACTGCAGCGGTGATTTCCATGTCGTCTGCGTTGTCGGGAATGTCCATTACGAATGAGCGGTCGACCTTGATCGTGTCGATCGGAAACCGCTTCAGATAGTTCAGGGACGAGTAGCCCGTGCCGAAGTCGTCGATCGCGATACGCAGGCCAAGTTCGTGCAGGCGTTCGATTGTCACTGAGGCCGCTTCGGCATCATCGATCAGCATGGTTTCAGTGATTTCCAGCTCGATCTGCGAGGCTTCGATACCGGACTCCCGAACGCAGCGGCGGATCGTGGTAGCCAGGTTCGGATCGCGGAATTGCCGTGGCGAAATGTTGACGGCGACCTGGATCGGTTCTCGGCGACGCTTGCTGAAGCGTTGCGCCGCCTCGCAGGCGCGCCGTACGACCCAGTTGCCGATCTCGACGATCACGCCGGTTTCCTCCGCGATTCCGATGAACTGATCGGGGCCAACCATGCCGCGCGTTGGGTGATGCCAGCGGATCAGGGCCTCGACGCCAACAATCTTCTGGTCGATGAGCCGGACCTTGGGTTGATAGAACAGTTCGAATTCGTCGTTGACGAGCGCCTCGCGCAGCTCGTTTTCCGTTTCCAACCGCCGCAGCGCCTGGGTATTCATATCCTCGGAATAGTAGCGGTAGGTGTTGCGCCCGCGCTCCTTGGCTCGATACATCGCGAGGTCGGCGTTTTTCGTCAGCACGTTTGGCTGCACCGAGTCGCTCGGGATGATCGTAATGCCGATGCTGGTCGTGACAACCAATTGGTGTCCGGAGATGGTGACGGGCGCACGCAGCTCTTCGAGTATCTTTTCGGCCACGCGCCCGGCGTCGCCGGGAGCACTGATTTCGTACAGCAGGATGGTGAACTCGTCACCGCCTGGACGGGCGACCGTATCCTCCTGGCGCACGCAATTGGACAGGCGACGCGCAACTTCACGCAGCAACTCGTCTCCGGCCTCGTGCCCCAGCGTGTCGTTGACCCGTTTGAACTGGTCGAGATCGAGGTAGAGCAGCGCTGCGAAGTTTCCGCTGCGCGTCGAGTGCACAACGGCTTGCTCCAGGCGATCAGAAAATAATCGGCGATTGGCCAGGTCGGTGAGGGTGTCGTAGAAGGCCATCCGCTCCATCTGTTCATGGCTGCGCTTCATGTCGGTGATATCCCCGATCTGCACGATGAAGTACAGCGGTTCGCCGTTCTCGTTGCGCTGCAGCACCACGTGATAATTGGTCCAGATCTCGATGCTGTTGTGGCACAGCATGCGCCGCTCGGCGTGGCTGACACTCTCGTCTCGGTACAGCAGCTCATCAAGGCTTTCCTTCAATGTCGTGCGGTCTTCGACAGGTACCAGCCGCGAGATATGGCTGCCGAGAAGGTTCGACTCGGTGTAGTCGAGCAGATCCAGGGCGAAGTGATTGGCCTGGAATATGTTGCCGTCGGGATCAACCAGCAGCATGCCGATGGGTGCGTTTTCGAACGCGCCGCGGAAGCGTTCTTCACTGCGCCGCAGCTGTTCTTCGGTGTTGCGTTGCGCACTGTGATCCTTGGCGATGCAAACCAGGGTGCGCTCGCCGTTCAGTTCGACGACGCTGGCCGATATCAATGCTGGAATCAATTCGTCCTGCTTGGTTCGAAAGGTGATTTCCAGGTTCTGAATGGCGCCGGTCTCGGCAATCATGTCGTTGGCTTTCCGAAAATCGTCGCCGTCGCCGAATATCGGGAGCTCGTCCAGTTGCTTGCCGACGAGTTCGTGGTGCTCATATCCCGAAGCCAGCAGGAAGGCGTCATTAATGTCGAGGATCTCGCCGCTCCTCAGATTGACCGTAACGATTCCGTCGGGGGTTGCCGAGAAAATGCCCGCGAATTTGTCCTCGCTTTCGGACAGTGCGGCTTCGGCGTCACGGCGTTTGGTTATGTCCCGACCGATGCACAACACGCACAATTCGCCGTCGAGCTCGACGTAACGCACCGAGATCTCCGCGTGGATGACCTCCCCGTTCTTGGCGACCAGGCGCGTCTCGTAGTCCAGGAACTCGAATTGTTCCTGCAGCCCACTGAGCACTTTCTCCCGATCGGTGGGATCGGCCCAGATGTTGAGATCGGACTCGGGTAGGCCGATGGCTTCGTCGCGGGTATAGCCCAGCAGCCGGGTAAAGCTCGTATTGAAATCGATGACCATGCTGTCGTTGTCGCGCAGTATCAGAATCGCATCGGGGCTCGAATGGAAAATCGTCGAGAGTTTTGACTGGCTGTCCCTCAGTTGCTGTTCGGCGCGCACCTGATCGGTGACCAGGCGGCAATTGACGACGGTGCCTTCGATGCCAGGCGTCTGGCCGAGCCCCGTCAGCTGAATGTCGAGATAAATTTGCTCGTCGCGGGCCAGGCGAACGTTCGACAGGACGAGGGTATCGCGTGGTTTGCGGTACGTCTTTTCCAGGAGCCGGTCGAATTCGACGCGATCGGCTTCGTGAATGAGACTGATGCAGGAGACGCCGGATAGCGTGTCGCTTGCGGAGCCATTACTGGAACCCTTACGGGAACCCTTGCGGGGACCCGCGCCCGCGACACCAGGGGCCAGCAGTCGGATGGCGATCGGGTTGGCGTAGCTGATGGCCCCCTCGGAATCGACCACCAGGGTCATCTGCTCGGTATTCTCGATGATGCCGCGAAACCTCGATTCGGAAGCCGCCAACGCCTCTTGAATGTCCCGCTGTTCGGTCAGGTCGTGAACCTGGACCACGGAGTAGGACGGTTCCCCTGAATGGTCCTTCAACAGGCGGATGTAGATCGACGCGGGCACCAGCAGACCATCGTGGCGCGAGAAATCCCGCTGAAAGCAGATGAAATCCAGTTCGCCGCTGGTCAGGCGATTCCGTTCCTCGGTCCTGGCGGACCACGTTTCGTCGCCAAGCAGGTCGTTGAGATGGCTACCAGGGAGGCTTGGGCGGGGAAGGTCGACGAGTTCGGCAAATGCGTCGTTGGCATGGATGATCCTGCCCTCAATGTCGGTCAGCGCGGTTGCGGCCGGCGCGTGCTCGAACGCGTCGCGCAGCGTTTCAATGCCGACGTTGCGCCGCCGGGGGTCCCAGATCAGCAGCGCGCTTGCCATCCAGTAGGCGCCGACCCAGAGCAGCTGCTCGGCCGTTACGATCGCCGAATCGCTGCCGGTGAGGTCGTACTCCCACAGAGACGGGCCGAGCGTTGCTGCGGAGGCGACGGTAGCGACCAGGATCGTCCAGCCACGAGACACCAGGTTCGAGGTCAACAGGCTGACGAAGAACAGCGCTCCAGCCACGCTCGACATCACCGATGTGAGGTGGATCACTATTCCCGAGAGCAGCGTTACGGTGATCGCGGCCGCAGCACTGAACTGCTCGATTCGACGGCGTGTGATCAGGGTGCTCATTGTGCCTGGGCGTCCAAGTTCCGCTATCCTTGTCGGCGCTTGTCACGCCTGCGGTAGCAGCGAGTTTGCTGGATTCATGAATTCCACTTTGACGGTATCGGTTCACGGACAGGGGCTCTATGACGTCACGCACAAAGTCATGGAAAAGGTCGCTCTGTGTGACATAACAGACGGATTAGCAACGATTTTTATCCGTCACACGTCGGCGAGCCTGACCATCCAGGAAAGTGCCGATCCGAGTGCCCGAAAGGACCTGGAAGACTGGCTGAACCGATTGGTCCCCGAAGACGATGCGTTGTACACCCATACCGTCGAAGGACCCGACGACATGCCGGCGCATATCAAGGCCGCGCTTACCGCGGTCAGCGTGTCGGTTCCGGTGATCGACGGGCGCCTGGCGCTCGGCACCTGGCAAGGCGTGTTTCTGTGGGAGCACCGCCACCGACCGGGGCAGCGGGAACTCATCGTCAACGTCGTGCGGTAGCCATTAGAAGTCCAGGTCCTCACGGTGCTGGTCGGCCCACTTTCGATGACCATCCGGATCGAGGATCATCGAGCAGAAGTAGGTCAGCAGATCGCGATGAGTCTGTCCGAGCTGACAGCGATCCATGGCCTGTTCCCCGGCCTTCGAATTGATGAAGCGAAAGCATTCCGTTAGCGACTGATCAGGGCCGAGCACCGGCGCGATGGCGTTGCGGTTCAGGTAGTGGTGAATGGGCTCGAGATCGGCCTCGGACAGCCCGGAATCTGCCGGATTCATGACCAGATTGGCCCATAGCGTGGCGAAGTAAACCCGATACAGATCCTTGTCTATAAAGGTGTCGGCGACCCGCGCGCGTCGAGCAATTTCATCGATGACGGGTTGCAGGCGCGCGGCGTAGTCCGCGTCCGACATGCCCCTCTAACCCGAACGGGCGGTTTTCAGTACTTCGATGGTTGCGGTGAGCGCATCCAGCCGCGCGCAGATCTGCTCCAGGTCACGCTCGTTGCCCTCGGGCTGACTCACGGCACGCCCCTTGAGCGACTCATAGGCGTCGCGCAGGCGCCGGCCGCTGTCGCGTTCCTCCGCAATGAAACGCCCCAGCAGGGCTCCGGTCTGAATGTCGATGTTGGGATCGTTGAAAAAACCGGTGAACTGGTCCGGCTGGCTCGCGGAGCCGGCGCTCTTCTTGCTGTCTGCGCTTTTCTTGTTGAAGCCGAGGACTCTCTTGAACTTCTTGCGGTCGGATATCGCTGACCCGGCCGCTTCCAGGCGAGCGTCGAACATGGGGTCGTCCTTGCGACGAACTGAGTACCCAAGTTCGCAGATGCGCTTCTCGAAGGCGGCGGCGTGTTCCTGTTCACGCAGGGCGATTACGTTCAGCACGTTGGCCAGCTCCGCATCACGGGTGCATCCGGCCCAGGTGCTCAACAGTTGATAACCCCGGTTCTCGCCGACCGCAATGGCATTCAGCAGTCCCAGGTAGCTTGGTTTGCCCGACATTTCTTCCTCCGAAAAGTACCCTTCGAGATCGCTATGGTATCCCGCGCCGTCGGTAGCGCAAACCCAAGCTTCATTGCAAACGCTCAGACGCGCGGATAACGTAGCGCGTCCCCGACGTCATGTAGTTCAGCGCGTGTTCCAAGGACTCAAATTTGATGCCGTGACGTTGCCGGATGAGGCGGAAGCGTTGCGTTCCGAGGTGCGGGCGTTTCTCGACGAAGCCATGCCCGCAGACTGTATCGCCGACTCGAACTTCAACGAGGGTCACGACCCGGAGTTTTCGCGAGCCCTGGGCGCGCGCGGCTGGATAGGAATGACCTGGCCAAAGCGCGTCGGCGGGTCAGAGCGCAGTTTCTTCGAGCGCTACGTGGTGACGGAAGAACTGTTGGCGGCCGGGGCGCCCGTATGCGCGCACTGGATTGGCGATCGGCAAAGTGGCCCGCTGTTGTTGCGGTATGGCACCGAGGAGCAGCAACAGCGCTTCCTGCCGGCCCTCACCCGGGGCGAGTCATTCTTTTCGATCGGCATGAGCGAGCCGGACACGGGCTCGGATCTGGCATCCGTGCGGGCCCGGGCCGAGCCGGTGGCGGGCGGCTGGCGGGTGTCCGGAACCAAACTCTGGACCACCGATGCACATCGAAACCACTACATGATTGCGCTCGTGCGCACCGAGCCACCCTCTGAAAACAGGCACGCCGGGTTGTCGCAGTTGATCATCGATCTCAAGGATGCGGACGTGGCGGTCCGGCCGATCCGGAACATGGCCGGTGGCGAGGACTTCAACGAAGTCGTGTTCAATGATTGCTTCGTTGCCGATGACATGCTGGTGGGCCAACCGGGTAACGGCTGGGAGCAGGTGACCAGCGAGCTGGGCTACGAGCGCAGCGGCCCCGAACGGTTCCTGTCGGCATTCCGGGTATACGTCGAATTAGTCCGCCTGCACGGTCGCGAGCCGGATGAGCCCGCCGCGCAGCTGATCGGTCGTCTGGCAAGCCATCTCATGACCTTGCGCCAGATGTCGATCTCGGTCGCGGGTATGCTCCAGGCGGGTAAGAATCCCGGCGTCGAGGCGGCGCTGGTGAAGGAGTTGGGCAACAACTTCGAAAAACAACTGCCCGAGCTTGCCAGGCTGGGCGTGGCGGAGCTTGCCGACGATCACCCGTTTCGTCAGAGCTTCATTCGGACGCTGCTGCATTCGCCGTCCTTCACCCTGCGCGGCGGAACGCGCGAGATTCTCCGCGGGGTGATTGCTCGCGGCCTGGGGCTGCGCTGATGGAAACGCTGGACCTGATTCTCGACAGTGCCGAGCGGATCTTCGCCGACCATTGCAACAAAGAGACCCTGGATGCTTCCGAGGCCGGTACCTTTGCGACCGCGTTGTGGCGGGTGCTCGACGAGAATGGCTTGACCCTGCTGGGCCTGCCTGAATCCGGCACGACGCGCGCGGATGCGTATCGGGTTCTGCGGCTTGCGGCGACCCACGCGTTGCCGGTTCCGCTGGGCGAATGTGTGCTCGCCCGACAACTGCTCGAGGGCGCGGAATCCGTTGCGGGACTGGCTGAAGGTGTCGGAACGCTGGGGCGTGCGGCTGCGGGGGAGGGCGTGGCGCGGGCCGTACCCTGGGCGCGGGATTGCGATTGGATTCTGATCGCGCCTCTTGATGCTCGGAGCGATGCCCGGAGCAATGCTCAGCACGACGGCGACCTGCAGACGCTGACGCTGCTGTCAGCCCAGGAGTGTACCGTGCAGCCTGGTACCAATCTGGCGGGCGAAGCGCGGGATGTCGTGTCGTTCGAAACCGGCGCCGGACGAACTGTGCAATGTTCGACATCAGCGGAGGAAATTCTGGAGCAGTTGGCCTTGCTGCGGGTCGTGCAGATGGCCGGTTGTCTGGCGCGTACGCTGGAACTGTCAATCGAGTACGCCCAGGATCGTGTTCAGTTCGGCCGTCCGATCTCCAAGTTTCAGGCCATACAACATCAGCTGGCGGTGCTGGCGGGCGAGGTTGCGGCCGCAACCCGGGCGGCGGATGGAGCGCTGGAGCGGTTGGGGGACCCACGCTTTCAGGTACAGCTCGCGGTCGCTAAAGCCCGGGTCGGCGAAGCCGCAGGCGTCGCGGCCGAGATTGCCCACCAGGTGCACGGCGCGATGGGCTTTACCCATGAACATCGATTGCACCACTACACCCGGCGGCTGTGGGCATGGCGTGACGAGTTCGGCAACGAAGCGTACTGGCAATGCCAGCTCGGCCGGCGCCTGGCGGCGGTCGGTGCGGATCAGGTATGGGATTTCATCACCCGGCAGTGAGCATGCCCGGGTGATCGCGCCGCGCCCGAAGCCGCCGTTGGTGGTGGGAATCAGTGATTGTCTGACCGGCGCGCGGGTCCGTTACGATGGCGATCACAAGCGTGATGGGTTGCCGCACACCCGGCAGCTGCAGGCGCTGTTCGAATGGCGCGGATTCTGTCCGGAAGTGTCCGTCGGGATGGGCGTACCGCGTCCGCCGATTCGGCTCGTCGGGGATCCGGCGGCTCCCCGCGCCCTGCGGGTTGACGACGCCACCTGCGACTTTACCGATGTGTTGGCGGGCTACGCGGCAACCGTGGTTCGGGAGGCGGGTCTGGACCTGGCCGGCTACGTGTTCACCGAAAACTCACCAAGCTGCGGCCTGCACAGCGTAAACGTTTTTGCCGATAGCTCGAATGATCCTGTCCCGGCCGGTCGCGGTATTTATGCGAGCGCGCTGAGCAATGCACTTCCCGATCTTCCCCTCGAAGAGGCCGGGCGGTTGTTTGACGATGAGATCCGCGAGAGTTTCATCGATCGGGTCTTTGCTTATGCGCACTGGTCGGCGTTGGCCCGTGCCGGGCTCAGTACCGCTGCGCTGAGCGAATTTCACGGATGTTACGAGTATCTGTTGATGGCTCACAGCGTCGCTCACTGTCGAGGTGTTGCGCGCCTGTTCAGCGATTTCCAGGGACCCCCCGAAGCCCTGGGCGGTCGCTACCTGAGGTTGTTGCTGGCGGGGCTTGGACAGGCAGCGACCCGGGCCGGTCACGCCGATGCGTTGCTGCACCTCGAGGATCAGCTCGATGGGCTCACTCGGACTCGGCGCGGCGAGCTGGCGTTGCAGATCGCGGATTTCCGGGCCGGCGAGGTAACCTTTCAGGACGTGGCCACGGCTTTGCGCGAGGAATGTGCGGCCGTTGGCCGCGTTGATCTGCACAATCAGGTGTACCTCAACCCGCCGGCGAGCCTAAACTAGGCTGGTCTTGGGCCTGTCGGATGCGTATCAGACACAGTCACGATGCGTACGCGTGGACGGGAGAAACACGCTTCTGCACGGTGTTCGCGCTTGGCAGCCGGTTCGAAGATGCCGAAAGCATTGCCATCAACTGCGTGCATCAACATGGCTGGCGCATTCTCAGAACCGAAGAAGTCGCTTAGTAGCTGGAACCCAAAGCTGCCTAGCTGACAGCGATCCGATGGCGGTGTTCGCCTCCGGGGCGCAGGAATTTTAGGCGCCCCGGAGGCGAACACCGCCATCGGATCGCTACCGTCAAGACCGCCGTTCTCAGGCGGGCTGGGGCGCCGGATCATCCACGGTACGGGTCGTTTCCTGCAGGCTCTGCTGCCGATACAGCTCGAAGTAGTAGCTTCGGGCCGCCATCAGCTCGTCATGGGTGCCGAGTTCCGCGATGCGGCCGTCGCGGACCACCAGGATCCGCTTTGCCATTCTGATGGTCGACAGCCGGTGGGCGATGATGAACGCGATACGCCCGGCCAGCACGTTGGTGAGCCCACGCTGGATTCGCTGCTCGGTCTCCGTGTCGACCGACGAGGTAGCCTCGTCCATGATCAGGATCTGCGGATCCGCGAGGATCGCCCGGGCGAACGAGATCAATTGTTTCTGGCCGGCGGAAAGTCGGCCGCCGCCTTCACCCACCTCGGTGAGATAGCCGTCGGGCATCGCCAGGATGAACTCGTCCGCGCCCGCCAGCCGGGCCGCCTCTCTGACCTCCGCATCACTCGCTTCGAGCCGCCCGTAGCGCAGGTTCTGCATGATCGTGCCGCTGAATACGTGTGCGTTCTGCAGCACCATGCCCAGGTTCGACTGGAGCCAGTGCAGACTCCGTTGCCGATAGTCGATGCCGTCGATCAGAATCTGGCCGTGGGTAGGCTCGTAGAATCGACAGATCACGTTCACCAGCGTGCTCTTGCCGCCACCCGTGGGCCCGACAATGGCGATGGTCTCGCCGGCGGATACCGAAAGGTTGATGTCGTGAAGCACCGGGTGCGCCGGGTCGTACTCGAAGTCGACATGCTTGACCTCGATGCTCGAAATTTTCGCCGGTCCGCCGTCGGCCGCAAACCCAGGACGTGTTGGCACGTCCCGTTGCGCGGTCATCGCTGCAGCCACGTCCGCCGAGTCCTTCACGTCGGGGACCGCCTCGATGAGGCTGATGATCCGTTCGGCTGACGCCTGGGCCATCTGCATCTCGGCAAACCAGTGCCCCAGCTGTTCGACCGGATCGAAGAAATGCCGGGCGTACGCCAGGAAGGCCACCAGGGTGCCTGCGCTGATCACGCCGCCGAGGAGGTCGAAACCGCCGATCGCGAGGGTCAGACCTCCGGCCAGGCTCGCCAGCGTCAGCACGAGCGGCACGTACACCGCGGCCTGGGTCATGTTCATGACGGACGCGCCGTACATCCCGCCGGTGAGCTGTTTGAATTCGCCGAGATTCTCCTGCTCACGAACGAACGCCTTGGAGGTGAGTACTCCCATGATTGCCTCGTTGTAGGCGGCCGTAATGCGCGAATTGGTTTTCCTGACCTCGCGCGCGCTCTTCAGAATCCGCCGCTGAAATTTGGCGCTCACCCAGGCGAGTACCGGGATGATCGCCAGCACGATCAGTGCCAGCTTGGCGTTCATGATCAGCATCGCGATAGCGATGCCGGCCATCATCGTGAACCCCCAGACCAGATCCAGAAAGCCCCAGGCGAGAATGTTGGATAGCCGTTCGCAGTCTGAGGTCATGCGGGCCATCAGCCAGCCGACCGGGCGATGGTCGTAGAAGGCGAACGAAAGGCGCTGCAGATTCTCGAAACCGTCCCGTCGGATGTCGTGGCTGACGTGGGTGCGGATCTTGCCGGCGGTCCAGATGAATCCGCCGATTGCCAGCGAGAGGATCACCGTGCACGCCAGGTAGTACCACGCGTACAACCACAGGTTGGCGTCGAAGCCGTGTTCGGCCACGGAGTCGACCACGGCTCTCGTGATTAGCGGATACGCGACCTCCACACACGCGGTCAGCACCGCGAAGGTCGCGAGCCGGAGCAGGTCCTTGCGGTATGGATTCGTATAGGCGAACAGCTTGCGCCACAGCGACAGCCGCACACGGCTGGCCAGCGCTTCATCGTCGAAGCCATCGTCGTAGTTGTCGTCGTCGTACATCACGAAGCTCCAGTCAGCCGGATGTCGTCCCGGATCTGTTGGTCCAGGGCGCCCTGCAGTTGGCACAGGCGTCGATAGGGCCCGTCCTGGGCGGCCAGCGTGGCGTGGTCGCCCAATTGCACGCAGCGGCCCTCGTCGAGCACCATGATCCGATCCGCGTGGATCACGGATGACAGTCGATGCGCGATGATAATGGTCGTATGTCGCCCTCGGCGGGCATCCAGGGCCTTCAGAATGCGCTGTTCGGTGCCTGTGTCGACGGCCGAGAGCGAGTCGTCCAGGACCAGCACGGGCGGATCCTTGACGAACGCCCGCCCGAGCGCCAGGCGTTGCCGCTGTCCGCCGGAAAGCGTCACGCCCCGTTCGCCGACCAGGGCGCCGTAGCCGTCCGGGAAGTTGGCGATTGCATCGCTTATTGCCGCGTCGTCGCAAGCCTGAAGAATATGTTCACGATTCGCATCGGGACGTCCTACCTTCAGATTCGCTTCGATGCTGCCGCTGTACAGGAACGGATCCTGCAGCACTACCCCGATCTGAGCACGCAGCCATTGCCGATTGACCTGCGCGAGTTCGTGTCCGTCCAGCCGGATGGAGCCCTTCGAGTAACCGTACAGGCGCAGCAGCAGACGAATCAGTGTCGATTTTCCGGACCCGGGCGCGCCGACGATTGCCAGGCACTCGCCTGGCTGTATGGTCAGGTTCAAGTCGCGGATGACAGGGCGGCCGGGCTCGTATTCGAAGTCGAGGTGTTCGATGACGATTTCGCCTTCGGCCCGGCCATGTCCCGGCGTTGGCTCAAGCGACTCCTCGGGTTCGGTCAGAATGTCGTTGATTCGACCCAGTGACACGACGGCTTTGCCGGTGTCGGTGAGCACCCGGCCGAGCTGCCGCACCGGCCAGATGACCATTCCTTCGAGCATCATGAAGGTGAACAGCGTACCGACGCTCAGGCTTGAATCCATCAACCAGAATCCGCCAAAGAACAGGACCAGGCCGACCTGACTCAGGGCGAAGAAGTCGCTGGTCGCCCAGTAGATGCCCATCAGCCGGATCAGTCGGTTGTTGAGATCGCGAAACGTCTGGTTTTTTACTGCGAATTTGCCAATTTCGAAGTCCTGGCGGGCGAACGCACGGACCACCCGGATGCCGGTAAGGTTCTCCTGCAGCACTGCGGTCATCGCGCCTTCCGCTTCGTCGGTTACCTGGAAAACCTCTTTCACCTTGGCGAAGAACACGTAGGCAAAGACTGTCAGGAAGGGCATCAGCACCAGCGAAACCCAGGCGAGGCGAGAGTCCAGCCAGAACAGGATTGGCGTGGCAATCAGCAGCAGTATCATCGCGCGCCCGATCTCGACGACGTCGCTGGATAGAAACACGCGCAGCGTTTCGACATCGGAGCTGCAGCGCTGCACGAGATCGCCGGTGTCGGCATCGTCGTAGTAGCGCGCCTGCAGGTGGTGCAGCCGCCGGTAAAGCTCTTCTCGAATGTTTTTGACGATGGCCTCGGAGGTGAGCGCGGCCAGGCGCCCACGAAAGTAGAGAAACACGCCGCCCACCGCGGTCACCAGCAACGTCGCCACGCCCGACAACCAGAGGTACCAGATGAACGAATCGGGCCCGCCCAGGGTCTCGGCCGCCATTGCCAGCAATGGCGTTCCTGCGTCCACGCGCTCCGAATCGACCACGTCAATCGCGTAGCCGCCAATCAATGGAGCACTGAACATGAACAGGCTGGCACCGGCCATCGCAAGTACCGCGCCGCCGTATCGGACGCGCTGCCCGTCGGTGATCGACCAGAGACTGTTAGTTTTCGTTGCCATGGCTATTTCCTGAAACCGATCCTGTGTGCGGAGCGGGTCCGGGAAAACGCATAGTCTGGAAAGACGAAGCCCGCTCGATAAGTCGTGAGCGAGTTCCTTGAATGGTTAGCTACCGTAGAGAGTAGCCCGGGACGCGCTCAGCAGTGAGAAGCACTGCCAACAATATTACTGAGATGCATATCGACCTCGGGTCCGGGCGTTGAAGATCGGCGAATTCTACACCGATGGAGGTCGAACGCAACCGGTTTGGCAGGGTGGCACAGGCTTGCGGTGCCACCAGTGTGTTGGTGGCGATTGTCAGAGTATTGGGTCCGTTGGTCGGTCGCGGTATACCGTGCGCACAACGCTGAATCGCATCTCGGGGATTGCTGCATAGGCGCGCAGGTAAGCGCTGTCCACATCGGGAAATCGTATGTGCGTCGGCCCGATCCGGGTCTGACCGAAGGTCGGATCGACAGGATGCCAGGTGCCATCGATGGCGATCTCGGTCCAGGCGTGCAGATAGAAGCCTGGTCCTTCGGCCTCGGCATACGCCAGTCCGGTGACGGTGCGGGCGGGCAGGCCCGCTGCACGGGCTAGGGTCGTCAGCAGGTCGGCAAACTCCGTGCAGTCTCCGACCCGCTTCTCCAGTGAGTCCAGTACGCCCATCACGTTCACGTCGACCCGATAGTCGAGGTGCCGGTGCACGAACTCGGTCAGGTTCGCGATCTGCGCGTCCAACGACTGTGATGCCCCCAGTGCTTGCCGGACCAGACGTCTGATCCGCGGATGCTCCGACGGCAGGTCCGCGCGTGGCCCCGATGCCCGGGCGAGCTCTTCACCTGTGGCGGGCGTCGGGCGGCGCCGTTCCAGATGCAACGTGCGCGCGCCGGCCGGGCCAGTGATGGTGCCGCTGTTCTCGAGAACCAG
>PVMK01114654.1_pt1 | contig 45612 bp, 50 predicted proteins | sample 1853481 | NCBI WGS metagenome assembly PVMK01 (sample SAMN08533507, study PRJNA380276) | Marine sediment metagenome, whole genome shotgun sequencing project.
CTTCCTTGAAGCCTGCCTGGCCGGTGAGTGTGAACACGGTGTCAACGCCCTGGGCCTTGAGCGCTCGTGCGATCACCCTACCGCCGCTGATCTTGGCCATTTCTTCTCCGCAATGGTTCAACAGCAAACAGTAGACACAACCCAGCGTCGAGATACCAGCCTCCGCTTTCCGCCTTCTGATATCTGGCAGCGCAGCGTTCTGATATCTGACTTCTGATTGCCTGGCATACTTTTCGTCCTACCCTTGTTGCACATCTGATACCCACATAGGATCCCCATGTTCAAGAAGAGACCTAAAGCCCGCAAGATCGCCCACATCGGGGAGATCGATGAGTTGACCAGGACAGGCAAGCCGGTGCTCGTTGACTTCTACCAGGTCGGTTGCGCACCGTGCCAGGTGATGGACGGCATCTTCAACGAGCTCTCCCGCGAGTACGGTTCAAGCGCTCACGTCGTCAAGGCAGACATCGGGAACATGCCAGACGCCGTGCACCGCTACAAGATCCGGTCAACGCCAACCATGGTGCTCCTTGCCCCCGCAAGACCGAAGAAGGCGAAGAAGGGCAAGAACAGACAGAGCGGAAATCCATCGAGCCAACGCCCGGTCACCCAGCGTTGGCGCGCATCAGGTCTCGTCAAGAAGGACCAGCTGACCAGGCTCCTCGAATCCAACGGCGCAACACGAATCAACGCCTGATACACAGGACTCTGGCGTCCATATCGGCCATATATCGCCGATATGGACGCCAGAGTCGTTAGGTGTAGTCGTAGAAGCCTCTGCCGGACTTCCGGCCGAGGAGGCCAGCCTCGACCATGCGCTTGAGCAACGGAGGCGCGGCGTAGCGGGGATCCTGGTACTCCTCCATGAAAGCATCCGCCACGGCGAGCATCGTGTCGTTGCCGATGAGGTCTGAAAGTGTGAGCGGCCCCATCGGGTAGCCAACGCCGTTCACCATCGCCGTGTCGATGTCCTCCTTGGTCGCAAGCCCTTCCTCGTACATCCGAATCGCTTCAAAAATGTAAGGGCAGAGGAGTTTGTTCACGATGAACCCAGCCCTGTCCTTTGCGCGCACGACCGTCTTGCCAAGAATGTCCGAAGCGAACCTCGACGCTCGATCCGCAACCGATTCATCTGACACGACAGTGGAGATGATTTCGACGAGCGGCATCACCGTTGCAGGATTGAAGAAGTGCATCCCGATGACGGACTGAGGCCGAGTTGTCGCCGTCGCGATCTGTGTGATCGGAATCGATGACGTGTTCGAAGCAAGGATCGCATCTCGCGAATCGACGATCTCGTCTATCTTTGCGAACAGGTCGCGTTTCACGTCGAGATTCTCAACGACCGCTTCGATCACAAGGTCACGATCTCGGAACACATCGAGGTCTGTCGTGAATGTCATGTTCCCGAGGGCAGAGGCGCGACCCGCTTCATCGATCTTGCCGCGCTCGAGGGCTCTGGCAAGCGAGCGTTCGACGGCCGACCTTGACCTGTCCGCAAGCTCGGCCGTCATCTCGACGACGATGACGTCGAGACCTGCCTTGGCGCACACCTCCGCGATACCGCCACCCATCTGGCCGCCACCGACGATCCCTACCCTCTCGATGCTCATAAACGCCCTTCATGTTCGGGACCGTCATGGTAAATCGGACCCGGTAACTCGAATCTCGCTTGGTTCCGGCGTCCGTGGGCCGGTGCCAATGCCCTGGAGGGTTCTCGATGGCCGAGAAGGCCTGTCTGCGTGCTTCGATGATCTCGAAACCGATCTGTTCGAGTGTGTCCATCAGCCACAGATACGCAGGTTTGCCCGGTCGGTAGTCTGCTTCGGCCATTCCCTGGATTCTTCCCTGTTCCTGGAGAGCCTTGACCTTGGCGTGGTTGTTGTCCGGCTCGACCGTGTATACCCCGAGCGTTCTGCCACCTGAGGTGTTGAGGATCGAGAATGCAGGAACATCGGAAGGCCCGTCGGCGATATAGACGATGTTCTTCATCGGCACTCGGCGCTGGTCAGCTGCCATGCGGGCATTCACGTTGAGCCCGGGGATCTTGTTCACGCCCTTGTTGATCTCGAAGATCGCTCGAGTCTTTGACGTGTTGTCGATCGTGTAGCCGACGTGGCTGATCGGCCCGGGGTCCGGTGATACGGGAAGCCGCTCCAGATAGCCAGGTTCGGCAACATCCTCGATGAAGGTGTTGGCCCACACGCCATCAATGACAGGTCCGAACACGGACCCCTCGATCATCTCCCGCAATCCCGTCGACACGATGTAGTGCTCCACAGCAATGCCCTCATTGGCGAACTCAGGGATCTCCCCAACGTGTTGCCTCGTTGCCTCCATGAACTCTGGCATCCCGGGAACAGGCTCGAGGTCCTCGCCGAGCTTTCGCAGCTTCTCATTCGAAAGCCCGTCGAAGACGCCCTCCCGCACATAGGTCAGAAGATGTCCAAGATACGCTGTGTCCCTCTGGATGACGACACCGTTGCGTTCGTAGTATTCGACGAGACCGTCGACCTCGGTCCAGAAATCATCCGGATCGACGCCATACGCGTCGAAGATGGGGTCCTGCATGTTGGACGGTATGAGTGTCTTGTCGAAGTCCCAAACAAAGGCGATAACGGTCTGGGTGTACAACGGGGCCGGCATGTGAGCAGCCTAGGCGAAGCGCCAGGGCAGGGCTATCCCCCTATGGCCTCTCGAATCCGGCGAAGCGAACCGAATCTTCGTCGAACCACCATCCCTGCAAGGTGCATGGTGTACCACGAAGAGCTGTGTGCGCATCTCCGAGTCTGTTCAGACCCACGATGACGTTGAGCAGCCAAGCTCGTTCGTCGAGCGCCCACGCGACCTCAGAGAGCATGGCGATATCGGTATCACTGTCGAGCACGATCTCGACGATTCTGGATCTGTCTGCGACCACGGCACGGACCGCTCCGACATCGACGGGCGAGTCAAGGAACTCAGCCAACGACATCTCGGTCGGGTCATTGACATGTGCACGATGCGCGGCGATCACCGCTTCCGTGACGAAATCAACGCTTGTTCTTGCTTCCTGTACGGCTACTGCCATCTCCGCCTCCACAACGAATAACAGCATTGTAATTCATTCTCGATGCGTGTGGCAACTGGTCAGCTCGGAACGCTCACTGAGTAGGCACCTGTCTCAGGGTCGAAGTCCATCTCAACGGCGCCCTTGGTGCTCGCGGCCTTCACGAACTGCAGAAACCCACCGTATCCATATTGCTTCTCTGAGAATTTCGGATCAGCCTTTCGGATCTCATCCTTGAGGCCGGAAAGAGCAACCGGAGCGTCCGAATCCATCGCCTTGATCGTGGCAACGAGGAGGTCGAATGCTTCATCCTCTCCCCTGCCACCCTCAGGGAACGACACTACCGGGTCTCCCTTTCGCGACGATGCATCCATCTGCACCTTCCCGCGCTCAGCCCCATTGCGAAGAAGCTCGCTGAAGGAGCGAAAACCATAATCGCTCTCAGAGAACGTGGAGTCCTTGCGCAAGAGTGCTCGCTTGAGCTGACTGATCCGGATCTCATCGTCGGCCGAGCGCTGGAGACCACTCAACGTTCGGGAGATGAGTCCATCGAGGCTGTCGAGAGTCTTGGTCGGCTGTTCGGGCTCAGACCGTCCCCTGCGGATGACCTTGGCCTGGGGTACGTCGACGCCGTCGAGATTCTCATAGAACAGGAACTCGTCACATGCCGGCGGCAAGAGCCTCGACGTCGAAGCCTTGAGCCCGACACCAATGACCTGTTTGTTGAGCTCCCTGAGCTTGTGGACGAGTGGGCTGAAGTCTGAATCACCCGTGCAGATGACGAATGTGGTGACGTAGTCGCGCTCGAAGGCAAGCTCGACCGCATCGACCGCCATCTTGATATCCGCTGCGTTCTTCCTGACCGCACCCTTTCGTTGGGGAATCTCTATGAGTTCGATGTGATTGTCGACAAGCATCTGGCGGTCGTCCTTGAAATGTCCCCAGTCTGCGTACGCCTTTCGCACCACAACCCTGCCTCGCTCTGCGAGCGCATCGGCTATCGGCCTGAAGTCGAACACGATACCGAGGTCCTCCCTCGCTCCGATGGCGAGGTTTTCGTAATCAATGAATAATCCGATCCGTACATCTTCCATGATCCCAGCGTATCAGGCGCAGGTGCCGGAGTTCTGCTTCCACGAGTCGAGGATCTGTGAAGCCCATTGATGACATTCCTTGACGATGGCTGCTGGGTCTTCATCGGCTCTCCGGGAAATCGGATCTGAGAACATGACCCTGACTCTGGTGCCGAATGGGATCGGGAACATGTTGTGAGCAAAGACCTTCCATGACCCGTCGATCACTGTGGGGATGATCTGGAGGTCCGGAGCACCTTCCATGAGCGCACGGACGCCGGCGGATCTGTAGGCACCGATCGCTCCATCCCTTGATCTGGTGCCTTCAGGGAAGATCACCGCTGATACATCACGGCTCTGGCAGTTGCCTGCCATCTCGCGTATCGCAGCCACGGCCTGAACCTTGTCGCCGCGATCGATGAGTGCATTCCCTCCCCTCAGGAGGTTCAGGCTGATGGAGGGGATGCCCCTTGCGAGGGACCGCTTGGCGACGTACTTCGGAAAATTCCTCACGAGGATTCCACCGAAGATCGATATGTCGTACATGCTTTGGTGATTTGACACGAAGATGTACCCACCGGAGGATTCGAATCTGTCGAGTCCCTCGATGTCGAATCGAACGCCCGAGATCAGGAACACACCAAGCAGGCTGCGCTGCAGGCCGGCCATCACCCACTCGAACTGCCTGAGGCCGAACAGCAATGCGACGCGGCCTGCAAGGTCGAACACCACGAGCGTGAGGCCGAATGCGATCACAGTCGGAATGGAGAAGAACCAGTCGCGGATGGTGCGCATCACGATGTGTCGCCGAGCCAATCGATGATGGCTTCACTCACAGCAAGGGGCTGCTCCTGCTGGGTCCAGTGTCCCGAGTCCTCGATGACGAGCGTGGTCAGGTCGGACACCCAGCGGTCCATTCCGTCGATGAGGCTCAGGGGCAGCACGGGATCAGCATCAGCAGCGAGCATCAGGGTCGGCTGGTGGACCGGCGCATCGATGTACGCGGCGAATGTCTCTGCGTTCGCATCGATGTTGCGGTACCAGTTGACGGGGCCGGTCACCCCTCCGGCTCTGATGGCGTCAGCGAACACGTTGAATTCCTCCTCTGTGAGGAAGTCCTTGTTCCCTGCGACAATCGTGAACATGCGTCGCAGCCACTCATCAGGATCGGCAGCGAACATGGCCTCGACGACACCCTCGTCCTGGAACATGAGGACGTAGCCGAAACGATCGGCGAGCTTTCTCTTGATGAAGTCTGTCGTTGGGAATCCAATGCATGCGCCTCGGTAAGGAACGTTGAGTGATACGACCCTCGAGATACGTTCTGGATGAACTATTGCCGTTGTCCATCCGACGATGCTTCCCCAATCATGGCCGACGACCGTTGCCTTGTCGATGCCGAGGCGGTCGAGGAGTCCAATGACATCTCCGATGAGAATCTCCAAGGAATAGTCGGTCACGTTCGGTGGCTTCGAGGACGCTCCGTAGCCGCGCTGGTCGAACGAGATCGCTCTGTAACCAGCGTCAACGAGAGGCGTGATCTGGTGCCGCCACGAGTATGCGAGCTCAGGGAAGCCGTGCAACAGAAGCACCGGGTCACCAGTTCCCTGGTCATCCACAGCCAGTGTTACACCGTTCGCTTCGATCGACCGCATGACGCCCTCCACCGTGAACCGTAGACGATTACGGGTTGTCAGAAGACAATCTCTTCACGCGTCCCCCGTCGCCTGTCAAATATCCGACACTCGGAACCACGCATGGGATCCGAAGGCGTTCTGTGAGGCGAGGAGTCCATGACACGAAATACGAACATCGGGCAGGGGAGAAAGCGCGCCGAACGCGAGGCGCGCCAGAAACAGGCACACAACAAGAAGCTGATTCAAAGCGGCGCCATCGCCGGTGTTGTCGCGATAGGCATCGCGATCCTTCTCGCGGCGACGTGGCCGGAGCCTGACATCGGGTCGATCGAAGCAGAAGCATGGGATCTTCCTGCCCTCGTCGGTGAAGACAGATACGCCCTCTCGGACTTCAGGGGTGATCCGACCGTAGCCGTCTTCTTTGCGTCTTGGTGCACGGTGTGTGAGGGCGAGATCCCAGAGTTCCTGGCCGTGAGTAGGGAGATCGGTCACCGGGTCAACTTCGTCGGCATCAATTCCCAGGACAACGGCAGGGGTGGCGGAGATGCCGACAAGTGGGGCATCACAGGCGAATGGCCGATAGCGAGGGATATCGGAGGCCGCAACCAATCGGGCCTATCGGTGGATACGTTCGCTGCCAGAGGTATGCCCCTCACGGTCATATACACACCAGATGGAGCGGTCGCTCACATCCAACGCGGCGGCTTGTCAGGCCAACAACTCGTGAATCTGCTCATCGACCTTGGCCTGCTGAGCTAGATCTGTGAGACGACCGTTCGATCCTTCGAACGAGTAATGCAAGCGCGATACCCGCACCTGTGAAGAGCGCAAAGGTGAACGAACTGATGTTCACCATGATCGCCAATCGGCCTGTATCACTCGCAGGGTCCCCGATCATGATCTGGATCACCTGGCTTGGAATCAACCCGCCGATCCACAGGAGCCACCACAGATCCCCGTGCTGAGACCTCGGGTAGGTTCGCCACTGCTCACCAATGGGCACATGCCCATATGGGACCTGGGCGATCCTCTCGATCTCGTTGAACACCAGCTTTGGAAGGATGAGGTTCCCGAACGGGATCAACCAGGATCCGATGGTCCAACCGCCGCGCCATCGACGACCGATCGGCCCGCGGTTGTCGAGAGCCCTGGACGCGCTGTGGGTCCATCCGATGACCATTGCTCCCGTGAAGATCAACACGGCGAGACCACCTACTGTCCAGTTCGCCCAGGTCAACTCGGTCAATGCGAGAGATTCCGTCTCGGCGTCAGAGAGCTCGCCTGAGTACTTGTGAAGCGCCGAGGCATAACGCAGTCCGGCGTATGCGGCTCCGGCGAGTATCGCTGATGCGAAGGAGAGAGCAATCGAGACGACCAGTGTGAATGACGAAGAGATCGATGAGCCATCGTCCTGTTGGTTCGGCAAGCTCGCTGAATCCTCGCCAGGGTCCAGGTGCGGTGGATACCACCTGTCGTCAGATGCAAGCCACCAGTCGTTGTTCTGCGGTCGGTCTGCCATCGCCAGAACTTACTGCGCGGTAATCGGCTATCCGTTCCCTTAACGACCCATTAGACCAACGAGGGAGTTCGCATCCTGGTTGGCGATCGCGAGATGCCGATCGTGGTATCGAACCAGATCGCGGAGCTGTCTCGGTGACAGCTTCTGGCAGACATAATCCCAGTGGAGCGCAACCACATCTCCCGCCAGAATCCGGCAGTCTGTTGCGACAGAGGCACGGACCGTCTCATGCCGCTCTTCGCCAAATCCGATTGCGTGACCATCCCATACAAGCGGCTTCGAACGCACGACCAGCTGATCATCGATCATGTCGACCACGGTCCCCCATCGGATCCGGCATCGGTCGATCACATCGAGCGCTTGGTCCGCATATCCGGAGCGCAGTAGCCCAACCCACGGGTATACGCAGAACACGTGAAATGCGTGATTGGGCACACTCCCGACAATGCCGCCAGCCAGCACTTGCCACCGCGCCCCCGCACGAGCGCGGAATCGGTCATCAAGCGAATTCCCCCACGCTGCCAAATCGATGTCGGCTAGGAGGTTGTTCCCGATCCAGTATGCCTCAACGACATCGGTGGAGAGCGGGTCGACCCTACAGGACGAACCGATGAACTGTAGATACGGCCATGCACCTTCGAACTGCTGCGCTATCTCGGCCAGCTCGTCGATGGCAGCATCGCCCGCCGCGGTCAGCTCGGCTACCAGGGCGACGTCTGCGGGACCGCAGTAGCCGTGCGCGTTCGGTGGAAGCGCATAGCGGGCAAACAGCGCAGCTCCGGACGTCATTTCACGGGCACCGCCTCAGGGTCCCTCCGTGTGAGGCCTGCAACAACGGCGACAGCAAAACCCACACCGACGAGACCGAGTCCGACACCTGACGGGACAGCGGTTCCGCTCACGGCGTACCTGAGCATGGCGGTGAGCACCGCACCGCCGACCAGCACCGCGGTCACATCGAGGGCGGGCGCCCTGGCAAGGGCCGCGTACCACGTACCAACATATCCAGCGAGCACGGCTCCGGTGACGAACACCCATCCGAGTTGCGCCAGACCAAGGGTGCCGATGGCGGCGAATCCACCTCCGATGACCCCCCACATGACCAGGAGAACCGCACCACCAGCCATACGTGCAACGCCAACAGTGATCGCGCTGACAGAGTTGAGCAGTCTCTTGGCGATGATGATCTCCACGGACCAGAGCAACGTTGCACCGAAGATCATCGCTTCGCCGAGTCCGAAGGAGAGCTCGTTCAGACCTCCGACGAGCATGAATTGACCTCCGATCAACAGCACCATCGCTCCGACATGCATGGGTCGTACCTTCTCACGAAGGAGACCCACCGCGAGGATCCCGACCCAGATCAGAAGCGTCTTGTGCAGAAAGGCGGCCTGGACACTTGATGCGCGGGCCAACCCCTCGAAGAACAGAGCGAACGCAACGCTCCCTCCGATGACAGCAACGGCAACCAATCCGACCAACTGTCTGGCGGACTTCGGCTTCGTGAAACCTTGGGACGAGCCACGCTTCGTTGCCAGGACACCGATCCCTGTCAGCACGAGGGCAGCGATGAGGTTCTTGAAGGTCGTATAGGTGGTTGGATCGGCGATTCCCTTCCACGCCCTCACTCCGTACCCATTGATGAAGACCGCAAAGCCGCTGATGACCGCTGTGGCCACCGCGAGCATCATGCCCGTTCTCCTTCGGGATCCGGCCGAGTTCATTGCTGCGTTGACATGCATTCGATACCTCCTGCTAATAGCTTAGACTAACGCTAAGGATTTATGACAAACGTGGATCAGACTCTTCAAAGCAACATCCAATGGGACGGAGACGCTCCGTTATGGCGGCTTTCGAGATCGATCCTGGGACTGGAGGCCGTATGCCAACCAAGGTCGTGAGTTTCGAACAGCTCTCCTCACTCATCGAAGTGCTCCACGCCTCTGGCTATATCGTGATCGGGCCAACGATCGGCGAGGAAGCCATCGTCATCGATGAGATCGAATCGAGCGGTGACCTCCCCATTGGCTGGACGGATCGCCAGGACACGGGAAGTTACGAACTCGTTCGTCGAAACGACCAAGCAGTCTTCGGCTACGCAGTGGGTCCCCGAACCTGGAAGAAGTACCTCTTCCCACCCCGGACGACGCTTCTGACGGTCGACCGCTCCGATGGGGAGTTGCGGTTTGAGTCCGTACCGATCGATCCTCCCCGATACGCGTTCCTTGGGGTTCGCCCGTGTGAACTTGCAGCGATCGAGATCCAGGACCGGGTCTTCCTGGGCTCCGAGTTCGCAGATCCGACGTATGCAGCTTCGAGGAACCGCGCGCTCACGATCGCGGTGAACTGTGCCGTTGCAGGCGGGACGTGTTTCTGCGTCTCGATGGGCACAGGCCCTCGAGCCAATGCCGGCTTCGACCTCGTGCTCACCGAGGTTGTCGAACGCGATGTCCACGAATTCATCCTCGAATCCGGTTCTGAGGCAGGCGAAGCGATCCTCTCGAAGCTTCCCGGCCGCGCAGCCGATGAGTCTGACTCAGTAACGGTCGCATCGATCGTTGCGAAGACGAAGACACAGATGGGTAGATCGATGCGGACAGACGATGTCTACGACCTGCTCACATCCAACCTCGAGCACCCCATCTGGGAGGACATTGCGCAGCGCTGCCTCAGTTGTGCGAACTGCACCCTCGTGTGTCCCACGTGCTTCTGCTCAACGGTTGAGGACGTCACTGACCTCAAGGGCACGGCCGTGCGCCAGAGACGATGGGACTCGTGCTTCACGGTCGAGTTCACGAATCTGCACCAGCATCACGTTCGGTCCTCGACGAGTGCGCGGTACCGCCAGTGGATGACACACAAGCTCGCGTACTGGCAGGACCAGTTCGACACGAGCGGCTGCGTTGGTTGCGGGAGATGCATCACCTGGTGTCCGGCGGGAATCGACATCACGGCTGAGGTAGCGGCGCTACGAGCGAACACGGAGGTGACGACAGTATGAACCTTGAAGATCTGCGCGCAACAAGCGACCTCTTGGCGCGACTGGACGAGAAGGAGTTCACTTTCTTCGAGTCCCTCGCGACCGAGCTTGTACTCGAGCCTGATGAAGTGCTGTTCCGCGAGAACGGCAAGGCCATGAGGTTCTTCATCATCGCCGAAGGGATCCTTGCACTTGAGGTCGAGCGGCCCGCGAAACCAGCAACAACCGTTCAGACACTCAGTGACGGTGCCCTCGTCGGGTTGAGTTGGCGGCTGTCACCCCACCGATGGATGTGGACGGCCAGAGCAGTGACAGAGACCAGGCTGGCAGTCATGGACGCATCGTTCGTTCGCGACGAATGCGAACGAAACCCCGACCTCGATCGCCTCATGTGGGAGATCGTCGCGAGGGAAGCTTCCCAGCGTCTCCACTACGCCAGGATCCAACTGCTCGACCTGTATGGGAAGGGATGAAATGGCCCTGATCGCAACTACGAACGACGCACTTGCAATGCGCGAACCGATGCTTCCGAGACCATTCAGAGTGACCTCGAAGCGGTCCGAGACCTTCGACACCGTGACTCTCGAATTCGAAGTGGCAGACGACGGCCCTCCGCTCGCATTCCTGCCCGGCCAGTTCACGATGCTCTACATCTATGGCGTGGGAGAGGTCCCGATCTCCATATCCGGCGACCCGAACGACCCAGCACGCCTGATCCACACCGTGCGTGCAGTTGGATCTGTCACGAACGCGATCTGTGCGCTGGCTCCCGGGGAGACGATCGGGATCCGCGGTCCATTCGGCACAGGTTGGCCCGTTACCAACGGCAAAGACCTCGTGATCGTCGCCGGAGGCATCGGGCTTGCACCCGTGCGTCCCCTGATCTACCACGCGCTCGCGAACAGGGACAGATACTTCTGCCTCGGATTGGCATATGGGTCACGATCACCGTCCGAGCTGCTGTACCGATCTGAACTCGAGGAGTGGAGCGAACGGGCGGATTTCAACCTCCAGATGACCGTCGACAAGGGAGACAGCACGTGGCGAGGATCAATCGGCGTCGTCACTCCCCTCATAGAAAGACTCCGATGTGAGACCGAAGAGACCGTAGCTGTCATCTGCGGTCCCGAGATCATGATGAAGGTCGTCGCAAGAGCACTCAACGCTCGAGGCGTTGCGCGTGACAACATATATGTGAGCCTTGAACGCAACATGAAGTGCGGCATCGGCTTCTGTGGGCACTGCCAGTTCGGTGCCGAATTCATCTGTAGGAGCGGCCCTGTCTTCCCCTATTCGGCAGTCGCCCAGCAACTCGGGATCGGATCACTATGACGACGAGCATGAACACCAAACCGAAGCTCGCCGTCTGGAAATTTGCGTCATGTGACGGTTGTCAGCTCACCCTGCTCGATTGCGAGGACGAACTACTCGATATCGTCGGCGCCATCGATATCGCATACTTCCCTGAGGCGACCAGTCGTGAAGTCGCGGGTCCATACGACCTGTCACTCGTCGAGGGGTCCGTCACGACAGCTCACGATGCCGAACGAATCCAAGAGATCCGGCTCGCATCAACGACACTCGTGAGTATCGGAGCATGTGCGACAGCAGGGGGGATACAAGCTCTGAAGAATTTTGCAGATGTAAGCGAATTCATCTCGATCGTCTACGCAGACCCCGGGTTCATAGACACGTTGGATACGTCGACCGCGATCTCTGATCATGTCGAAGTCGACCTCGAACTGCGAGGCTGTCCGATTTCGAAGCACCAGCTCATCGACGTCATCGACTCCTATCTCCATGGAAGGCGACCGAACACACCGAACCACTCTGTCTGTGTCGAGTGCAAGCTCGCCGGCACATCGTGCGTGATGGTTGCCCAGGGAACGCCGTGCATGGGACCGATCACCCAGTCAGGGTGTGGAGCGATCTGCCCGGCCTTCAATCGAGGGTGCTTCGGATGCTTCGGACCTTCGATCGACCCGAACATCGAGTCGCTGCGAGAGATATGGCATCGGCTGGGCATCGAGGATCCGGATCTGGTCAAGGCGCTTCGCACGTTCAACGCGTATGCGCCTGAATTCAGGGAAGCGAGCACCGCTTATGACAGGTAAACACGAAATGCGCGAGATCAGTGTCGACTACCTGGCAAGGGTCGAGGGTGAGGGCGCGATGTATCTCAAACTTGACGGCGATGAGATCATCGATCTCGAGTTCAGCATCTTCGAGCCACCACGCTTCTACGAAGCCTTCCTCCGTGGCAGAGGCCATGCCGAGGCACCAGACATAACGTCACGTATCTGTGGCATCTGCCCGATCGCATATCAGATGAGTTCCATCAACGCGATGGAGCATGCGGCCGGTGTCGACGTGCATTCCCAGATCAGGGCTCTACGCCGGATCCTGTACTGCGGTGAGTGGATCGAGAGCCATGCCCTTCATGTCTACATGCTCCACGCCCCGGACTTCCTTGGATACGAGAGCGCAATCGAGTTGGCAGAGGATCTTCCTGAGGTCGTCACCAATGCTCTACGCCTCAAGAAACTCGGCAACACCGTGATGACCCTTCTCGGGGGAAGGGAGATCCACCCGATCAACATGCGGGTTGGAGGCTTCTATCGAACGCCAACCCGCAAGGAGCTCGACTCACTCATCGAGGAACTCGAGTGGGCGCTCACGACATCAGAAGCGACAGTGCGCCTGGTCAGTGGTTTTGACTTTCCCGACTTCGAGATGCCGTACGAATTCGTTTCGCTTCGCCACCCCGACGAATACGCGATCACCGACGGTCGTATCGTTTCGAGCGAAGGCCTTGATATCGACGTCTCGGAGTGGTCAGAGCACTTCGAGGAGATCCACGTCGAGCGATCGAATGCGTTGCATGCCAAGCTTCGAGAACGCGGCACGTATCACGTTGGGCCCATGGCGAGGTTCACCCTGAATCACGACAAGCTCACGCCAAGAGCGAGGGCCATGGCTGACGAGGTCGGACTCGCACGTGGCGAACGTAACCCCTTCAAGAGCATCATTGTTCGCTCGGTCGAGCTCGTGCTCGCATGCGAGGAGATCCTGAGGCTCATCGGATCCTATGAGCGACCACCAGCGCCATGGATTCCAGTTGAGCCAAGAACTGCGGTAGGTCACGGGGCGAGTGAGGCGCCGCGAGGCATCCTGTACCACCGATACGAGATCGATGGTGAAGGTCTGATATCAGACGCCAAGATCGTTCCGCCGACCTCCCAGAATCAGCGAAGCATCGAGGAGGATCTCAGACAGTTCGTGAGCTCGAGGACACACATGCCTGACGACAAGCTCCAGTGGCAACTCGAGCAGGCGATCCGCAACTACGATCCGTGCATCTCGTGTGCTACACATTTCCTCGACCTGACCATCGACCGGGTGACGTGATCGTGGAACACGTCATCATCGGCATCGGCAACCGTGACCGCGGTGATGACGCCTGTGGTATAGCGGTAGCGGAGAGGGTCACAGGAACCACCAGTCACGTCGTGTCCGCAGGAGCGATGGATCTGTACGAGTTTTGGACGGCGCACGACTCGGTTGTAATCGTCGACGCCATGCGTTCGGACGCCCCGATCGGTACCGTGCGGCGCTTCGATGTGTCGACTTCTCCTCTGCCGAACGAAGCGTTCGCCTCGACGCATTCGTTCGGCCCGGCTGCCGCCGTTGAGATCGCGCGGGCACTCGGAAGGCTTCCGGCCAACATCGAGGTCATCGGCATCGAGGCAGGCAACCTCGCTGTTGGGTCGGTAATGTCGGTTCCAGTTGAAGCTGCAGTGGCAAAACTTGCAATGGAGCTGTCAAATGCATGAAGCCAAGCTCGTGGACGACATCGTGAGAAAAGCGATCTACGTCGCAGGCGAGGGCGGCCACCAGGATGTGCAGAAGATCTTCATCGAGATCGGAGCGCTCAATCACACCACACCGACTTCGCTTCGCGAGTTGCTCAACGACGCAGCGTTGGGCACGGTGCTTGAGGGTGCCTCCTTTGAGATCGAGAGATCCGTCGATACGAAGTCCCCGGCAGCACTCGATGTAAGGCTTGTTTCGATGACGGTCAAGGGAGGGTGATCATGTGTGTCGCGGTCCCGGGCAGAGTCGTCTCTATCGGCTCACCAATGCCGGGTGCTGTCATGGGTTGCGTCGCGTTCGGCGATCGCACCCTCGAGATCAACCTCATAATGGTGCCGGACCTCGAGGTCGGCGATCACGTGTTGGTGCACTCCGGCTACGCGATCCGCGTCGTTTCAGACGAAGTTGCTGCTGACGCCACACGGACGTTTCACGTTAATTGGGCCTAAGGCATGTGCCGAGGTCTGTCGATAGATCTCATACGACCAGTCAACCGGAGGAGATCATGCCTGACCAGAACATGTCGACTACCTCGAACGGGTCCCTGCTCAAGTGGATCGCCACGACCTCTGTGGCGGTTTACACAGTTTTCGTTGTCGTCGTCTGGTCTGGCGGTTCCGAAGCCAGCTATCAGACGACCCTGTGGGCGTCATGGGCCGCAATCACGCTCGTTGCCGCAGCCACCTTCGGCATCGGAGTGATGCTGAAAAAGAGGGTCGCCGAGCCAGCGCACATCGTGACCGACGATCAGATGCCACTCCTCACATCCGTCGGCTGAGGCCTCGCTCCGTCCCTGATTCCGGCGCTTCCCCTTCTTGTTTCTCGAGCTGCGGCGTCCCAGCTCAGGGAACAGATCACTGCTTCCAAGAATCCTCGCCTCTGTCCTGATCGATTGGATACCACCTATCGACCGACGCGGACGACCAGTCATGAACTCGCGGTCGATCGATACCCATGGTTTGAGCGAGTATGGACGGCGATATCGAAGTTCCCATATCTGCTCGGTGCCCCGTGTCCCATGCTCAGAGTCTGATCGCTCGGACCAAACGTCCTCCCGGCGTTATGGCGACGATCTCCGAATTCTCTACGAATTCATTGACCCACCCCTCAAGGGGGTTGGCTTCCAACACAACCTCAGCAGGTTGTGGATTGGGCTGTCACTCGCCCTCGATGTTCTCATCATCGGAACCATCGCTTGGTCGGTATCCAGCCGCTCCGTGACCGAGACGGCAACCGTCGCGACAATCAAAAGCACCGAACCTGACCATGACATGGCACCTGGTCAGATCGTCAGTCCCGAAGTGACAACCCAGTACTTCAGAGACAACGGGGTGCTCGGCACGGACATGTCAGTCGCGGTGATCCTGTATCGGTGCCACACTTCGTCGAATGCCTCGAATTCGCGGGAATCTGAGTCTCGCAAGCGGCAAGACCATCGGATCGGAATGTCTCAGATGGTGTTGGTGGCGTAGATGTCGCCGTCGGTGGCTGCTTGCTCGCAAACAAGGGAACCGTGGCGCGGGTCCGGACGTCAGAGGGATATGAGAAGGCGTATCCGCCGTCGTGTTCAGGCGTGGAATCTTTTTGCCGTGCCAGCTCTTGGCATCGTTCTCGCGGCTTGTGGAAGTCCGGTTGATCCTCTCGATTCGTTCGTTGCCCCAAGCACAACGATCACCACCGTTACCGCGCCCACGTCCTCTGAGATCCCTGCGATGGCCAGCATCACCCCCAATGCGGGGGAACTCGAGGTCATCATCCTTGTCGATGCTGATGACCATCTACCGGGCGACACCATGATCGGATGTCGCACTGACCTTGGAATCCCCTTCTCCGCTCTCGACGAAGTCCCGCTCCTCGTAGACAGCAGCCTGCCGGAGGTGGAGGAGGCGATCAAGCCATTCTTGGAGAGCGAGGAAGGCAGCCACTGGCCCCAAGATGTCTGGCTGGTACTCCACCGAACAGATGACCGAGTCCTGCTCGTCCACTCTGATGGAACAGCAGCAGAGTCAACCCTCGCGTTCATGGAAGTGGAGAAAGACGGAAGCGAATGGCGTTGGGCAGGGTCAAGCATCGGCGGAGGGTGCCCGCTTGAAGTGATGGTGCCCACGGGGCTGAACGCAGTCGACTGGCGTCTCGATCCGTCTTCGGAGCCTCTCACAACGGCCAGCACCTTCATCCACGTCCTCGTGACCGAAAGGGCATGCGCAAGTGGGCAAGTGATCGGCGATCGCCTCCTCGGGCCGCAGGTCATCGTGACGGACACCGATGTGCTCATCGCTTTCGCCGCACAGGTCCAAGGCGGTATTCAGACCTGCCCTGGCAATCCCGAAACAGCGGTGACGATTGAACTGTCGGGACCGATCGGATCCAGAGTCGTGACCAACGGCATGACTCTGGACACCTCACTCGAAGACCTCCTCCGACCATGAACTCGTTGCCTCGCAACGGAGACGAAGAGCGCCACGCTGAGGTCTTTGACACTGTGGGTGTGGGCATGTACCTCAGGGGGAAGCTGGGTCTGAGGTGATCCTTCAGGGCGATACGGGCAAGTTCGTTCTCGCATCGCTGCTAGTGGTGTCCTCGATTGGATTACTCGTGGGGTTCGCAGGGTCGGCGTCCGTGAACGCCCAGCTCTCGATTTCGACAGCAATCCCTGCTCGAGGTTCGGTAGCAGGCTGATAGCGTCTCACTGTCCCATCTGCGGTGGATATCCAAGGAGCTCCATCGGGTGCTGGGATCATCGCGCACAAGCGGTACCAGGGAAGCCCATGCCGACTCACGTGACTGTCGAGGGTGCATGTGTTTTGAGCTGATTGTCGTGGAGGTCAGTGTGTTTTGCGCTCGATCTCGTAGTGCAGTGTCATGAACACAGCTCCTCCGAGGAAGAACCGATGCTCGGTCTTGAGTGCGCCGTTGTGCACGAATACATCGATTTCCTCCCCAAATGAGACAAGCTGGAGCGTGGTCAGGTCGCCGTCCTCTTCGATGGTCGAGAGGTAGTGACCGGAGTAGGGAGAATCGGCAGTCGAGCTGAGCAGAAGGCCGCTGTCTCGATTGTTCAATGGTAGGAGTGTGGCTGTGAAATTCCCTGACGGCAGCGGGAATCCGACGGACACATACGATAGGTCTTCAATCCGCTGGATCGTGTAGATGCCAATGTAGAGAGGCTCGCCATTCTCATAGGCGCGGACCCACGCTCTGACGTCGACGCTACCGTCACCATCGGCGTCGATCGTATCGATCCATGACACGACGCCGTCTTGGACATCTTGCTGATCGAACGGAGCATTGGCCTGCCCGATCGGTTTCGCGATTGTGGCTCGGAACACCCTGTACGGAAGCCGCATCCACCACTTCCATTCGGGGGTGATCGTCAACTTGAACCGGCTCGTGTGCTCGTAGAACTCGCGCACCAGCGGATCCACGAGGGCGGGATCGAATTCAGCACTTTCCAACTCGTCGAAGTTGGCAACAATTCCGATATCGTCTGGACTGTGGGCGAATGATGCGCCTACCTCGCCTGCATACCGCTCCAGGTAGTCCACCCCAACGTACTTGGTGACCTCGCTGAACGGAACAACGAAACGTTCCAGTTCGGGCGAGACCTGTTCCCCGATGATTCGCAACTGGTCGCGGCCGCGCCAGACATATGCCGCGACCAAGCGATACACGACAACTGTCACGGAGACTGGCAACGCCCACCCCGTCGCAGGCCAAACCGAATCAAATCCGAAACCGACCACAACACCAACGGCGACACCGAGGAGGATCTTCTCAACCCTGAATCCGATCAGGCCTATCAACGCTCCCGTCAGCACCGATGGGACAACAGCCGACCAGTCCGGCAGAAGCCATTCGAGTACAGCACCGAACGAAGCCGCTATGAGTGCAGCGGCAGACAGCCGCACGAACAGAGGCTGTGGCTGGCCTGGTGTTCTGCTCGCGTCGGCCCAGCCGGTCAGGAGTCCAAGGGTCACTGCCCCGACCACTGCTCCGTGGCGCCAATCAAGCCCTTGTGCTGCGCCTGCGATTGCAGCGCCGCCGGCCGCACCGATAATCGCTCCGGCCAATCCGGCGGCTACGACCTTTGATGTAGCACGAGTCACTGCCTGACAATAGTCTGAAGGCACATGATGACGGGAATGCGATCGGGGATCTGACGTCCATATGCCCGCGGCTCCACCCAGAGATGTGCGGGCCAACGGACGTGGCTATCGGAACGCCCTCGTAGCTCAGGGGATAGAGCACCGGTTTCCCGAACCTTCCGACCCAGGCGTTCCGCCAAGATGCTGGACTTCCGCCGAAGGGCCTCTCATGTGTGCAAGAACTGCCAGTTATGCGCTGATTGTCGACTGGCCCCGGAGGAATCAGCCCACATCATTGAGTCGCGACACACCCAGTCGGATGTGAGCGCTCGGCGCTCCGAGGGCTTCGATTCGTGGGCGGTCGGGGGTAGGGTCTTCGCAGTCGTGGACGCTCCGAATGGGCAAGGAGGACAACAATGCTCGCGTGGTTCGCACGGAACCCGAGCGACTCAAGGGAGATTCGCTCCGCAAAGGATGCGATCTTGATTGTTGCCGGTCTGTGCTGTGTTGCAGGAGTGGTCTGGTCCCTCATGTACCTCGCGATCATCGGATGGGTATTGCCAACCGCGTTGCCACTTGTGTTCTCGGTCGTTGTTGGGGGTTCTCTTGTCCTATCGCATCTAACTCGAAATCATCTATTTGCGGTCTATGTCGAGATCGTTGCGATCATCATGGTGACCGCTGGCATCCAGTGGAGCATCGGTGGGATCAGCGACTCCGGATTCGTTCTGGTCTGGGCGGTTCTCGGCCCGATTGTTGCCCTGATGTTCTTTTCGGTCCGGTCCTCGGTTCCGTGGCTGATAGCTCTTCTGGGCTCTGTAGTGGTGACAGTGGCTTTCGACCCCTGGTTCTCAGCCCACGGCTATGACGTGCCCGTTGAGACGACTCGCCTGCTCTTTGGGATGAACCTTGCTGTCATGTCGATCGTGGTGTTCGCATTTGCAGGGTTCTCTGTGATGGCAGAGAGAGCTCAGCGAGAACGTGCGAACCTGCTACTGGTGAACATTCTCCCAAAGGAGATCGCTGAGACTTTGAAGGAAGGCTCAGATGACACAGCGATCGCCGACCGCTACGACTCTGTGAGTGTTCTGTTCGCCGACATCGTCGGATCCACGCCCATGTTCGCCGAACTCGATCCGCGCGAGGTCGTGGATTGGCTGAACGAGATCTTCTCCGTTCTTGATGATGTCGTTGATCGCCACGGTATGGAAAAGATCAAGACGATCGGCGACGCGTACATGGTGGCAGCAGGCGTTCCCAACCGGAGGGACGACCATGCCGAGGCGCTGGTTGCGTGCGCCCTTGAGATGGTCGATGCCGTTGAGTCGATTCCGCCGCGTCATGATCACCGGATCGAGTTTCGCTTCGGGATTCACTCTGGTCCCGTCGTAGCTGGCATCATCGGAAAGTCGAGATTCCACTTCGATCTTTGGGGAGATGTCGTCAACGTCGCCGCCAGAATGGAATCCCACGGTCAGGCCGGCCGTGTCCAGATCTCAGACGACACCCATCGCCTGTTGAGCGACCGCTTTATGTATGAGCCCCGCGGCACAATCTCGGTGAAAGGCAAAGGCACGATGTCGACCTGGTTCGTTACCTCCAGAGCTGGTGACGATGACCATTCGCCACAACCTCCAGCGGACCGGACTATTTCGAGATGATATTGAGCATCTTGCCTTCGCTGTCTTTGAGCCAAACACGCCTGCTCCCGTCGGATCGCTCAAGTACACGGTTGACGATTTTGAAGTCGCCGTAGTCGATCTCGTCTGGTGTTCTGTGTGGGAGGCCGCGTTCGTCGTGTGTCTCCTTTCTATCAGACGTCGTCATCTCTTGCAGTCCGAGCCGCTTCGGTTCCCGCCCATCTTGGGGGTCACACGTCGTCAGGATTTGGGGGGTGGCGGTTCAGTGTCGAGAGGTGACTCGTTATGGGCGAGGAGGCGTGCGAGAATCTCTGTGCGTTGGGTCATGCCGAGGTTCTTGGTGGTTGGCCAGTGGCCAATTTCGTCGCGAGCGAAGTCAATCCATCGTTCGATGCTCTTGAAGATCTCGATCTGAAAAGTTGCGAACAGCACTGAGAGGTGGGTGCGTTCTGGGAAGGGGTGTCCGTCGTTGAGGTACGACGCCATGAGCTCGACGATTGCGTCGTGGTGTTCGCCGATGTCGGCTTCGAGTTCGTCGAGGGCACGGTGGACGTCTTCGAGTGTTCCATGGTCGGCAAACAGGAGTCGGAGCAGGGCTTCGATCTCGATGCGCGGGGGTTGTGTCCGCGAGCTTGTCCACTCGCCAAGAGCTTCGCGGCCTTCGGCGGTGATTTCATAGACGTTGCGGCTGCGGTTACCTGTCTGCTCCTTGTGCGTAGTGGCGTAGCCAAGTTCGACGAGCTTCTTCGGTTCGGAGTACAGAAGGCGTTCAGATTTGGGCCAGGCGTAGCGGAGGCTGCGTTGGGCTTGGTTGGTGAGTTCGTAGCCGGTCCACGGCTTCAGGTCGAGCAGGGCGAGGACTGCGTACGATGACGTGGTTGGTCTTGGTGTCATGCACTTGACTCTACTGCATAGTTCAGTATATAGTATCCTGCAAGTTGCAGTAAGTCCTTCGATTGGGAGAACACCATGGAGATAACCGAGCATATCACCGCCGTTGGACAGGAAGCAAAGCTCCTCGCACAAGCAGCGGAGCAGGGTGGACTCAATGTGGACATTCCCGACATGCCCCGGGTGGGACATGCGAGAATTGCTGCGGCATCTGAGCGAAATCCACTTGTGGGCTGCGGCTCATGTCGCCCAACCCCATCACGACAACCCATGGGTCGACGATCTCGCTGAACTCACGGTGTTCTGGCCGGATCTCGCCGTCTTCTGGCCAGATGACAGCGAGTTGATCGACTTCTATCTGAAGACAAATGCCAACCTCGTTGATGCACTTGAGTCGGCGCCGCCCAATGTGGAGTCCTTCACGTTCCTTCCCGCACCGTCGCCCCTGGCGATGTGGGCAAGACGCCAAGCACACGAAACGGCGATTCACCGATTCGACGCCGAGAATGCCGCTGGCGTCGCGTCTGGGTTCGGCCCGGCGTTTGCCTCCGATGGAATCGACGAATTGCTTGCGGCATTCGCACCACGGGCCAGCACATTCCCCATCGAGAGCACCAAGACGATGGTTGTCCACGCCACAGATACCGACGACCGCTGGCACACCACGATGGGGACCCGACGGCATCACCACGTTTCGCGGCGACGGGCCAGCAGATGTCACCCTCACCGGGGATGCATACGACCTCTACCTGGCAGTGTGGAACCGAGGCGACGACTCGAACGTGACCGTCACCGGCGACCGCGAACTACTCGAAACATGGCACAGCAACCACCGAATCCGCTGGTCATAGGGGTCCGGCAAGCCAACGAGGACGCCACGCACACATCGCGGGCCTCGGTCGTGCGGGCAATAGGCGCTGTGCTATCACGTGTCTGTGAGTCTGGCACGCATAATCACCCGAAAACCCGTGGCGTCAAGCTACCGAGCCCGCCCTCGTAGCTCAGGGGATGGAGCACCAGTTTCCTAAACCGTCTTTGGGGTTCTTGCCCACCAAGATAAAACGGCTGAAAGCCGCACTACGCTTGCGTTTTCACCTCTGATCCTCTTCCACCATTTCTCACGTTTCACTCCCGTTTCGGCCCAGGTACTGCCCTAGCTTCCGCAATCAAGGAGTGCGGCAACGAGTATCCGTTGAGGAACCTCTACGCGTACTGACGTGGAGCCGGTGCGGGGATCCTGAGCCACAGCGCCTGCCACAGCTGGCTGGCAACTCAGAGGCACGACTCCGGGCCGGCATCGAGGTTCGGATTTGATTCTGGCCAGTCCCCTGATCTGACGCTCAATCCCCAACAAACGACAATGGCAAAGAGCAGGGGAACATTGTTCCGAGCGATCGTCCTCAGGCCCGTCGCCCCGAGCGGAGGGGCCCGGATGACGCGCAAGGCCACCATCTCGCTGTACGTGTGTGCCAGAAACAGAATGTGTGCTGTACCCAGGAGCAGGGCGAGCGCGTCGCCTGCCTCGTCCCCATATTCCTGTTCCGCCACGAGTGCTGCCATGACGATGATCAGGCCATAGAGGCCATGGCTCCATCGCTCGACCTGGTGGTTGCTCGCGATTCCGTCTTACGACGCCATTGCATCTCCCACATCAATCACATCAAAGGTGACCATTCGATTCGAGCCACTTCATCGCGACGAACCCTTCGGCGGCAGGGATGTAGAGCGGCGCTAGCCGGAAGATCACAGCCGGAGCAGGGGCCTCTTCAGGACTCAGCCCGAAGACGATGAGGAAGGACGCAAGAACCGCCTCGGCGACACCGATCCCGCCAGGGATCGGGACAAGTCCGGCCAGGAGGTTCGTGGCAAGCGAAGCGACGAGAGCCGCGACGAATGGCAGTGGTGTGCCGATTGCATGCAGGATGAACCAGAGCGTCGCTGCAAGGATGGCCCGTGATGCAAGGTTGCTGCCGAGAAGTCCGAAGGTTCGCTTCGGATCCTTCAGAATGCTCCACAGAAGCCCCCATGCGTCCTTGAGGGCGGGTACGACGAGCTCCCGAAGCCGCTCGATACGGAGAACCACAACCACGGAACCGACAATCAACAAGGCCGCGATGAGCAGGATCATCAGCCAATTGACGTCCTTCGTGTCGAGATCGAACGACAGATCCGATGCGATGAGGGCAACGAGGAGCACTCCTGCCTCGACGATGAATCCAGCTAGACCGTCGAGTGCACCCTGCGCCAGAGCGACCGTCGGGGAGACTCCGAACTTGCGGAGGAACAATGTGTTCATCGTGACACGTCCCGCGGCACTCGGGATTGCCAGGCCGATCCACTTCACCGACACTTGGAGAATCACGAGCGGTCTGAGTGGTAGGTCGTATCCGGTTGCGAACAGCATGCCTGTCGCCTCGGGGACAAACGCCATCTGCCCGACGAAGAACCCAATGATGATCCAAGCCCATGTTGCGTCCTCGGCGACCTCCCAGACGGCAACGAAGTCGATGTCGGTCAGCATGCCGATCAATGCATATGCCGCAATAAGCGAAAGGGCAGGCATGATGAGGTTCTTCCACTCGACCCGACGCAATTTGCCGGGCTCTGGCAAATCAGTATCCGTAGCTTCAGCGATCGCCTCGCGAATGTCGCTGATCAAGACCTTCGGCTTTGGTACCGATTGCTTCTGGGCTCTCGTCAGCGCGGGGGGCTGGAGGAAGGGCAATGCCGCAACGAGATCGGCGTCCCCAATACCAACGCGCGCCGCATCTACCGCGGCTCCAGCCCCGACGGCCACTGCCGTCGAATACAGTAAGGACACGACGTCAAGGTTCATTCGCACGTCCGTCGCACTCAGTGAGGCAGCCGCGAGATCTCCGACGACCGGGCTGCCATCGACGATCGTGAAAACCTCGAGCGCCAGAGTCCCATGCGCGATTCCTGCATCATGCAGTGAGGCAACCTCGCTCCACATCGCGACGAGCATCTCTCTTGTGATTTGCTCTTCCGAAATCTCATCGCCGCTGTAGACGGTAGCCAACAGCGCCATGTCGTCTCCGCCGACGCCCACCGCAAGCACGTCAGGTGCAGCAACGCCGTGGAGTCGGGCGATGAGCAACACAAGTGCCTCGTGTTCGACGGCCTGAAGCCGGTTGTAGGACAATGTCTGCCCACCTTCTCGATACCAGACGGTCCGCCACACCCTGGCAAAGAGCTGCGATTCCATGGCGTCTCGACCGTATGCCTTGATCTCGACGCTGGTTCCATCGTCGAGCAATCCCTCAAGGCGCCGAACGCCCCAGGACTGATCCCGCGTTGGCTCGATGCCGCGCACCGTCAAGCCAAAGTCTGCCAGAGCCAAGGCGACGGCTATCGGATCCGGATATCCGGCCGGTGAGCCGAACAGAAGAAGCAGGGATCCAGCAACGGCAAGCCCGAGCCCGAACCCGCCGAGAGCATCACCAGGAAGTCCGAGACCGATTCCGTAACCCGATATCGCAACGGTGAGGATCATGAGCCAGCCGAAACGCCGAACCGGTCGCGTAAGGTGAGGAGAGGCAACGACGACCGCGGCAGTCAGCACCGCGACACGCAGAATCGGGAAAGCGTGCACTGGGTCGCCCGTCGTGAACTCGGGAAGGATGGTTGGGAAAGATCCATCCACCATCCACACGAGAACAAAGCTGATGCCAAGGGAACCGATGATGGCCAGGGTCATGTCGCGCAGGAGGTCGAGACGCTTGGAGCCCTGAACTATCACCGACACAATAAGGCCGCCGATCAACAGGAGTCCGAGGAAGTACGCGATCTCGTAGAGTTGGTCGAACCACAGGGGCACGCTTCCTACAAGATCGATGAGCGCAGCCTCCACGGCTGCCACACGGTCGGCGTTGATCGCCGTCCAGAAGACGAGCAGCAGTCCGATGCCGATCGACGTTGCGTCCGCGGCTCTGCGGACGCGTGGGTGATGTGGCTCGTTTGCGAAGTATCTGCTGGTCAAAGGTCCGGGTCCTGGTCTCCTGTCCCGCGAGACGCAACCCAGTCGAGAGCATCGGTGTGGGCTTGCTTCAGGGATGCACCCACCCACTCGTCTGACGTGTAGATGTTCTCCGAGCCGACCACCGCGGTTACCTGAGTGACCGCGAGCTGTTCATGGATGCGCTCATCTGCAGAGATGATGACGAGCTTGCTGTCGGCGCTGGAAAGTTCCTCTGCATAGCGACGCAGAACATCCATGAATGTGGAACCAAGGTCGGTTCTGCCGCGCAGCCGGAGAATCACAACAGAGTTCTGAGTTGTATCGATGACATCGGGGAGCAGCTCCTCAAATACAGGGGCTGCTGCGAAGAAGAGGCTTCCGTATGGTTGGAGGATGACGATCTCGTTGATGCCAACTGTTGCCGGAGGGTCAGTCTCACGCAGATTGCCAGCGTCATCAGGGATCCAGCGCTTGATGATGATCTGGTTCGACTGCCTGATGATGTAGAGGATCATCGAAATCCCCACACCGACAAGTACAGCGTTCTGGAGCGGGATGATCATGGTGAGCGCGAACGTGACCGTCATCACCGTCGCCTCCATCTTCCCTGTCCTCCACACGGCTTTGATGTCTGTGGGCTTGATGGTGCGATATCCAACCGTCATGAGGAGACCAGCAAGCGCAGGCATCGCGATATACCCCACAGCGCCACCGAATACAACGATGACCACCGCCATGACCACCCCGGCAATGAGAAGCGCTGTCCGCGACCTCGCTCCTGCGCTCTTGATCAGTGACGACGCAGACATCGAACCACCGACGGGCATGCCCTGGAAGATGCCGGCCGCGACATTCGCGGCGCCCTGCCCGACGAAGTCACGCGAGGCATCCGGATAGTTGCCGTCCTCATCGGGAAAATTGGCTGATATTCCCGCCCCCTGCACCAGCCCTATGAACGCAAGGCTGAGCGCGGGCACGATGAGGGAAGGCACAGCACCGAAGATCGGCATCACCGGGAATGGAAGTGAGCGGGGAATGTCGGCGATGTCGCGTAGCTGTGCAACCTCCCAACCAAGGACAGGGATCAGAGCAGAGCCGATGATGATCCCAACCACCATGCCGAGCGGTCCGAGCTTGGTTCGTTCGAGCACGATGATCAGGGCGATCGTGCCGATACCGATTGTGATGGTCGGGAGATGAACCTGAGCCAGATTCAGAAGAAGGTTGAAGGCGCGCATCACCCGGTTGCCGCCCTCGGCCTCATAGCCAGTGAAGTTATCGAGCTGACCAAGGATGATGTTCACCCCGACGGCGTTGATAAACCCGACCATGACGGCGTTGGAGACGAAACGTAGGATCGATCCAAGTTTGAACAGCCCCGCGAGGAGCATGACGATGCCGGTGACGATCGACAACGTGAAGAGCATTCGACCCGGGTCCTCGGCAGCATGCACGATTCCAATGTCTGCGACAACGATCGCCATTGCCCCCGTCGCCTGGACTGCCATGAAAGATGAACTGGTGAATAGCCCGCCTGTGAAGGTGCCGACCATGTAGGCGTATAGCCCGTACACAGGGTTGACCCCGGCGAGCAGACCGCCAGCCAGTCCGTCTGGCACGCTCTCGACGCCCAAAACAAGACCAGCGATAGCGTCCTCACGGAGCGTGTCACGCCTTACAAGAGAGCGAAGTTTCAGCAAGTGGTCCCCAATTTCAGATCCGAAGGCATGCTACTGATGCCGGTGAGTCGAGCCAACAAGGCCATCCACAAGGTAAGACAGATCGAGGCCGCACTCTGCGCATTCCATCGGCGCCGGATCTGTCGTGAGGATGGAGTGGTCGGTGCCACGGCCTAGACAAACGCCGAAACCGAGCAACCTCAACCGACGCCGAGCAGATTCCGCTCGTTGGAATGTAGAAGGGGTGCCCGCCGGGGCACCCCTTCTGATCGATCGTGGATCAAGTTAGGCGAGCGCCTTCGCCTTCTGCGTCGCGAACTCTTCGTCGGTGAGTACTCCATCTCTATGAAGCTGAGCGAGTTTCGAGATCTCATCCGCCGAACCCTGACTCGATCCGGCTGCATCCTGGATGTACGCGCGAGCTGCTTGTTCTTGACTGGCGGCTTGCTGTGCTTGGCGTTCGCGCATCGAGTCACCGCGGGCAATCAGATACACCAGGACACCGAGGAACGGAAGAATGATCACGAACACTATCCACAACGCCTTTGTGACGCCGTTGAGGCTCTTGTCGCGAAAGATGTCAATGAAGACGGTAATGAGGAGCCAGATCCATATAACCCACATGAAGAAGATGAACATGGTCCAGAACAAGTCTAGAAGTGGCATTTGATACCTTTCGAATACTGCCCGGGCGACGGTCTGTCGGCCCGATTCCTGGCAAGTCTATGTAGGTCCGCGCGCCTGGGAACCGCAGCGAGATTGGCACTGTGATTCGACCTTCAAGGGGTTGTAACGCTCATGGAGCACTCTGCGCTGGACGAACGGCCCGGTCGAGCGCAGAGCAAGAGCGACCTGTTCTCCATGATGCCGCCGCTACAGATGAACCCAACACAGTCACAGCAATTCCGGTCAGGTACCATCGGTACCGGGCAGCGATGCTGGAGGTATTGCATGATTTGGCTAGCAGGGGCAGTCTCCATACTCCTACTCGCGCTCTTGGCTGCAGGTTTGGTCGATCTCATCCGGAATCGTCAGACGATGGAGACACGGCAGGTCATCGTCTGGTTGGTGCTCCTCGTACTGTTGCCCGTCATCGGTCTGGTCACTTATCTGTTCTGGCGGATTGCGCGGAGCGAGGCCATGCAGAACGCCATTGACTTCGAAGACATGCATTCCGTCAGCAGCAAGCCATATCCGCCGGTCGGACGCTGAGATCCTGCCCGTTGTCGCGAGCCCGTTCAACAGTGTTCACGGCGACAAAGCCGCCACCGCACAGTCTCGATGTCGAGGAGTCTTCGTAGACAAGGCCTTCTCGCGTTCACTTCCCTCGGCGCGCTATGGGCTCATGTCACCACCGCCACATCACTGGTGCAGGAACGTACGATCGCACCTGGGTACCGTCATAACCCGAGGATCTGGTGTTTCTTCGCTTCAAATTCCTCGTCGGTGACAATTCCCGCGTCGCGGAGAGAGCCCAGCTTCTCGAGTTCTTCGAGATACCCGGTCGGCGCATCAGCCGCCTCGACCGGAGCAGCATCTGGCGCTCGTGTACTTCCTTCTCCACGATCCTCGGGCGTCACGGTCTGCTGGTCGATATCCAGTTCGCGCATCGCCTGTTCGAGTTCAGTGTCATCGAGTTCCTCCGGGTTCACCCCCGTGTGCTCCTCGATGCGGGCAGCGTCTCTCTTCGACATCTTGTATGCGCCAAACGCCACAAGGCCACCAACCAGCATTACGCGCCGTCTTCTCCTCCGACGCGCCCTACGTCGGACCGGGCGCCTGCCTCGACCCCTCATTGGCATGGTTTCTCCTCTCTCGGGTTCTTCTGAGCTTCCGACGTGACCATACGCCGTCTGAATCGACTGTGGCTCGTTGACACGCCGCCTCGCCTGAATTCTGATTCCGTGGTCTCTCACCAAGTCACGTTCCGGTTGGGATCCAAAGCGTTCGGTGCCGGTGGGCCAGGACCGAAGGTGCATCTGCCGACACAACGGAGGTTGACGCTGCCGCCAGCGTTGGTGCGGAGAATCATATCGGCTGCCACGATTCGGAAACCTGGGGAAGGTCCACTGTCCAATTACGTCGTGGGATGTTCGGCTATGTTCGTTGACGATCTCGCGGGGACGATTCGCGATCTTGGCAGGCTCGATTCTCCAAGTATCTCGTCCAGGTCGTATCAACGGTACGCAAGCCCTTTCGCCCGTTGGTGAACGGGCGTTCGTTCGTATAGTGTCGGGACATGGCGCTCGTGTTCTTCGGCTACGTCGTTCGTCAGATACGTGAACAGAAGGCAGTGATCAGATGGCAATAAGGCGACCTGCTGAGAAGAGTCTTGTGCGCCGCTACCTCCCGATTCTTGATTGGCTGCCTGGTTACCGGTGGGGTGATGACCTGCGGTGGGACCTGATAGCGGGTCTGACGGTATGGGCTTTACTCGTGCCTGAGGCAATGGCATAGGCGGGTATTGCCGGGGTTCCTCCTGAGGCTGGCCTGTACACAGCACCGTTGGCGTTGTTGGGGTACGCCGTATTCGGCACATCGCGGCATCTGTCAGTCAGTCCGAGTTCGACAGTGGCGATCGTTTCGGCTTCTGTGGTTGGGGGGATTGTCGCTGCTTCGGGTGCCGATTTTTGGACGGTCACTTCATGGTTGGCGATCGTTACCGGGATTATCCTCGTTGTTTTGGGATTGGTTCGGATGGGTTGGGTCTCCAACTTCATGGCACGGCCGGTGCTTGAAGGTTTCGTCATCGGGTTGGCTATCACGATTGCTGTTGGGCAACTCGACAAGTTGTTCGGTATTGAGAAGGAGGGTACGAACACCATCCGCGAGCTGGGATCTATCATTACGCAGTTCTCGGATTGGCACTCGGCAACAATGGCCGTCGGTTTCGGGTCTCTGGCGGTGCTGTTCTTGATGCACAGGTACACGCCACACATCCCTGCGGCGCTGACCGTAGTCATCCTGGCAATCGTCCTGTCGGTGGCCTTCGGGTTCGATGAGCGTGGGGTACATATCGTCGGAGACATCCCTGCCGGATTGCCATCGTTGGGGTTCCTCGATTGGCCCGAAGGTGTCCCCGTTGGCGATCTGATCGCCGGCGCGCTTGCTGTGACCATCGTCGCGTACGCGGAGTCCCTCGCAGCGGCGCAGTCCTATGCAAGGAAGCACGGCTACGTCGTCGACCCGAATCAGGAACTTATCGGTCTCGGCGTCGCGAACTTGGGCGCAGGGCTGTCCCAGGGCTTCGTTGTCAACGGGTCACTCTCGAAGACTGCCGCTGGCAATGATGCAGGCCAGCGAACTCAGATGTCAGGCGTCATTACCGCGATCATCACGATCATCACGATCCTCTTCCTGACCCGGTTGTTCTTCAACCTGCCCGAAGCGACGCTCGGGGCGATCGTCGTTCATGCCGTATGGAAGCTGATCGATTTCGACAAGTTGAAACGAATGTGGAATGTGCGAAGAGAGGACTTCTGGTCCGCACTATTCGCCCTTGCAGGCGTGCTGCTGGTTGACGTCCTACCTGGTATTGTCATCGGCATTGTTCTGTCGGTGTTGATACTGATCTACCGCGCAAGCTTCCCGACAGCCACCCGACTCGGGCGAATCGAGGTAGGTGGGAAAGACACGTTCATCTCTCTCGACGAATTCCCAGAGGCCGCTGAAACGTCTGAGGTCGTGGTTCATCGCTTCAACGCTGATCTGATCTTCTCAAACTCGGACGCTTTCGTGGATTCAGTTCTCGAAATGCTCTACCAATCAGATCCACCCGCACGAGTAGCAGTGATCGACTGCGAGATGATGGCGGACATGGACATGACCGGTGCTGCCAGACTCGGCGAACTCGTAGTCGAACTCCGCAATCACGAAGTAGATCTCCGAGTTGCTCGTATCCACGGAGCGGCACGAGACGTCGCTGACCGTTCTGGTGTCCTCGATGCGATCGGCGAGGATCGCGTCCACGTCACTGTGGCCGATGCCGTAGGGGCCTCTCGACTTGCGATCCACCAGCGTCACGAGGACGAGTCCGATCAACAACGGGCCGACCGTCCAGACGCTCAAGGTTCGTGATTCGCGGTCTCCCGTCGCCGGCAGAGACACGGCTACAGGTCATGGCCGTCGTGGAGAACTCTGTTGCGTCCCGGCAACGAGTGGTTTGTCAATTCACCTACAGCTGGTGTGTCAATCGGCAAGCTCACCCAATGACGCCACGCGCCAGGGACAACGGCCACGGTGGACCCCAGAGGTTGAATACTTCACGCGACGACGGACTTCATCATCGTGGGAGTGATGGGCATCGGCGGAGGCACCATAGCCGTCATCACTTCAGATCATGGATTGCCAGTCGATCGCAGCGTCGGTCCACCACGTCGGGCTGGGAAGCGGCTGGCCAAGTTTCCGGTCAGTTGTGGATGGACCAACAACGGCTTGTTGAACCGGATCAATTTTCGCTTGTCGAGCGATGACAGCTCCTGGGGTGACGTTGAACACGGTGAGGTCTTGGCACAGCGTTGCCGCACCTGAGTATGTAGTACGTACTCCCTCAAAGACTGGGTCGATATATCCGTCGATGACGTGGCAGTGCCACATTGCTGCCATCTTCGGCTTGACCATGTCAAATACCAGCCCGGCAGCATTGGCAGGCGTGTGGCCTCCGTTGACGATCATCGTTGCCTGTTCGATAGGAAAACTCATCAATTCTGCAAACGTCTCTGCAGGAAGGAACGTCTCGTGAATCAACAGGTCACAACCTTGAGCGACCTCGACAAGTGTCATCGTCGGTTTTGTGTCACCCGAGAACACAACCGACTGCCCGCCGTAATCGATGCGGAAACCAAGCGCACCGTTGAGGGCGTGAATAACTGGGAATGAAGTGATCGTCACCCCGTTGCGCTCGTAGATCGTCTCAGCTCGGTCGTACGGCACTTCGTTTGCAGTGGCGTAGGTCCCTGTGGTCGGCGCATAACCCTCCATAGAAAATCGGTCCCACGCAAGTGCTTGTTCGATCAACTCAACAAACGTCGCCACACCCCGCGATGGGTCGTCTGCTGCGCCGCCCCAAACCTCGACGGGGTCGAGCCGACCAGCCTTTGCATAGCTCCCCATCAACGTCAGGTAGTCAGAGATGTGATCGGCATGGAGATGGCTGAAGAACACGTTCTTGAGACTCGTCACTGGAACCTTCAGGCCACTGAAGTTCGCCAACGATCCTGCACCGAGATCGAAAACCAACACATCCCGCTCAGGATTCCCGATCTCTATCAGCACTGAGCCTGCAGCTTGGGACTTAGTCACCCACGGTAACCCGGATCCCAAGATCGATACACGAATCTCCCCCTCGACCAGCTCCTCGGTTCCAGGGATCAGCACATCGCTGCGCTCAACCTCTGGCGAGCCGACAATCGCGTCGGTGGCGAGCGCCGCCGTTCCACCGAGGTACGCAGGTAGAAACTCTTTCATCGTCGAACTCCCATCAATTGCCAGATCACGTCCAGGTTCTGAATCGCCAGCGGAGTGCTCAAACCCTGTGGATATCAGGATACGGTGCACACTGACCGTTGCGATTGCCCAAACATACACTTCTACGCCAAGTCCCAAGAGCACTATGGTGTGCTTAACATGGCGCAGCGACAAACACGATCAAGTAATCGGTCTAGACAGGAATGCTGTTTCCAGAGCCGACTCAGAACGGAAATCGGATGACACGCGTCAAAGTGTTCAGCTACGTCCTGCTCACCGTGGCCCTCACCATGGTGCTTGTCGCATGCCAAGGCACGGAACCGCCAGGGGAGCCAGGAGAACCCGGCGAGACGACGCCCACCGTCGACTTGCCTGAGACGACTGCCCCGGCCCCTGATCCGACCGAGGCACCCGAACCCACTACCGCTCCTCCAGCCACAGAAGCGCCGGCGGAGTCCGAGGACGAGGGCGAGGGTCTGCCACCCGAAGTCATTTGGATCGGGTTGGGCCTGCTGCTTATAGTCCTTTTGATCGGCTGGCTGATGGGTCGGTCCCGAAAGAGCGCACCATCACCCGCGGCCGCGGCACCGGTCGTCACCTGGAAGGATCACACGCGAGAGGGATACAGCCAGGCCCGCTGGCTGTATGACAATCTCACCGAGGATCTCGCGGTGTGGCGAGGCAATGCCCTATTTGAAGAAAGTCCAGACACCGGCGCAATAGCAGGCACCTCTCTCGCCGCGACATGGGCACAACTCACCGACCGGACGGACAAGGCGACCAACAGCCTGTATCGCGCAGAGGCTGCCGCACCGGACCGGACGTCAGCTGAGACCATCCGCAACGTGATCGCAGCCCTCCAAACATCACGCACTGCAGTCGATGCGAGGGCCGCGGCACGGCTCAACTTCCGGGGGGTGGATGGGTCAGACCAGACGGCCGCGACACAAGCCGCCGATCGTGAACGCCTAGCGTCAGGCAACCTGACTGATGCAAGGACAAAGCTGGCCGAAGCGCTGACCGCCTTGAGCACCATCGTCTGACTGCTGAGATCAAGCGGATCATCGTTCACAGCCATTGTCAGTGCCGAAATCGAGATACTGTCCCATCAGATGAACCCAATCCGGTTGGCAGGAGTGTCGGGCAATATCTTGACTCCGCCTCGTCTCCTGATGGCAACTGCCAGTGCTGTTCACAACGATGTGCCGCCGCGCCGAAGGTAGGCGGCGACGCCGTCGACCACCTCTATAACAGGCGCGTGTCTTGGCCGTAGTTGGCGCCTGGCCGTGTCGCTACCGACACGCGAGCTTGGGTTGCCAGCCGATGAACGCGGAAACGAACCGGGTTGGGATGGGAAGTGACTCATCGTGGCCTCGGCCAGCGTTGAAAGTGCCGACGATGTCGAACATTGCTGTGAGCTGCGTGTCAACGATAAGCACGGAGCCCGACGCGGTACTCACCAACACTCAGAGTCTTCTTTCGGTCGCTCACAACATCAACGTGGGGACGTACACCGGTAGCTCTCTCAGCTCCGAGGCCGGTCCTCCAGACGTTTCTCAGGGTCCGATCTTGTCCATGACGCTCACACCTTTACCCTCGGCCACCATGATGTCTGCGCCAGCCGAAGTGCACATCTCGAAGTTCTGATCATCGGTGTGGATCTGCTGTCAGGCCACTCAACATCTCCCCAGCCGTTACCCGGTCACGCCGCCCACCGTCTCAGGCTCCTTGTCTCCGACGTCACCCGGCCACATCTTCCCTTTCGCCAAACCCTGGCAGCTCCCCGGCCGGCGCTGAGCCTCTCGTGCGTGATCAAGTCAGCCTGTGTCGCCACGTTGCATCGTTCTGGTAGGGTCTCCGCATGGATGCGGCATGTTCAGCGACAACCGCAACGCAACTCTGTACCGGACGGCTGATAGGGTTTCACGCCGCAGAGAAGGAGACAATATGACGATCGGACCGTTGCAGCTACTGGTGATCGGTTTCGTTGACCCAAAACTTGATGGAAGCATCCTGAGTGCCCTTGAGGACGCCTCCGCGACCGGAGCGATCAAGGTCGTCGACATGCTCGGCGTGTACAAGGATCCGAATGGCACGGTGCTGGCAGCCCAGGCCACCGACCTCACCCAAGACGAAGCAATGACGTACGGCGCTTGGGTCGGTGCGTTGATCGGACTCGGCGCTGCTGGCGAGGAGGGCGCTGAGATAGGTGCTGTTGCCGGGGCGATCCACGCCATGGATGAATACGAATACGGCATCGACGCCGAAGGCCTCGCAACTATCGCAGACGACATTCCCGCCGGAGGCGCTGGCATGCTGCTCGTCATCGAACACACGTGGGCCATTCCGCTACGCGACGCCCTCCGTGAATCTGGTGGCATCATGATCGCTCAAGATTTCTTAAGCCCCGAGGCTCTCGTCACCGTCGGTGCCCTCCTGGCATAGGACGAAAGGGAACGCCATGCCACGATTACGAAGAGCAGTCCGCCGCACCTCACGAAGAACAGCCCGTAGATCCACGAAGAAGGCGAAGCGGAGAACGGTCGCCCGCTGACGTGACGCGGACCGGGAAAGCCCACCGAACCCTTGACGCTATCGACGACCTCGTTGAGGGGCACACGTCAATGGTCGCTGACCTGGCACGGCGAGAGACCGAGCGGATCCGTGAATTGACCGTTGAGATCAACCACCTCGAAGGTGACATCCAACAACGCGTGACCGTCCTGGTCCCGTCGCTGCTCGCAATGCCGGGATGCGGAACATTGAGTGCTGGGAAGCTGATTGGTGAAGCAGCAGATATCACACGGTTCAGATCCCAAGATGCCTACGCCATGTGGGCAGGGGCCGCACCGATCCCTGTCTGGTCAGCCAACAACACCAGGTTCCGACTCAACCGGGGAGGAAACAGGCAAGCCAACGCTGCGCTCCACCGCATCGCGATCACCCAAATGCGCATCCACCCAGACGCACAAGCATTCATCAAACGACGCATCGAGTCCGGATCGACCAAGAGGGAAGCCATCAGACTCCTCAAACGAAAACTCGCCAACGTCGTCTACCGCAACCTCGTCACAGACGATCAACCAGCCCAACTAGCCGAGGCGGCTTGACATAGCAGAAACACATATGGGCGCCATCTTCGGACCCCTCGCAAGGAACACGTAGGTCGCTTGGGTAGTGGTGGGCCGAATCGATTGTCCGGCCCACCACTCAGGTTCTACGGACAGACGTCCTTAAAGACGCACTGGTGAGTGGCCCATACCGAGGTCACGGTCGGACTCGTCAGTAGCGCCAAAGTGGACGTTGGAATGGAATCGGTGATTGCCGCCGTGGCTGGCGTCATCGATCGACGTCTGGCCCTGTGCGACCTGATGGCAGTTCCCATTGGGCGTCTCGATAAAATGGTTGTGTCCGGCAAAAGCCGGAACAGCCAACACCACGATCAACGCCATTGCCGACAGGGCAACGGTTGCTGTTCTACGGAACACTGGATCTCCTTAGTATCTGTGGCCAGCTGATACCGGCCTTCACACTACAGACGTTTCACACCGCCAATCGGGTGAAAAAAGGCTCCACACCCACCACAAGTATCAATCAGGCACATATGGGCGGCGGCCTATGGCTCACAGTGGAGGTCATCTCGCGCCAAAATCGGTTGGAACAGCCAAGTGGTAGAACCTAGATTGCATGCGCTACGTTTGGGTGATCAGCCTGCCAGCGGCGACGATTCGGAGGAGGAGCAGAATTGAACCCCAAACGCGTCGGGAAGACTGCCGCAGCGAGTGTCGTTCTCCTCGCGAGTGCACGTGCGGCGCAGCGAGGAGTCTCGGGGTGCGAGGACCTGGTATACCGAGCCGTGAACGATCTGCCCGATGAGATCGCGCCGGTCGCGTGGCTGCCGATGCAGGCCGGTGCACTTGCCTACCCACTCGTATTGTCCGCTGGGATCTACTGGCGGACCAAAACACCCCAACCCGCTCTCTCAATTGCCGCAGCGGGTTTCTCAGCGTGGCTGGGAGCGAAGGCTGTCAAGAGGATGGTCGGGCGAGGCCGACCGTTCGATTTCCAGCCCGACACGAATCTTCGCCTTGGTACTGAGAAGGATGGCAGTCGGGGCTTCATATCGGGCCACGCTGCTGTGTCGTTTGCGGTAGCGAGCGTTGCGAGCGATCGAATGGGCCCGATCCCCGGTATCGCTTCGTACGGCGTAGCTACTGCTGCATCATTGAGCCGCTTGTATGTCGGTGCCCACCTACCTCTTGACATTATTGGTGGTGCCGCCTTCGGAATAGTTGTGGGTGAGATCGCGGAAGTTGCGGCTCTCAGGATTCGGAGCACGTAGGATTCCGTTCGGGTTCCACCAGCACAATGTCACCCGTACTGGCCCGCTTGAGGGTGCTGCACCTTCATGTTGCCCGGTCCGCAGCCTCCACCCAACGTACCGCACGGCATTCGCGACCGGGCGATCAGGATGGCGATAACCGCGACCACAACAATCTCGAGAAGCGCCGCGATCACTAACACGATCGTTCTGCCGACGATTCCATACCCTGTCTTGCCGTTCGCGTCCATCGACTTCTCTTCGATACCAGCGTCTCACGGCCCCCAACCTCACGTCTAGAGCCGCCCATATCGGCACATATGTGCCCCCTTTGAGGCTGTGCCCCCTTTGAGGCGAACGTATTGCCGGATATGAGCACCGACTTGCGCGTTGAAGGATCGGCCATTGCGGCAGATTTGCTGCGTAATAGCGCGGATAGTGGTGTCTCGAATACACCGCGCGTTAACAGGTGGGTTGACAGGTAGATCATGAGAGCTTACTTTGGGTACCTGAGGAGACCGACTACCGGAGGCCAATGTGCGTGCCGCGCGCTCCACTATTCCTGTCGTTGCTGCCTTGTTGATGGTGCTCAGCGCCGTCAACGTTGCCTTGGCAGACGGCCGCGGTCCCGGTGACCAGGCCGAGGAATCGTTCGCATATTGGACAGCCGACCGAATCGCTGCCGCAACTCCGCGCGATCTCGTGATCGACCACCGAGGGCTCGCGTACCTGCGGTCTGCCGACGGTGGCCTGAATCCGTATGGCCATGCCGTGGCTGCAGAGGCACGCACACTCCAGTCGACCCCAATTGCTGGCGCGAAGCTGGCTCCTCGTGTCGGAGATTCGGGATACCTCGCCGACCCCTACATCGACGCCATGTCCCCGGACAACGAAACGATCGGTGCGTCTCATACCTTCACAGCGCAAGTGACCTCGGCGAGTGGGGTCAAGCAGATCACCGCATATGTCGCCCTTGCTTCCAGCTCGAGCTACCAGCGCTTCCATATGTCGTATACAAGTTCTGACGCAGACACACAGACGTGGCAGCTCAACCTCAGCGGCTTCTCGGATGGGAACTGGAAGTGGTATATCGACGTCAAGGACAACGCGCCACGCGGCGGCAACCGTACGACATCGCCCGTCGTGCCCTTCAGCGTGGACACCTCCGGCTCCGGAAGCGGTGGCAACGGCACCTTAACGAACGCCCACTGGACAGATGGCGGTGCCGTACAGACGGCCGCCGGTCGGATCATTTTCAGCATGCCCGACGGTGATTATGTGTGCTCGGGCACAGCTGCCACCGACGGCACGACCGGCCGGTCCATTGTCCTGACGGCAGCACACTGTGTGTACGACGACCTCGCAAACGTCTTCTCGTCGAACGCCATCTTCATCCCAAATCAAGACGACGGCGACGACCGGACTGACTTCGATTGCACCAACGACCCTGTCGGGTGCTGGTCGATGGATCACGGCGTCGTCGACCTCAACTGGACAACACGAACCTTCCCGAACAACATTCCGTGGGACTACGCGTTCTATGTCGTCTCGGATACCGGAGCACACAGCGGTACGGGCGGCACCGATGCGCTGGATATCGCTGCAGGCACATTGACCATCGACTTCTCGACACCAACGACGGGGGCGACAGCGACAGCGCTCGGATACTCGTACTCCTACGACCCGAACTTCATGTACTGCCAGGAGACGATGGCCACGAACGGCTCTGCAAACTACTGGCTCGACTCGTGTGACCTATCAGGTGGAGCGTCCGGGGGTCCGTGGCTCCAACCACTCGACGGCGGAAACGGTCCCATCATCTCTGTGAACTCGTGGGGCTACACCACGAGGTCCGGCATAGCAGGACCGAAACTCCACGGTACATCGGCATCCACGCTGTTCGACGTCGCGTCGTTCAGCGATCTGACATCCTCGAGTCGAGGCATCGTGGTGGACCCCACCAACCCACCGACATCGAGCACGACGACCACCACATCGAGTAGCACGACCACGACCACCAGCACCCCGCTCGATCCTGACGGTATCACCCTCGAAGTGGACAATTTCAAGTACCGCGGCGAGAAGAGGGCGGTGCTGACATGGGTAGGAGCTGCCAAAGGCAACATCGACATCATCCGTGACGGCTCGATCGTCGGCACCACCGCCAGCATCGACGGCTACTACGAAGACTGGACCGGCCTGAAGGGAGGCGCTTTCAACACCTGGCAGGTATGCGAGGTCGCCGAGCCGATCCACTGCTCAGTTAAGGTCACAGTCGGCTGGTAACCGCCAGGACACACGCGGAAGGCGAACCGGTCGACAGAGGCAGTCGCCGCGATAGCAATCAGAATCCGCGTCAGCCCCACCCTGGGAACCGTCTCACACACCCGCGACAGCATCGTGATGCCACTCAACTACCAGAGTCCTAAGTCGCTCCCTCTCGAGGCATAAGACCGCCCATAACGGCACGTATGGTCGCCCGTTTGAACCACGCATAGAGCCTGTGATTCCAGGAGAACGTTGCACCTATGGCGCCCTATTGCCGCTGGCGATGTCTCTTGGGAAAGCGGTCGGGATGTGGTTGTCGTGCGTAGCGGAAAGCCCCCGTCAATGGTTGGAGGTTCGGTGCGACGCCCAATACGCTGACAGCAAGAACACCCCCATCACACCGAAGGCGACAGCGGACCAAATCCGCTCGGCAGTTGCTTCGCAGCCTGCGGCCCGCACAAGGAAGAGAACCGACGCCCCGACACTCAATACGCCCAGCACCAAGAATCCTGCCGGTGGGAACTTGTGGTCTGTCACCCGAATCGACCTCCTGTGACGGTCGCTGGCCATCGTACAAGATTACGGAGTCTCTGGCTAATGATATCGCCCATATCGGCACATATGCTCGCCTAGCTAGGCCAGACATATTGCCGGATATGCGCACGCCGTCGCGTCGTGCGCGATGCGTGAATGCGTATCACGATCGGAAGCGAATCGGGTCGTCAGTTGTTCAACAGGCAACTCGGTTGATCGCATCGCCTACTTGTGCCCATACAAGGCCAAACAGCCACATTGCAGTAAAGCCAACCGCGGTTAAGGCTGTGAGGTAGCGTGCTGCGGTGGGGTGCGTCGAAGTGGCAGCACCGGCGATCGACGCGATAGCGCCGATTGGTAGCAGGAACCATGCAGCCATCAGCGCTATCGGCCCGAACGAGCTGCAGAGATCTATGACACCGGTCAGGCCGATTCCGACGGCTGTCATGATCAATGCACCGACAGCGAACGATTGGAAGAAGAAGGGGTCGGCACCGAGCTGCTCCGAAGGCGACGAAGCGGCAGACGGCGGAGCCTGTTCCAACCGTGAAGCGGTCAGAGTGTTCACTTGTTCTTCCCTGGTGCGTCCGCAGACTTGCCCTGCGGCGTGTCTGGGTCGCCGACCCGATGATCAGATGCCCTCGCGGGCACGAGTTCGCTTGACACACCGCTGTCTGAACATTCGCCCTCAAGAACCGACCGATCGACGGGTTCGGTTGCATCAGTTGAAGTGGACTGTTCATGTGGACGAACTTGCTGGTCACCCTTGCCGAGGTCTGATTGAGCCACAGTCCTCGTGACACATTCCCGCTGCCGAACCTCAGCGAGCTCGTATATTCGTCTTACGATCTGGCCGTGGTTGACCTGCCCATTTGGACCCACCACAGATACCGGTACATCGTTGGATGTGCCATCCACTCCCAACGTGCCAGCGTCTGGTGCTTCGGAGGTTGGGGTGCTGAGAGTCAGAGTATTGCTAGCCGCCTCGTATGAGACGATGAACTGTGTCTCCAGAGGATTATCGACGGGATATCCGGGCGCAGCAGACGCAACTCCCGTCACGAGGAGTGGAATCACGCCAAGAAACATCAACGGCAAAGTTCCTGGCAATGTCGATACTCGCCTCATATCAGTTCTCTCCGTCAAACGTCTCTCCATGGGCCCAACCAGCCACAAGACATGGCCGGACCGCACGGAGCCGCATACCCACACGACTGCAGGTCCTCAACTCACTATCGGCGTCACAGACATCGAACCAGAGAAGGGTTTGCCAGATCCTCGACATGACTAGTCCATAGTTCTAGAAGCAAGATCGCAAGGCTCAAGGGGGCAGATATGTTCAGGCATGTTCCCTCCCGCTGAGCGCATAACGGCACATATGCTCGCCTGATCTAGCCGGACATATTGCCGGTTATGTGCGGGGTCCAAACAGGTCTCGGGAAGTGGGTGCTGGCTTCAACCCATCGGTATCGCCGGCCGGTCCACCCGGTTCTATCCGGCTGTTCTAAGACGTAGCCCTAGGTCACACGCATTAGTGAACTGAGGTATCCCGCTCATTGACAGTACATCGGCGTCCGCCAAATACTCAAGGTGGTTGACATTCACACCGCGTGAATGTCAAGCATTGAGTTGCTTGTCTGACGTTGGCTGTTGCGGCGTAGAGTGAGGGGAAGAGGATGCGTAGCCTTCTTGCTGTCGGTGTGACTGTCGCGCTCGTCGCTTCTGCTTGTACGAGCAGGGACTCGGTCGAGACCACCACGTCGATCGAGGCCGTCGCACCGAAAGCCACGACGGTTGTGGCGACTGAGCCGGTGTTCTCGGTTCTCGACTCGGGTGTTGGTGGTGTCGACTACATAGGCCACATGCCGCGTCTTGTGATCCCGCCTGATGGACTCCCGTTCGTGGTGTACCTGTCCCACGACCGGGCTGAGGAGGGCTCGGAAGACTGGGTGTATGTCGCGGCCAAGTGCGTCGACTACACCTGCTCGGGTGAGGTCTCGACCACCGCCTTCGATGTGCGTGGGTGGGGCCAGCACCCTTCTGTCACCGTAGGACCTGACGGCCTGCCGGCATTTGTCTATTTGGACTTTGCGACCGAGGAAGAGGACATGGCTCGGATGGAGCAGGACCCGATTCCGCGGCCGGACAATCGACTCCATCTGGTGCGCTGCCTGGATTCGGCCTGTGTCGAACATACTGATACGAACCTTGGACCCGGGCAGAGCGCCTCGCTGGTGGTGCCTGCCGACGGCTTGCCGCTGGTTGCTTTCAACGAGCTGGAACAGAACGAGACTGTTGTTCTCAAGTGTGAAGATCCAGCCTGTACAGGGAGCACGATCACGCAGCTTGAGGGGATGCGCTTTGCATTCGGCACACCGCTGCGCCTGGGTCCGGACGGCCTGCCGATGCTCGGTCTTGCTAAGAACCAGCCACTCACTGAGGAGACCGCAGGGGATATTCGGCCGGGATTGGTGTCGGTGTTCTACTGCTCGGATGAGACGTGCTCTGGCGGTGAGCTCATCACCGTCGCGGAGACCACCGAGAACCCTGAGTTGGTGGGATGGGGACTTGGAGCCGATGGACCCGAGTTCGGACTCGGAGGTCTGAGTTTCGTTCGGTGTCTCGATATGGGCTGCAGTCAGATAGGCCCGACGTCTCTGATCGGCCCACCACATCCCTTTACCGGGGTCGCCATGGCGGTTGCTCCCGACGGCCTCGCAGTTTTCGTCTACGGCACCGAGGTGCGGGAGGGGGGCAACATCCTCGCCGTGGCCAAGTGCACCGATCCCGACTGCACCGAGGGCACGATTGCCACCCTGGAGGAGACGTGGGTCTTCGACCTCAGCCTGGCGCTCGACGCTGGGGGAAACCCGGTCATCGCCTACTACGCCCCACCTGAGCTCAAGGTCGTCACTTGCGCCGACGCCGGCTGTGTCGGGGGAGCAGTAGACGTCAAAACATGGGATCAGGAGAGTTCGGAGGTCGAGCCCGCAGAGCCGGTTGGCGAAGTGATGAAGGGTTGGTCCGCTCTCCCCAACGAGGGAGGCGTCTTCGGCCCGGGTGGCGGCGGAGGGATGCGCCAGATTGTTTTGGGTGGACCGGGAGTCTTGGCCTTCGGCACCACCTGTGAGATAGAAGAGGGTCAAACCGGTGAGTGCCTGAGCGGAGTCTGGGCCTCAGAGGATGGGCTGGCATGGGAGCAGGTTGAGAATCTCGGCCCGGCCGTTGTGCGGGCGGTGACTGCCGGTGGACCTGGATTCGTTGCCGTCGGGAGCACCTGCATATTCGGGCCGGAGGGAACTCCACCGGACTGTGCTCCGGCCATCTGGACATCGTCCGAAGGCAACGAGTGGGCACGAGTTGCGCACGACGAGGATCTCTTTCCGAGCTGTCTTCAGGTCGACGAGCCCTTCTGCGAGTTGTCGATTGATAATCTCCTAGTCCTCCCCTCAGGAGAGCTGTTGGCTTCCGGATTCAGCGCCGAGGGACTCACCGTCTGGACTTCGCCCGACGGCCTGGCTTGGACTCGGAGCGAGGAACCCTTCCTACCGTTTGGCTCCGACTTGCGAGACTGGTGGGTCGACGAGCTGATCGTTGTCGGCCCGCAGCTCATCGCCACGGGGGCGGAATGCCAGGAGGAGAAGGTGGCGCATCTAGGTGTGAGAACGCGGTCGAACGAGGCCGGCAGCGGGGTCGTCGTGGAGGATGTGGGTGCCGGCAGTGCCGCCGAGGCAGCCGGTCTCGAGAAAGACGATGTAATCGTCCGATTCGACGGCGAACCGGTGGCCGACCAGATCGGGCCACTCATCACATCCAGGCAGCCGGGTGACAACGTCACCCTGACCGTGCTTCGGGAGGGCAGCGAGATCGACTTAGAAGCAACGCTGGGGGAGAGCGACGATTTCTTCTGCACGGCCTTGCTCGCGTTGTCTCTCGACGGGGCTGAATGGACCTCCGTCGATGGAGTCATTTCGGCGGAGGGCGACTCGTTTTTCGGGACAGTTCACCGAATGGGCACGAGGGTGGCTGTCGATAGGCACGGCCTGTGACCGGTCGTACAACTGCGAGTCGCTGCTCGTCACCTCCCAAGATGGCGTCGCCTGGCAAAGCCAACCACTGGGTGACACATTCGAAGGCATCGAGCTGTCTCGGGTTTTCTCCTTCGGCGACGGCCTGCTAGGGATCGGAGGCAAGTTCGACGAGATCCTGCACGAGGAGCAGCCACTGTTTGCAGTCTCGCCCAACGGAGAGGAGTGGACGCTCTACGCAGCCGATCCCGAAGTCTTCCCCGGGAGAATCGGCATCAACGACCTCGTTGAGTTCTCCGGTCGCCTGCTAGGGGTGGGGGCAGAGCGGGGCGGCCCAGCAGTGTGGGTATACGAGCCGCCCGAATAATCGCACCCCGCTGAGCCGACTGCGTGGGGACACCCCCTGTCGAAACTTACCGCAGATCGAATACCGCGTGGAGGCTGCATCGTAAGTTCGGTGCGCACCGAGGAGGCGCACATAACGGCACATATGCTCGCCGGATTCACGGTGCCATATTGAATCTCGTATGTTCGTTGTTTTGTCAAGGAGCTTGTGGGTTGGGTGGACAGGACTGGGTAGGGCCACACCGTGAGGTGGGCAGGCTCGTATTAGGTCACACCGCCCAAGGAGTGTTGGTGGGTGGGAGTCGGCAGGTCATTATTAGGACAGCATCTAACGATGCGTCAGCCGGTTATTTGGGCCAGACTCCCACCCAGATCGTATGTGGTCTCAATTATCCTCCTCTACTCGATCAAGGGCAAGGGGTGGTTCACGCCTCCGCATTCGTGTGGCAGAAGCCAGGCAGAGCTTGCATCAGCAGCTCGACTGGACGATCCCACCGTCGGACCAAGGCGTGCAACACCACCACAATCATGGCACCCAGCCGGATATGCGTGGATCGGGTTGGGTTCGGTTGGCGTGTGTTGCTACGACGTCGGCGGTCCGGGGGCGCTGTCCGCTGCTTCGTGGTCGTCTGGATGAAGCGGTAGCATTCGAGGTGCTTGGGAGGCTGGGAGCCGGTACTCCGGATGACTTCGTCAGCATCGTCGCTCCGATCTGGATCCACACGCTCTTCGAGCGCGACATGTAGCCGCATTGTCCGTCTTGGGGTATTTACTCTAAGTGTTGAGTTAGTCTCTTCACCTTCGGCGTGACAGCTCGTCACGGTCGGATGGCATCCAGGATGCAGAAGTGAGGAACGATATGACGTCGCGCACGCGAATTGTGCTTGTCATCGCGATGGTGGGGGCATTGTTGTCCAGCATCGTTGGTGTGGCAGGCGCGCAGGAAGCCGATGTCGCCTATCTGGCGGCTGTCAACGGTGCAAGCACTAGTCCGGTGACCGTAGCTGCTGGATCCGAGGAGATCACAACGAATCTCGCCTACGGCGCTGATGGGGTTGGCACGGCGCTGCCGGCGGGGGTGTACGACGTAACGTTCACCGGCGGTACGACCGGCTCCGCTGCTGCGGGTGTTGACGCTGCGGCTGGCTCCGCACAGACCGTCGTCTCCGGCTTCGGCGTGGATCCGGACACAGCCAAAGCGTATCCGATCGATGTGACACCGATCGATGCTGGCATGGCGAAGGTGACCTTCTGGAACGCCACTGGCGCAACCGTCATGGTGATCGTCAATTCCGACGCAGGTGCCGAAGTACAGCCCGGTGAGGGACTCGAAACGATGACACTTGCTGCCGATACGCAACTGACGATCGACGTCGATGGCCTCAAGATACCGATCCCGACACCGGAAGACTCGTACACGGACGTCTTCGCTGTCAATGACACCCAGGAGGCGAGGACAGCGATCTCCGTTGTCGCCTCGATGACCGGCCTGATCGAATCGCTCGCTCCGGGCGGCGAAGTCGCCGTTCCCGATGTCGTCGGACAGACCGAAGCCGATGCCGCGGCGGCGATCACCGGAGCTGGCTTCGTTTCTGGCACGTCCGAAGCCGCTGATGAGACGGTTCCCGCCGGATCAGTCATCTCGCAGGACCCGGCCGCTGAGACCATGGTCGCGGCGGGTTCAGTTGTGAACATCGTGGTCTCCACAGGACCGGACGCGCCAGCCACGGTTCCCGTACCTGACGTGGCTGGGCTGCCGGAGGGTGACGCACAAAAGGCACTCGAGGATGCAGGATTCGTCACCACCTCGACGCAGCAGCCAAGCGCAGATGTGGAGATCGGGCTCGTAATCTCAACCAATCCTGCCGCTGGAACCGAAGTTGCCGCAGACACGTCAGTCGAGATGATCGTCTCAAGCGGACCCGGTGATGTCCTAGTGCCTGACTTCGTTGGTATGAGCATCGAGGAAGCGACTGCAACTGCGGACGCCGCGGAACTAACGATCACCTTCGAAGAAGATCTGGACAATCCCGATCCGGAAGGCGTGGTCATCGCCCAAGACCCGACCGCGGGCTCGACAGTCGAAGGCGGCTCCGAAGTGGTCGCTCAGCTAAGTCCAGATCTCGGAGAGCCGTGGGCCATCACAACGCTCGATCCGGACCTCCTCATGACGGTTACCGGCGTCGGCATGCTTCCCGGGTCGACTGTGAAGCTCAGCATCGTCGACACGGACCTCACCCAGTCG
>PVMK01144970.1_pt1 | contig 45608 bp, 40 predicted proteins | sample 1853481 | NCBI WGS metagenome assembly PVMK01 (sample SAMN08533507, study PRJNA380276) | Marine sediment metagenome, whole genome shotgun sequencing project.
GTTTAAAGCAGCAATTCTTAAATGTTTACCCGTGCCGCTCAGAAGAATGCTTTCAAAAACAATAGGCTTCTTCTTGCTGCTGCTGTCCCTCAAGAGCAAATTTTCAGCTTTAAGAATGCCTTTAAAACGTAATGCTTCAGGCTGGTCGGCGAGATAACTGGCCTCAAAAAAAGCTCCGGCAAAAGTGCCTTCCGTGAAAAAATTATGATGAAAGAGAGCGGCAACGGTGTCCGCATTAACAAAACCCTGCCAGGAAAAGGCAAGGCTCTTAGGGGGCAGGCGCCGTAAATCGAGTGTTAATCTTCCCTGTTCCCCGGGAGCAATAAAAGTCAGTTCATTAATGCGCAGACGTTCAGGAGTGTTTTCAAGGTCAATCCTGGCCATGGGCAGTCTATCCCCGGCCACACCACGGATGATTTTTCCCGAGACGGCAATTGTTTCTCCTTGAAAGCTCACGCGCAGATTTTCTACGGTACAGGGGAATCTGGGTCGTATTATTTCAGGGAACCATCCCTTGCTGTTTATCCAATTTGCCAGCTTGGCCTGGACAGGACCGTTGAATTCCACCATGCCATGCCAATTATCCAGTTCCTGGTGATGGAGTGTTCCATTTAAGCTGAGGGGTTGACCAAGAAAGTTGATTGCCGCCTGCTGAATATTTATTTCCCTGTTGCTGAGTGCAGCTGATAATTCCTTGGTGGCGACAGGTTCGGGAAGTAAGGGACTGACAAAGGATAGCCCTTTTGTCTCGACAGCAAGTTCGTACTCCCATGCTTCAGGCTGCTGGCCGACCTGCAGCGACCCTGGGAAACGTCTATGTGCCGGTGCAATGACGTGAGAGGCTGTCCTGTATATTTTCCGGCATTATGCCGCAGTTTGCTCAAGCATTGCATAGAGCGACTCTCCATGCACGCGTGCCCCTGCATTTCTTCATATGCTCAACAGGGTTCTCCGCTGTCATCCAGGAGACATTGCCACTAGTATTTATGATCTCCTGTAGCCCGGTGCGACCCTTCACCTTCTGCCAGCTGACCTCTTTCGGGCCAACGTACAGAGTTCCCTTATCAATAAAAACAGTTTCAGGGAGACGGTCATATTTGGCTTTAAGCTGCATGTCCTTGACATCTACCCGGGTAATGATTTTATCAAGCGTGTCACCGAGATGCAGCGTCCCGGATGCTCTACCTGAAACTTCTTTGAATTTAGAAAGCTCTTGCAGAAAGCCTTTATGGTCGACAAGTTGTTCAAGTACAGGGGGCAGTGCTTGCAAGTCTGCATCAATATCAATACTGAGTGAAAAGGCATTGGTCCCATTGGCAAGATCCAGGAACAGTTCCGCATTGCTGCCGAAACTGTTTCCCATCTGTGCGCTGAGATTGTGGCCGGTTAAAATTGAGTCTTTGATCAGGATGGGGCCCTTTGCCCTGGTAAGATCCAATTCTGCCCCGGGGACATGGATGGCAGCTTCAAGGGCGTCGGCTTCAATAATCATGGCATCAAGATTCTTGAAGTCAGAAGTTTGCCCAGAGAAACGGTAGGCAGCAGATGCAGCCTTACCTTCGAGCACAATATTGCTCACAATTTTAGCTACTTTATTATCACCCCAGAGGGTCAATATTTTTTGGCGTATTGTTGTTATATCCAGGTCGTTGCCGGTTAAGTCAAGGGTCCAGGTCGGTTCTGCAGTTGCTGCTTGGATCTCTAAGTCATTGCTTGCCGTAGAAGATTTTCTTTCTATCAGGCCTGAAAGGTTGACTTGAGGTTCCTTCATTTCAAGATCTTTAATGGTGAGACGAAATAACGGTCCCGACTTAAGAAATGCGAAGTCTGCAAACCCGGGCGTGAGAAGTATTTCGCCGCCTTCCTGTCGTACTACAACAGAGGGTAAGGTGCCATGCAGGCTTCCTTCAAATTTTTGCAGTCCGGTACCGGTTATATTGCCGGCAAGTCTTGCCGTTGACTCCACTGGGATCAGGTGGCCCTTAAAAAAAACGAGTCCGGATTTGTGCAGTTTAATATCCTGAAAGTCCAGGAAGAATTGATATTTTTTATTGTTAGTATTGAAATTCCCCAGCAGGTTGATGCTCCTGCTGAAAGGAGATGATCCGTGCAGATCTAATTCAATTTTTTGCTGCTCCATTTTGAGCCTGCCGTCAATATTGCTCAATATATAAATATCTGCTGATAGAATATTCCTGAAATTTTCATTGGATTCGATCTTCAGTTCACCGTTTTTAATAAAAACGGTGAGTTCCGGCATAATGAGTTTCGAAGATTCTCCGCCCTGGAATACTTTCTTGTTGATGTAAATTTCAGGGTTTTCCAGGTGGATACTCCCCAACATGAGTTCCTTGTCAAAAATTATTCGCCAATTGGGATATATTTTCATTACCGGAGCAGAAAATTCAGAGTATTCATTGGTAATTTTTGTATTGGAAAAGGACAGGTGAGGGAGAGGCAGCCAGGCCCAGTGCATTTTCTGTACTGTTACCTGGCTGCCAAGTTTTTCGCTGAGCTGATCTGTGATGGTCTCTCGTGTTGTGTCCAGAATAAGAAAACGAGGTGCCAGGCCGACAAAAAGGATTAAGGCTGCAATGAGAATTATATATCTGGAAAGTTTTTTCATATGTGGCAGGGCTTATTGGCAGCCCTAATAATGTTTCATGTGCGAATAAGAAAGATTTTTCCTGCCTTATAATTGAATACCGTTCTCATCTAGCATGCCGGTAATCGTCAAAGCAAGTTTTTCTTTATAAAAACATACTCATCTTTTCCCGTATAGTATAATAATTCTTCCCGAAAGAACATTCAGGGTTATAATTGAGCAGGTATATAAAACTGAAGAGTTTTTCTTTTCGAACCGCATGAAAACCACATAATTTGAGGACTGGGCCATGTACTTTGATACGAGTATATGGTATGTATGCACGGTTTTTTATTTTGCTGTTTGAAAGCCTTTGTCGCAAAGTCCCGGGATAATCCGGAATCATATAAATGAATTTTTGTTGCATGAAATAATTTGAAGGGAAATACAATGGGTAAAACAGTTACTGAAAAACTGCTGGCCTCTCATCTTGTGGAAGGCAGTCTGCAGAAGGGGTCGGAGATAGGCATTCGAATTGATCAAACTCTTACGCAGGATGCAACAGGAACCATGGCATACCTTGAGTTTGAAGCTATAGGTATCCCACGGGTCCAGACAGAGTTGTCAGTCTGTTACGTAGACCATAATCTGATTCAATCCGATTTCAGAAATGCTGATGACCACAGATTTCTCCAGTCAGTGGCCAGAAAGTATGGGCTTTATTTTTCCCCTCCAGGGAATGGCATATCTCATCAGGTTCACTTAGAACGCTTTGGCGTTCCGGGCAAGACCTTGCTCGGTTCTGACAGCCATACGCCGACCGGCGGCGGCTTGGGAATGCTGGCTATTGGGGCCGGCGGCCTGGATGTTGCCATGGCAATGGCCGGCAAGCCATTTTACCTGGTAATGCCCAAGGTTTTTGGAATCAGGTTGAGTGGCAAGCTGCCGGACTGGGTATCGGCGAGGGATGTACTTCTTGAATTGCTCAGACAGTTGTCGGTCAAAGGCGGGGTCGGTTATATCATGGAATATTTCGGTCCCGGGGTGAGCCAACTCACAGTTACCGACCGTGCATCCATTACAAATTTCGGTGCTGAACTGGGTGCAACCACATCAGTTTTTCCCTCGGATGAAAATACCAGAAAGTTTCTTGAAAGCCAGGGCCGCAGTGACTTGTGGCAGCCTCTGGCAGCTGATGATGATGCACAGTATGATGAAATCATCGATATAGATATGTCCAGTCTGGAGCCGTTAATTGCCTGTCCATCTTCACCGGATAATGTGGTCAAGGTATCAGAAGTGGCAGGCAAACCGGTGTCCCAGGTGTTGGTTGGCTCCTGCTCAAATTCGTCCCTGCGCGATTTGATGGTTGTTGCCAAGGTATTGGAAGGCGAGGAGATAGACTCCAATGTGAGTTTTGAGATAAATCCCGGCAGCCGCCAGGTTCTGGAAAACATAACTGTGCAGGGCGACATGCTGACCCTTATTAAAGCGGGAGCGAGGGTGCATCAGGCAGGCTGTCTGGGCTGTATCGGCATGGGGCAGGCCCCTCCAACCGATGCAATTTCACTGCGCACCTTTCCGCGTAACTTTCCCGGGCGGAGTGGAACGGTCAACGACCAGGTATACCTGTGCAGTCCTGAGGTTGCTGTAGCCTCTGCTGTTATGGGAAGGATCACCGACCCGCGTGACCTGGGTGAGTATCCATCTTTTGAACTCCCGGAGAAATACCTGCTGGGTGACCAAAGGATTGAAGCGCCCAGAGAGTCGGGGGAGGATTTTGAGATTATCCGTGGCCCCAATATTGCACCTTTTCCCTGAGTTTGAACCCCTTGCAGAAACCTGGCAGGGGAAAAATCCTGTTAAAGGTAGGTGATAATATTACCACGGATCATATAATGCCTGCAGGCGCAAAGATTTTGCCCTTGCGCAGTAATATCCCGGCAATCAGCGAATATGTGTTCAACAGTGTTGACCTGGAATTTATACAACGGGCTCGGGATGCGTCTGCCGGTGAACTTGGCGGCATGGTCATCGGCGGTGAAAATTACGGCCAGGGGTCCTCCAGGGAGCATGCTGCATTAGCACCGCGTTACCTCGGGGTCCAGATCAAGCTGGTGAAAAGCTTTGCCCGTATCCACAAGGCAAACCTGATTAATTTTGGCATTGTGCCGCTGACCTTTGAAAATCCTGAGGACTATGAAGAACTGAAGCAGGGATCTCATGTCGAAATTCCAGATATTCGTCGGAAAATTTCTGCCGGGAAGCAAAAACTTACGGTGCTGATTGACTCCAATCCCTTACAGGCAATCCTTGAGATATCTGACAGGCACCGTGCTATATTGCTGGCGGGAGGCCTTTTGAACTGGGCTCGAAATGCTTAATATTACGGTAATTTTTTTAAATTGGTGCCCTGGAATAGTGTGAGGTAAAGGAGGCTATAGATCAAAGCAGATAACCGGATGATGAGGCGCGGATAAATTTTTTAGTAAGGGTACAAATTTTTTCCAGAGGCTATCTTACCGTTATTATTTAATAAATAATCTTTTCAGGGTTTGAGGTGCTGGAATGCACCCCGAAAAAGTACAAAAAATTGTACCCTGGCCATTATGGAAAAAAAAGAGGAAAAGGAATGAATTCTGCCTCTATGCTGAGTTTTTTCATGAAAAATATTTATTTAATAAAGTGGCACGTCAATTGCATTTATTTCAGTAAGAGTGATACTCTTATCTCCTTTCTCCTGAAGAAGGTCTACTTTGTCCCCCAAAGTCGGCCTTTTTCTATTATGGCAATCTGTAAATGTTCCCCTGATGTCCCTGTGGCCTGTTAAATGCTTATAAATTCCACCTCCGTTGCATTATTACATCACACGCAATATATCCGAAAGGAAATGGCAGAAGCAGTAGCTCAGCTTTGTGCAGCTTTGCAGTTCAAGGTGACAACCGGAACCCGTGTTCTATTGAAACCGAACCTGTTGAGCGGCAGAAGCGCGGAACATCTAGCCTGTACACATCCACTATTCGTTGCTGCTGTGGCAGAATGGTTCGTGGAGCAGGGTGCTTTAGTTGCGATAGGCGACTCTCCTGCTTTTGGAACTGCCCAGGGAGTTATGCGTTCAACCGGGATAGAAAAAGCTCTTGCCGGACTACCGGTTGCTTTGATCAACTTTGATCGTTCTGAACCTGTCAGGCTTGCCGGGGGGGTGAAAGTGAATGTGGCGAGTGCCGCCCTGGAATGTGATATGCTGATTAACCTGCCACGGGTAAAGGCGCATAGCCAATTTTATATGACACTGGCAGTAAAAAATTACTTTGGTACGGTAGTCGGTTTTCAGAAACCAGGGATGGCACCTGCGTTATGGGAACCGGGAAGGCAGGTTTGCCTCTCACCTGGTAGACCTGCTGGCAGTGCTTCCACCAGGCATGACATTTATAGACGGAATTATTGCCATGCATGGTACCGGTCCTCTTTCCGGCCGGCCATACTCACTGGGGGTGGTTGGTGCAGGGCTTAACCCGGTCGCAGTCGATACCGCATTGTTACGGATTTTGGGACTCGACTTTAAAAAAAGTGCTATTTGGCAGGAATGCGCAAAACGTGGTCTTGCAGGGTCAGATGAAGATATGCTTGATTTTCCCTTATTAAAACCTGCTGAATTCAAGGCCGATGGCTTCAGGGCGCCGGTAATTCTTAAGCCTGTTTCCTTCAACCCGCTGCGAATGATGGTCAGTGGTTGTAAACGTTTAGCAGCAAGACTTAAAGAATCCTCTTGAAAGGCTAAAACGTAGCGGGTAATCTTCAGCCTGTTTCCGTTTAAATTATGGGTTTTTATCCTGCTTAAGAATGGTTTAAAGCAGTTTGAAAAAACGACTATTCCTGACAGCCTTTGCAGGCCAAACCACGGGAGAATTTATATGTTTCAACTAGAAGGCAAGGTAGCGTTGATTACTGGTGGCTCAAGAGGGATTGGCAGGGCAATTGCTATCAAACTTGCCCGGAACGGGGTCCACATAGTAGTAAATTATGTCCGTCACCGCAGGGATGCGGAGGACACTGCAAAAGAAATTGAAAACTGCGGGGTCAAGTGTTTGCTCGTCAAAACGAATGTGGCAAAAGATGATGATGTCAAAGCCATGTTTGAAGTTATAGGCAAGGAGTTCGGAGTTTTGGATTTCATGGTGAGCAATGCTGCCTCTGGAGTTTTGAAACCCGCACTTGAACTGAGCAGCCGTCATTGGAACTGGGCCATGGATATTAATGCCAGGGCTTTACTGTCACTGGCACGGGAAGGTGTTGGGCTCATGCAGCAAGGAGGCAGAATCATTGCTGTCTCCAGTCTTGGTGCCGTGCGGGCCATTGAAAATTATACTGCGGTTGGCGCATCAAAGGCAGCACTTGAATCATTGGTGCGCCATCTGGCTGTTGAATTGGGTCCCAGAGGCATCAATGTGAATACCATTAGTGCAGGTGCAGTGGATACTGCAGCCTTGAAAAAATTTCCCAACCGCGAGGAGATTCTGGATATTGCGCTCTCTAAAACTCCATTGGGCCGTCTGACCAAGCCTGAAGACGTCGCAGATGTTGCCCTTTTCTTATGCAGCGATCTTGCTGCAATGATACAGGGGCAGACCATAGTGGTTGATGGTGGCTACTCCATTCGGGGGTAAAGTCTGATGAGCCATCGGCTATATCCCATTTCCAGCGTTTATACCCCTCAAGGGGGTACTAAAAAGAGTGCCCAGAATGGGTGTCATCATCCGTCCGGCATGGAATACCATAGCCGAACCGACTCTTCCCCGGAGTCTCCCGTTGGTCGCTTACCTGGACTTGGGATATAGACGACGGCTCATAGATTTAGAATAATCAATAATCTGCAGCGTAATCTTTTTTCATTATTGAAAAGGAGAATATATGCCTCGACACAGTTTCCGCTGGTTCAGTTTGGCTCTACTGATTTTTCTTGCAGGCGGCTTTATATGGTACAAAATGCGTCCCAAGGAGATAGAGGTGACCGTTGCGCAGGTGACACGTGGCACGGTTGAAAAATTAGTGGCAAACACGAGGGCAGGTACATTAAATGCCTGCCGCAAGGCAAATCTTTCACCCGGTACGGGCGGTCAGATCAGCCTCCTGACAGTTAAGGAAGGAGATTCAGTCAAAAAAGGGCAGTTGCTGCTGGAGCTTTGGAACAATGATCTTAAGGCCGAGGCAATCCTGGCAGAGAGTCAAATAAAGGTTGCGAAAGCAAGAGCCTCTGCTGCTTTACTGCAGGCGGAAATAGCCAAAAGGGAGGCGGATCGCATGCAGCAGCTTATCCGTGATAATGCTATATCCGACCAGGATGCGGACAAGGTATTTACCGAGGCAAAAGTCAAACAGGCCAGTTATAAGGCAGTCCTGACCGAGGTAAAGGCCAGCCAATCCCGACTCGGGGTGATAAAGGCCCAGCTTGATCGTACCAGGCTGATAGCGCCCTTTGACGGAATCGTTGCAAAGATCAATGGAGAATTAAATGAATACGTTACCCCGTCACCGCCGGGAATTCCAACCCCGCCGCCCATTGAATTCCTCGATACCAGTTGCTTCTATGTCACGGCACCAATAGATGAAGTTGACGCACCTGCTGTAAAGATCAACATGGATGCGCGGGTTATCATGGATGCATTCGGTGATACACATTTCCCGGCCAGGGTCCGTCGTATTGATCCCTATGTCCTTGATCGGGAGAAACAGGCGCGTACCGTGGATGTGGAGGTAGAGTTTATCGATGATGAGGATGGGGAAAAATTTCTGGCAGGCTACAGTGCTGATGTCGAAATAATTATTGAAGTAGAACAGGATGTGCTGCGCATTCCAACCCAGTCTCTGCTGGACAACAACAAGGTATATGTATACCAGCCCCAGAGCCGGACCCTGCAGGAAAGAGTTGTCCAGGTAGGCCTGTCAAACTGGGACAACACCCAGGTCGTTGAAGGTCTGCAGGAAGGTGATTCTGTGGTTATCTCCACTGACCGGCCCGGCCTGAAAGATGGTGTCCGTGTAAAAATCTCCGAAGAAAAATGATAAGGCTCCGGAACATCGAAAGGGTTTTTCAGGTGGGTGAGGAAGAGGTTCATGCTCTCCGTGATGTCGTTTTTTCTGCTGCAAAGGGTGAATATATAGCCATCATGGGGCCATCCGGTTCCGGCAAGTCAACCCTGCTAAATATATTAGGTCTTTTGGACAGGCCGGACAACGGCACCTACGAGCTTGATGATATCATGACAACAAGCCTGGATGATAAAAAGCAGGCAGATGTCAGGCGTCACAAGATCGGTTTTGTTTTTCAGTTCTTTCATCTGGTGCCGCGTCTAACTGCCGAGCAGAATGTCGAATTGCCGCTTGTTCTGGCCGGTGTTAATAAAGCAGAAAGGCGAAAGCGTGTCCTTGAAACACTTGAAGCTTTTGGCATAGGGGACAGAAGTCATCACCGCCCGGACCAGCTTTCCGGTGGACAGCGGCAGCGAGTTGCCATTGCCCGTGCCACCATAATGAAACCAACAGTCATATTAGCCGATGAACCTACCGGCAATCTGGACCGGGCATCCGGCAATGACGTGATAAAGATCCTCGAAGAATTAAACCTCCAGGGTATCACATTGATCATGGTGACCCACGATCCGGAATTGGGGATACGTGCCAAACGCAGGATAAAAATGGTGGATGGGCGTATCGAAGAAGATACAGGTAAAATAGGATAATGTTCATGATTATGGTTGTTGGCAATGGCTGGAAAGGATTAAGGATTGAGTGTGTTGCCCTGATATAGGTTAAACATTGGAGTGATGGAGTAATGGAGTTGGTAAAAGCCAAATTTATATTTTCTCCAACACTCCAACACTCCAGTACTCCAGTATATTTATTACGTTAGTTACTTGTCACTTTAGTCATTTCAATAAAGCAGGATTTCATCGTCCATAAGGAAACAGAAAATGCGGACCAGGGACATCGCCCTTTTCAGCTTGCAGGCGGCAACCGCCAGCCGGGGCCGAACTATTCTGACGCTGCTTGCCATGGCTATCGGCGTCTCTTCGGTTATCCTTCTGATCTCACTTGGCGACAGTGCCAGGCGTTATGTCATCGACCAGTTCACCTCCCTGGGAACCAATCTCCTGATAGTCATCCCGGGCCGCTCTGAAACCATAGGTGGACCGCCGCCGCTCCTTGGAGAAACCCCAAGGGATCTTACCCTTGATGATGCCGTAGCTCTGACCCGTTCTACTGCCATACGCCGTGTGGCTCCCATCATTGCCGGATCCGCCCCGGTTTCCGTTAAACAACTGGAAAGGGAGATGATCGTGCTTGGCTCGAGCGCTGATCTTTTTGAAGTACGGCATTTGAGCATGGGGCAGGGCAGCTTTTTGCCGCCTGGCGACTTGGACCGTGGTGGAAATGTCTGTGTTATCGGATCAAAGGGCAAGAAGGAACTTTTCGGTAACAAGCAGGCCCTCGGTAAATGGCTCAGGATCGGTGACCGCCGTTTTCGGGTAATTGGTGTTCTGGCTGATACCGGGGTGTCGCTGGGAGAGGATATGGGCGAAGTGATCATAATTCCGGTGGCAGCAGCACAATCGCTTTTCAATAAAGTTTCTCTGTTTCGTATAGTGGTTGAAGCTTCCAATGAAGATGCCATTGGGCGCGCCAAGGAGGCAATACTCTCTATTATCCGGACCCGGCACGAGGGAGAGGATGACATCACCGTTATCACTCAGGATGCAGTACTTGCCACATTTGACAAGATATTCAGGGCGCTTACCATGACTGTCGGCGGTATCGCGGCCATCAGCCTTTTAGTGGCAGGTATCATGATCATGAATATCATGCTGGTGGCTGTCTCCAGCCGGCGTTCAGAGATCGGTCTGCTGAAAGCCTTGGGAGCACCGCAATCACAGATCATGGGATTGTTTCTGACAGAGTCGGCACTCCTGTCCGTTGCCGGAGCATTACTGGGGTTTATCCTGGCCTTTGGCGCCATGGAAGTGTTGGCAGGTTTTTTCCCGGAATATTCTTTGGCGATTGCCCCCTGGTCTCCATTTATCGCCTCCGGCCTGGCCCTGGGTACAGGGATTATTTTTGGAGTGCTGCCGGCACGGCGGGCCTCAATGCTGGAACCGGCTCTGGCTCTGTCACGCAGATAGGATTGAAACGCGAGGGAATATGTACATACAGGATTTTATCCAACTGACCACCAATGCTGTGCGCTCACAACGTATGCGTAGTTTTCTCACAGCATTGGGTATTGCTGTCGGCATTGGCTCTGTTGTGCTGCTCACCTCTCTCGGGGAGGGACTGCACCGTTATATGCTTGCCGAATTTACCCAGTTCGGCACAAATCTTATCGCTATCAATCCAGGCAGGGTAACAACACATGGTGTTTCCGGTGCCCTGATAAGTAATGTCAGGCCGTTGAGTATTGAAGACGGGCAGGCACTCAAAAAAATTTCGCAAGTGGTGAATGTGGTTGCTGTTGTTCAGGGCAATGCCGCGGTTAAGGCCGGCAAGAAACAAAGAAGAACAACAGTCTATGGTATTGACCCGGCAGCACCGGAGGTTTTTAAACTTCAGATGGCAGCCGGGAAATTTTTGCCTGATGATCCTCCCCGTGCTGCACGTTCATTTGCAGTTCTGGGCAGCAAAGTAAGGGAAGAGCTATTTGGTTCAGGCCAGGTACTAGGCAAACGGATTCGTATCGGCTCAGAACGCTTCAGGATCATAGGCTCTATGGAATCCAAGGGGACAGATGCTTGGCTTCGATCTTGATGATGCCGTGTGGATACCTACGGCAAAAGCCCTTGCCATGTTCAACCGGGAAAGCCTCATGGAAATCGATGTCCTTTATCAAGAGGGCAGTTCAGCAGATGAGGTTTCGGACCAGATCAAAAAGATTTTGATCGCCCGTCACGGCAGAGAAGATTTCACCATAACAACCCAGGAGAAAATGCTCGATGTACTTGGCAACATACTGAATATCCTGACCCTGGCGGTCGGCGGCCTGGGAGGAATTTCGCTGCTGGTCGGCGGAGTTGGAATCCTTACAATTATGACTATTGCCGTTAATGAGAGAACAAGTGAGATTGGTCTGCTAAGGGCGCTTGGTTCAGAAAAGAATCAGATCCTGGGCATATTCCTAGGTGAGGCGGTAATCCTTGCCTCTATCGGAGGGCTTGCCGGTCTGGTGCTGGGTATTGGCGGGGCCTGGCTCCTTGGAGTTCTGGTGCCGGCCCTGCCCACACATGTTTCCTGGACATATGTAGTTGCGGCTGAACTGCTGGCAGCTGCAATCGGTTTATTGGCAGGTATACTGCCGGCACGCCGGGCCGCTGCTTTAAAGCCGGTTGATGCCCTGCGCAGTGAATAGGAGAGATGTGTTGCTGGCCGAACTGTTAAAAAATATATTTGAAAATCGGCGAAAGTATGGTTAATATATAGGTAACCCCACACGCTTCCGGCAATTATAAAATAGCGCTCATAAAACGCAAAGAGGGCGAGCAGGTTGGGGTTATTTTTTTGTCCTTTTTTCCACAATATAAATCCTCGTTTTAATATCTCGTTCATTTCCTGCCCATTCAGTCCAGCTGAGCATTTCATTAATTGTTCATTCGCTTTAGCGGCAGATATCCTTACGGTGCCCCACTGTAACCACCCAGACTGTGAGTTCATTATCCTGAATTGAATATACTATGCGATAGCTTCCCTGGCGCAGCCGATATCTGTCCTCTCCTGTCAGCTTTTCACAACCAGGAGGACGTGAATCTTCTGCAAGCCCTCCGATACGATTGATGATTTTCTTTAAAGCTTTCTTGGGGAAACGGTTAAAGTCTTTTTCAACGGATTTTTTGAAAAAGGCTTTATATGCGGCCATCTTCCTTTAACCTTTTCACCATTTCATGATAACTGATCAGGGGCTCATGCTTTCTTTCGTCAAATGCTGTCAGGTCCTCAGCGTCCTCGGAGAGAGCTTCTCTGACAGCTTCGTTAACAAGCTCAGTTATTGAACGGGAAGTTTCAGCTGCCTTGAGTCGCAGTGCTTTATGCAAATCGGCATCAAAATAAATAGTTGCTCGTTTTGTTTGAGTGGCCATAATGTTACCTCCGTGTACTGCTCTAGCATTATAGCGTTATGACGTTAATGTGTCAACAGGTGCTGTATACGAACGACTTGTTTAATCTATTCTGGTGTTGCATTAATCATGATCACAGCTTCAAAAGCTGTAGGCATTTGGTTGGAAAACTGGCCAAACCATTCATTATAAATCTTCAGTATCTTTTTTGACCGGTAAAGATGAGATATCACACGATCTGCAACAAGGCGGAAGTCTGCATCATTTCTCCTTACCGCCAGGGCAAAAGGTTCATAAGAGATTAAGCTTGGCAGAATTGTATAGATCTCCGGTCTACCTGATTTTAAAGCCAGGCCAATAAGAACAACCTGATCAGCAGAAATTGCATCGATTTCTCCTTTTAGCATGGCATTAAGTCCATCAGTCGTTGTATCTACAAGGACAATTTCAGCTTTTATTTCTGGATCTTGAAACAGTTCTTTCAGGGCCGCATATGTGGTAGTGCCCTTCACCACGCCTATTTTCTTACCATTAAAATTATTCATGAGCTTCGTGCCTTTTAAGGTCATGAATGAAGCACCGGTAACAAATGTAAGTTGTGTAAAATCAACAAGTTCACTACGAGAAAGTGTTTTGGTGGTTGCCCCACACAGGATGTCAATCTTGTTGCCGGACAACGCTTTAAATCGCTCTGCAGCTGTCACAGGGACATATTCAATATCTACATCACTGCCAATTTTATTTTCTATTTCTGTTACAATATGCTTACAGATATCTATTGAATAACCAGCGGGTATACCGTTTTTCCCTAAAGAAGACATGGGCGGTTGAAACTGGCGATAACCAATTTTTATTTTTCCGGACTTTTGAATCTGTAGAAGTGTTCCGGTTAATTCTTGAGCTGATAGGGGGGTAGTTAAAAATGCTACCAGTAAAATGGCTGCCAGTATGCCTCGCATGGTTGTTTTCTCCTTTTTAGAGTTTGATTGAAAATAACGCCCAGCCGTTTAATACTTGCAGATATTATCTTAACTTTTCAAAAAGTCCAGATTCTTGTCAAGCATCTTACCTTTTAGCAATCTCATGTCGAGTCAGCCTGACCCCAGGTTTCCCCATTTTCGTTGACAGTCCGTCCGGAAATTAATTATATGACTGACAGAAAATTGATGAGATTTGTTCAGTTGAAAGCTATTGCTGGTATGAAAGCAAAGAGGAGTATATTATCCGGTAATGATGTGAAAGAGTTGACAGATAAAAACAGCTGCCACGGGAGAATTTTGTTTTCAGGACCATATCCACAACTAGGCTGAAATGGCATCTTTACTCCCCCCGCCAATAACTGACGGAAAAATATTTAAACAGTTCATTTTTTATTCTGCTATCCATGAAAATAAGAAAACTTAAACGCGGTAAAACCAGGAAAAATAAAATATCCAAACCATCACCCAGGATCAGAGTAATGCTGGACCAGGCATCCTCCTGCATTAAATACGGCAGGCTCGGCCAGGCCGAAGATCTTTGCAGGGAGATATTAAAACTTTCACCCCGCACTTCAGAAGCCTACAATATACTCGGAACTGTTTATCAGGAACGCGGTTTAATTGATGACGCAATTTCAGCTTTATATAAAATGGTTGAGCTCGACAGCTCAAATGCCAAGGCTTTTTTTAACCTGGGTACTATTTTGGGCCAAAGAGGACAGTATGAACAGGCCGCAACCTTTTTACGTAAAGGTTTGGCCTTGGCACCTCGGACAGCAGAAGCCAGAAACAATCTTGGCCTCGCCCTGGCCGGACTGGGCAAGCTGAATGAGGCAATTAGTGCCTTGAAAATAGCAACAGAGCTGGATCCGCACTATGGCGACGCATGGCTCAGTCTTGGAGATGCCTACTGCAAGCAAGGACAACTGCAAAAGGCCGTTGATACTTACCAACGCTGTATTCAATTCAATCCTGATTTCATCGAGGGACACTATAACCTGAGCGTAACCCAGCATGATCTGAAACTTCTACCGGACGCTATCGAATCGTTGCAACGCACCATCGAACTGGACCCGGAACATACGGCAGCCTCTCACATGCTTGCCGCTCTGAGTGGCGAAACACCTGATGCCGCTCCGCAACAGTTTGTCACTAACCTGTTTGACCAGTATTCAAACAGGTTTGAAACAGACCTTGTCAACAGACTGGAATATATAATTCCAACCCGGTTACGTGAATTATTCTCTGAATTTATTCCGGTCGGCACGCGTTTATCGAAAGTAATAGATCTTGGCTGCGGTACCGGCCTTTCCGGCCAGGCTTTCCATGATATAGCCGATTATCTTGCAGGTATAGATATTTCAGAAAAAATGCTTGAGCACGCTAGGGGAAAACAGATTTATAATGTTCTCTTTGCAGGTGATGTCTGTGAACAACTGCGGCAACTTCCCGACCTGTTTGATCTATTCATTGCCGCCGATGTCATGATCTATATCGGCAACCTGGAGCCGCTCTTCAGCGCGGTCAGCATCAAAGCCGGCCCAGGAGCTTATTTTGCCTTTTCTGTGGAATCGCAACAGCAGAATGATTTTACCCTGCAAGATACAGGGCGTTATGCACACTCTACGTCCTATATTTCCAGACTGGCCGCTGCGTCTGATTTTACTGTTATTGCCCAAGAACAAGCTGGTATCCGCAAAGAAGGTGACACCTGGATTCCGGGGGAGATTTATTTAATGCAAAAAAATACAGATTGATCCGTGCTGCGGAGTCACTTGCCTGCACGAAAATCATTATCAAATCGCTTTTTGAGTCAAATAAAATAAGGTCAACATTGCCTGCCAACTGTAACCTTTAAACTTTTTCCTCACTCTCCATATCTTCCCAGCATACCCTGATAATATGAGTGGTCTTGTCAGTAACCCTGTAGCGGTGATCTATGCGGAGGCCGGGCAGGGCAAGTATAGAGTCATCGACACATAATACTGGAAACTGTCTTCTGGTATGCCGGTCAATTTTCTGATCGCTGAGAAAATCACTTACTTTCTTGCTGCCGGGCGCCCCAAGCGGATGAAAGCGGTCTCCGGGTTTAGGCCCTCTTAGTGTGAGCGGAAAAGAGAAAAGGGAGGGGTCCAGATGTTCTCCTGTTGGAAATATTTCTCCTGAAACATCTTTGTCTTTATTGATATGTTCCACTACCAGTTTCTTCCCCAGTTGTGAAAATTCAAAAATGCCGGGCTCAGGTATGCTGGTTTCAGGCAATTCCAATCCAGTATCAGGAGAGATATTGCCGCGGAATGAACCCCGTCCCTGGGGATAAGTAAAGCAAAGCTGTTCACTATTTTTTGTAACCCGAAGACCGTCAGAAAGGTGGAGGTTGCCAGCAGGTGCATTCTTTATGGCAAGCTCCAGGAGATGCTCTATCTGTCGTGACCGCGCTTCACAACCCATTACCCAGCAGCATTTTTCCAAGAGCCTTCTTTGGATGGCACGGGGTTCACGGTTGAAACGTTCAAGATTGAGAAAAAGTTTCTGCTTGTTCGATTCAACCGGTTGGTTGTTATCGGCTTTGATCTCTTCAAGGGTCTCAGGGATGGTTGAGACGGTTTCTTTAAAAACAGACTCTGTAATATTTTCCAGGAACTCTTCTTCGTCCTGCAGAATATTCGCCGTGCGTAAAAGGGTTTGCCTGATATCAGGATTGTAGCCCTCAGCCAGGTACGGCAGCAGGTCATTTCTAATACGATTCCGCAGGTAAAAGTTTTCCGTGTTCGAGCTGTCAAGCAGAAATTGGATGGAATTTTTCTCAAGGTATTCAAGGAGCAGGGATTTGGGTAAGCCCAGAAAAGGACGGATAATTCTGCCATCCCGAATGGTTTTCATCCCTGAAAGTCCCTTACGGGCTGTTCCCCTGATAAGACGCAGGAGAATTTCTTCTGCCTGGTCATCTGCAGTATGCGCAACTGCAATTTTCGTTGCGCCCCATTTTTCGGCAGTTTTTTCAAAAAAATCATACCGCAGTAATCTGGCTGCATGTTCAATGGAAATTTTCTGTTTAGCTGCCAGTCCTGTAACATCAACGCTTTTGGTGAAGAAATCTATCCCAAGGTTATTTGCAGCAGCTTCAACATGGGTTTTTTCCTCATGTGTCTCATCCGGCCTGAGACCATGATTGACATAAACAGCGGCCAGGGTAATATGCAGATCTGGAGCCAAACGGGCCAGAACATGCAGAAGTGCCAGGGAGTCCGGGCCGCCCGAGACACCGATGAGTATCCTGTCGCCGTCCTGTACCAGCTTCTCCTGCCGAACTATTTTCAGGGTTTCTTTTTCCAGAGGATGCATGTGTAAATCAGATTTAATGAGTCCGCGATATGAAAAACTTTTTGAAAAATTATTTACAGAAATTATCAAAAGCAGCGATTGGTCTGGATTTTGTCTCCACTGCATTCAGTTATGGGAATTTTACCATCTACTGCCTCATTGGCCCCGAAGAAAAAATTGTTCATTTGACTTTTGCGCCAAACAAACATGAACTGGCCCGAAAACAATTAAGCGGTTTGGATAACAACGTTGTTTTTAAAACTCTGAAACAGAAGGATTTTCGATACAATACATTTTTTAAGGACTATTTCACAGGAAACTTGTCCAGATTTCCAATCAAGATTGACTCACCCTTTATTGGTGCCGGTACACCTTTTCAACAAAGGGTCTGGAGCCATCTCTCTGCTATACCTTATGGCAGCTGCATTACCTATCAAAGATTGGCTGAACTGGCTGGTTCGTCCAAGGGGGCGAGGGCAGCCGGAACGGCCTGCGGAGCAAATCCTCTGTCTTTAATTATTCCATGTCACAGGGTGGTAGCTCAAAACGGTCTGGGTGGTTTTGCCGGAGGCTTGGCCATAAAAAAATCCCTGTTAACCCTTGAACATGCCGGGAGCAGCTGCATTTACTAAACCGGCGAACAAACTATTCCTGTCTTGAGAAGGGGCGGGGTGATTCATCAGGCATTACTGCAGGGCTTTCCTCCTGAAGTTCTTCCAGCAGGGCAGGATCAATTTTTCTGATCTGCTCTTCAAGTATGGCAACATTTTGATGTACCTTGTCCAGCAGGTCTGTTTGGGGAAATTTGACCAGTATCTCATTCAACATTCTATGGGAATCAAGAAGAAGTTCCTTTTTTTTCTCAATGTCCGGGGTTTTGCCTGCCCGGATAAAGAGTGATGCCGCCTCTTTCCGCATCTGCCCGGCAGCCAGGTTGGCTGCTTCAACTATCTTTATGGCAGCCTGTTCTTCGTAGTCGGTACCCATGAGGATTTCGAAGGCTGATATGGCTAAATCAAAACGCTGGGAATCCATGAGTAGGACAGCTGCGTCCCACTGTTCAGTCAATTCCATTTCCTGAATGCGACGTTGATCCTCAGTTTCCTGCAGTTCAGCCTGGGCGACCTCGTAATATGTTTTCTGCACTACTGCCTGCAAATCTGCGGGAAGATAGTAGTTTGTCATGTTTTTGAGAATATCTGTGGCCTCAGTGAATTTTTTTTCTGCAACAAGAGAGTCGATTTTTACCAGCTGTCTGCCAAACCATAAATTTAACTGCTCAATTGTAAAAGTTTTGAGCCGTAAGGCACCCACTGCAACAGGACTGCCGGCATGTTCAGTTGCAAACGTATTTATTTTTTCATTTAAGGCTACACTGTGAATCCTGTAATCATAAATCAGGAATTCACGCAGGAGTTTTGTATATGCAAGCATATCCTCAGACTCAGAATCGACAGAACGCAGGAAAGCCAGTTGTTCCATTGCCCACGATTTTTCCGCCTCAATTGACCTGTGCGCCAGAATGAAACTTTCATAGTACGATTTTGCAGCAGCAATATTGGAGCTGGCCAGGAGAAGATCAGCAATTTCCAGCTGTAGACTGAGGGGCTCTACTGAAAGGTCGCCTGAATCAAGCATTTTATTAAAATGTCTCGCTGCCGCCTCAACTTGACCGGTGTATTGCAGAGCAAGTCCATAGTTCAGTTGGGTAAAGATTGCCGGTTTCTGCTCAGGATAGTCTGTTGAGAGGTTGGAATACCCCAGGAGAGCTTCATGGAAATTTTCATTTTCCACATGTGATATAATAATTTCCTGGGCTTCATCAAAGGAATATTGCGGTTCTTCTTTTATTAACTCTGGCCGAACTGAAGTCTCTATGGCAAGAATTTCACCACACCGGCTTTCAAGAAAAGTTATATCAAGCTGCTGCATTCTTTTTGGGTCAACCGTATCGGTTTTGTCAACAGAAACGGTTTCTCCCTGTTGCATTCTTTCAAGCAGTGAACTGTAACCTGTCAATATCCATTCCAATAACTGTAAGCATTCAAAGCCTCTTGTTGAAAGTTGCTCCGCCAGTTTGCTTTTGTCGGTAATTTCAGAAATTTCCAGCCACTGGTCAAGTTTGATTTGGTATTCATTGAGGCGCTGTTGGACAAATTCCGCATCAGCATAACTAACAGGAACCCTCTTGATCTGTGTAGATTTCTTGCTGCCGAAAATAGACTCCTTTAAGGAAACCTGTGGAGGGAGAGTGATATCTTTTTCAGTTTGTATGGATGGTGCTGTTTGCGGTTGTTGTACCTGCTCAAAATTCTGACTTTCGGGAGCAGGGGGCTCCAGTCATCTCAGAGCTGGTTTCTGAAGGGGTAGCAGCGCATCCGCCCAAAAAGAGGGCCACGAGGGCGGTTGATAGTATAATGAATGTGAATGCTTTAGATGTTGCCATTGATATTTCCAGTGGGATATTCCTGCAGGTGAATTTTTTTCTAAAACATTTCATCTTTAAAGTGTCCGGGAATAATTAGCTATTAAAATCATTTGCTTTTTTAGCTATAAAACAGAATTTGTCAATTATGCAAGAGTTAAGACTGGAATGAACAGTTTTATGAATGAATCAAACAAATAGATTTTGAGGAGTGAAGCACTTTAAAGAAGGGCATGTTTTGAGAAAATCAGTTGCTCCAGAAGGGCTGAAAGGTTCTGGCCGGCTCCAGTTCTCCGCTGGGAAGAAGGGTGCCGAAGGTTAGTGCGGTTGCGTCTGATCTTTTGGGCGAAATGTTTTTGTGTTGAGCACTCAATGGTAAACCGTCCCCGGAGCTAACAGGGATGTTTTTCTGCCCCAGATCCTGCTGGATAAGGCGCAAGCCTGTTTCTCCGGTTATAGGATCAACGGAAAAAGCCAGGTCCACGAGGTCCAGTTGAGCCCCATAGTTTTTTTCAAGCAGGATGCCATTTGCCATTCTGATCCAAACGGGCAGGGCTCCGCTGGAACCTGTAATGTGAGTTGTGCTTCTCACCATGGGATCGTTTGTATCAAAACCGACATATGCTGCTACGGTATAGCCGTTTTTCGTGGTAAAGCCGTTTTGCTCTTTATGGGGACCGGGAACCACTCCTGCAAAGGCTGAGTTAGAGAAATGGTTTGCCGTACCTGTTTTGCCCAGGAGCGGGACAGGCAGGTCAAATTGCCTGAGTTGCTGCTCTGTTTCAGGATCAAAACTGTGGAGTCTGACATTTCTATCTGCATACCGGCCGGTGCCGAATTTAATTATGTTTCGCAGAATGTCGCTAACCGCAAGACTTGTCTTGGCATCAACCACTCTTTTGTTTTTTCTTTGCGGAACAAAGATGGTCTCGCCTTCTGCATTTTCGATCCGGTCAATTATTGCTAATTCATCAAGTGTATCATCCTGACCGCTTACCGTTACATAACCTGTGGTAATTGCCTGATAGGCCATGGCTGTCTCAAGGAGAGAAATTACATTTGAACCCAGCGGGAATGACAGGACCGGTTCCAGCTGGTTTTTAATGTTGAGGGCTTTCCCCAGCGCAGTTACATAATGCAAACCGGCTAAAACGCGGAAGTCGGGGATCAGGGATAAAATTTCAAAACTGTAAGGAGGGCGGGAGGATAATTGTTTATACTCAGCCTGAACTGAATTACTGAGCATCTGCAGGGTAGAGACGCTGATTTTTCCTTCAACGAGAATATTATTCCATAAATCATTCTGGAAATTTTTTCTGAATCTTGCCAATGACAGGGGGCGCAAGCGTTTTTGGATGTCTGCCGGACTGAGTCTTTTCCAGAAACCATTTTCATCGGGTTCACTTGCATAGATAATAGTGTCATTTTCCTTATCAAGATAGAAAGAACCGAAAAACATCTCCTGGATTTCAGTATCTGTCATTTCTTGATGTTTTGAGAGGCTCCCACGCAGGAATTCAATTTCCTGCAAAAGAGTCATATGCTGAAGGTAGTTGTTCCTGAGAATTTGTTGCCGGACCTTTTTTTCTTCCTCAATCTTTAGTTGGCGGCGGGCAGCGGATTCATATTCAGGCCCTGCAAGGTTTCTGATTTCCGCCAGGAATTTTTTAAAATCAGCTCCATATTGCATTTTCTGCAAATACCGGTATTCATCAAGCTTGCCGCTGAAAAGCAGGTCAGGTTCCAAACTTATGACTGCCTGCCTGAAGGCGGCGCGGTACAGTTGTTTTTCGTCCACCAGGATGCCGAGACTGTCACGGAGCCTCTGCCTGTAACCGGCATGGGATTCATATTCCCGGCGGTCCAGATCAAGATGTGATATCAATTCTTTGAACTGGGCCGGCGTCAGGTGGTCACAAAGGTGGTAAAGAAGCCAGATTGTCGCCACATTTTCAGAATGAACCCCGGCCCAATTCATTGATACCTGTTTATGAGGGCTGTGATGATCAGGCCTGGGGAAATATGCCTGCTTCTGATAGACAAAAAGGTTTCTTTCATTATCAAGAGGATCAATACTGTTCCAGCCAAGCTGGAGAGCGGCAGTATATACCAAAGGTTTGATAACAGACCCCATGGCCCGCTTGGCTGCGACAGCACGGTTGAAGTAGTGGTTTTCCATCCCCCCCACCATGGCATGAATGGTTCCAGCCTTGAGGACTATTATTCCCCCCTGGATTTCAGGATATTTTTCTAAATCAAGCATAGTAGTATTGTTAATCTTATCGATTTCCCTGACACTTACGAAAATTCTGTCACCGACCTTCATCCCTTCAAGAAAGCGCTTGATGTCATCTGGTTGAGGTTCAGTCCAGCGCTGTTTCTCCCATTTTACCAGAGAATCAACAACCGGCAGTATGCCTGAACGGTCAATAGTTCCTGTCAGGTTCTGCTTTCCGCCAAGCTTGCCCAGGGATACAGTTATTGAAGATTTCTGGGAAATATCTATGGCGGCAATTCTTCCAAAGAGAAAACCATTATCCTGCAGGTCCCAGTCTCCGCCCCGGGTGAGACCGTTATAGTGTTTTTGTATCTCTGCATGGGCATACCCTTTCAAGCGAACGCTGAGCCTTGATAGCTCTTTGCGCAGTCCATAAAAGGCTTGGTCCTGCAGATCTTTTTCAACTGTGGTGTAGACTTTTATGCCGGAGGTTGCAATATTATCGATACCATTGGCTGCCAGGGCTTCTTCCACTTCAGGAACAGATAGACCTGATTTAACAAAATCCATGAGAGTGTTGAGAGGAAAAAACATTTTCCCCTGCTCAAAAGCGATATCCTGTTGCATATACTCTTCATACTGGACAGAAGTTATCATCCCGAGTTTGCGCATTTGCCCCAGGACATAGCCGGCCCGTTGTTTTGCCCGTTTCATAGCCAGAGTGGCCATTGCCTGGTTGTCTTTAATAAATGGATTGTAATAATTGGGCCTTTTGACACTGCCGGCGATAAATGCGCTTTCCAGAGTGTCCAGCTCTGAAGCAGGCTTATTGAAATAATACTGGGCTGCTACCCCAAGGCCGTGTCCGTTGCCGCTGACATAGAACTGGTTGGCATAAAACTCCATTATTTTTTCCTTGGGATAATGGTATTCCAGTCTCAGGGCATAAAGCAGCTCTGTCAGCTTGGCCCCCAGTGAACGGTCCTTTCTTTTGAACAGATTCTTGGCAGTCTGTTGTGTAATGGTACTGCCGCCCTGAACTATTTTGCCGGCCTTGATATTGGCAATCAGAGCTCTCAGGATACCTGGGATATCGACACCAAAGTGCTTTAAAAAATTATTATCCTCAGCGGCGATAATGGCGTTGACAAAATTCTCGGGGATTTCATCGTATTGAATATACTGCCGGTGGGCATCCTGAAAAAAAACTCCAATTTTGTTCTGGCCGTCACTATAGTAAACCGGACTTTCCATGGAGAGAATTTTCTCTATATTGCTCTGGTTGATCTCTTCACCTGGATTAAATACAACCAGCCAGAAAAAAGCAGATAAGCCCGCAGCAACTGTCAGCCCGGATAAAGCTATTATGAAATAAAGTAGTTTTTTAAGCATAGAATGAAAGCATTTGTTCGGATTTCAAACACTGACAACATATAGGTAACATTTTGTAATTAAAAAGGAAATAAGTAATAAAAGCGAGCTGTTTATTTTGAATGCAAAAAAAGGACTCTCTTGAGTAATTTACTGTAAAGTCCAGATGCATCATTCAAAAATGAGGCAGTATTGTCTTCTAAAATTCCTCTAAATTCAAGCCCTGACTTAATTTTTTATTGCAGCAGCAGGGAATTGTATGGTAATTATCATAAAATTTGTCGGGCTTGTTTTCACCTTACCATATGCAATCAATTATAAAACACATCAAACTGACCCCGTCTTTCCAAGAAATCATGATCTTATCCTGTAAAGCTTTTATTTTTCTGTTACGGCATATTTTTTGCTTTAGGAAAAGTTACAGGATGATATTCACCCTGTAACTTTTCCTAAAGGGCACGAATGAATATAAATAGGCAAATCATAAATAAAATTCTCATCACAGTCTGTTGTTTTGCTTTTCTAGCTGCCTGTTCTCCTTTAAGAACAGGAGATCTTGACCAGGGCCACCGCCCTACGCAGACAGCATCTTCAAGTCCAGGGGACATGAGCCCCCTGTGGGAGCAATCCGTAATGTTTCCCCAGGCTGTTAGCGAAACGGAGCAGGAAGATCGATTGCCCGGTGATGTTGAGCCTGAACCTGAGAAGACCAAAGACCAGGAGTTGAGGGATCTAGAGCGCCTTGGTAGATGGGAACAGGGTGTCCCGGCAGTTGAATATGCCGACGATGAGGTCCAGTATGATTTCCCGGTGACAGTCAATCGACAGGTTCAGTATTATCTTGATTTTTTTACAGGAAAACACCGCAAAAATTTTGGGATTTGGCTTTCCAGGTCCGGCCGATATCTTCCCATGATACATGAACAGCTTCGTGCTGCCGGATTACCGGAAGATCTCGTTTATCTGGCCATGATAGAAAGCGGCTTTAATGAAAGGGCATATTCGCGGGCCAGGGCAGTAGGCGTCTGGCAGTTCATTAAGCCAACAGGCCGAAACTATGGATTGACTATCAACAGTTATGTTGATGAACGGCGCAATCCAATCAAGTCTACCCAGGCGGCGGTTTCATATCTCAACGATCTTTATAACGAGTTTGGCTCCTGGTACCTGGCAGTGGCTGCTTATAATGCAGGCGAAGGCAAGATCAGAAGAGCCATAAAGAAATACAAGACTACTGATTTTTGGGAAATAGCCCAGGGAAAGTACTTGAAGCTGGAAACCAAGCGATATGTTCCAAAGCTGATAGCAGCTATCATCATTGCCAAGGAGCCGGAAAAATATGGTTTTGATAAGATCGTCTATGCACCCCCACTGGCTTATGAAACAGTGGAGGTGCCACGCTGGACTTCTATAAAGGCAGTGGCACTGGCCTGTGGTCTTGATCCGAAGGATCTGAAAAAATATAACAGTGAATTACGGAAGGAGTTTACACCTCCTGACAGGATATCATACCCTTTTAATGTACCGCCGGGAAAGAAGGCCGATGTTGAAAAAAACCTGCCCCGGGTGCAGGCAGTTGTTTCAACCGGGTTCAGGACCCATAAGGTTAAGAAAGGGGAGACATTAAGCGCTATATGTAAAAGATACGGTCTTACAAAAACCGTTGTTCTTAAATCCAATAATTTGCGATCCGCCGGTTTACAGACTGGACAGCGGTTGCGCATTCCATATCAGACCATTTCATACGAAATGCTGCCGGAAGGAAGTCTGGCTAAAGGATACGTGGCAGCAGAGGCCGGGGGCGGTAGTTTTGTTTTGCATAAAGTACGCCCGGGGGAAACAGTTTCTGAACTGGCCAGACTGTACAGTGTTCCCGGTCCATCTTGTTGCTGCCTGGAATGATTTAAATGATATAAGCAGGATACGGGCAGGACAGCAAATGGTTTTCTATGTGCGGGATAGCGGGACTAAAGTTGCCGGTGTTTCTTCGGGAAGCGCTTCCTCTGTGCTCCAATTCACTCCAGAGCGCAATAAGGAAGCTGTCAGGGATGAGGTGAATCCACAAGAGGTGCAAGTTGAGTTTGCTGCTGTGAGGGAGGCTTTGCATAATTCGGGTTCTGGAAATTATTACGTGGTAGAAAATGGGGATTCTCTCTGGGAAATTGCCCGGAAATTTGATTTGGACTCTAAAGAATTAAAGCGGCTTAACGGCCTTGCGACCAATGTTATTCATCCCGGGGACAGGCTCCTGGTAACAGCTGACTTAAAGCCGACAGGAACGGAATCATACTATCAGGTTCGCACCGGTGATTCGTTGTGGGCCATTGCCAGGATTCACAACCTTTCACTGGAAGATATCAAGAGCTGGAATAACCTGAAAAATAATACAATCCATCCCGGCAATCGTCTGCTGCTTAAATTAACAGATACAGGTGAACCAATTACAGATAACTATTATCGGGTTCGCAGCGGCGATTCGCTCTGGAGTATTGCCAGGAATCACAACGTTTCACCGGAAGATATCAAGAGCTGGAATAACCTGAAAAATAATACAATCCATCCCGGCAAACGTCTGTTGCTGAAGCTTGCCAGAGGTGGTTGATTATACCAGGATAAAACAGTTTTCCTGCCAAAAAATCTCCTGAAGTTTCTTAAGACTTTCCCATAAGAAAATATGAACAGATTGCAGAATTGCGAACTGCAAATAAGCTGATTTGTGTCCCTGCACAGATTGAATCAATATGTATACTTACTCTGCTTGTGTTATTTTTAATAATGGTTATAGAAAAGCATAGTGGAATATACCAAGCATAAATTCAGGCGAAAAACAGTAAAAGCATCAAACACGTAATTTATGACAGGAAACAATAATTACATAAATGAACAGGATAATGGTAACCATGTTTACCCTGAGGATGTCCAGATACTCTCTGTTGACGGGCGAGAGATATTTCTGATAGGCACAGCCCATGTTTCCCGGGAATCGGTTGATCTGGTTCAACAGGTGATTGCCAATGAAAAGCCGGACTGTGTTTGTGTGGAACTCGATGACAAGAGATATCAGGCGCTGTCGGGCAGAAAGCGCTGGGAATCCCTTGACCTGAAAGAGATAATCAGGAAAAAGCAATTATCCACATTACTTGTCAATCTGATTCTTTCGTCCTACCAGAAGAAACTCGGTATGAAACTGGGCGTCGTACCGGGAGCAGAACTGTTGCAGGCCGTTCGGGAAGCAGAGAAGCATTCTATACCTGTATCACTCTGCGACCGGGATGTCAGGGTGACCCTCCGCCGGGCCTGGCATGGAACTTCCTTTTTTAAAAAGGGGTATCTGCTGGCAACCCTTCTGATAAGTCTTTTTGACAAGACTGAGATTACAGAGGAAAAACTTGAACAGCTTAAAAAAAAGGATGTCCTTTCCGAACTGATGTCTGAGCTTGGTGAAGCAATGCCGGTATTGAAGAAGGTATTGATAGACGAGCGTGACATTTACCTGGCGGAAAAAATTAAGATGTCAACCGGCAAAAAACTGGTGGCAGTTGTCGGAGCCGGACATGTGGAGGGGATTAAAAAGAGAATCGGTGAGGATCATAGCAAGGTTATGCCCGAAATCAGTTTTTTCCCGCCGGTATCTTCCGGGGTTAAAGCTCTGGGCTGGGCAATACCTATTCTGATAATTGGGTCTCTCCTTGGTATTGGAATCCAGAAAGGCAGTGGTGCGGCAGGTGCCAATCTTCTTTACTGGATACTGGCCAACGGTATTCCTTCGGCCATCGGGGCTCTCCTGGCCGGGGCTCATCCTCTCACCATTGCCAGCGCCTTTGCTGCAGCACCGATAACCAGCCTGACCCCGGTTATCGGTGCAGGATATGTCACAGCCTTTGTGCAGGTATTGGTCCGCCCGCCTGTTGTCAGGGAGTTTGAGACTGTAGCCGAGGATATTTCAACAGTAGCCGGCTGGTGGCGTAATAAGCTTCTGCGTGTTTTTTTGGCGTTTCTGCTGCCGGGATTCGGAAGTTTGATCGGTACCTGGATCGGCGGGGTTGAAATTATCTCAAACCTTTTTTGAAGACTGCAGAATTTATTGAGCTAAAAAAAAGGAGGCAGTAACAGCCTTTTAACAGATTTTTTAAAAAAATTATAAATGCAAAAAGATTATGAAAACAGAGCTGAAAAATAAAAAACTTGCAGGTAAACAGGTGCGCTATCTGAAGGGATTGGGGCATCACCTGAAGCCCCTTGTCATGCTTGGCCGTGATGGTCTCAGCGAAAACGTCATTACTGCCGCAAATGCTGTGTTGGCCTCCCATGAACTGATAAAGGTCAAGGTCGGCAATGGCTGCCTTCTGGATCGGCGGCAAGCAGCTGAAGTGGCTGCCGAAAAAACCGGCTCAGAAATTGTCCAGATTCTGGGCAAAACATTTCTGCTCTTTCGCCCTAATCCTGATCGGAATGATGAGGAGAAGATCAAATTGCCAAAGTAATAATGAGAACATCACATTTTATCAGGAAAAAGAGATATGGTACGGGACACTCTTTTTGAGAAAAAAGCATCTGCAGAGAAGTTTCTATTCAATGAACGGGTGGCAGATGTTTTTGACGACATGCTTGACCGTTCAGTTCCTTTTTATAAGCAGGTAATTGAAATGACGGTCGAGATCCTGGACCGGTCATTGCAAGCAGGCGATACGGTCTATGATCTCGGCTGTTCAACCGGAACAACGCTTATAGCCCTGGCAGGAAAGCTGGAATCAGAAAATCTCAAGTTTGTCGGGATTGACAATTCAAAGGCCATGCTTGACAAGGCGATGCGTAAAGCAGAGATGTTCTCCATGGCAGACAGGATTGATTTTGTCGAAATGGATATCACCCGGGCTGAGCTTTCCGGGGCCGGGGGGATCATGTTGAATTACACTCTGCAGTTTATCAAACCGTCGACCAGGGCTGAATTTCTTAGGAATATTTATAGCGGATTACGCCATAACGGCGTTCTGGTTCTCAGTGAAAAGATCGTCTGCCAGGATAAACAACTTGATCAGCAGTTTCTGGATTCATATCATCAATTTAAGAAGAGGCGAGGCTACTCCGAGTTGGAAATCGCCAACAAGCGTGAGGCCCTTGAAGACGTGCTGCTCCCTCTTACCATCCAGGAAAATTACGACCTCCTTATGCAGGCAGGTTTCTCCAGAGTAGAGACCTTTTTCCAATGGTTCAATTTTGTCTCTTTTGTTGCCTGTAAATAATATTTTTCTCAGTATCTGACTATGCAATATCTCGATCTTTTACCCAAGGCTGAGCGCCAGGAAATTCTTGCTTTACTGCAGGAAAAAGAGCGTTGGCTGGGTCTTGGCAAGAAAGGGGTGGAGCGCTTTCGTCTGCCCTACGAGAGAGTGAAACATATAAGGGCTCAGTATTGCGACTTTTCAGGAGATGCGGTGATAATCGGTGCTGCGGATGAACTTTCGGAGCCTGATGCGGCAAAGGTTTATAAAACCCTGCGGGATTTCATGCCCTGGCGCAAGGGGCCGTTTGATATTTTCGGTATCAGCGTTGACGCAGAGTGGCGCAGCGAGCGCAAATGGAACAGGGTGCTGCCGGAACTGCCTGACCTGCGGGACAAGATTGTGGCTGATATCGGGTGCAATAACGGCTACTACATGTTCAGGATGGCCCAGCATGATCCTAAACTGGTGATAGGATTTGAACCGTATCTGCAGCATTATTTTGCCTTTAAGACCCTGAATACTTTTGCCGGAATCGGGAATTTGGCCGCTGAACTGCTTGGCGTGGAGCATATGACTCTATTCCCAAACTGCTTTGATGTTGTCTTTCTCATGGGAATTCTTTATCACCGTTCTTCTCCTGTTGAAGTGCTGCGTGATATCAGAGCCGCTATGAGTCCGGAAGGGATTTTGATTGTTGAATCCCAGGGAATTCCCGGGAATGAGTCCCTGGCTCTTTTTCCGGAACACCGCTATGCCAAGGTTCCCGGCACCTATTTTGTGCCAACCGGTGCCTGTCTTGCCAACTGGTTGTCCCGGGCCGGTTTTGCTGATGTGGAAATATTCTATTCGCACCCCATGTCCAGCGAGGAACAGCGGCAAACGGAATGGATGGTTTTTGAATCGTATGAGAATTTTATTGATAAATCCGATTCTGCTCTGACCGTGGAAGGATATCCTGCTCCAATCAGGATTTTTGCCAGGGCAAAGAATGTTTCTTAACGTATTGATTCGTAGATAAAAAAATATATACAGGTTCGCAAATCGGCAGTTTTTAATTGACTCCCGTCAGGATTGGTATTATTTTCCCGGCGAACGTTCTTACTATAAAGAATAACCCGGAACTATAAGTTTTATACATAAATATGATGGATCGATACAGAATGAAGAACAAGCTGCCGGAAGGGGAAATCAATGCCAAAAGCCGTGTGCGTCTGTGGATTCTCCGGTTGAAGGAAAATATATCTTTGCCGGTAAGTCTTCTGCTGATTTTTGCATTAGGGGCCTTCTCTTCCGGCATTGGTTTTTATACCAAAAGCCTGGCTCTTGAGAAACAACTCGCCGGGCTTGAAGCAAATATGCAGTTTACAGAACTGCAGTCTTTGAGAATGAGCAACGAGTGGTTAAAGAACCGGGTAGCAGTTTTGCAGGAGGAAAGGGCGGTTCTTCTTGATACTGCCGTGGCAGACCTGGATAAAAAGAGCAGGATCATCGAATCAATTTTGAGCAGTGTCGGGGTGGATATAAAGGTTGAAGTGAGCAACAAGAACAGTGGCGGCTCCTTTACAAGTTCTGTCGGGGATATTGGGGATGAACTTATTCTGCGTACCAATCAGTATTTGGATACCATTCAAGATGTACCGCTTGGTGCACCTGTGCCAGGGGTGCTTACCTCAAGATTCGGCTGGCGTAATGATCCGATTAATGGCAAAAGAGCCTATCATCGGGGTGTCGATATCAGGGGGTAAAAAGGGATCGGATGTCAAGGCTACAGCTAACGGCTTAGTGAAAATTGAGAATTATGACAGAGGTAATGGACGCTATATTCTGGTTGACCATGGCAACGGATTTGTAACCAAATACGCCCACTTGAAAAAAAGCCTTGTGAAAAAGGGGTGATACTGTTGCAAGAGGACAGGTCATAGGTTTGGTTGGCAGCACCGGCAGAAGTACAGGCCCCCATGTGCATTATGAAATTCACTATGACGATAAGATTGTAAATCCGACCCGTTTTGTCAGAATCGCCAGGTATCTCAAAAGATTTAACAAGAAAAAGTAAGTGACCTAACCTGAATTTGTTAATTCCAGCGGGAAGAATCCTGAACCCTGAAGGAGTATTGTATGGAAATGGGAGCCAGGGACAAGGTTGGTACCATCAAGCCTGAAGGCGAAATTTATACGTGCCCAACGTGCGGCTATACCGACGGATTTCATGTTTCATTCAAGGTTGCAGAAACTAAAGGGAAAGCTGACATATATCTTATCTGCCCTAGTTGCCACAGCCGTTTCAAGTTAGGTTGGCACGTGGACCTGTCCAGCACTTGATTTCAAACCGTTTATTTCATATCTGATTTAGTTTCAGTTAAAAAATATCCCCAAAAGAAATTATTGTATTTTGAGGATCATTTCTGGTATTTCTGCAGGCCCTATTGACAGTACTGAGCTGAATACCTATTAATAATAGATGAAAATAAAATGCATTAAATGCTCACGAATTTGATGCCATGGTAGAAAGCTGAAATCCAATATATTTATATCAGAAGACAAACCCCTCAGCTTATGGCTGTTGGGGTTTTGTTTTTTGAGGAGTGTGTACTAGTGTCACGTCAACTCTCAACTGACGCATCCCGGAGTCTGCGCTTACCTGCTTGCCCTTTATTGCGCCTGCTGCGTTACAACTTCATTCACATAGCACTACTATGCTTATAAAGTTGCTCCTTGCAGGCACAATAAATTGCGGCACAATATTACGCCATTTGATCCTTGACGCAACACTAGCAGTATTCAGAAAAAAAGACGGGTCCTCGTTTTTTTATAAGATTAAAGCTATAACAGGAGCAGAACATGACACAGGCAAAAAAGGGAGATACAGTGAAAATTCACTTTACCGGCAGGCTGCAGGACGGTTCAGTATTTGATTCATCCAGTGGCCGCGAACCGCTGCAGTTCACTATTGGAAACGGTCAGGTTATTCCGGGTTTTGAGGAGGCTGTTACCGGGATGCAGGCAGGCGAGAAAAAGACAGCCGAAATTCCCTGTGATAAGGCATATGGGGAGCAGAATGCCAGTATGGTCATGGTGGTTGACAGAAAACAGGTGCCTGCTGAACTCGATCCTGAAGTCGGCCAGCGTATGGAGATGGGGAGCCCGAGCGGTGAGCTTCTCACCGTTACTGTTATTGAGGTAAATGATGAAAATATAACTCTCGATGCTAACCCTCCCTTGGCAGGAGAGGATTTGACCTTTGATATCGAGCTGATGGAAATCGGTTAATTCATGGCCGGAAATACATTGACACTTACTTTGGGCATGAGTACCTTAGTGTCCGATAACACTGTGATTTGCCAGTATATGCAACGGTTCACGGATTCAGGAAATTGATTCACTTGAATAATTATTATGCCTGTTTATGAATATACAGCTCTAGACCGGGTCGGCAAAAATATAGCCGGCATCATTGATGCTGACAGTGCTGCTGCAGCCCGTCAGAAGCTTAGAGCTTCAGGGAAATATCCTGTCCAGGTCAAAGAAACAACTTCCAAGGCAAAACCAGAGGCTGGTGCAGGCCTTTCTCTGCCATCCATTTTTAACAGGGTTTCCGCTGATGACATTCATGCATTAACCCGCCAGCTTGCTACCCTGCTCAATGCAGGTATCCCGCTGGTTGCTGCTCTTGACGCACTTATGGAGCAGACCACCAGCCCGCCACTGAAAAAGATCATTGCCCAGGTCAAGGAATCAGTGAACGAAGGAAACAGCCTGACAGCTTCCCTTTCCCGCCACCCGAAACTTTTTTCAAATATATATATCAACATGGTGCGGGCCGGTGAAGCATCCGGTTCCCTTGATGTAGTCCTGGAAAGACTGGCTGATTTCGGAGAGCATCAGCAGGCTTTAAAGGGACGTTTCCAGGCGGCACTGGTGTATCCAGTCTTCATGGCGATAGTTGGCGCAGGCGTCCTGTTCTTTCTGCTGAGTTTTGTGGTGCCGAACCTGACACGTATCTTCACCGAGATGAAGCAGGTGCTGCCTTTGCCCACCATCATACTCATCTGGTTCAGTGATTTTATGCGGTCGTACTGGTGGGTAATCGTGGCAATTATCGTGGCAATTATCGTGGGCATAAAAGAGGCTATAAAAAAACCTAAAGGGCGCTACTTCTGGGATACATTAAAACTTCGTTTACCGGTTATCGGGCAGATCAACAGGAAGATTGCTTTGTCGCGATTCGGCAGAACCCTTGGCAGCCTTCTGCAAAGCAGTGTGCCTCTTATCACATCTCTGCAGATTGTACGTAATATTGTCAACAATGTGTTGATCGGCGATGTCATCGATGAGGCCATGGAAGATATTCAGGCAGGCAAAAGTTTAAACCTTGCCTTAAGCAGATCTGTATGGTTTCCACCCGTTTTCAGGCAGATGATTTCAGTAGGTGAGCAAAGCGGTGATCTTGAGGGAATGCTGCATAAAATTGCTGATGCTTACGAACGGGAGGTTGAAACACGTATCACCGGAATGACCTCCCTGATTGAGCCCATAATGATCCTCTTAATGGCAGTAGTTGTGGGGTTTATAGTTATATCGATCCTGCTGCCGATTTTTGAAATGAACCAGATGGTTGGTTGAATGGGTAAGAGTTATTGCATGACAGGCGATATACGGATAATATTCCGTCATCTTTTATAAAAAACAGAGGTAGGTTGAATCATGTTCTACAATAAAAAGAGAATAGATAATCAAGGATTTACCCTGATAGAAATCATGGTTGTATTGGTGATACTCGGTATTCTGGCAGGTCTTATCGTGCCACGGATTATTGGCCGGCCGGACGAAGCCAGACGCATGAAAGCTAAGATCCAGATCCAGAGTCTGGAAACCGCCTTACAGTTGTACAGGCTTGATACCGGAGACTATCCCGGCACTGAACAGGGGCTGCAGGCCCTGGTGGAACCACCGGCGGCAGGCGAACTGGCTAAATCATGGCGTGATGGTGGATACCTTGAAAAGGGAAAGGTTCCGAAGGATCCCTGGGGTAATGATTATATTTACCTTAGTCCCGGGACCCGTGGTGACTTTGATCTTATCTCCTACGGTGCAGACGGCACCGGAGGTGGGGATGGTAAGAACGAGGACATAAATAACTGGGATTTGGAGTGATAATTAGTGCCTGTCCAGAAATGAGGATTTTCGAAGTCTGCGCTTATCTGTTCGAGATGAAGGCATGCTCAAAAAATTACCACAGGCATATGTCTGATATTCGAGGATAATTTTTTGAGTATAACGCAGAGATCGGGCAAAAAGACCATTTATGGACAGGCACTAACTAGATTTTTCAGTATTCCGGTCTCTCCTCTCAAATCCTGTTTTGCCGGCACACCATCAGGCAAGAACAATCTTTTGCTTTTTGGGTCTGCAAATTTTCCGTATTTTACTTTCAAAAAAGCATCTCATCATACCAGGGGATATACCCTTATCGAATTGATAGTGGTGATAGTCCTGCTCGGTCTGATGCTCGGTGTCACCGTACCAAGATTCCGCCAGACTTTACTGAATGACTCCCTTAATACCACAGCCTTGAGACTTGTCGGGCTCGTGCAGAATTTACGAGAAAGAGCGATAAGCGGCCAGGTTACCTATATACTCCACTTCGACATACAGGAAAAAAGAATCTGGGCCTTTGCAAGCACTGCTTCCGGAGAAGAGCAGGAAATTGCACGTGAGAGGGCATATGAGTTGCCGGCTGATGTCAAGATTCATGATGTATGGTCCTGGAGCAGCGGCAAGTTTTTTAATGAGGGAACAATCCGCTTCAGCCGCAAAGGTTATATTGAGCAGTCCATGATCCATTTGCAGTCTGAAGATGGGCGGGAGCTGAGTCTTGAACTGATTCCTTTTCTCGGTTCAATAAAGATCCATGAAGGGTATGTTGATCGTGACAGGGGGTAATGATTTGAGCTGCAGTCCGTTAAATGAAAGAGTGGGCTATTGATGCTGAAAATATTGCATAATAAAGGATTTACCTTGCTGGAAGTAATGATTGCCGTTGCGATTCTCGCCATCGCTTTGACCACGCTGTTGGGTTCTCAATCGCAGAGTGTGTTCTTTGCAAACAGTGCCAAGTTTGAAACCATGGCAGCCCTTTTGGCACAGAGTAAAATGAGTGAAATTACCATTCAGGCTGCAGACTCGCTCTCAAGTGACAGTGGGGATTTCGGCGAGGATTATCCGGGGTATGCCTGGGAGGCGACGGTGAGTGATGTTTCCATTGAAGGCCTGGGTGCTATTTCAGATTATTTAAAGCAGATAGACCTTGCAGTCACCTGGGGTGCTATGAGCTTCAACCTCAGGCTCTATCATTATGTGGCGGCAGCTAATTAATTTAGATGAAAAATGATTCAGGCATAAAATGCCAATAGATAGCTGACTGAACAATGATGACAGTTTCTTCAAATAATAAAGGATTCACCCTGTTGGAAATCCTTCTGGCATTTTTCATCTTTGCCATACTTTTTACGACAATTTATGCCAGTTATTCAGGATCCTTAAAAACCATTAATATGACGGAATCCCGCATGGAGATCTATCGGAAAGCGGCAATTGCCATGGGTCGGATCAGCGAGGATCTTCAAGCATCCTATATCAGTATTCTGCCGCCAAACTCTTTCGGAGAACCGGCAGGATATACCCGATTTCTGGGAGAAGATAGAGACATCAACGGCAGGGCTGCAGATACCATGAGTTTTTTTGCCAGGATTGAGCCCCTTTTCAGCGAAGAGATGGAAATGGCCACCGGCCAGTTGATTTTCTATGATGTGGTCCAAGGGGATGAGGAAGGAGAGTTGATTCTGCTTAGATCTGAAAACCCTGAATTTATTGACGACACTGAAGAAAGAGGGGGATTAACCCTGTGTGACGGACTACAGGCAATTACATTTACCTATTTTGATGATGATGGTGCAGCGCATGAAAGTTGGGACTCGGATGATGAAGAGCTTGAAGGCGCTCTGCCGCGCATGGTGTCGGTTTCACTTGAATTCTTAAACTATGAAAATCCTGATGCCCCCCTTAAGTTTATGACCGGTATTGCTCTGCCGGTGAACTATGTGCCGGAACAGTAAGATGGCCTGAACGACAACGACAACACCTTTGCCGGCGCTAAGCGGAGAGGCATCAAGGCGATCAGCGATGCCTTTCGTGCCGGCAATGATGGTATGAAGGATGCGACTTAGAACGAGGGGAATTAAAAGTAAAAAGAAGCTCAAAAGATGATTTGCACTATTGGCTTCTGAATTTTGAATTAAAATTTATTCCTTGAAACCTTGAAACCTTGAAAATCAGCTTCTGCAAAGAAAGTAAACAATGTTTGATATTTTAAAAAATAATCGAGGTATGGCCCTGCTGATGACGATCCTGATTATCAGCCTGATCCTGGTTATGACCTTGCGGTTTAACATGTCGATGCGATCGAGTCTGACCAGTGCCGCTAATCTTCAGGATGAGATTGCTCTCGATAATATGGCAAAATCCGTTTTCAATTCAGCCAGGGCTGTTTTGTCAGTTGATGCAGCGGAAAGCTCTTTTGATACCCTGCATGAAGACTGGGCTAACCTGGAGGACGCTGCACAATATTTCACTTATTTTTTCAGCCGTGGGCAGGGAGGAATGAATATAACCGATCATTCCGGCAGACTTCAGATAAACAGCTTGCTGAAAAATCATGAAGGTACATGGATCATTAATGAAGAGCAGAAAAAACTCTGGACTAACCTGTTGAGCGCAGAAGAGTTTGAACTCGGTGAAGACGAGGCCTTGAATATTATTGAAGCAATAATCGACTGGCTTGACGAGGACGATGAACCTCTTGGCTTTGGCGGCGCTGAAAGTTCTTACTACCAGGGCCTTGATACTCCCTATGACCCAAGAAACGGCCCCATGGAATTTATTGAGGAGCTTTTACTGGTTAAAGGTATAACCAATGAACTCTATTTGGGAACCGGAGAGGTGCCAGGTCTTGCAAGCCTTGTGACACCCCATGGCAGGGACGGTAAAATTAACATAAATACTGCCGATATTTTTGTGCTTGGTGCACTTTCAGAGCAGATTGATCAGGGCATGGTTGATGGCATGGTGACTTTCAGGGACGATGAAGAAAACGATCTCGGAGATCCCGAATGGTATAAATGGGCCCCTGGTTTTCCTGGCGATGTAATTATACCGCCTGCGCTTATTACAACATCAAGCTCCTTTTTCGAGATTTTAACCGAGGTTGTGTCCGGAAATATGCGAAAAAAGATACGGGGCATGGTGATACGTGGCCCTGGAAGCAGTTCAGATCTTGTATACTGGAAAATAGAATAAAAGCAGAATTTAATTATCTTCCTGTCGGGAAAAATATGTAGCGTATACTGGGTTTAATGATTTAAATGACTTATAATAATATGTTGAAGGATTGCGAGAGTTTCAAGGGTTATGCCGCCTTTTCTTTGTCAATGCAGGCATGACCCTTTATTATAATTTTATTTTTTGCCAAAACCTCTATGCCTCGAACAATAATCGGTCTGGACATAAGTGAAGATACCGTTGCTGCGGTCCAGGTGAAAAGCCTGATGCAGGGCTACCAGATCACCGGTTGCTCCGCCGTCCCCATAACTGAAGCCGGCGGTATCAGCGCTGCCCTGCGTGGTGTGTGTGAACAGATTGATTCAAAGGGCTCGGTGTGCAACAGCGTGGTCGAAGATGGCCACGTCTCTTTCAGGAATCTGAGCATGCCGTTCACCGATCATAAGAAAATAAGGCAGACACTCGGTTTTGAGCTTGAGACGTTGATGGCCTCTTCTATTGAAGAGCAGTTGATTGATTTCATTGATGTTGACCGGACCGGCACGCAAACCAATCTTATTGCCGCCTCTGTCAACCGGGGCTATATTCAAGAGCATTTAGCCAACTTTGAGTCCTTTGAGGTTGAACCTGAGGTTCTTGATATCCGAAATGTTTCCCTGGTCAACCAGGTCCTGATGCAGGAAAACAGCCCTGAAAATGGCATGTTGTTGTGTCTTGGTTCCGGAATATGCTCCATTCTTCTTTTTCTTGACAAAAAAATTGTTCTCATGAGGCATGTGCCATTTAACGGTAAGGGGTTGGCAGCTGTTGCATCACTTGCTGCAAAGGGGGAGAAGGCAGACTTGCCTGATGACAAACAGTATGAGACAGGTCTGGTATCCCTGTGCAGGTCAATCAATTTGACTTTGCGTGGTTTTCAGGTTGAGACCGGAACGAACCTGCAGCCTCAAGAAGTGTTTATTACAGGACCGGGGGCTCTGGTCCCGGCAACTGCAGAAATTTTAGGGAAAGAACTGGATCTGAAAGTATCCAAGGTAAACCTGGGAGAAAATACCGGCAACATCCAACTGAGTCAACATTTAACCGGGCTTTACAACCCTGCACTCATGGATAATGGACTTGCCCTTGCTCTGAGAGAAGGCAAAAAGACCAAAGGATTTAATTTCAGGCGTGAAGAGTTCCAGGTTACGACACAATTTGTCAAGATCAGGAAGGAGCTTATTCGCGCCTCACTTTACCTGGGTATTATTTTCCTATTGCTTGCTGTCAATTTTGGCGTTGATTACCGGGATCTTAAAAAAAGAAATGCCAGCCTGGATAACCGGATAAAGGAGTTGTTCACCCAGACCTTTCCGAAAGTAACCAATATAGTTGAGCCGGTACACCAGATGAAGACAAAAATTGGTGAATTGAAAAATGCATCGGGAGCAGCTCCCGGACTTACTATGCATAGAACATTTCTGGGAATTATAAATGATATATCCAGCAGGGTCCCTGCGGACCTGGAAATCCATGTTGACAGGATGGTGGTTGACCGGGACGGGGTGCAAATAAGGGGCAAAACAGATACTTTTAATACCGTGGATTCCATTAAGAAGGGGTTGGAGTCTTCAGATATGTATCACGATGTGACAATTGCCACAGCAAATCTTGACCAGTCAGGTGAAGGAGTGAGGTTTGAAATTAAAATGGACCTGACGCAATGAGAGTTAAAAGGCTGCAGGCATCTAATGTTGTAGAATATAGCAGGAAACAGGAAGCAGGAACCGGCAACCAGAGGTTTGTGGAAGTAGGCTTTTTACCCTTGACCCCTCGACACGTTGTCGGCATACACAACTGCCGACGATTATCGGGTAACGAAACAACCCGATGACTGACAGACAGAATCCTTGACACCTTAAAAATATGCAGCTTGCCAAAAGAGAAAAATATCTCATATCCATGGCTGTCATTGTCGTAGTATTTGCCCTGGTGATTGAGCTGGCGATTATGCCTTTTGTTGAGAAACGGGAGCGGTATGCTGCTAATGTAACAGTCAAGCAGATGAACCTGCAGGAAATGGTGAGCTTACGCCAGGAATACCTGGCACTGCAGCAGGATGCAGATATCCTTGCTCAAAGGCTTGCAGGCCGTCCGAAAAGTTTCACCCTGTTCTCCTTTCTGGAAAAGGCAGCAGGAGACGCAGGAGTCAAGAAAAATATAAAGTACATGAAACCTTCAGCTTCAACCGGTAGCGGCCCTTTTAAAGAGTCTCTGGTTGAAATGAAACTTGAGAAAATAACATTAGGCCAGATGGTCGGCTATCTGAAACTCATTGAATCCCCTGGTAAGCTGGTGAGCATCAAGAGGATTTCCATACAGACCAATAAAAAGGAAACCCAATACCTTGATGCAATATTGCAGGTTTTGACCTTCACCAAATAGTAATGAAGTGATCGTTAAAACATCAAAAGATCAATGAAGAATATTATTAAAATAGAAGCAGAGCAGACATAAGATATAATGGCTTCAGAAGCAAAAAATAAGAAATGGCTGGGATATGCGTTATACGTTGTCCTGGTCGCTGTCATATTGTTTTATTTCCTCTTTCCGGCACAGGCTGTAGAGGAGTTTCTGCACAACAGCGTCAGCAGGATAAACCCGGAATTTGGTTTTAAGGCTGAAAAGATACGGCCATGGATACCAGCGGGCCTGCGGATTACATCCGGTCAAATTTACTTGAGCAATAAACCAGGACCGGCTGTTTTTAAAACAGACAGTTTTTTTATCGGGCCTCATATCCTGAAGTACATCAAGGGAGAATACAGTTTTGACCTGGCCGGCAAGGCTTACAGGGGTGATATAAAGGGCACGCTTCATTTCACAGGTGCGGATAAGGACATTACAGGCGAGATAACGTTCAGGGATTTTGTTCTTGCAGATTATAATTTTCTGAATGAAAAATTTAAGGCCAGGGTAATCGGCAATCTTAGCGGTGAAATTGTATATAGCAATGAATCTGCAAATGCGGCAGGAAGAAGCGGCAGGTTTAATCTGCGGCTGAGCGATGGCCAACTGCTGTTTCAGGCTCCGGTTTTCAATATAACCTCTTTAGATCTGCAGAGCATCAGACTGGAAGCGAAATTAAGGAGACGGGAGATAACAATTATCAAGGCAAAGCTGGAAGGCCCTGAAGTTAACGGTTCCATGACCGGCTCTATACAGTTGCAAAACGATATACGTATGAGCCAGCTTAACCTGAGAGGGACATTGGAGCCACTGGCTGAATTTTATAAGAACTATCCGGAAGTTCGTGAACTGTTGAAGGCAATGAAGAAGCGGGTGAAGAGGGGGCAGTATTTTTTTACTCTAACCGGGACCCTTGGCGATCCCAAATTCAAGCTTCTCTAGAACAACATCCTGGTACAATGTTTTCATGTGACACTGGCAAAAGCAAACTGATACAAAATTATACAAATGCCAAAACAGATACACATACTGCTTAATCTCCTTGCCCTGTTCGTAATCACTTATATCGTAGTGGATACATTTTATCGGGTAATCGGTATTGAACTGCACCAGATGGGCGGCCCCAAGGTTGTGGCGCTCAAAGAAGTTGAGATGCGGGGCAAAAAGTCTTTGGCCGTCCCTGTGTATACCAAAATTGTTGAACGTAATATTTTCGGAGCCACAGAGAAAGTTGAGGCGGTTCCGGTTGAAGAGGTCGGACCAATTGAAACCCTTGAGGAAACAAGCCTGCAGCTTTCTCTGCATGGAACAATTGTCGGGGATCCGGCAAATGCCAGGGCAATTATTTTAGACCAGCGGAAGAGGAGCCAGGATATTTACAGGGTAGGAGACTCGGTCCAGGAAGCGCAGATCAGGCAGATTCTCCGGGGTAAGGTTATTCTGCGGCATGGAGAAAAGGATGAGATCCTTATCATGGTCGAGGGCAAGAATAGCCCTCAGCCTGCAGCAAGGGTGAACTCGAGAAGAAGGCCCGGGCGTCAAACGAGAAGGCCGGCACAAACCATACCCCTTGAAGAGAGCAGTGGAGAGATTGAAGAGATAACTATCCCAATTGCTAAGGATGTCCTGCAAAACTCCCTGAATGATCTTAATGACTTGATGACCCAGGTGCGGGTGCGGCCCTATTTCAGGCGTGGAAAACCTGAAGGCCTTATTGTCAGCCAGATCAAGTCAGGTTCGATTTTTGCGAAACTGGGACTGATGAATGGAGATATAATAGCAAACGTCAACGGCAAGCAGATGAGCAGCCCTGAAGAGGCATTCCAGTTCTATAACAGCCTCAAGTCAGGGAAGGCTGTAAGCATTGAAATAACCCGCCGGGGTAAGAAAAAGATGTTTACCTATGACATTCAATAACAGGCTTGGAGAAGTTTTCAGCCTGTAAGTAATAAAAAAGAGAGCAACAGGGAAGAGAAACCCACTCCATAAAAAGCATATAAAGTAGAAAGATGTTTTCACGGGGGCATTAATAATATGAAAGTAAATAGGCATGTAAAATTTTTTCTCAGTTTCGTTTGCGTCACCATTTGGCTTGTTGCCGGGAGTTCAACAGCGTTGGGAGATTCGGCGACTACTCTGGGCGAACTCGTTAATAACCCTGGGGTAAGCAGCAGACCCGGTTTTGTGCCGCCCTCTCAGGGTAAAACGGTTCAACAACAGCAGGGTGCTCCTGGGATCCAGCCGCAGCCGGATGCAGGCAAAGAGGAATCCGTAGAGCGCTACGTCACCATAGATTTCGAGGACGTTGATATCAATCTTTTTATTAAATATATCAGCGAGCTGACCGGAAAGAATTTTATTGTTGATAAGGCTGTGCGCGGTAATGTCACCATCATATCTCCCACAAAAATCTCAATAGACGAGGCCTATAAGGTTTTTGCATCTGTCCTTGAGGTCCAGGGGTTTACCACTGTGCCGGCCGGTTCCATCATCAAGATTGTACCCTCTGCAGATGCCAGGTCCAAGAGCGTTGAAACAGGTTTCAAAGAGGATACAGGGGAAATCAGCGATAAGATTGTTACTCAGCTGATCCCCCTTAAATATGCGGACCCGGATGAACTGAAGAAACTTTTTACGCCGCTTGTGTCCAAGAACAGCGTGGTTATTGCCTATCCAGCTACCAGCCTGCTCATTGTCACTGATGTACTTTCCAACATCAACCGTCTCCTGCAGATTATCAAGGAGATTGATGTGGAGGATAATGTCTCTGAGATTACGGTCATTACACTTGAGAATGCTATAGCCGGCGAAGTGGCAACCACACTCGGTACCATCTTTGAGGGGAGCACTACCAGGAGGACAACCACCACACGTACTGCCAGGAGAAGGACTCCTGCCCAAAAGGCTGCCCTCCCTGAATCAGGCCCTGCCCTGGGACAGGTGAAAATCCTTGCCGACGAGAGGACCAACTCCCTTATCATCATTGCATCATTCTATGATACGCAAAAGGTGAAAAATCTTGTCACCATTCTGGATAAGGAGATTCCCAGGGGCAGCGGCAATATAAATGTGTATTATCTGCAGCATGCCAATGCCGAGGAACTTTCCACGGTCCTGACCGCCCTGCCTGAGAAGGCAGACCAGGCTGTAGAGAAAGGCAGGGCGCCAACCATTTCCAAGGAAGTCCAGATTGTGGCCGATAAGGCGACCAACTCCCTGGTCATAACTGCCAACAAGGCGGATTATGCGGTTCTTGAGGAAGTCATCAAGAAGCTCGATATCCCGCGCCGCATGGTTTACCTGGAAGCCCTGATCATGGAGGTCAACGCGGAAAAGGCTTTTGAGGTGGGTGTTGAATGGGTCGGCGCCTTTAAATATAATTTTTTCGGGGATGATGAGGGCTTGGTTTTCGGGAGTTACCGGGCAGGGGATAGCAGCAGAATCCCGAACCTTAATAATCCGAATACGCCCAAAGGCTTCACAATGGGTGTAATAAGCGAATTTATAGAGATCAACGGCCAACTCTTTCCGTCCCTCGGAGCGATTATCAATGCCTATAAAGAGGATAGTGATGTGCATATCATCTCCACGCCCCAGATTCTGACAACCGATAATGAAGAGGCGGAGATCAAGGTGGGCGAGAATGTGCCGTATATTACAAGCCAGAACACAACCGCTTCCAATAATGACTATACGAACTACGAGTACAAGGATGTGGGCGTGACCCTGAAGATCACCCCGCAGATCAACCAGGAGAATGTTGTACGCTTGGAGGTGTTTGTCGAAGTCATAAAGCTTAAAAATGCGGCGGTGGCCCTGGCGACCAATACACCGACAACTTTCAAGAGAACTGCGCAGACAACCGTGATTATCCAGGATGGCCATACACTGGTAATGGGCGGCATCATAGGCGACGACGTGCAGAATACTTCCAACAGAGTTCCTTTTCTTGGAGATATCCCGATCCTTGGCTGGCTTTTTAAAAGCGAAGGCCAGACGGTTAACCGGGTCAACCTGTATATATTCCTTACCCCAAGGATCATCAGGAATCCGGCTGAGGCGCTTGCAGTTACTAAAGAGAAACGGGATCATGCCAATTACCATCATGAAACCGGCTGGGAAGACGAAACTTTTAAGTACAGGGAAAATACAAGAGAGGTCCTGAAATCAAGACATATCCCTTTTCCGATGAAAGAAGAGGAGCAGAAAGAAGAGGAACACAAAGAACCGATTCAGATTAAGTAAAAAAAAGAAAACATGGAGTGGTTAGAATAATTTTTAATTAAAATCTATTCCTTGAAACCTTGAAACCTTGAAACCTTGAAACCTTGAAACCTTGAAACCTTGAAACCTTGAAACCTATAAAATAATTATGCGCCTGATCGGAGAAATATTGCTTGAGATTTCAGAACTCAACCAGGAGAGCCTGGACCGGGGTCTGGAAATCCAGAAGGAAAAGGGTGGTCGGATCGGAGAGATCCTGCTGCACCAGAAAGCAATCCAGGAAGTGGACCTGGCCAGGGCATTAAGCCAACAGCTTGGCCTGGAATTCGCCCCTTCCCTGCCGTCGGACATCAATACTGATTTTACTGACCGTGCGCCCATCCATTTCCTGAAAAAATTTCGCATGATCCCCCTGGCAGACCCGGCAGGCAACAGCCTGGTTGTGTATGATCCTTTTATGTTCCAGGCCCAGGACGAACTTCGCCAGCTCCTTGGGTGGCAGGATGCTAAAATAATGGTTGGGCCACTTACCCCTATTTTAAATGCCATAAGTTTTTCCTATGACATCCGCCGGGATACTGCTGAAGAGGTGATCCAGGATCTGCACGAAGAGGATCCCGACCGTATTATCTCTGAGATGGAGGAGACCGGCGACCTGCTTGACAACACCAGTGATGCGCCGGTCATCAAGTTGGTGAACCTGATGTTTTCCCAGGCGGTGCGTGCACGTGCAAGTGATATCCATATCGAGCCTTTCAAAAACAGGCTGGCAATCCGGCAGCGTGTTGACGGCATCCTCTATGATATGTTTTCCCCTCCGGTCCATATTCAAAGCGCCCTTGTTTCACGTATCAAAGTAATGGCTAAACTCAATATTGCGGAAAAGCGGCTGCCGCAGGATGGCAGGACAGAGATACGCATTGCTGATATAAACGTGGATGTCCGCGTCTCGACACTGCCCACCGCCTTCGGGGAGCGGGTTGTGCTCAGACTTTTAGATAAGTCAAGCGTTCTGCTCAAGCTCACTGATCTTGGCATGACCCCGGAAAGGCTGAAGCAGTTCAATACCCTCATCCATGCGGCCCATGGGATTATCCTGGTGACCGGCCCCACAGGAAGCGGCAAGACAACGACTCTCTATGCTGCTTTGAGTTCCATAAATAATACGGATATAAATATCATTACGGTTGAGGACCCGATAGAATACCAGATGGAAGGTATTGGCCAGGTGCAGGTCAACCCCAAGATCAACCTGACCTTTGCCAATGGGCTTCGTTCCATTGTCAGGCAGGATCCTGACGTCATCCTGGTCGGTGAAATCCGGGATATGGAAACAGCCGAGATTGCCATCCAGGCAGCTCTGACCGGGCATCTCGTCTTTTCCACCCTGCACACCAACGATTCCTCCAGCGCGGTCACCCGCCTGATTGACATGGGAATAGAGCCGTTCCTGGTAACCTCCTCGGCGAACGCCATTCTGGCCCAGCGTCTGGTGCGCAGGATCTGCAAGACCTGCAGAGAGCCTTTTGTCCCTGACCTGGAATCCCTGCAGAGTATCGGCATAACAGAGGAAATGCTGGAAGGCAGAACAATATACAGGAACAAGGGATGCCCCGACTGTCTCCAGACAGGTCATAAAGGCCGTGAGGGCATTTTTGAATTGCTGCTCCTGGATGATGAAATCAAGTCTACCATTTTACGGACGTCAGATGCCAATGCCATCAGGAAGGTGGGAGTGGAACACGGTATGATCACCCTGCGCCGGGACGGTGCCCGCAAGGTGCTGGAAGGCATCACTACCATTGAGGAGGTGTTTAGAGTTACTGAAGAGTAAATGAATAGGTTTCAAGGTTTCGAGGGGAAAAGATAAACTGCAGGTTTCAAGGGTTCAAGGGGTCGAGGGGCCAAGGGAAAAAGATAAACTACAGGTGCCTGGGGTTCTAGGTTTCGAGATGGTTATTTTTTATTTTCAAGCGACTTTCTAAGTGGCTCAAGTTGCTTCTCATATCGTTTCCACAGTTCAACCGAGTCTTTGTATATGGGCTTGCGCACTTGGGCAAGGCTAGCTGTAACGACTTTTCTTTCAGTTTTGTGAAAAGCCAGGCAGGACTCATCCCAGGGGAGACCACAGAAATCGAGGAGTCCTTTTATCTGGTTCTGCTGGTCTGAAACTATTTCCTCGTACTTAAGCGTGTACATGAATTCAGGCAGAACTTTTTCCCAGTGTGCCATTAAGTCAAGATAGAGGTTATAATATTGGCCTATTTCAACCAAATTATACGCGTATTTATGTAGTTGTTCCATAAAGTCAGTCTTAAATATCGATAAACAGTTATCCATCGGGCTTCTCACGCAATGAATGACCTTTGCAC